>OGMJ01000049.1_pt1 | contig 79820 bp, 78 predicted proteins | sample 1573181 | NCBI WGS metagenome assembly OGMJ01 (sample SAMEA2582004, study PRJEB24529) | metagenome | biome: Human gut stool | place: China | collected 2011
AATCCGTCAGCACCCGGAAACACAGCATTTCATCCTCCCGGAACTGACGGATATAGGGACGCTTCGGCTTGACCATAGCTGCGGCAGTGGGCGGTTTTGGGTCAAGTCCAAAGTCCGCAGCCAGCTTTTGCGCTGCTTCATAACTGCTCAGATCGAACAGCCTTGCCACAAGGTCGATTACGTCCCCCTTGGCTCCGCAGCCGAAGCAGAAAAAATAGTCCTCATTCAGCTTCAAGCTCGGATGCCTGTCGTTGTGGAACGGGCAGCAAGCCATGCCGTTGTGGCTCACTTTCAGTCCGTAGTGTTCGGCGGCTTGCTTGACGCTGATTGCCGCCTTGATGGTTTCATAGATTGTCATAGAAACCTCTCCGTTCATAATATTCTGGAAAGCACGAAGCACCAGCCGTGATTGGCAGGTGCTTCGCTCCTTCTATTATGGTTATGACGGATTTTTCAAAAAACAGGCTAATGACAGGACAACTTATCTGAGGACGTAGATTTCTTCACATTTACATGATATAATTAGAAAAATGAAAAAACAGGACAGGAGGGCAAGCATGAATCAAGAATTGATGACATTGGATTTCTGGCAGGATACGGTCATATATGAGAGCAAAACATTTCCTGTCGGTACGCTTGCCTGTGATGCACTGAATGTTCCTGTGAATACCATTGCAAAAATAAATGAGCAATGCGAGAAAATCAATCTGCTGCTTGGAATATTAAATGCCGGACAGGATGCTTCTGCACTCTGTCCTATGGCAAAGGAATCTGCTCTGACGATGCTTGACATTCTCAGTCAAACACCGCCGTTCTCCTATATGAATATCTCAAAGCACAGAGAACGGATTGAAAAAGTCTTTACTGTGGACAATGCGCTGAAATATGTGGAGTTTGCCATAAAAGCCGCAACTAATTCTTTGCAATTTGACGAAATCCAGAACTTTGCCGATGCGATGATGCTCCAACGCTATACCGCAGTTTTCGGGCATCTGGCATACTCCCTTGGGGAATACCAAACGGCCATGCTTGATTTTGCAGAAAAATCGGATTGCAACGAAGCAGACCGCACCGCAGAGGGCTTTGCCAAAATGTTCGGTAGCTATTTCACGCCGGAGTTCTCCATCGCTGAGGGCAATGCCTGGATGTCTACCCTGAACAATTCCGTTCAGTATGTATCCGTCATCCGTCCCGGCGAAAAAGTTGCGAAGCTGGTCAAGCGGATGCACTATGTATCCTTTGTGGGGATGTTCCGGTCTGATCTCTTTGAGGGCTTGTGTGTTGGCCATGCACCGAAAAAATGCAAAATCTGCGGCAAGTGGTTTCTGACCACCAATGCAAGGCACACCAAATACTGTGGTGGGTTTGCACCGGGCGACAAGCTGCACCGCACCTGCCGGCAGATCGGTAACCTGAAAGGCAGAGAACAGCGGGAACTTGCGGACGATCATCCGCTGAAACAGATTTATGAAAAGCGGCTGAACACCATAAACCGCTATGTGAAGCGTGGCACTCTGGACGCTGATCTTGCAGAGGTGATGAAGAAACTGGCGAAAGATAAAATGCTCCGGGCAAAAAGTGATGTCGCTTATGCCAAGGGAGCTTATGAAAAAGAAATGGAACAGGTCGCTTTGAAGAAAGAAGCTTACAACAAATAATGACAAGGAGAATAATACATGGCACGAAAAGCTGATGTTAAAGGCGGTAACGGTGATGTGGTATTCGATGCTGAAACCGGGACTGCGAGAAAATATCTTAGAAATACATCTACCGCTGAAAAAGTCACACGCTTCAAACGAGAACTTGCTGTATTTCAGGAATTATGCAAGAATCCAATTCCTAATGTTGTTGAGGTGACGGATGTTTATATTGACGAGGATAAAATTGCTGAATCTTATGTTGAAATGAAAAAATATGACGGTTCGGTATACGATATACTCGAAGTTACCAAAGGGAATGTCAAATTAGTATTTGAATTGCTTTTGCCGGTCATTAAAGCGCTTTATACACTTTCAACTGGAAATCCGCCCTTGTATCACAGAGATATAAAGCCGGATAATATCTTGTTTTTGAAAAAAGATGATGAATACACACTGTATCTTACGGATTTTGGAACGTGTTTTCTTAACGATGGGAGTGAACGACTGACACCAGAAACTATGACAGTTGGTCCCAGGATGTATATTGCCCCAGAATACGAAACAGGTCGTGTAGAGGAAGTAACTGAAAAAGGAGATATGTTTTCTTTGGGTAAAGTTCTTTGGTGTATGATCAATGGTGAACCGGAGGACTTTATGCCTTCAAACTTCTGGTTTGTTGATGAATATGATTTGACCAAACGTTTTCCCGGAAATGCTAATATGATTGTTGCTAATTCAATTATTGCATCGTGTTTGAATATTGCTCCTTATGAGCGTTGCACATATTCAAGTTTGATTGGGCAGATTGAGAACTTCATTGCAGGGGGCAATATGACGCCAGAGGAAGAAGCACAGTATCGAGTACGAGTATATCAAGAGAAACGGAATTTAGAACTCTTGGAGATAAAAGAAAAGAATCGGCTAATTGTTAATTCCTTTAGTCAGTATTATATAAAGGCGTTAGAAGAATTACCCAAGGAAATAATGGTGGCCTTTGAATAACGAGGGAGTGAGATACATGGAACAATTATTGATTATTGAAGATGATATAGGGTTGAATCAGGGTTTAAGTAAAGCGCTGAAAGCAGATGCTCGGCAGATCATTTCCTGCCAAGACCTAAAAACGGCGAAGGAACAGCTGCTTTGCGGCGGTGTGTCCCTGATCCTGTTGGATATCAATCTGCCGGATGGCAGTGGGCTTGAGCTGCTCCGGGAGGTCAAGGAAAACATGCCCGGAGTTCCTGTTATTCTGCTGACTGCCAACGACACCGATCTGGACATCGTAGACGGACTGGAGAGGGGCGCTGATGATTATATTACCAAGCCCTTTTCTCTTTCGGTTTTGCGGGCAAGGGTGAATACCCAACTGCGAAAGCAAGCGTCAAACCATAAAAATGCGCCGTTCCATATGGATCTATTTCTCTTTGACTTTGAGGCTATGACCTTTTATGTGGGAGATTCAAAAGTGGAATTGAGCAAAACAGAACAAAAATTACTGCGTCTGCTTGTTGAAAACCGAGACCAAACCATGACCCGTGGAGACCTTGTAGACCGGATCTGGACAGATGGCGCAGAATATGTGAATGAAAATGCTTTGTCTGTTACGATCAATCGTCTGAGGGATAAGCTTGGCGCACAGAAACACATTAAAACCGTCTATGGAATCGGTTATAGGTGGGTGACAAAAGATGAATAAAACCGGCATTGTGATCATACTGCTGTGTTTTCTGGCGGCTGCAGCTGTTGTGTTATGGGAGCGGAGAAAGACCAGAAAAACGATGGAAGAAATCGAAAGAATGCTGGACGCTGCCATGACCGGCTCCTTTTCTGAAACCAATTTTGATGAAAGCCGGCAGTCTGCTCTGGAAACAAAGTTTGCACACTATCTTTCTGCCGCAGAAGCATCTTCTCGAAATGTAGCGCAGGAAAAAGACAAAATCAAAGCCTTTATTGCGGACATTTCCCACCAGACGAAAACGCCGATTGCAAATCTGCTGTTATACAGCGAGCTTTTGATGGAGGAAACTCTGCCTGCATCGGCGAAGGCAAATGTGGAGGCGCTGTACAAACAATCGGAAAAGCTGCAATTTCTGATCGATTCTCTCGTAAAGCTTTCCAGACTGGAAAACGGGATCATTTCACTCTCCCCTCAGCAAGCAGCGCTGCAGCCGCTGCTTGAAAGTGTGGTAGAACAATATACTGCCAAGGCTTCTGAAAAAGGATTGTCTTTGCAAATGCAGGATACAGATGCTTTTGCTGTATTCGACTTCAAATGGACAGCGGAAGCGCTGGCTAATATCGTAGACAACGCCATCAAATATACAGAGCATGGCACCATTACTACTTCTGCCGTAAGCTATGAAATGTTTGCAAGGATCGATATATCGGATACCGGTTCAGGCATCCCGGAAAGTGTACAAGCGAAGATATTTGCTCGCTTTTACCGCTCAAATAGTGTGCAGAAACAAGAAGGGGTCGGCATCGGCTTATACCTTGCCCGACAGATCATATCCGGCGAGGGCGGTTATATCAAGGTTGCTTCCGTTCCGGGAAAAGGAAGTACGTTTTCCATATTTCTGCCGAAATAACAACAATTCTATCAAAACTGTTAGATTTCATTTTCCGTCGGAAAGAATGTGGAAAGATTCCTATGCGATAATCTGTATGTATCAAAGGATCATTTCCTTTCATACATACAGATTTTTTCATGGAGGTACTCATTTATGGAAGTTTTACAGGCAAAAAACCTGAAAAAGATTTATGGCTCCGGCAATAACGCAGTTCATGCGTTGGATGGAGTTGATTTAAGTGTAAAGAAGGGCGAATTTGTTGCAATTGTCGGCACATCCGGCTCCGGCAAATCCACGCTGCTGCACATGCTGGGCGGGCTGGATCGCCCTACAAGCGGCACGGTCATGGTGGACGGACAGGATATTTTCTCCCTGAAGGAGGAAGCGCTGACCATCTTCCGCCGCAGGAAAATCGGCTTTGTGTTCCAAGCATATAATCTTGTTCCGGTGCTGAATGTGTATGAAAATATTGTTCTACCCATTGAGCTGGACGGTGGCAAGGTCAATAAGGATTTCGTACAGCAGATTGTACAGACACTTGGGCTGGATGATCGTCTGGATGCGCTGCCCAATCAGCTCTCAGGCGGTCAACAGCAGCGAGTAGCCATTGCCCGTGCGCTGGCGGCAGCACCCGCTATCATTCTGGCAGATGAACCCACCGGCAATCTGGATTCCAAAACCAGCCAGGATGTATTGAGCCTTTTGAAAGTCACCAGTCAAAAGTTCGCCCAGACAATCGTAATGATCACTCACAACGAAGAAATTGCGCAGATGGCAGACCGCATTATCCGTATCGAAGACGGTCGGATCGTCTCCCAGAACTAACGGGAGGTGGCTACGATGAATGTCAAAAATCGAAAATGTATTCGAAAACTCAGCTTAAAATCTCTTTATGCGAACCGTCGTCGCAATCTGATCGCCATTTTTTCCATTGCGCTGACAACGCTGCTATTTACGTCCATGTTCACCATTGTCTTGTCGTTGAACGCCAGTTATGAAACCTACCAGTTTCGGCAGGTAGGCGGCTATGCGCATGGCACCTTTAAGGATGTTTCCCCCGAGCAGGCGGAACGCATCGCTGCCCACCCAAAGGTGAAGGCTACGGGGGCACGGAAGGTAATCGGTATCACTGCGGAGGGGGTCTTTGCCAAAATACCGGCAGAGATCAGCTACATGGATGCCAACTGCACTAAATGGAGCTATGCAACCCCTACTACCGGACGGATGCCCGAAAGCGGCAAAGAGGTAGCCATGGATACGGCAGCGTTGCAGCTGCTTGGCGTAACGCCGGAGCTGGGCGCCGAGGTCACGGTTTCCTATTCCATTACGGACAAGGATCAAACCGCCTTTACTGTAACAGATACCTTTACGCTGGTGGGCTATTGGGACTATGATGAACTAATGCCTGTTCATTACATCAACATCAGCCGTGATTACGCAGATGACATCGAAGCGCAGGCAGTGAAAACAGGTTTACAGCCTTTCCGCACCGATTTGAATGTCATGCTGGCCTCCGGCACAAACATTCAAGGGCAGATGGAGCAGGTGGATACCGATCTTGGTTACACATGGGACAGCTATACCGATCCCAACAGCGTCCGAATCGGCGTCAATTGGGGATATACCTCATCCCAGCTGGAGTCACAGCTCGATCCAGAGCTGATGGTCGCCATAGCAGCTTTTTTGCTGCTGGTGATTTTCACGGGGTATCTTATCATCTATAACATTTTTCAGATCTCTGTTGTAGGGGATATCCGGTTTTACGGACTTCTGAAAACCATTGGCACAACGCCCCGGCAGCTCAAACGCATCATTCGCCAGCAGGCACTTCTGCTTTGTCTGATCGGCATTCCGGCGGGGCTGCTGCTGGGCTATGGCATTGGCGCTGTTCTGGTGCCTGTTGTCTTGCGCTCCACCCGGTTGGATGCAGGCATCACCACCATCAGCACTTCGCCTGTGATCTTTGTTGGCTCCGTGCTGTTTGCCCTGCTGACGGTGCTTTTGTCCTGCTCCAAGCCCGGGAAAATGGCAGCCAGGGTTTCTCCGGTGGAGGCTACCAAATATACAGATGCAATGCAGACCAAGAAAAAACAGCGCAGCACCCGGGGAGCGAAGCTCCATCAGATGGCCTTTGCCAATCTGGGACGAAACAAAAAAAAGACGGTGCTGGTGGTGGTGTCTCTGGCACTGTCGGTGACACTGTTCAATGCGCTGTGTGCCTTTGTGGGCGGCTTCAGCATGGAGAAATATGTATCCTCCATGACCTGCGCCGATTTTATCGTCAGCACGCCCGACTATTTCCGTTACAACCCGGCAGATGAATTCATCACGCCAGAACAGATTGAGGAAATCGCAACAAACACAAAGGCCAGTCTTTCCGGCACTGGATATGCTGTGCGAAAACCCGCATATCTGTGGATGACGGAGGATGCTCTGCGGCAGGACTATGCAAGGTACGAAAGTGCTGAGCAGTTGGACAGCCATATGAGCCGCATGGAGCACCGGGGCAATATGGTGATGGGAAATACCAGGATCGAGGCTCTGGATCACAGCCTGTTTGACAAGCTGCAAGTGTTCGACGGAGATATTTCTCCTATGCTGGAGCCAAACAATAACGCCATTGCCATTGCGGTTTCCTTAGATGACTACGGTAATCTGCCCAATCCTGAATACTACCCCAAGGTGGGAGACACGATCACCGCCACCTATGCGGACGATGTGAAATATATCGACAGCCGCACCGGAGAACTCTGCACCGAAGATACACCGGAGGAGTACCTTCAGGAAAAACTGTATGGAGCCAGAGATGTAGAGTACACGGTCTGCGCCTTGGTAGAGCTTCCGTATTCCATGAGTTATCGTTATGGTGGTATTGGATATGAGACAGTTTTGTCTGTGGACACCGCACAGAGGGACAGCGGTGATGCGGCCATTCCGATGCTCTACCTGTTCGACACAGCAGACGAAACTGACGAGGCCGAAGCAGAGCAATATCTATCGAAGCTCACTGCCGGTGAGTTTTCGCCCTTGATGTATGAAAGCAAGGCCACGGCTCGCTCTGAATTTGCTCAGTTCCGGCAGATGTTCCTTCTGATAGGTGGTATCCTCTGTGCTATCATTGGGCTGGTGGGACTCTTAAATTTCTTCAACGCCATGATGACCGGTATTCTTTCCCTCCGCCGTGAATTTGCTGTGCTTCAGGCTGTAGGAATGACAAACCGGCAGCTCAAAACCATGCTGATCTACGAGGGGTTGTTTTACGCAATGTCTTCTGTAGCGGCGGCCTTTATTCTGTCGCTGGCGGTGGGACCTCTTGCGGGAAAAATGCTGGGCAGTATGTTCTGGTTCTTTGAGTATCGATTCACCATTCTGCCTGTCCTGCTGACAATTCCGGTATTTCTTCTGCTGGGGTGGCTGATTCCTTGCATGATGTATGACAACGCAGCGAAATGCAGTGTTGTAGAGCAATTAAGGGATGCTCAATAACTGTTAAGCAAAAAACGGCCCTCTGCCAATGAAAAGGCAGAGGGCTGCGTTTTAATCTAAGGGTTTACATTCAGTTACAGTTTTTAGATAAATTTCGGGGTTTCCGTTCAAAACAAGGTCTGCATATCCAATCGGGTCATTGTAGATTAGATAGTCCAGTTCTGACCGCTGATACATATTGTCGGCAACCTCCTTTTCCACGGCGATGGTGTCAATGGCAATGATGCTGCCATCAAAGAATTTCAGCTCTACACAGGCAGTATCCATGTTGAACTCACAAGAAACCAATCTATCCATAAGAAACCTCCATTCTGTGGGATGTTAGATTATCCCAAAATATTTGAATGCTTCTCGGATTGCTTTCTCTTTTTCCGGTGGGCACTGCGGCTGTCTGGAATCCTCGGACTTCGGCAAATTATAGTTCTTACCAACCCCAATCCCACATTTTCGCTTAATTTGTGAGATATACAGGTTGGATACATTTAACCCGCTATGCTCCAGCACATAGTCCTTAATCTGGGTGTAGGTTGCCCCATCTTGAAATTCGGACATATCCATATCTTCCAAAGAGAACTCAACCCGAATCTTTTTCGAGTCGACCTCACCCTTGGAAAGCAAGACAACCGTCTCAACATGAGTACCAAATCAGAACATATCCCCACAAAATTGCGGAAATATGGGCAATATTTATACAATACTAATACTGCTCGTGCATCCTTTTTCCCACAAAATATAAATTTACAATATTTTAATATAATTATAATATAAGAAAATCACATTATATATTAAATTCCCAAGAAAGCACATATCTATTTCCCTGAATAGGTCGTTGTATTGTAACATCTATTGGACCATCACAATTCAGCACCTTATTTTCCATAGGTATTCGTGAGGCCGTCGCGGAAAAATTTTGTAAGACTGCTTTAGCTATCTTCTGTGACAGATTTGTTTCAATTTTAAAAACAATTAATTCTATTGGAATATTAACAGCACAGCTAACATATCTAGGGTCGATATTTTCACTATTATCTAAAGAATATTCTATTTCAATTGTATACTCCTCGCCTCTACTTAATGGGTGGTCAAATTGTAAAATGCATGCCGTATATGTCAAATTTTCTTGAAAAGACTTAAGCAAAATTGCATTTTCTATATTTTTAATTACAGACTTCCCTTTCCAACCAAAACGGTCTATCATACAAGAATAATCATTAATTAAAGAACGTATCGTTAATATCTTTTTTACCAATATTTCCGAAGAATCCGTATAACAAAATTGTATTTCATATTTCGTAACAATATGAGGCCACCCTTTATCTCTAGCATCTACTAAAGGATTATTAGTAAAGTATGATATTAAATGCTCAAGAAGCAACTGTTTAAATTGGGGTTTACTCTTAAATTCTGTATATAATCCCTTTTTCCCATATTTTTTCTTAAAATCTCGTACCTTCTGTACTTCTTCCAATATTAAATTATTTGTTTCCGTGCTTTTATTTTGAAAATATAAAAAAATTTGTTTACCAGAAGATATCATTTTTTCTATTTCTTCTTCCGTTCCCGAACCATATCTCGATGTTGCTGTTCCAAAAACATTACCAAAAACCGCAATAACAGCATCTGCATTATCTACTATTTGACGATTAATAATATCTTGCGGTGTATCACCATATTCAGGATATGAACTATCTTTCCAATAAAGAATCCTTATTGAAACTCCTATTTTAAATCCATAATTTGTATTAAAATTGTATACTATGTCTTTTATGGTATTTATAAAACCTCTATTTTCTATATCCGATGGACAAGAAATAAGTACATCAAATTGAACCAAATCTCTCATATAGCTTCCTCTCTTTGAAAACTTCCAGTGTTAAAATATTAGCCACCTAATTTTATTAAACTATTTTAAAGTATTTCAACGCATCCTTTATCGCTTCCACTTTCTCCGATGTCGGATGTTTCCTCCGCTGTTTCAATTCCTCTACCGCATTAGTGGCATCATACATTGGCAAACCTAAATCCCGTTTTACCTCTGCGATATATGCGGTATGTACCTTGAAGCCGTATTTCGCTTCTATGTACTCCTTAATCATTTTGTAGGTCACTTTTTCTTTGGGCTTGTACGCTTCGGCTCTTTTAGCAATACTATCTACCGGAATCTTGCCCTCGCCCTCTCCAAACTCCACATCAATGTGGATATAACTGTCGGCTTTTTTGTGGGACAAAAGAACTACCGTCTCAACGTGCACCGTATTCGGAAACATATCCACGCACTGCACCTTATCCACGACATACCCCCGCGCCAGCAGCACCTCCAGATCCCGCGCCAGACTCGTCGGCTTACACGAAATATAAATCATATGATCCACACCATAATTGATAATCTTTTCCAGCGCCTTCGGATGAATACCATCCCTTGGCGGATCAAGCACAATATAATCCGGCCGTTCCTCAATCGTATCGAGCACCTTTAAGACGTCACCCGCCAAAAATTCACAGTTGTCCAGATGATTGAGTGCCGCATTCTCTTTTGCCGCCTCTACCGCTTCCTCGATGATCTCCACGCCCACAACTTTTTTGCAGACTGGAGCGAGCATCTGTGCGATCGTACCGGTACCGCTGTACAGATCATAAACGGTCTTGTCTGCCAGCATGTCCGGATTATCCCCGAGGATAAATTCGCGGGCTGTGGAATAAAGCACTTCTGCTCCGAGAGAGTTTGTCTGGAAAAAAGAAAACGGTGAAATCTGAAAACGCAGTCCCAGCAGCTCCTCATAAAAATAATCCTGTCCGAAAAGTACTTCCGTTCCTTCGTTTTTTACGACATCCGCCACGCTGTCATTTTTTGTGTGGAGTACTCCTTTTAAGGTTCCTTCCAGGGAAAGTGCCAGAAGTACATCTTTCCATCCGGCTAAAAGCTGCTTTTCTTTTTCTTCGTTTACCGTTCCGGCATGTGGACATCTGCCCTGCTTTTCCAGCAATGCAGCCTCTATCTTTGCGCGCTCGTCCGGCGCCTGCTCCTGTACATTTCTCCAATCCTGCGTCGTAGTGATCAGATCAACTAAAATCTCTCCGGTCTTTACTGCCTTTCGCACAAGAAGATGGCGCAGATACCCGGTATGACGCAGTCTGTGATAGAAGAAGATTTCCTGCTCCCTGAAATAAGCGAGCGTTGCCATGAGAATCGCACGGAAATCGCCATCCACGATCCGGCAGTCCTCTACCGTTACAATATCGTAAAAACTGCCGCGCTTGTGCATTCCAAGTGCCAGCGGTCCGTCCTTGTATTCATCTCCAAATGAAAATTCCATTTTGTTACGGTAAGCAAGCACACGCGGACTGTGTCTGATTGGCAGAAACTCATAAGCACAGGCATCCCCGATCGTCTGCTCTATCATGCCGCGTACCTGTGTCTCCTTGATCTTTAACTGTTCTTCATAAGGCAGACTCTGATACGTACATCCTCCGCACTGTCCGAAATGCCGGCAGGTATCTGCGGTCTCCCGTGGCGATTTCTTCACGGTTTCCAGAAGCCGTCCTTCCGCTTTTCCTTTTCGTACCTTATTTACTGCAAAGGAAACACGCTGTCCCGGAATGGTATTCTTGACGATGACGCGTTCTCCCTCGTCTGTCATCACAATCCCTTTGTTCGGGAATTCTACGGTTGTTACGTTTCCTTCTGCAATCTGCCCTTTTTTCATTCTTTTACTCCTCATGCATCATTCTGAATCTTATTTTCTTACAGAAAAAGGGACTACACAACTGCAGTCCCTTCTTTCTTCGTTCGGTTTTCTTTTTCTGCGCACCGCTCAAACTGCCTGAAAGTTCTCACGCTTCCGACAATGATTAGTCCTCTGTCTTGTCTACGGAAGCATCCTTAGACTCTGCAGCCGGCTCATCATCCTCATCCTCGAAGAAGTCATTGTCGAACTCATCTTCAAAATCGTCCTCAAAATCATCCAGATAATCCGGTGTAAAGAAACGATAAATTCCATAGATTGCTGCTGCAACTGCGACAACGATTCCAATCACGGCGAATACAATCACGAATTTGGAAGGTTTCTTCTCCTCTTCTTCCTGTCTCTTCAAAAACTTATTAAGCTTTGCTGCATCCAAAACATCCCCCACTTTGGTAGATGCTAAAATATCTTCTACTTTACTCATGATGGCACTTCTCCTTCCTGCATTTTTAATTACATCCATTATAGCATATCTTTCCCTGTTTTCCTATGAAAAATTTGTGTTTATAAAAAATTTATCATATCTTTTTTAATTTTGCAAAGCTTGCAAACATCTTCTTTGTTCCGACTTTATCGAAATCTACGGTCACTTCATAGTCCCTGCCCCCGGAAACAATTGCCATGACTTCTCCATCGCCAAATTTGATGTGGCGGACACGATCTCCCACCTGATAGGACAATGCTCCACCCACGGAACCAAAATCACGCTGGTTTTCCACCTTTGTATATACCGGTTTTGTGGCTTTGGAGGAATGGAAGGTCGATCCATATCCCTCTCCCACTTCTTTTCCATATCCGCTTCCACCATAACTCGGCACCGTCCGGAATGCCTTACGCGCCTTCTGAAATGTGGACTGTTCGATGGGTTCTTCCTTTGTCTTTGGCTCATAAATCTTTCCGGAAAGAAGTTCCGGCGGAATTTCCCTGACAAAACGAGATACTTTTCCATACTGTGTCTGCCCCCGCACCATGCGCACACGCGCGGAAGTGATTGTCAGATTTTTCTTTGCACGGGTAATTCCCACATATGCCAGACGCCGTTCTTCCTCAATCTCGGCCTGGGAGTTATCACTCGTAATAGACATATAACTCGGAAACAGTCCGTCCTCAAGTCCTGCCAGATAGACATTCGGAAATTCAAGTCCTTTCGCACTATGTAAAGTCATAAGTACCACATAGTCACTGTTTTCGTCAAAACTGTCAATATCCGCAACCAGAGCGACATTTTCCAGAAAGCCATTTAAGGTCGGAGCTTCTTCCCCCTCCGCATAATCCACAGCTTTGCTGATCAATTCGTCAATATTTTCGATTCTTGCCTCTGCCTCATCCGTTCCCTCTGCTTCGAGTTCTCTGACATAACCGGTCGTTTCAATAACTTCCTGCAGCAGATCTGCCACGGAAAGCAACTTTGCCTTTGCTTTCATAGACTGGATAAACAACACAAACGGCCGGATCTTTGCTGCCGCTTTGCCCAGCCCCGGTACCTGTTCTGCCACACAGAGCGCATCATAAAAACTGATCTCCTGCTCCTGGGCATACAATGCCACTTTGTTGATCGATGCCGCACCAATTCCACGTTTTGGGATGTTGATGATACGCCGCACCGCCAGATCATCCTGCCCATTGTCGATAGTCTTTAAATATGCCAGCAGATCCTTCACTTCCTTACGGGCGTAGAAATTTACGCCGCCAAAAATTTTATATGGAATATTTGCTGTAATAAAACGTTCCTCAAAGAGACGGGACTGTGCATTGGTACGATAGAGAATGGCACAGTCTTTATACTGATACTCTCCTTTGCGTACCCGCCGGGCAATATCCCTTGCCACAAAATCCGCTTCCTCTGCCGCCGTATCCAGCTGCTCAAAGGTGATCTTGTCCCCGGCTCCATTGTCCGTCCACAGACGCTTTTCCTTTCGCCCCTGATTGTTGGCAATCACAGCATTGGCTGCATCCAGAATATTTTGCGTGCTCCGGTAATTCTGCTCCAGTTTGATCACTGTGGCATCCGGAAAATGATGTTCAAAATTCAGAATGTTGTAGATATTCGCTCCCCGGAACTTATAGATAGACTGATCATCATCACCTACAACACAAAGATTCTGGTATTTTAAAGCCAGCAGACGGATCAGTTCAAACTGTGCGGTATTGGTATCCTGATACTCATCCACCATAATATAGCGAAAACGATCCTGATACGAGGCAAGCACCTCTTTGTCCAGTTTGAACAGTTCCACGGTTTTCATGATCAGATCATCAAAATCCAATGCATTATTCTGCTTTAACGCCTGCTGATATTCCCGGTAAACCTGGGCCTGTTTTCGTTTCACATAATCGCCTGCCGCGCGCGTCTCAAATTCGATCGGATCGATCAGCTCATCTTTTGCGGAGGAAATAGCAGAAAGAAACATTTTCTCTTTGTACATTTTCGTATCGATTTCCAGACGTTTGCAAATATCCTTCATCAGAGTCTTCTGATCATCGGAATCGTAGATGGTAAAATTGGTGCCAAACCCCAGCCTGTCAATATATCTGCGCAAAATACGCACACAGGTGGAATGGAATGTGCACACCCAGATACCTTCCGAACCATATCCCACCATCTGGTCAATACGCTCCCGCATCTCCCCTGCCGCTTTATTGGTAAACGTGATTGCCATGATATTGTAGGGATTAACCCCGCATTCCTCAATCAGATATGCCGTACGATGTGTCAGTACTCTGGTTTTTCCGGACCCGGCACCTGCCAGAATCAGAAGCGGTCCGTCGGTTGCCATCACAGCCTGCCGCTGTGGTTCGTTCAGTGCATCTAATAAGCTCATATCGTTTCTCCGTCTCTTTCCATAATTCATTATTCGTGTGTCTCATTATATCATAGATAGTCCGAATAGAACATACATTCTTTTGTTTTTTGAAAAAAGCATGAAAATGCCTTGTCATCTAGTTTTTATTACTATATAATGTGATATGAGGTGAAAATATGGACAACGAAGTAAAAGAATTTCTTGCTGCACTGCAGAAGAAACTGGTTTCAATCGATTACATCAAAACGGAAGACATTCCAAATATCGGTTTATATATGGATCAGGTCACGACCTTTATGGACGAGCAGTTAGAAGCCTGCAAACGCTATGAAGATGATAAAATTCTGACCAAAACAATGATCAACAATTATGCCAAAAACAATCTGCTCCCTGCCCCGGAGAAGAAAAAATATTCCAAGGAGCATGTGCTGACCCTGTTATTCATTTACTATTTTAAGAATCTGCTCAGCATCAACGACATCCAGTCCCTGTTAAATCCCCTGACGGAACATTATTTTGGCAACAAAGCTGGATTTAATATGGAAGATGTCTATAACGAGGTTTTTAATTTAGAGAGCACCGAGTCCGAAAAATTATTAAAAGATCTCGGAAAAAAATATGCACTCTCCCGTGAGACGTTCCGGAAATTTCCGGAAAATGATCAGGAATTTCTGCAGAATTTCAGTTTTATCTGTCTGCTCAGCTACGACGTATACATCAAAAAGATGATTATCGAAAGTGTTATCGACAATATCAACAGTCAAAACAGTAAAACAAATAAAAAAGAGAATTCCAAAAAGGAATCCTCCAAAAAAGACACCGTTTAATCCAAACGGATGATTGTATTTTCAGGCACAGATGCAGATACGCATCCGTGCCTTTTTTCTATTCCTGTTCCGGATGTTTCTGTGACAAACGGCTGAATACCATCTCATATCCGTCATTTCCATAGTTCAAAGAACGATTGACACGGCTGATCGTCGCTGTAGACGCCCCCGTCTTTTCCGCAATATCAAGGTATGTCTTCTGATCCCGCAGCATTCCCGCCACTTCAAATCGCTGTGATAAAGAAAGCAATTCATTGACCGTACACACATCCTCAAAAAATGTATAACATTCCTCTCTGTTCTGCAGACATAAAATTGCATCAAACAGATGATCTACTGCCTCTGTTTTAAGTTTCTTGCTCATTATGCTCCCTCTTTCCTTCCAAAATCATGTCTGTATTTTATCATATTAAAGTTTTAAAGTAAACAGATTTCTTGCATTACCCCATTGTTATGCTATAATGTTTAGTACAGTTTACCAAACACGAAAACGAATGGAGAATCTATGATATGAAAAAGATCGGTTATTTTTTTTCCGGCTTTCTGCCAATTTTAACAACAACAGCTGCACAGATACTGGCTTCTTTTTTTATGTTCGGAATCGCAGCTCTGTTTCTGTGTCCGGCCTCCCAGAGCACAGGCTTTGATGCCGATACCATCGAAACACTTCTGACCAATACAGAGTTTAATGCATGCATCATGCTGATTTATACCGTAACCTGCATCGTATTCATGGGAATATGGTATTATCGCTCCTGTGGGGGCAATTATCTTCCAAAACCATCCCTCACGTTTCATCCTCTGCAGTTTTTATCCATCATTCTTCTGATTCCCGGCATGCAGTTCTTTTCCGGTTATCTGACTTCTGCGGTATCTCTTCTTTTCCCGAACTGGCTCAGCCAGTACGAAAAACTCATGGAAACCGCAGGCTTAGACTCCGACATCGGACTGTTCATGTTTATCTATGCCGTAATTCTCGGCCCTGTCTGTGAAGAACTGGTTTTCCGCGGCGTCACCATGCGTCTGGTCCGACGGGCACTTCCGTTCTGGGCTGCCAACCTGATGCAGGCGGTTCTCTTCGGAATCTTTCACATGAACTGGATTCAGGGAATTTATGCATTTGTTCTCGGTCTTGTACTGGGATGGATCTGTGAAAAAGGAGGAAGCATCTATTTCTCAATGTTCTTCCACATCCTGTTCAACTTCTGGGGAACCATCATCGGACCGCTATTGAACAATCTCAAAGAAACGGACCTTCTGGGAATTATCATCTTTCTCTTTACAATTGTTTCTCTCGTTTTGGGCTTTTCCTTATTCCGCCTGGGCACGAAATGGCGCGATCAGAAAGCGGCGCGCCTTATGGCTGCCCCTGATCATGATGATCATTTCGAAGCAGCTGAATGATCCGGTACTCATAAAACACGGTGATCACAAGGATAGCGGCAATCACCAGCAGACTGTACGCGTCCTTGAGTTCGATCCCGATCACATCTCCCACACACGGAACCATCAGACCGATGATAAACACCAGTTTTACCAGCCGGATCATCCGGATGGAATATTTACGCACCTTTCCCACACACACCTCTTTCGGAAGCCGGTTTATTTTTTCCGGCTGACAGCTTACCAGGCTGAGTCCCACATAGATCAGAACAACTCCTGCAATGTTACAGATAAATTTATATGGCGCAACTTTATAGACAATCCCATAATAGATCTGCAGTCCGATATAGACAATTCCAAGGATCATTCCTATCGCCTCCGCAAAAATTGCCGGAACGGTTAAATCTTCTTTTTTCATCTGCTTTTCTCCATTTCATTCTGTAAAATCATATCCTAATTCTAACACCTTTTTGACTTGAATTCCATAGTTCATGTGCTATAATGAAACACAGAGTAACAATATAACAAAGGAGATCTCATGGAAAATCTTATTTTACCAAAACAATACAAATCAGAACTGAATCTTCATGACACACAGCTTTCCATCAAGACAGTCAAAGATTTCTTTCAGGCACTGCTGGCGCAGAGACTGCATCTGACACGTGTTTCTGCTCCTCTTTTTGTAGACCCGGCAACCGGTCTTAATGATAACTTAAACGGTTATGAGCGCCCGGTTACTTTCGGTATTAAGGAGCAGGACGATAAAAATGCCGAAGTTGTCCATTCTCTCGCAAAATGGAAACGTTACGCCCTGAAAAAATACGGATTTCAGGTCGGAGAAGGCATCTACACGGATATGAATGCCATCCGCCGCGATGAAAGTACGGACAACATTCATTCTATTTTCGTAGATCAGTGGGACTGGGAAAAAATCATTCATAAAGAAGACCGTAATCTGGACTATTTAAAAGAGACCGTTCGTACCGTATATAAGTGTCTTCGCAAAACAGAACAGTATATGGCCATCCAGTATGATTACATTGATCTGATCCTTCCAAAGGAAATTTTCTTTATCACCTCCCAGGAACTGGAGGATCTGTTCCCGGACAACACACCGAAGGAACGTGAGTATTATATTACCAAGGCAAAAGGTGCTGTATGTATCATGCAGATCGGTGACACCTTAGAGTCTGGCGAACCGCACGACGGACGTGCTCCGGATTACGATGACTGGGCTTTAAATGCAGATATTCTTGTTTATTATCCGGTTCTTGATATTGCACTGGAATTATCTTCGATGGGTATCCGTGTAGACAAAACTGCTCTGATTTCCCAGCTTGACAAAGCCGGCTGTCCGGAACGCAAGGATCTGCCATTCCAGAAATCCATCATCGATGGAACACTTCCTTATACCATCGGCGGAGGAATTGGTCAGTCCCGTATCTGTATGTTCTTCCTTCGCAAAGCTCATATCGGCGAAGTGCAGAGTTCTCTCTGGCCGGAAGAAACAATTGCAGCCTGCGAGGAACATGGTATTCAGCTCTTATAATTTATTTTACATAATAAAATAAACAAAGCAAAAAATCAAAGAGGAAAAACGAAAAAAACGTTTTTCCTCTTTTTGTATTATCTATCTCCTCTAAATTACAGCTATAAGGTTTCCTCATCCGCCTCGCACATGCGATACCCTACGCCCAGTTCATTTACAATATAATTTTTTTCTCCCGGTCTGGCTCCCAGCTTCTTACGGATATTTACCATATTGACCTGCAGTTTTTTGATGCTGCCCTCATCGTTATACCCCCAGATCTCTTTGATAATGGCTGAGTATGTCATAACCTTTCCCGCATGTTCCGACAATGCTGCAATGATATTGTACTCTGTCTGTGTCAGCTTCACTTCTTTTTTATGCAAGAAAACTCTTCTTGCATCGTAATCAATGGTCAGACCGGAAGCCTTAAATTTTCCACCCGGAAACATTCCGTTTTGCATGCGATGTGTTGTCATGCGGAGCGTAGAACGTATCCGCGCAAGAAATTCATTGGAGCCAAATGGTTTTGTAACATAATCATTGGCTCCCATATCCAAAGCCTCCACTTTATCTTTTTCATCTGACCTGGCAGAAAGCACAATCACCGGCGTCAGGGAATCTTTCCGTAACCGCTTTAAAAAAGTCATTCCGTCCTGATCCGGAAGTCCCAGATCTAAAACAACGAGATCCGGTCTGTGAGAAGCATACATCATCATTCCGTCTTCGCAGGAATATGCCGATAATGTCTGATATCCGTTTGCCTCCAGAAGTGTAGCCACCAGATTGTTAATATGTTCATCATCCTCAATAATTAAAATCTTATATTTATTTCCGTTCATGCCTGTTCCTTCTCCTCCATATCCAGATAAAACCGGAAAAGTGCACCTCCATTTTTCTTATTTTCTGCCTTGATCTTTCCACCGTGCGCTTTGATAATTGTTGCGCACACTGCCAGTCCTATTCCTGCATTGCTCCGTTTGCAATCGGAAGATACCTCATACGGCTCATGACTCCCGTAAAAAACGGATTTTAATTTTTCTTCCGGAATTCCACATCCATCATCCTGTACTTCAAATACGGCTTTGTCCGCCACAAGAAATACCTTCAGTCCCAGGTGCACCATTCCCTTTGCATGCTGCACCGCGTTTTCTAAAATATTGATCAACACCTGCTGGATCAGGATGGCATCCATGGGAATTACCACAAATTCATCTGGAATATCAATTTCAACCTCCTGATCCGGATATCTTTTATGAAACTTTAAAATCACCGAATCAATCAGCTCATCCAAAACCGTAGGTGTCTTAATGATTTTTACTTTTCCACTGTCAAGTTTTGTGATCGAAAGCAGGTTCTCAACCATCCGGAAAAGCCACTGTGCATCCTGCTGGATGTCCTGCAGCATCTTTGTCCGCTGTTCCTTCGTAAAATCATTATCCGGATCAAGCAGCGCCGAGCTGGAGCCATAGATCGTGGTAAGCGGAGTCCGAAGATCATGGGAAACCGCACGGAATATGTCTGCACGGATTTTTTCTTTTTCTCTCTCTGCTTCGAGAATTTTATTATACTTTATTTTGGTGGTAAACCCACAGGTAATCAAAGCCATCAGTATAATGATCACTGCCGATGCCATATTCTCCGGTATGGAAAAATTAAAGTGAAAAAATGGAAATGTGAAAGCAAAATTCAATTCAAGAACGCTGAGAATTGCAGCTGCCACACCATACAGATACCCCGGTGTGATCACAGAAGTCAGAAAGACTCCAAAAATAGATACTGCCGGGATCAGCGCATTTTCCACAGTACTGTTTTGTATCCACAAACAGACCATAAAACACACCAGCTGAATCCCGACGGTAATGGCTATATCTCTTATGATATACAATGTTTTTTTCATCCGAATCTTCTTTCTCCTTATCTCTTGCATCCATATGTTTCATTATAGCATAATGGCGGTTAAGATTCGAATAAAAAATGTATTTTTCTAAGAAAGCGTATTCAGTTCCTCCATCCACAATGTTGCACACGCATCACTCGGCATACGCAGATCTCCTCTCGGAGAAACAGCAACAGATCCGACTTTCGGGCCGTCCGGAAGGCAGGAACGTTTAAACTGCTGCGCAAAAAATCTGCGGCAGAACGTTTTCAGCCATTTTAAAATAAATGCATCTTCATAAGTTCCCGCAAATGCAATTTTTGCCAGACGATAAATTTTTGCAGGGGAAAATCCCTGACGCAGCATGTAATACAGGAAGAAATCATGCAGTTCATACGGACCTACCAGATCCTCGGTCTTCTGTGAAATTTTTCCGTCTTCCGGCGGCAAAAGCTCCGGAGAAACCGGTGTATCCAATACATCATACAAGGTATCGGAAAGCTGCTTGTCCTCACAGGTATCCGCATAATAACGCACCAGATGCCGGACCAGTGTCTTTGGCACAGAAGCATTCACGGCATACATGGACATATGATCTCCGTTGTACGTTGCCCACCCCAGTGCAAGTTCCGACAGATCTCCGGTTCCGATCACAAGCGCATTCTTTTTGTTCGCAATGTCCATCAGAATCTGCGTGCGTTCCCGCGCCTGGGAATTTTCATATGTCACATCATGCACCGAAGGGTCCTGTCCGATATCCGAAAAATGCACATTTACCGCCTGACAGATATCCACTTCCACAAATTCTGCCCCAAGGCTTTGAATCAGTTTGACAGCATTGTCATATGTGCGGTCGGTTGTCCCGAATCCCGGCATGGTGACGGCCGTAATTCCCTTATGATCCCGCCCGCACAGATCAAAGGCACGCACGGTCACCAGCAGTGCCAGCGTCGAATCCAGTCCTCCGGAAATACCTACCACAGCATTGGCTCCGGTATGTTCCAGACGTTTTTTTAGTCCCATTGCCTGAATCATCAGAATTTCATCACAACGCTTTTCCCTGTTCTGTCTGTCTGTTGGCACAAACGGTGCCGGATCAATAAACCGCGTCAGTTTTGTTTCTTCTATTTTTAAAGAGAACAGAATCTCGGTATGTGTCTGATCCTCAGTGACAAAAGTTGTCATTCTGCGGCGCTGTGCACAGAGACGTTCCACATCAATCTCCGAATACAGGATGCCATGTCCAAAACGCTTGGATTCCGCAAGAATCTGTCCGTTTTCCGCAATGATGTTGTGCCCGGAGAACACCAGATCCTGTGTAGACTCTCCCTCTCCCGCTGACGCATAAATATATGCCGCAAGAAGACGTGCAGACTGGCCACTTACCAGTTCCCTGCGGTAACTGTCTTTGCCGGTCAGTTCATTCGAAGCCGACAAATTCACCAGAACAGACGCCCCCGCCAGTGCATGGGAGATACTCGGCGGATTCGGTGTCCACAGATCCTCACACAGTTCCACACCGATTCTGAGTTTCGGCATCTGCTCACAGACAAAAAGCAGATCCCGGTCCGCAGGAACACAGCTTCCGTCCGGCAGAACCACCTCTGTCGCAAGCTCTGCTCCGGATACGAAATGTCTCGCCTCATAAAATTCATTGTAATTCGGCAGATAACTCTTCGGTACAAGTCCAAGCACTTCTCCATGGGAAAACACTGCCGCCACATTGTATAATTTTCCAAGGATTTCAAAGGGAAGTCCCACGAAAAAAATGGCGTCCAGTGAAGCACTCTCTTTTACTAATTTCATCAGCGCATCCTTTGCGCCCTGCAGCAGACGTTCCTGCAAAAACAGATCCTGACAGGTATAGCCGGTCAGACAAAGTTCCGGAAAAACTACAATCTTTGCTCCCTGCCGGGCACTTTCTTTCATCATATCCAGAATCAGTTCTGCATTGTATTTTGTATCTGCCACTTTAATTTTCGGTGTGACTGCAGCTGCTTTTACAAATCCCTGTCTCACTTTCTCAACTCCTTTAATTCCTCTACGGAAAATTCATATGCCTTATTACAGAACTGACACTTTACCTCGATGCTCTCCCCATCATTGATGATGTCATCGATATCTTTTTTGCTGAGCGTTGAAAGTGCGCGGGATACCCGCTCCTTGGAACAGTCACAGACAAATGCTGCCGGAATTTTGTCGGTGATTTCCAAGCCGAAATCTCCGAGAATTTCTTCGAGAATTCCTTCCGGTGTCAGTCCTCGCTCCAGCATCATAGTCACAGAATCGATCTCTGCAATACGCTTTTCCAGTTTTTCAATGATCTCGTCACTCGTAAACGGCATAAGCTGAATAATAAATCCGCCGGCCTGACGCACCGTGTTGTTTTTGTTCATCAGTACGCCCAATCCTACCGCAGACGGAATCTGCTCGGAAGTTGCAAAATAATAGGTTAAATCTTCTGCAATCTCTCCTGTCTGCAGCTGACACTGTCCCACATATGGCTCTTTTAGTCCCATATCTTTGATGACGCTCAAAATACCGAGATCCAGCGCGCCCCCTACATTTAAATGTCCGTCTTTGTTTGGCGGAAGTTCCACAATCGGATTATTGACAAATCCCTTGACATGTCCATTGGCATCCGCAGTAACGGTAAGTCCCCTGGCCGGACCGCTGCACTGAATCTGCAGGGTCAGAAGATCCTTTTCCCCTTTTAACATTGTTCCCATCATCGCACCGCCGGACAACAAACGTCCCAGGGCTGCCGTCATGATCGGGGACGTATTGTGATCCTGTCTGGCGGTCTCCACCAGATCCCTCGATGTAATTGCAAATGCCCGGATTGCGGCACCTGCTGCGGTTGCTCTAACAATATAATCTGCCATGTATCATTTCTCCTTTATTCTTTTCTTGTAACAAATGTGATACGCTCACTGTCGGCTTTGACCCCGGCGTCGGTGTAATCATCATACATTCCTTCACAGACCAATCCCGCCTGCTGCAGAAAATCCACTATCTGTTCCACCTTATAATTTCTCTGATAGTGTGTTTCCGCATATCGGCGGTACAGCTCTCCCGCTTCCGGGATAAACAGTGTCAGGTCATATTCATTGATTCTGGTCTCTTCGTCATAATAATTTTCCCAGATAAAACTTCCTTCCTGCCTGCTCTCCGCAAATGTGTGATCTCCAAGAAGCTGTTCGTATTTATAGGCGGTATTCATATCAAAGATAAATACTCCACCGCTTTCCAGACAGGCGGCAACCCGCCGGAATGCATCGGAAAGTTCCTGTGGCTCAAGCACATAATTGACACAGTCACAGGTACAGCAGACTGCCCGCACACATCCATCCAGTTCGAGTGTCTGCATCTCCTGCAGCAGATAAAGAATCGGCGGATCTGTCTGCTTTTCCATGGCTTTCTGCAGCATATCCACAGAAACATCCACACCGGTCATATCATACCCACAGGCAGCCAGTCTCCGGGTCAGTTCTCCGGTCCCGCATCCCAGATCCAGCACCGGTCCGTCTGCAATTCCATGCTTTTTTAATGTCTCACAAATATATGCACACCATTCATCATAGGGCACATTATCCATAAACAGGTCATAAACCTGCGCAAAACCCGTATACGCGTCCATTCTTTTCCTCCTGCTTTGTATCATAGTTTAGCAAGTTTTTATGGCAAAAGCAAGGTTGATTATTCTTCCCGAAACCTTTATACTGAATGCATAAGTTGAACTACAGAAAGGATTTTCCATGCCTGACAACTACGAACATTATATTTCCAAAAATATTCAGGCCTTCTATCGCAGAAGACTTTTTTCTCCAATGATATATCTGGTTTTACTTGCAGTTCTCTGGATCGTATTTCCACTGGGTGCCATGCTGCGCCCTGCACAGCTTTCCGACAATACCAAAATTGCGGACGCCTACAAGAACCATCACCGTTATGTACGCATGACCTTCACAGATCTGAAATTCAGCGGATATACCTGTGAAACCTATGGACAGACCCGCGGATATTATTATTACACCACACAGAAAAATAATTGCAGCATCATTCTCCTTACCCCGCATACATGTGAGGAAGGACTCCCTACGATCGACCGTCTGACCGTCACCGGCCGGATCGTCAAAGGAAAAGAATCTTATCTGGCACTTTTGTCCCAGCTTTCCTCTGACCTGAACTGGACCGAAACCGGTATCCGCAATCAGCTGTCTTCGTATTATTTCAGTGAGCCTGACTATCATTTAACCACGACGCGCATTTTATTCTTCGCGTATTTCGGTTCCATGATTTATACCGTCCTGTATCTTCTGATCTGTATGGTCTATATCCGGTTCCCGGTGCTTTCCCCACCGTGCCAGAACCTGATCGTCTTCGGACATCCGGGGCAGATTCTCGCCGAGGCCGAGGAAGAACTTGCAACACTTCCACAGCTGGCAACGGAGGATATGTTTATTACCGAACATTATTTTATCATGACATCACCATATGGAAATGCCATTGTGCCTATTCAGGAGATTCTGTGGATCTATAAACATTCGACGCTCCACAAAATGCTCTGGTATCATTTCAGCATCTCTTATACCATGCATATTACCGCAAACAAACATATGTATGTAAACTGTCCGAAAAATACCAAATCCGATATTGACGGTATTATGGATTACCTGGCAGAAGCCAATCACAACATTCTGGTAGGTTTCAATGAAGAAAACCGCCTGAAAGTCCAGGCGGTTCAGGGAAAACCTTTCCATATTGAAAAATTCTATGCGTTATTGCGCCGCCGTGTCTAAAACATACAGGCTTTGCTTCCAATTTCATAATCCAGATTTTCATAGGCTTCCCTTACCACGGGAAGCCTTTCTTTTTCTTCCGGCGGTAATTCATGTTCAGAAAGTATCTTTATATTCTCCTCAATCTGTGCAATATCATAGGTATCAAATCCATACTTTAACCCTTTCCAGCACAGCCGGCGCTGCTCTCCATCCATCATGGGGAGTTTTCCCTGCCGAAGTATGTGACCACTCTCCGGTAAATCTTTGGTCTCCTGTTTTACTTCTTTCACCGTCCCCTGCAGCTGCTCTAAAAAAGTATGCAGATTCCGGTTTATAAAGGCACGATTTTCGGTCTTTGCCGCCATCTCCATAATTTCTGCCTGCTGGGCAATCTCCTCTTTTCCAATCTGGCGGCTGATACCTTTGATTCCATGAACTTTTGTCTGAAACATATGCAGATCCCGCTGGACATATTCCGGAAGTTTCGGAAGTAAACCCTCCACCTCTTTCCAATAAGATTCCAGCGTACGAATATCCGCAGCGTTCCTCTGCCCTGTGGCTTTCGCCTTCTTTGACGCATCGACCGGATTCGGAAGTTCCCTGTATCTGACCGGAATTCCGGTTTCTAAAACCTGCCTCATCCGCTGCAGCCGGATCGGTTTCGGCATAAAATCGGTAAATCCATGCCGGATGGAACGGCTTCTCACTTCGTCAGAAATATCCGCTGTCATAAGAACAAGCGGTGCATGACTGTATCTTTGTATCTGATCCGCCGTCTCAAATCCGGACATTCCCGGCATCATCTGATCCAGAATGATCATCTGGTATTCCCGTTCTTTTACCATCTGTACAGCTTCTTCTCCTGACACCGCCAGATCCAGTATAAACTTCCATGGAGCCGCAAGTTCCTGAAAAATCACCCTGTTTGCTTCCATATCATCCACCAGAAGGACACGTGCCCGCGGATAAATCCAGTTCGGCTGTATTTCTTCGACCTGCGGATCATTCTGTTCTTTTAATATTTCCCGTCCGATGTTTCTCGGCTCTGATATCTCAGCCATAACCTGTTTCTGATAAAACCCAAAAGATACGCGTGTCCCTTTTCCCGGATCACTCTCTGCTCTTACCCAGCCATGCATCATTTCTACGAGCTGTCTGACAATTGACAGACCCAGGCCAAAGCCCTCTACCCCCATATCCTCGGAAAACGAGACATATTCCGCAAATACCTGTGCAAGTTTTTCCTTTGTCATTCCCACACCGGTATCTTCCACACAGCCGTCAAACCATACCTGTCCTTCTTCCATCTTACAGTGGAGTGACAGCGTGATCGTTCCCTGTTCCGTAAACTTGCAGGCATTCGATAAAATATTCTGAAAAATCTGTGCCACACGTAAATAGTCCCCACTTACCTGCTCCGGAAACCGGTCCAGAAACCTCACGGTAAATACGATATCTTTTTCCCGGATATTCAGCAGACAAAGACGGGCCTGTTCCTCGATCATCTCATAAAAATTGTATGTTTTGTCTTTGAGCGTCAACATTCCTGCTTCCAGCTTCGAATATGCAAGGATGGTATCCACCTGTTCAAGCAGATTATTTCCCGCGATACAGATATATTCAAGAATGTTTTTGCTCTCATCCGGAAGATTCTGCCTCTTTAAAATGTCCGAACCTCCGATAATCGCATGCAGCGGACTGCGCAGATCATGACTGACCGATGCCAGAAAACGGCTTTTTAAAAATGACTGTTCTTCTGCTTTCTTTTTCAGATCCTCCATCAGAACCGTTTCCTTCTTTTGTTGTGTGATGTCGAGCAGAGTAAGAATATATCCTCTCACCACATTTTCACTGCAGACCGGATGCAGCTGACACCTGCAATAACTTTCTTTCCACTGAACCACATAATCCTGATCCGGGTCTTTACTCCAACGCATCATTTTGGTATAAAAAGGGTACTCCTGCGGATCGTCCGTCAGTTCCCCCACAATTTCCGGAAACCATCGTCTGGCACTGGCATTGGCATCCCGGTAACGCATTCTGTTGTCAAACAAAAACGTAGGGATATCACTGATATTATAAAAGTTTTCCCGGATAATGTTCGTCACATTGGATAATCTTCCCGTCATCATCAGATAAAAGACAATCAGACAGGAAATTTCAAAAGCTCCCGGCACCAGAAATTCTTCCGCTTTCGGCGTAACTGCGCGAAACAACATTGCAACTCCCGGAAGTGCCATGCCAAGATACAACATATCATTTACATGTCCCTCCCAGACAGAAACCTCGCTTTTCACTCTCACATAAGTAGCCAGCCCCAGAAGAATTCCCGTATAACAAAGCAGCGCAATCCGAAACGCATCCTGATACGTCTCGCGCTGCGCAGCACATATAATCAACATGGAATTAAACAGCACCAGACTGCAGAACAAAATCACTTCCGTCCTGAGTTTCAGCTGGAATTTCATAAAATCACCCACATAATGAATCATAAGATACAGCATGTGAATGGCCAGTAAATCTGTCAGTATACGAAGTGTCTGTGCCTCTCCCGTAACATAATAGGTAATGCGATAAAAACTGTTCAGTGCAATCAGCCCTAAAACCAACGGCAGCAGCCGGTGTTCCCTTGCGTGAAACCCGCTGCTGACATAACTTTGTAATACAAACAGTGTAAAAAAAAGACAGATCAGATGGAAAACCAGTCCCATATCCGTTTTACCTCCAACCACTAAATATCCGCTCTACTTCGGATTTGATATAAATGGCTTTATATGGTCGCACAATATATCCTGCCGCATGCAGTCTCCGACAGGTCATTACCGTATGCGCATCACACATGGCCGTGACAAACAGAACCGGTATCCTGCCCCCTGTGAGCTTGTTTGCTCTCATGGTAGTCTCGATTCCGTTCATTTCCGGCATATCAACATCCATAATGATCAGATCCGGAAACTCATTGTGTTCCAGATAATGCAATGCCTGTTTTCCGCATTTACAGAGAATGACGGTATACTCATCCTCGAGAATTCCACGCATGGCATCCAGATTAGTCTTCATATCATCTACGATCATGATTTTTTTTCTGGCAGTTTCCTGAACCATCTTCTTTCTTCCCGGCTCTTCCGAATCCGGAGAAACCGTATCAAGATATTCCGGTGGAAGAATCGTAACATTTAAGTTTTTATTTTCCATCAGATCCAGTTTGGTTCCATCCGGCATATTCAGAACCGGTCGCAGATTATGCGGTCCTTTGTTTTCATAGATCAGTCCCTTACGTCCGTCCGACAGGTTTACCTCCGTCCCTCTCGGAAACAGTGGGACACGTTCCATAAACACTTCCACAACGTTTTTGTCAAACATGATGCCACAGGCTCCCATGAGATATTCTACTGCCTCATAAGGAGAATATGGTTTCTTATACGGACGTCTTGATGTCAGCGCATCATACACATCCGCCACATGTACAATTCTTACGGAGAGTGACTGTTCATCTCCCATCAGCCCCTGTGGGTATCCGCTTCCATCTACATTTTCATGATGAAGAAGTACCGTCTGCTTGATATGCGCCGAAATATTCCAGCGCTTCGAAAGCAGCTGGTACGAACGGGTCGAATGGGTCTTCATCAGCTGGTATTCATCCGGTGTCAGCCTGCCCGGTTTATTTAATATTTCCTTTGGAATGGCAAGCTTTCCCAGATCATGCAAAAGAGCCGCTGTAACCAGATAATTCAGATCACGTTCACTCATTCCCATCCCCATACCGATCACACAGCAGAGCACCGCAACATTCACCGAATGTGCATATGTATAATCATCGTATGAGCGCAGATCTGTCATATCCAGACACACATTTTTTCTGGACAAAAGATTCTCCACAATCTGTTGTGCAATCTCGGCACAACGGTCAATATCATTCTCCTGCACACATTTAAACCCTTCCTGGCGCAGTTTTTCCGGTATTGTTGCTTCGATGTAAATATCTTTCGACTGTTCATCCTCGATATAGACACCGCTAAATCCGTATTCATTTAGTTTATTGATATAGGAAGCCGTCAGTTCACAGCCACTTCCCACCATGGTACGTCCCATGGAATCATATAAATCATACGCAAGACACATTCCCGGTCTGGCATCTTCAATGGAAACAAAACGCATAAAGCCTCCAATTATAACTATAACTTAAATCATAACCAGATAAATTGCTGCAAGTGAAATTACAATCTGAATGATGGCAAAGCGAAATACCACCTGGGCATTGGACCACCCACCCTTTTTTCTTACATGGTCGTGGATCGGTGTGATGGTATTCTTCAGAATATGTATCTTTAAAAACCGAAGCAGTGAAACCTTTACCAGACCAAGACCACCGTCTGCGATAAGTACCGCAGCAACCAGCAGGTACATAAACGGACTGTGCATCTTCAATACCGCAATGGCAATAAAAATACCCATTGCACGTGATCCGGCATCTCCCATAAGAAGCTTGCTCGGTGTTGCGTTATACCACAGATATCCCAGCAGACATACCGCAAACAGTAAAATACAGTAATTGAAAGAATCATTGACTTTTAAAATATTGTCAAGAACAAACACACTCATCAACGTGATAATGGTCAGTGTTCCCGACAATCCATCCACACCATCCGAACAGTTTGTAACATTGATGGAAACCCACACCAGAATAACGGTCAGAATGGCAAATACAACCGGTGGAATCACGATGGTCGTTCCCGTAATGGCAATGGTGATCTCACTGGAATTGTAATGCAGATAGGAAATGGCTACAACGACTGCCACCGCCAGATCCAGAATTCCCTTTAAATACTCTCCCCATGGTTTTTCTGCGGCATCATCAAAGAATCCGGTGAACATTTCGATGACGATCAGCACCAGATAAATGATAATTTCCTTATTCATTTTGCCAAACAACAATGCGGAAACAACAAAAGTCAACACAAAAATAATACCCGCACCTCTTGGTTTTCCTGCGGAAAGAGCTCCATCATGTGCATACTGTCTTCCCATGTCCTTCGGCAGATATCCGTTTAATTTTGCAATTGCAATACAGGTCGCTGCAAAAGCAAATAAAACACCGATAAAAGCAACCAGTGCGTGTTCATATGTTCCTAATAAGTATATCATTTTATCCTCCTTCGGGCTTTCACCCGATTTAATTATATTAGGAGACAGGAAAAAAGTAAAGTTTTTGCTTGCATTTTTATCGAATTGTGTTATTATATACTCACACGCGTCAAAGCGTTAAAGTGTAAAAGATTCAAAGAACCACAAGGAGGAAACAAAAATGGCTCAAAAAGGAGACTTAATGACAGCACGTTCCGATATTCGTGTATTGGACGCAACCATTCGTGACGGAGGACTCGTAAACAACTTTATGTTCTCCGATGACTTTATCAACGCACTCTACCGCACCAATGTAAAGGCCGGCGTTGACTATATGGAGTTTGGTTATAAAGCTTCCAAGGAGCTGTTTGACGTAAATAAATTCGGCAAGTGGAAGTTCTGTGATGAAGAATCCATCCGTGAGATCGTTGGTGACAACAACTCCGATATGAAGATTTCCGTCATGGCAGATGTCGGACGCTGCGATTACAAAAAAGATATCATTGACAAAAAAGACAGTGTAATTGACATGGTTCGTGTGGCAACTTACGTGCACCAGATGCCTGCTGCAATCGAAATGATTGAAGATGCCAAGGCAAAGGGCTACGAGGTAACCTGTAATATCATGGCAATCTCCAATGCCAAAGAATCCGATATTGACCAGGCACTTGAAATGGTCGGTCAAAGCAGCGCCGATGGCATTTATATCGTGGACAGTTACGGTGCTCTTTACCCGGAACAGATCCGTGCGATTGCAGATAAATACACCGAACTTGGAGAAAAATACGGCAAATACATCGGTATGCATGCACACAATAACCAGCAGCTTGCCTTTGCCAACACGATCGAAGCACTCTCCCACGGTGTCAGTCTTTTAGATGCTACCATGATGTCCATGGGACGGGGTGCCGGAAACTGTGCCATGGAACTGCTTCTGAGTTTTCTGAAAAATCCAAAATACAATGTATTCCCGGTACTCCGGTTCTTAGAAGACTATATGCTGCCGCTCAAAGAAACCGGTGCCGTATGGGGATATGATATTCCGTATCTGCTGACCGGACGTCTGAACCAGCATCCATCTGCTGCCATTGATTTTTGCAAGGACAACCGCAAGGATTACGCAGATTTCTATACCGATCTGTTAGACAAATAAAGCATAATACAAAACAGGCATCCGGGGTTCGCCAGATGCCTGTTTTATCTCTGTTATAAACGTTTAAATCTGTCTGCAAAGTGCATCCACTTTCGCAATTTCTTCCATCATACACATTTCTTTCAGATCCTGTGCATTTCCTTCGGAATGTTCCACTTCCTTTGAGAAAATACGCGCTACGTCAATACGGTCAGACATTGTGAATTTTCCACCGTTTCTGTAAAAACGTGCCGCATCCATATCTCTTACCACAAGGGTTGCCATCACAATCATTTTGGCATAGGATAAAATATCATAATCATATATCGAATTCATCAGATAACGATACACAAAATAAACCAGAAGATGTTCATAGCCAAGTTCCGAATAATCCGATGATCGCATATATTCTGTCAGAAATGCCTCATAGGTATCTTCGTGATACAGCTTTTCGAATTCTTCCTTGGTGTGAACCCATTCATCATCCAGCTCTTCCATATCGGCAAAAACCGCAAAACGTTCCTCGAAATCTTCATAAGAAAGTGCACGAACCGGCTTCTCTTTTCCCTCAATATTTTTCTGCTCCCACTCCCGAAGTTCATGACCGGCATCTTCGTATCTCCAGTCTGCCAGTACCGACATATCCTCTTTTGCCTGTGCATAATTGATCACGGTCTGTACACGGTCACACCACGCCAGAAACTCTCTCATGCGCTCCGGAATATTATGGGTACGATTCTGCAGAATATTCACCGACTTCTGCTGCACCCATTCCATGAACGCAACATATGCCGGGTCGTCCTCACCGTCATCGCAATTTCCGGGCAGCTCTATATCCACCAGCTTTTCCGGTTCTGTCCGCTCAAACAGAATCCGTCCGACTTCCTCGCAGGAAAGACTCAGTGCTTTCTGCTCCACATCTCCGTAAATCAGGGAAAAACGCGGATATTCTGTACACACTTCACACAGAGCCTCTTCCCCAAGTGCTGTATAAAGATCACAGAGATTATGGTCATTGAGCATGGCACAGCGTTTCTTCCCTTTCAGCTTAAAACGGTATCCACCGCCATCATCATCCGGATCGGCCTCATACATACTTTCTTTGAGTCTTTTGCCAAATTTACCTTCCACACTGTTGTAATATGCATAGGAATCCTCATCAATGTCAATTTCCCAGCCTGCACAGCAACTGTCCTTGCAGCGGGATGCAATGCAGGAAAATTTCTCATAATATTCCGGAACCCGTAAAATCACGATGCCTGCCTCTCTTTCTCTTCTTTTTCTGCCATGTACTCTTTCTCCATAGTTTCCCAGTCCGGATCCTGTGTGCCTTTAAAGTGATTATAGGCTATATAGCCAATGCACCAGATCAATCCTGCCATCGTTGTTGAAAAAAGTATTTTGACAACACATACCGCAAGCAGTGTGACATTCAGGTCCCCTGCCAGAAAAGAAACTGCCAGAGTATGAAGCGGAAGCACAAGCATCTTCCACAACCCGTAATATGCTGCTGCAATCACACCGATTGTATAACAGACAAATCCCAACAATGCATTAATATGCTTTTTCATATGTATCCATCCTCGTTTTCCTAACTATTCCATCAACTTAACTATTTTGCCACTTTCCATGGTTTTTTTCAAGTCAAGAATGCGCTGATTGACCGATCCCCGGAACTTGAGCGTAATATCCTTCTGTTCCTCAATAAATGGACCGTCCACCAGTACATCGATCAGGGAAAGCAGGTCATCCGTGTCTTTCGTATGTTTTCTGCCTCCCAAAATCAGGTCTTTATCATATATATATCCGGTAAATGCCCAGACATTCTTATCCGGATACAAACTTTTTACTTTTTTCATAAAAGGAAGAAGAGCCTCCTGATTTTCTTCCTCAAACGGCTCTCCTCCCAACAGGGTCATTCCCTCTATATACTCCGGTTTCAGTGAATCAAGCACCTTTTGCTGTACCTGCTCATCGAAACATTCTCCATAGGTAAAATCCCATGTCTGTGGCTGAAAACAGCCCTTACATGCATTGCGGCATCCGGATACAAACAGTACCGTCCGACAGCCGAGACCGTTTGCGATGTCACAATACTTAATTCCAGCATAATTCATAATTTACTCTTTCTTTTTATTCAGGAAACGGATGCAGCCTGCTGCTGCCAGTAAAAAAACAATTACTGCTGCTCCAAATACCATCCGCAGATCAACCGCACCTGTCTTTGGTGTTGCATCTGTCCGGTTTCCGTTTTTTGATGTATTTCCACTGTTATTCTTTTTGTTCGATGAAGTTTTATGTGTATTCCCACTGCTGCTCTGGGAATCCTGCATATCGTCTGTATCATCGTACGAATCGGTATCGTCCGTATCGTCCGTATCGTCTGTATCATCTGTATCATCTGTATACTCTGTGTCATCCTGACTGTCCGACTGACTCTGGGAAGTGCTCTGGGACTGTGACTGGCTCTGTGTCTGTCCTGCAGAAGCATCCACAACCGTTGTAACCGTAACCGGATTGTAACTTGCATCCGTCACTTCACGCACGGTCAGGGTAACCGGCATCGTTGTATATGCATTTTTCGCCTTAAAGGTAACCGTGGCAATGGTTTCATTCTGGGAATAAGTCTTATTTAAAATTGCCGAAAGATTAAGTGCCTGCTGATTATTTTCCGTAACCGGGGAAACCAGCTCAATATTTCCCGAATCCGAAGAAATCGTATTTGCCCATGTGGTTCCTACATATTCCAGATCAGAATCGTCATATGCCAGTCTTGCTGCAAATGTCGAAAGTCCCGGATTATTGCTTCCGACCAGACGTACCGTTACCGTATCCCCGGCTTTTGCATCATTGGTTGTTCCAACCGTCAGATTCATCTGGCTGTTCGCTGCCATAACCGGCTGCGGAACGGCTGCAAAAAGCAGCGCCAGCGCACATCCCATCATCAGTATCGTTTTCATCATCCCTAATTTTTTCATCTTCTGCCCTATATCCTTTTTGCTATGACTACGAGTCTCCCATTGTTTACCGTGTATTCACAGGTAGAGAGCATAATTGTGGTATCTCCATAGATAAGATGCTCCCCTGTATCATACACACGGTTCTCTTCCACAAAATCCAGCAGATTCTGAAACTCTTTCCGGTTTTTATAATTCCGAAACCAGTAATAACGGAATCCGGATTCGTCTTTTTCCTTTACATGTGTCTTTACCACCGCAACAATCTGATATTGTCCAGTTTCATAAATCGTATCAAAAGTAATCACCGGATGCTTTTTGTAAAATTTCTTATCCAGATAGGCATCCAGATCTCCAAACTGGCTTCCATCACTTACGTTGTGCCCAAAGATCACAATATTCTGATCCATCGGATCAATGCTGGCATCTGCGGAAACAAACGGGTTTCCCTTATTATCATCTTTTCCTTCAAAATTGTGTTTCAGATAATATTCCCCGCCTGTATGATCCTGCATCACCGGATAATCGATTGGTGTCCCGTCAACTTTGATCCATCCAACCAGATCCGGATACATACTATATAATATATCATATTGGTCTAAGATTGCAAGCTGGTCCGTCTTTTCTGTCTCACGATTTTTCATTTGCTGCTTTTCTTTGCGGATATATTCCAAAACCGCTTCCTTTTTTGCCTCTTTGATCTGAAAATAATTCAATGCAAGTAACAGAACAACCGCCATGGCCAGGAAAGAAAAGGCGATGCGTCTGCATACCTTTTCCACCATCGGCCGATGGCGGTTTCTGCCACTCGGCCCGATGGGTTTTTCTTTCTCTTCCCGGGGTTGTGGATCTTCTACCTCATGGTGTTCATACAAATGGGCATATTGTTTCCGTTTGTTTTCTTCCATGTTTTATAAATGTAATACTCTTTCTTTGATTTCCTGTGTACGTCCCTGATTCCAGAACTGTGTTCCGATATACCCGCACGTACGACGTGCAACACTCATCTTATCCTGATCACGGTTTCCGCAGTTCGGACACTCCCAGACGAGTTTTCCGCTGTCCTTTTCCTCAACAATTTTGATCTCACCGTCATAGCCACATTCCATACAGTAATCACTCTTCGTGTTGAGCTCCGCGTACATAATATTATCGTAAATGTATTTCATGACGGCAATCACGGCATCAATATTATCCTGCATATTTGGTACTTCCACATAGCTGATTGCACCACCCGGAGACAGCTTCTGGAACTGTGACTCAAACTTCAGTTTATCAAAAGCATTGATATTTTCCGTCACATGCACATGATAACTGTTCGTAATATAATTTTTATCTGTTACGCCCTCTATGATACCGAAACGCTTCTGCAGACACTTTGCAAATTTATAGGTGGTGGATTCCAGCGGCGTACCGTACAGACTGAAATCCATATTTTCCTTTTCTTTCCACTCTGCACAGGCATCATTCAGACGCTGCATGACACGCAGTGCAAATGGTGTTCCGGTCTCCGGCTCCGTATGGGAAACACCTGTCATATAACGGGTACACTCGCACAATCCCGCATATCCCAAAGAGATGGTGGAATAACCGCCAAATAAAAGTTTGTCGATCGTCTCTCCCTTTTTCAGACGGGCAAGCGCTCCGTTCTGCCACAGAATCGGAGCCACATCACTCGGTGTGCCAAGAAGTCTCTTATGTCTGCACATCAGTGCCCGGTAGCACAGTTTTAGACGCTCATCGAGAATCTTCCAGAATTTTTTCTCATCTTTTCCGGAAGAACATGCCACATCCACCAGATTGATCGTCACAACTCCCTGGTTAAAACGTCCGTAATATTTCGGTTTTCCGGTTTCCGGGTCAATATACGGAGTAAGAAAACTGCGGCATCCCATACATGGATAGCAGTGTCCTTCCCCGTTCTTGTCCACTTTCAGTTCTTTCATCTTCTTTTCGGAAATATAATCCGGAACCATGCGCTTTGCCGTGCACTGTGCAGCCAGGCGTGTCAGATAAAAATACTTGGAATCCTCATGGATATTATCTTCTTCGAGTACATAAATCAGTTTCGGGAAAGCCGGGGTAATAAATACTCCTTTTTCGTTCTTTACTCCCTTGATTCTCTGATGCAGCATCTCCTCAATGATCGCTGCCAGGTCATCTCTGGTCTGTCCCTCCGGCACTTCGTCGAGATACATAAACACCGTGATAAACGGAGCCTGACCGTTTGTGGTCATAAGCGTGATCACCTGATACTGGATCATCTGCACACCACGGTTGATCTCTTCTCTTACACGCATCTCTGCTACTTTATTGATTTTCTCCTCATCCAGATCCAGCCCGATCTTTTCAAACTCTGTCCGGACCTGTATCCGGAATTTTTCACGGCTCACCTGTACGAACGGTGCCAGATGGGACAGTGAAATACTCTGTCCTCCATACTGCGAACTTGCAATCTGCGCAATCGCCTGTGTTGCTATATTGCAGGCCGTGGAAAAACTTCTCGGACGGTCAATTCCGGTCTCGCTGATTACAGTACCATTCTGCAGCATGTCCTCTAAGTTCACCAGACAGCAGTTATGCATGTGCTGCGCAAAATAATCTGCATCATGGAAATGAATCAGTCCTTTTTCATGTGCTTCCACAATATCTTCCGGCAACAGGAATCTCTTCGTGATATCCTTGCTGACTTCTCCCGCCATATAATCTCTCTGTACACTGTTTACAGTAGGATTTTTATTGGAATTTTCCTGTTTTACTTCCTCATTGTTACACTCTAAGAGGGACAGAATCTGTTCATCAGTAGAATTGGATTTACGCACAAGCGCTCTCTTATAACGGTATGTAATATAATTACGGGCAACCGTAAATGCATGCTGGTTCATCAGCTGGTTCTCTACCATATCCTGGATTTCCTCCACGCTGGCAGATCGTTTCATGTTTTCACATGCCACTTCCACATTATCGGCAATCTCCTGAATCTGCTCATCGCTGAGTTTTTCATAATCGATTACCGATGCATTCGCTTTCTGTACAGCCGCAACAATCTTATTCGAATCAAAAAATACCTCGACTCCGCTTCTCTTAATAATTTTCATGTTCCATCTTCCTCTCAAAATCTATCTTTATAAACGATTGTTTACACAAAATATAAGATATAGAGATTACTCCCTATATCTTGTATATTTTCATTAACAAATACAAGACTACACTACATCTTGTGTTATTGTCAACCCACATTTCTACATCATGTGGAGGCTTACTCCATGGAAATGTAGACGTATCTAGGCGTTTATGCAATATGTGAAAAAATTCCGCGCCATTTTTGTAATAATTTTTACAGTCTGCTGTCCGTGCGCAGCACATCAATGAATTTGCCGGCTTCTGCCCATGCCTTCTTTGATTCTGGAATATTCAGATATGCCATCTGGAACACATGAAACATCCCTTCATAAACAGACAGGCGCACTTTTACCCCCTGCTCCCTTGCCTTTGCTGCTACCGAAACCGAATCACTCAGAAGCATCTCAATCGATCCAACCTGTATGAGCATTGGCGGAAATCCCCGGAAATCCCCAAACAACGGAGAAATATACGGGTCCATCCGGTCATGTTCCCCCGGATAATCATTCTGGTAAATCAGACTCTCCTTCGTATTTCCAAACAGTGGATCTTTCTCATAATTGGTCTCATAAGACTCCCCGCTGGCCGTCAGATCCGTCCACGGAGACATGGCTATGATTCCTCCCGGTACCGGCATATTATGATCCCGCAGATACATACAGAGTGCCATCGCCAGTCCACCGCCTGCCGAATCTCCGGCAAGGATAATCTGTTCTCCATAATATCCCTTGGAAAGCAGCCAGCGGTATGATGCCAATGCATCTTCAAGTGCCGCCGGATATGGATTCTCCGGGGCCACACGATAATCCGGAGTAAGCACATTGCATCCATGGCTCAGCTCGTTATATAATCCTGCAAACACATAATACGCATTGCGCACAGCTCCCGTATAACCACCGCCGTGTAACTGCAGAATCACGTAATCCGTGTTTGGATTTTCCTTTAACGACAAAAGTTTCATCGTAAAATGATCCATATTGATTCCTGTCAGGTTAAACATTGCCGGTGGAATCCATGGCGGCTCTATCATCCGCTTGCGCAGCTCTCCGCTCTTTATTTTTTTTCCGATTTTCAAATCATTGGTAAAATGTGACAGCATTTCTGCCACCACACGTCCTTTTACACTCGCTTCGCTTTCTATCATATATGAAATCTCCGTTTCAGTTCGGTTCGTGCACGCTGATCACCAAGAATCAGTGTTCCAAGGAATAAAAATACCGATACCCCGAGGGACCCCCATGCCAGATATGGAAAATGAATGATTCTCATCTGCAGCAATACCACCGGTACAATGCTCAGCAATATCGTCAGCAGTTCCGACATCATATAACTCTGCCAGTTTCTCCGGTTTATCAGAATCAGGATAAACAACGCCAGATCAATGGCAATGATTCCCCCCGGAAGCACATAGTCTAACGACCAGCGCCGGTATCCGGTCAGATAATCAATTCCAAGAAGCATTACAATGGCAAGAAGTACCAGACAGACGGTTTTGGCCAGATATCCGGATTTTCCCAGAATTGCCATGCGAAGCACCACATTTCCATATAAAAGAATGATACCAATTACAAGGCTCCATGCCACTTCCCTGTCCACCTGGAAATTGATGGCAATCAGCAGACACTCCGCCACAATGGAGATAAACAGTACCAGATTCTCCACAAACCGGAATTTACGCGCCGTTGCAATGGCATCCGGATACCGGCTCTCTCCCGGTATCCCGTCCGACTCCAGCACATGTTTACAGAGCGGACAGCGGTCCGTATCGTCCAATATGACAACATTACATTTTTTGCATTTATTCATAATATACTCCGTTCGTCTCAATCTCCACATCCACACCATCCGCCGCAATCTTGCGGAAAAATGCCTTCTGTACCAGAGCCTCGGAAAAGATGGAACTGAATGTAAATACCAGCGTATCCTGGTAAGAACAGATCGTTCCTTTCAGATACTGCCCTTTTGACATGGCTATAAAAGCCGAAAAACCTTCTATATAGGGCTGGTAAATATCTTTGATCTTGATATTACCGATGTTTGTGATCGTTGTCGTATTTGCCACTGCGGATTTTTCATATACGATACGCATGGCAATATTTTTCAAAAATAACGGCACCGGACGCATAAGCAGGTTCCTCTGATTGGATACACTGTAAGAAAACAGATCCTCTAAATGTTCCTTATTGATCTGGGAGTGCAGGCTGCTTTGTATGCATGCAAGTACTTCCTCAAACGTGTAGGACTCTTTCTGTGGACGGAATTCTGCAGATACCATAACAAAAAAGTTTTTTGTCGTATCCGAATCAAAATACGGCCGCAGATTGACCGGCACTGCGATTCGGATCGGTTTTCCTCCCGACATCCCGTGTAACAGTTCTTTATACACACTCCATACAAAGACTGCAATAAAATATTCATTCAAAGATGCATGATAGCCATGTGCTACCTTTTTCAGCTGTGAGACCGGCATCCGCCCATGCATGACACCAAATTCTCCGGCCGGAAGTTTATCTTCTTTGATCAGATATGCTTTTTCTTTATTAAATCCGCTTGGCTTGCTGCTGCGGTAATTGCGGACAAAGCTGTCCTCCCTGCTGAGAGAGGTATCTCCGCTCAGTTTGTTTCCTTCTTTTTCCGCCAGTTCCGGATGCACCAGACGCAGATACTGATACGTCAGCTCCCGGAGGAAATTAATGCCTCCCATGCCATCGGTCAGTACATGAAACACTTCGAGATTGATTCTTGACTTATAATAGGTCACACGGAACAGATAATTGCGGTTTTTGTTCTGCCGGATAAACCGGCATGGAAACATCGCCTCTTCCGTGACTTTCGGCGCCTTTTTTCCGTTCTCTTCAAAATAATACCAGAATACGCCTGTGCGCATCCGAAGATTAAACCCATCGAATTTCGGCAGAATCATGTCCAGCGCCTGCTGCAGAAATTCCACCTGAACCTCTTCTTTTAAGGTCACACTGATCCGGTACACGTTTGTCATACTCTCCCCCGCAATGGACGGGAAAAGATGTGCTGTATTATCAAGCTTATCCCAGCGCACCTGACGCGGAATCGTCTTGGTTTTTTTCTTGTCTTTCATTGATTAATTACTTCCTTGGTTATTTCAAAAACATGCCGAATCCTGCCACACTGAGCACCATCATAATAATTCCTGCCAGCAGAACCCCGAGCATGACGGCGATAATTGTTGATTTAAAATCCATGTCCAGAATACTAGCCGCCAGTGTTCCTGTCCATGCACCGGTTCCCGGAAGCGGAATTCCTACAAACAGGAGCAGTGCGATAAACAGCCCCCGGCCTGCTTTTTCCTGTAATTTCTTTCCACCCTTTTCTCCCTTCTCCAGACACCAGGAAAAAAACTTTCCAATCACCGGTTTATCCGCTCCCCATACCAGAACTTTCCGTGCAAACAGATAAATCACCGGCACCGGCAGCATATTTCCGATAATTGCCACAATATAAGAAGAAAGTACCGGCAGCTGCAGTCCCTGCGAAATAATAATGGAACCGCGCAGTTCCACCAGTGGTACCATGGAAACAAAAAATACCCACAAGTATTTTGTCAACATAAAAAATCCTCGCTTTATTTATTTAAATATTTTTTCAGAAAATCGATCAGTTTATGCATCTGCTCATCCGTACCGATTGTGATACGCAGATATTCGTTGATCCGTGCCGGCTTGCCAAAATGCCGCACATAAATATCGTTTTTCTTCAGTGCTTCAAACAGTTCCACACCGGAAACATCCGGATGCATGGCAAAAATAAAGTTGCTTTTGGAATCACCAAATACGAACCCGAGTGCCCGAAGCTGCTCTTTGGTCCACTCTCTTGTCTTTATGATTTTCTCTGTCGTCTGCTCAAAATATGCCCGGTCACGGATAGATGCCGTTCCCAACGCAATGGTGATACGATCCATCGTGTATGAATTGAAGGAATACTTCACATCATTTAAATATTTAATCAGTGTCGGATTACTGATGGCAAAGCCAATCCTCGACCCCGCCAGAGAACGTGACTTGGAAAATGTCTGTACCACAATTACATTATCGTATTTATCAATCAGAGGCAGGGCACTCTCTCCTCCAAAGTCAATATATGCCTCATCCACGATCACAATCACATCCGGATTTGCCTGAATGATCTCCTCGATGGCAGATACCGGAAGAAGTTCCCCGGTCGGCGCATTCGGATTTGGGAATACAATTCCACCATTTTCACATTTATAATCTGCCGGATTCAGGCGGAATGCATCATCCAGCGGAATCTGTGTATACGGAATGCGAAGCATTTCTGCCCACACGTCATAAAAGGAATAGGTAATATCCGGAAACAGAATCGGCTTCTTTGAATTAAAGAAGGTCATAAACAGCATTGCAAGCACATCATCCGATCCGACACCGACAAAGACCTGTGAAGGATCTACCTGATAGAATTGTGCAATCCCATCCACCAGATCTGTCACAACCGGATCCGGATACAGCCGCAGATCATTCGTATGAAAATATGCCAGTGCTTCCTTTACCCCCGGTGCCGGCGGATATGGATTTTCATTGGTATTTAACTTGATGATCTGTGATTTCTTTGGCTGCTCTCCCGGTGTATAGGGAACAACCTTACGTATATTTTTTTCCCAGTTTTTCAACTTTAATCTCCTTTATATGTACAATATTACAGTCACTTACCACTCTACCGCATTCTTCCTCAAATGTAAAGAATTGACGCGGCAAAAAAAACGCAAAAAAAATGAAATTTCAGCATTTTTTCCTCTTGCAGTTTTACACAATCGTGATAAAATATCCTAGCATTTGCAGTTTTGTTTAAAATATAAAAGGAGTAAATCATTATGGCAAGAAGTACAACAAAAGAATTGACCAGCGGTTCCCCTATGAAACTGATTCTCGGTTTCGCCGTACCGCTTCTGTTCGGTATGCTGTTTCAACAATTTTACAGTCTCATGGACACCATCATCGTCGGCCGCTATCTCGGCGTGACGGCACTTGCTGCAGTTGGGGCAACCGGAAGTATCAATTTTCTGATCATAGGATTCTGTCAGGGAATCTGCAACGGTTTCGGTCTGCCGGTTGCCCAGCGGTTCGGTGCGCGCGACTATGACGGCGTGCGCAAATATGTCGGTAATTCCGCCATTCTGTCGGTTCTCATCGGCGGTGTTCTCACGGCACTGACCGTCATTTTCTGTCGGCAGATTCTGGTGCTGATGCAGACACCTTCCGATATTATCGACCTGTCCTACAATTATATTGTTGTTATTTTTGCCGGCATACCAGCCATCATCCTTTATAATATACTCTCCTCCTACCTGCGTTCTCTGGGGGACTCCATCACGCCGGTCATTTTTCTGATCGTTGCGGCTGTCTTAAATATCGGACTGGATCTGTTCTTTATCATCTGTCTGCACTGGGGAGTTTTTGGTGCCGCATTTGCTACCGTTTTATCGCAGGCGGTTTCCGGTGTGCTGTGTCTTTTCGTGATCATCCGGAAATTTGACATTCTGCACCTGAAGCGCTCCGACTGGGTACTGGATGCTTCCTATGTAAGAAATCTTCTGATTATGGGACTTCCTATGGGTCTGCAGTATTCCATTACCGCCATCGGAAGCGTCATTCTGCAGACTGCTGTCAACACCTTAGGTTCAGGCGCCGTGGCAGCCATGACGGCCGGCAGCCGTATCTCGATGTTTATGATGTGCCCGTTTGACGCACTCGGTTCTACGATGGCAACTTACGGCGGACAGAACGTTGGCGCCGGAAAATACGATCGTCTGGCAAGCGGTATGAAATCTGCCACCATTCTTGCCGCAGTTTACTCCGCAGCGATCCTTGTTGTCATCATTTTCCTTGCACGTCCACTGATCTATCTGTTTATAGATCCTTCGGACAGTGCCAATATCACACAGGTTGTCGCACAGGCCAGACAATTTCTGATCACCAACACCTGCTTTTATATGCTTCTGTCGCTGGTCAATATTGTTCGTTTTCTTATCCAGGGAATGGGCTTTTCCGGCTTTGCTGTATTTGCCGGTGTATTTGAGATGATTGCCCGCGCATTGATCGGTCTGATCTTTGTACCGATCTTCGGATTTACAGCTGCGTGTTTTGCCAGCCCTCTGGCATGGCTGTTTGCAGACTGTTTCCTGCTTCCGGCATTCTTCCACTGTCGGAAGAAGCTTATGCGGAGGGTTTGCCAATAAATAACAAGTATAAATATAAATTTTCTCGATACGACGGGATCTATTGATAAAAAAATAGTGATTAAGGTGACACATTTCCTTATTTTCAATGCCTAAAATAAAGGAATGTCACCTGCAAGAGAAAAATTGCTTCTTCAGATACCGATTTTTTAAAAAAATGGTACCTGAAGAAGCAATTTTTGTTCCATAGAGACTTTGTGGTATCTAAATGTTACATTTTAAGTGTATAGATACCATAACGGTATCTTTTATGCAAATTTTCTTTGTATAGATACCAGCACATTTTCCAAATTATCTTTTCTCCAACCAACAGGAAGAAGGCGTATATTTCTTTCGGAAGAACAAATTTGCAACTTGCTCTGGCACTCACTGAATAAAGATAATTGCATAAAATGAAAACCCTTACACAAAGAACCTGAAATCAATGCCAGAGCTGCTTTGCAAATTTTTCTGTAGAAAGAGAATATACGCTTTCTTCCGTCACATTGAGAAAACTTATATCTGCCAGAGAACGCAACTAAACAGCTGCAATAAAACGTTCGAATGCCTTACGTCCTTCCGGTGTACACTTGTACACACCTGCATCCTGCAATACTTCATTAAAGACCAGACCGATTTCCTCATGCAGAATATCCATCACATTGTCTTTTGTGATCTTATCATACTTCGGAAGGAAACCTTCTGCCCATTCTGCATGGGAAGCAAGTGTTTCTGTCGCACGTAAGTCTGTACCATTTACCAGTGCATCGGCAAGCTCTGCCATCTCATCTTTCAGGCGGGCAGGCAGTACCGCAAGTCCCATAACCTCGATGAGACCAATGTTCTCTTTTTTGATATGATGCAGTTTTGCATGTGGATGATATACTCCCAGAGGATGTTCCTCGGTCGTAATATTGTTACGCAGCACCAGATCCAGTTCAAAATCATCCCCACGTCTGCGGGCAATCGGAGTGATTGTATTGTGTGGCTCTCCGTCTGTCTCAGCATAGATAAATGCCTCCTCATCCGTATAGCCTCTCCACTTCAAAAGAATCTTGTCTGCCAGTTCGATCAGGCGCTCCTTATCCGGTCCGCTGATACGGATAACAGACATTGGCCATTTCACGATTCCAGCTTTCACATCAGAAAATCCTTCAAACTGAAGTTCTTTCTCAATCGGTGCTTTTGCCATTGCAAATGTATAATGTCCGCCCTGGAAATGATCATGACTTAAGATGGAACCTCCAACGATCGGCAGGTCTGCATTGGAACCTACAAAATAATGTGGAAACTGTGTCACAAAATCCAGAAGTTTTCCAAACGTTGCACGCTCGATTTTCATTGGCGTATGCTTGGAATTGAACACGATGCAGTGCTCATTGTAATATACATATGGAGAATACTGGAAAAACCAGTCACTGTTGTTAATCGTCAGTGGAATGATGCGGTGGTTCTGGCGTGCCGGATGGTTGACACGTCCTGCATATCCCTCATTTTCCTTACAGAGCTGGCACTTCGGATACGCGCTCTGCTTTGCATTTTTTGCTGCCGCAATGGCTTTTGGATCTTTCTCCGGTTTGGACAGATTGATGGTGATATCCAGTGTTCCAAACTCGGTGTCGGTTGTCCACTTGCGGTCTTTTTTGATACGCTGTCTTCTGATATAATTGCTGTCACAGCTTAATTTGTAAAAATAATCCGTTGCGGCAAGCGGTGAGGTATGCTCATACAGATCACGGAACGTCTTGCGGACACTGCTTGGTTCCGGTACCAGACATCCCATAATTTTTGTATCAAACAAATCTTTGTATACAATACTGTTTTCTGCCATGAGACCATTCTCATATGCATAATCCATCATTTCTGCAAGGATTCCCTCAAGTTTTCCTTCTGCCTCTTCCTGTGTCCATGCCGGAAGATTTTCCACCTTTTCAAATACCGCATCCTCGATTTCGTCTACCTGAAAAAGCTCCAGCAGGCGGTTAATGGTATATACTTTGTCCTCCGGATCTACCAGTCCGGTGCTCAGACCATATTTTACTAACTCTAAAATGTTCTCCTGAATCATCTCGTACTCCTTTTTATAAAGCCTGTCGGCAAATGCGGTTCCAATCAGCTCCGCACACATTTACCCTATGTAATACGTTCTTAAATCAGACGGCTTGGGCCATCTCCGATGGAAACCACATAAAATTCCGGTGTCTTTCCGACTTTTTCCTCATATGCCTTTGTCAGCTTCTCCTTGAATTCGTCCACGGATGCATCCTTTACGATACTGACCGTGCATCCACCGAATCCGCCTCCGGTGATACGGGAACCGATCACACCAGGAATCTTCCATGCTTCATCCACAAGTACATCCACTTCCGGACAGGAGGTCTCATAATCGTCACGCAGGGAAACATGGGAAGCATTCATAAGTTTTCCGAATGTTTCAATATCGTTTTCCTTTAAAGCCCTGACTGCTGCGATTGTACGCTGATTCTCGTAAACCGCATGTTTGCCTCTCTTTCTGGCAACTTCATCCTTAATGGCTCCCTTGTACTGCTCAAACTGCTCATCCGTCAGATCTCCAAGCGTTTTGATATCCACAACGGTCTGCAGATCCTTCAGTGCCTGTGCACTCTCATTTCTGCGGTCATTGTATGCGGAAGTAACCAGGCTGTGTTTTACCATACTGTTGGTGACGACAATTTTTGCCCCGTCAAGTACGATTGGTGCATATTCAAAAGAAAGATCCGAAGTATCAAGGAAAATTGCATTGTCCTTTTTCCCCATGGCAGATGCAAACTGATCCATAATTCCACAGTTGCAGCCATTGTAGTTGTTCTCGGAATACTGTCCGATCAGAGCCAGATCCTGATTGGTCACATCAAAACCATACAGATCCTTTAACATATATCCGGTAACCACTTCTAAGGATGCGGAAGAAGAAAGTCCGGAACCGTTTGGAATATTTCCAAATAACGCAATATCCAGACCGGTTTCTAACTTCATGCCACGTCCTTCAAATGCCCACATAACCCCCATCGGATAGTTGGTCCACAATCCATCCGGGTCCGGAGTAAATGCATCCAGCGAACTTTCGATTACTCCCAGTTCATCGAAGTTCATGGAATAAAAACGCAGTTTCCGATCAGTTCTCTTTCTCGCTGCCATGTAGGTTCCAATGGTAAGTGCACATGGAAATACATGTCCGCCGTTGTAATCGGTATGCTCACCGATCAGATTTACACGTCCCGGTGCAAAATATACTCTGATGTCCCCCTCATCGCCAAAGATTTCTTTAAACTTTGCTAATACATCATTCTGAATCATTGTTCTCTCCCTTTCTACATGTTTATCCGCTGCTTGGTGCAACGGTTCGTTTTCTTGATAATTCCATTATACATGAAGGGGAATTCTTTGCAATATGCTTTGCGCAACTTGCAACATTCCCATTCCTTCATGCAACAATTTTACATATCTTATTTTCTAAAATCACGAATCACTTCCAGTGCCGGAAGGACATTTCCATCGTAGTCAAACAATGCCTGATTTGCCCACTCATTGCCACATGGTCCCGGATCATTCATATACTTTAAGGATGCCGGCGTTGCCCAGCCGCTTCCGTGTACCGGAATCCATGCAGGCTCCCACCAGAAAAATCCCAGACCTTTGTTGTCACGCACATGTGCCACGCGGTTTAAGAAGTCCTTCGTAAAATCTACCTGTCCCTGTACCGTCATCGGATACTCGATCTTTGCCACAAGTTCCGGCTTTGTCGCATATCCCTTTCGCTCACTGTCCTTTAGTTTCTCATACTGCTTGTAATCTTCCATGGTATATCCCATAGAAACCTCTGCCACGATCAGTTCCTTCCCGTAACGGGCTGCCATATCGTTCATGTTGTCTTCAAGCATCTGCAGGGTGCCATGCCAGAACGGGTAATAGGAAAGTCCGATATAATCAAAATCTTCCCCACGCTCCATATAATGATCGAACCAGTCGCGGTACATCTCATTGTTTCCACCGTTGTCGAGATGAATCATCAGCGGGATCTCCGGTTTTATGGCACGGCATGCCCGGATACCGGAACTGATAAATCTTGCAATATTGTCATAATTCGGCTTTAATCCCTCCGGCCAGAGCAGTCCGTTGGTCACTTCGTTGCCCACCTGGATCATTGTCACATTGACACCGGCTTCCAGTACTTTGCGCAGAGAATCCCCGGTAAACTCATAAACTGCCTGTTCCAGCTGGTCCGCGTCAAAATCTTTCCATGCCTTTGGCTTAATCTGTTTTCCCGGATCTGCCCAGAAATCACTGTAATGAAAATTTAATAATACGCCGAATCCCGCATCGGATACTTTCTTTCCGATGGCAATTGTCTCTGCCAGATCATTGCATCCGGCACCGTACGGTTCACCGGTTTCGGAATACGGGTCATTCCACAGACGCAGACGGATTGTGTCCACATCATAATCTCTCATGATGTCTAAAATATCCCGCTCTTTTCCATGGTCATAATATTTTGCCCCACAGCGCTCTAACTCAAGCAATGTGGAAAGGTCCATTCCTTTAATAAATCTGCTCATCTTTTCTCCTTTTCTTCGAAAACGTTTACCATCCCTTTAATGCGTTAATATGAAAGTTCTGTAATTTCCGCTCATACCGCTGTGGATTGATCTTCCACTGGTATGGCGACGTATTAAAAAATTTTTTAAAATTCCGGTTAAAGGTGGAAGTTGTGGAAAATCCTGCCTTTCTGGCAACCTCATCCATCGAATCATTGCCATGCTTCATCTGTTCACACGCGTATTGTACACGCACCAGATTCACATAATCCATCGGCAGCATATGCACATATTCTTCAAACACTTTCCGGAAAGATGTCTCACTCATCCCACAGACCTGCGCAAGGGTGCACACTTTTACCTCTTCCTGATAATGGTCATTGACAAACGTGAGTGCATCTGCGATCTGCCGCATTGTTCCGCTTCCTGCCGCCTCAAGTCTCGTCTGTGTCTGTACTTCGTTCAGACGAAACATCTCATACACCAGCGCATGCAGATAACTTGTGATCACCTGACGATAATACGGACTCTGCTTTTTTTCTTCCCGGATGATGGCATTGACGATCTCTGCAATCTCCGGACACTCGCTCCCATGCAGCAAATGTGCCGATCTGCGTACCAGTTCAATAGCCTCATTTTTTTGTGCAATCCGGTCACCATACAGTTCCTCTATGACATGATTGACATCCACATATAAAAATTCCCAGGAATTTCTGGTCATTCCATTACTGATCGTTGTATGCGGAATATTCGGTGGAATCAGGGTAACAGAATTCGTCCGGTAGGTATACGTGTGTTCATTTATAATAAGCTCCCCTTCCCCTTTTCTGCAAATTCCAATCTCCATAAGGTTATGGAAATGCAGATAAAAATTGTCATGTCCGTATACCCGGTTCCACTCCTCTCCCAACAAAGCAAGTACCGGTTCTCCCTGTGGAATTTCATAAAAACGCAGTTCCACGGTTTCTTTTTGTTTTCGTCCCATAGGCATATTATACTCCCTGAAAGTTATACCCTGATATTAAAAACGTGCGGCAGCTGCCGCACGTTCTTTTTAGTCGAAATCAAACTTGTCGAATCTCTTATGCATTGCCCCATAACGGAATCGAACCATCTCATTTTTCGCTAAAACGTCTTCCTCCGTACCTCTGTACTGGCAGCGGATACAACTGTAAATCTTTGTATCTTTATTGTAAAACATATCGATGTCGAGGTCTCTCATAAAGCAGGACGGACATCTGTAATTTAATTTGCCTTTTCCAAGTTGAGCCATGTTGCAAATACCTCCTTGTCTGTAATAGTCTTCTTATATCCAAGTTTAAACATTGGTGAGAATGCATATCCTTCCTCAATGTATCCTTCTGCGTCTGTAGAAGAAGCAGTCAGGGAAACTTTGGTGTCGATTGGAGGCACTACAGCGCTGACTGCGGTTGCTCCTGCCAGGACTTCACTGCGGCACTTGTATGCATAGTGAATGGTCTTTTCATCTGCACCTTCGCATTTTAATACGACAGATGTCATATCTTCCGGATACTCTGTGGTTCCGTAGCATGCTACCATGTACTCATCAATGGTAACCTCTGCATCAGGATCACTCATCTCGAGAATATTTCTTTCGATCTTGATCTTAGAAGAACCTTCCTCAAAATATTCCTTTGTCTGTAATTTTACTGTCAGTCCGTTAAACTCGATGGTTACCGGGTCCAGTGTCAGGATTCTGGTATTGCCTTCCTGTGAGAAATGTGCATGTGTCGGGCAGAGGCACAGATCTACTTCCTCACCCTTGTAGCAGAGCTTTGCACTTCTGACTGTTCCTTCTCCTGCGTAATGTGTAAAGTATCCGGCACGGTACTTCTCCTGAATCAGGAATGGATAAGAAGCATCCTGTACATGAGGTGTTCCGATACCAACCGGCCAGTTTAATTTTGCAACATATGGACGAAGGTCAACAATCGCACCACCCTGATCCATATTAACACAGGCTCTCATAAACGGATCGCAATACCAGAACAGCTGCTTGTCAGATCCGTATAAAATATCTCTCCAAAGGGCACATTCCGGCTCTGTATAACGTTTCTCGTCGGTAATGCCTTTCTTCTTTCTGTAGTGATCTGCGAACTCGGACATGGTCATATCTACCAGCTTGCCCTCTTTCTTCAAATCTCCGTAATACTTACATCCGTCACTGTATGACTTTAACAGCAGATCATATGGAGCCTCCCAGCGGCCCATCTTGTTCATCCAGCCTGGTCCGACGAACATCATGTTGTAAGCATATCCATTGTTGTATTTTTCCAGATCACGATACTGATCGATCAGGTTATACAGATACGGATACTCCCAGGTCTTTGTATCATAAATCATACCGCGAAGCACGTTCTGTGGATGTGTACCGAAGTTTGATCCGTTTCCGTCATAACATGCAATCAGGTCACGGGAAAGGTGTGGGATAGCTACGATTCCACTGTCCTCTGCCTGATTTGCTGCCGGCGCATGTGTATTCTGCTTGGATGGAATCCATGGTGCCCATGGGCCGCCATCGAAAAGTGTATACCAGGAGTTGTTACAGGTATGATATGCTTTCGGGCCTTCCTCCCAGCAGGTAGCTACCGCACACTTCACAGACGGGTAAGCTTCCTTCACATAATTAATCAGCTCTGCGTCCATATAGTAGGAACCGGTTGACTCCGGGTAAAAGCCGAAACGATCATGGAATTTCTCGAACACATCATTAACGATTGCCTTCTTGTCTTCCATGGAAAACATCCAGATACAGAAATCTTTTGTCTTATATTTCTCACGGAACTCTTCGCAAGGCAGTCCCAAAAGGGAAAGTGCGATTTCGTCTCCATAGACTTCATGATCATGTTTTGCGATCTCAACCGCTTCATCGTTAAACAAAGAAGCATATGTCATCTGAATGGTAACTTTCAGGCCATTCTCATGTGCCAGTCTCTGCTGTGTCTTGAAAATATCGAGAGACTCTGTAAGTAAAGCCTTATCTCCGATATCCTCTTCCTTTCCCTGTCCGGTCACGGTTGCAGAATACTCTGGAACCATCTCCGGGCGATGGATGATGTTTACAATAAATTTGTCCATCTCGTTCTCCCTCCGCTAGATGTATTTTATTTCTGGACTGCGCTTTTGCGCAATCGGTTGTTCTATGGTTCTAGTATAACAAGAGAGTCCCACAGTGTCAATGTATAATTTTGATATATTTCGCTTTCTTTTTTGCACACTTTTCACAATTCCAAGCATATTCTTTTTTATTTGCGCAATCGGTTGTTTCATGTAATTTTTAATATTTTTCGTATTTTTTAGTATATTTTTCATGCATATAGAACCCACATTTTGCGCAAATTCATTTATTTTTCATCATCCAAACACAAAAACAGCCATTTGGATATTTCCAAATGGCTGTTTTTGTGTTTGGATTTTAGAGTTTATGATCCTACGAACAGATTCCGCATGTCCGTATCCTGTCCCTTTGAAATTAGTGATGGAATAAACGGATTCCCGTAAAGCTCATAACCATACCGTATTTATTACATGTCTCGATCACATTGTCATCACGTACCGATCCGCCCGGCTCTGCCACATACTTTACGCCGCTTTTGTGTGCGCGCTCAATATTGTCGCCAAATGGGAAGAATGCATCCGATCCCAATGCCACATCGGTATTTTTATCCAGCCATGCACGCTTCTCTTCTGCGGTAAATACCGCCGGTTTTACCTTAAAAATCTTCTCCCATGCACCATCTGCAAGGACATCCATATAATCCTCACCCATGTACAGATCAATGGCATTGTCACGGTCCGCACGCTTGATACCGTCAACAAACTGCAGTCCTAAAACCTGTGGAGACTGGCGCAGCCACCAGTTATCTGCCTTCGAACCAGCCAGACGGGTACAATGGATACGGGACTGCTGTCCTGCTCCGATACCGATTGCCTGTCCGCCCTTGACATAACATACAGAGTTAGACTGTGTATACTTTAAAGTGATCATGGAAATTGCCAGATCAATCTTTGCCTGCTCCGGCAGTTCTTTGTTTTCTGTCACGATGTTGTCAAAGAAATCATCTCCGATATGAAGTTCATTTCTTCCCTGCTCGAATGTGATACCAAATACATCCTTATGCTCGATCGGAGCCGGCTCGTATGCCGGATCAATCTCGATTACACAGTAATTTCCCTTCTTTTTCTGCTTTAAAATTTCCAAAGCTTCCTCCGTATATCCCGGAGCAATCACACCATCGGAAACCTCGCGCTTGATGACCTTTGCTGTTGCTGCATCACAGATGTCTGACAGGGAAATAAAATCTCCGAATGAAGACATACGGTCTGCACCTCTGGCACGGATATAAGCATTTGCAAGCGGTGTAAACTCAATATCCATATCATCGACCCAGTAAATTTTCTTTTCCACGTCAGACAGCGGAAGTCCTACCGCTGCACCAGCCGGGGAAACATGTTTGAAAGAAGTTGCTGCCGGAAGTCCGGTTGCCTTCTTTAATTCCTTTACCAGCTGCCATCCATTAAAAGCATCCAGAAAATTGATATATCCAGCTCTTCCGCAGATCACCTTAATCGGCAGATCTTTGCCATCTGCCATATAGATTCTGGCCGGTTTCTGATTTGGGTTACATCCGTATTTTAATTCATATTCCTGCATGATTTTCTCCTTTTTCAACAATCCGCTCTTATTTATTTTTATTTATTCTTGTTTACAATTCTTGACTCATAGTTTCCGGTCTCAATGTCAATAAAACGTACAAACAGGGAAACTTTATTATCCTCATTTAAATTCTCCCATACCATTTTCGTAAACGTATCGATATCTCCATCAATATCAACCCAGGTTGGTTCACCCTCGAAACTTGGCAGTGGATTTCCGTCTCCCATATAAGTATGGATAAAATGTCCCTCTCCGGCAACCGGGTTGCTGTATGCAAACGTGTAACGGTTGCATGCATCCGGATTTCCGTTGTTGCTCTTTAAGATAGACATCGCATAATTGAACTCACCCTTATCAATGTGCATGATACCGGAAATACGTGGAGTATAATTTGGTGCGTCCGGCTCAAATTCTCTGGTGCGCAGCGCCTGCTCAAATGTCTGCTGCTTATCCATCAGCTCATAAATCGTATCGGTCTGATCTCCGTTTGTCACAATCGTCTTGTTGCCAAGTACTCGAACCGGTGCGTAAATGATCAGGCTCGGATCTTCCAGCTTTGACGGATCAAATGCCTGTGTACGGATACCTTCGCCATCCTCTACAAATACACGATTACGGCTGTTTGCGCTTCTTCCCATAATAAAATAAGCAGTTACCGCCTTCTTTCCATCCTTAGAACGTCCGATCACAATACCACGTCCCGGATATGTTGTTGCGCCTAATTCTTTACTGAGTGCTACCTTCTGCATTTGTTTCTCCTTTCGCAAATACGCCTAAAATAAATAAAAACCGACACATCCGGGAACCCACATTTCAATCAAATACATATTTCATGTATTTCCCTGCAATGTGCGGTGCCCAGACGGTCGGCCCCTGCGGTGCTTCTCTGAAGCATCGCCTTATCTGCGGTACATCTGTGATGTATCGCCCTATCTGCGGTGCAATCTTTGGATCTGTCACCTTTATATCTCTTGTTATACTCCACGTGGTTCTTCCACTTATCCGTCAGTCATATAACTAAATTTATTTAAGCATGGAAAGTTCCTCTTGTCAAGGGATCTTCTGTTATTTCATCGTTACTATTCACTCACATGTTACTGTTCACAGGTTACCCTGCGAACAGTAACTTCGCATTCAACTGCATGCCCGTGCATATTCCTGTAATTTTTCTTTTGCAGTCTGCGACAAATGTGTCGGAACCTCTATCTGCACCTGGGCATATTCATCTCCATGAACTGCCGGATTATTCATGGCTGCTACGCCCTTTCCTTTCAATCGGATTTTTGCCCCAGACTGTGTACCCGGTTTAATCTTACAGACAACATCTCCATACAACGTATGGATCTTTATCTCTCCTCCGAGCACAGCTGTTGTATACGGAATTTTCACCGTCGTATAAACATCCTGGCCTTTTCGCTCGTAACCAGATTTTTCTCCGACTTTGACTTTGATCAGCAGATCTCCATCCTTTCCATTGTACCCTTTCTGTCCTTTCCCTTTCAGACGCACAGACTGCCCGTTTGCAATGCCTGCCGGAATATGCACTTCAAAGTTCTGGCTCTTTCCGTCACTGGAGGAAAGCGTAAACCTTTTATCACAGCCAAATACCGCTTCTTCAAAGCTGATCGGTACTTCCGTCTCGATATTTTGCCCTCTTTCCTCATGTACTCCGCCAAAACCACTGCCAAATTCTCCAGTACTTCCAAATCCGCTTCTTCCGCCAAAACCTCCGGTTCCGTGGAATCCACCTTTTTTTCCAAACAATTTGTCAAGAATATCATCCATATCGGAAGAACCATCAAAATGGAACTCCTGATATCCGCTGCCCGGTTCTCCGGAAGAATACGACTGATAAAATCCTCCATTTCCAAATGGATTCCCGTACTGTGCCTGTTTCATCTTCTCCGGATCAAAACCTGCCTCCAGCGAAATCGGACCGTACTCATCATACAATTTCCGCTTCTTCGGATCTCCTAACACTTCGTAAGCTTCCGTTACTTCCTGAAAAATCTTTTCCGCATTTGGATTTCCTTTATTCATATCCGGATGATATTTTTTGGCAAGTTTTCGATATGCCTTTTTAATCGTTGCTTCGTCTGCATTTTTATCTATTCCCAAAACTTCGTAACAATCTCTTTTTGCTGCCATAATTATCACCTCACCAATCACAAAAACAGGAACTGCTTTCTAAAATGCACTTCCTGTCATTCCATCTCAGTCAGAGCATTTTCCACTAAGACGTACTTATATCTTTGCTTCAGTTTTGTTATAGCATTGTTTTTAGCACTCGTCAAGCATGTCTGCTAACAATTTTCTTAATTTTTTCTAAATTAGTGATTCACGGTATGGTCTGAGGCTTTTGATTTTTGCAAGAGGAACGGAACACGCAGCAAAACAACGACTTATATACCATAGATTTTTAAATCAACACGTCCATCGGCAACTGCAATTCCATCCGCCTGCAATAGCCTTGCCTGCGCACCTTCTCCACCAAACGCAAATTCTCCAGCTAATTCTCCCTTTGCGTTCACCACACGATAACAGGGAATCTTCTCCGGATCCGGATTTTTATGCAATGCATTTCCCACGGCGCGTGCCATCTTTTTATTTCCGGCCATCTCCGCAACCTGTCCATATGTTGCCACTTTTCCGCGCGGAATTTTTTTAACCGCTTCATAAATCCGTCTGGTCGGACTGTCCGTAACCAGATCATAGCTTTCCGCAATCATACGCTGGATTTCCTGCTCCGGAACGGTACCATCCAGAATAATGGTATTCCAATGATCTTTATTCTGATGCCATCCCGGAATGACAGATGCATAGGTACTTCTCCAGAAATCACGCCACTGCGGATCCGCTTTCACATTTAAATTAATGTATCCTTCCCTCTCATAGGTCCATAAAAACGCCTTTTTGCTTCCCTCTACCCGCACAAGCTGCCAGTTATTATCATGAAACGGTGCCTCCTGATAGGTTTTCGGAAAAGACAATGCATATGCCAGCGCCTCTTCCCTTGTTTTCATACACTCCTCCTTACGGTTTTTCCGTCATATATCATATATTTTCTGTATATCTGCATGTCGGAAATCCCGTACATCCCCAAAACTCTCCGAACCTTCCGTTCCTTTTTTTCAGTGGCTGCCCACACACCGGACAATTTTTTATTTCCATCCTGCGCCCGGTAGTCCCATCCTGCTCCTTTGCCAGCTTTTCAAAAATCTGCTGGTTCATGCGGCAATCGTTTAATGCACGGTGAGCCCCGGCTGTGGAAATCCCGTAATATTGTGCCAGATCCCCCAGACGATGATGCGAAAGTTCCGGCAGACAGAGCCGTGCCAGTTTCAGTGTGTCAATGTAATCGTTGGTTAGTGTCTGACCGAAATACCGTTCACAATCACGATACAAAAATTTCATATCAAAACGATTGATATTATGTCCTGCCAGCACATCATCTCCGATAAAAGCAAGAAATTGCTGCAATACGGAATCAAACATTGGTGCAAACGCCACCATATCATCCGTGATATGATTTACTGCACTTGCCGCGCTGGGAATCGGTCTGCCCGGATTCACAAGCTGACTGAACTCTTCTGTAACCACGCCGTTTTTTACTTTGACAGCCGAAATTTCAATAACCTCGTCATATTTACTCGAAGTACCAGTTGTCTCAAGATCATAGAGTACATAATCCGGCACATACTGATTAATCATTTTACCTTTTGTATTTCCTAACATCTTTTGTTCCTTTGCCTTTTTAGGATTGTTTCAGGAAAAAACGCAGACTTCCAATTCGAAGTACCGCTCCCTGGGAAGCCGCACTGTTTTCAAAGTTTCTTGCAATTGTTTCCTTTTCCACGCTTAATGTCTTTACAATGTAAAATTCCTTCTTTGCCGCCGTCGGTGCATTGTGCATAAATTGCATCACTTCCTGCAGGTTTCCAGATCCGGCATAATCCCCACCGAGCACCGTATGGACATCCTTTTCCTGAAACACATGCGGAATGACCGAATCAATCGCTTTATCGTAATCCGCATTTCCCACATCAATCCGGATGCGCGCCAGACAGCTTCCGTCCCCCGGCTGTTCCACCTGATAATCCAAAAGTTGCAACTGCCCCCACTTCTGATTCACTGCCTCCTGCCATTTTGGAAGGAACTGACCTTTCTGCGCATTCAAAACACTGACAATCATGGAAATTTTTTGTTTATTTGGAAGCTTCATCAGCATACCCAGTCCCGGAATCTTCGGAAGCTTTACCTGATCAATATTTAATTCTGTAATATCTGCCACCAGTCGAAACATTTCTTCTCCTTCATCTTTGGTTATTTTCTATGCTATCATGCTATCACTTTTTTCGTAATTTTTCCACTAAAATAACACTCACGATATTATGCTATAATTTCATTTGGCACCGCCAAACCGGATTCACCAGAAAAGTCAGATCAATACCGTTTTGATGATGATATACAGGTATGTATTTATGATAATCTTGTAATCAATATCACGGAATTGTTAAAATAAAAAGGTGCTTATTTAAGCACCTTTTTTAGTGGACTAGACGGGAGTCGAACCCTCATACAAAAGTTATAGAACGGCTTATTTATTGGATTATTAATTTTCGTGTCATCTTTCGTGTCATCTAACTATAGCTTGTCCAAAAATTCTTTCTTCCACTTCTTATCATCTACCCAGTATGCCGGACAAGCTTTTCCAGTTACATCAAAGTGCCGGACAACGTGTGCCTTATCGATGTTATATTTCTTCATAAGTTTTTTCGTGAGTGTAACAGCATTCTGAATCGTTACTGCTGACGCTCCAGCTTTTCCGTCCTTTACAGTATCGCACAACTCGATGTTGATTGAGTTGGCATTTGTGCAAAGTCCATACTTTTTTCCACCGCCTGTCTTCCCACAGTTCGGATATTTTTTCCCACCAACGGACCAAGCAATGTTTTTAAGCGGCACCGACTTCGTGTAAGAATCATCATCGACGAAATAATGTGCGCTGGCTTTGACCACATTATTATGGAAGTATTTCGCATTTGCTTCATCTGTATCGCCGTCATTGGCAGTGTAATGGATAACGATGTACTTGATGGATTTTAAACTTCTCTTATTTCCATAGTTTTTCGGATTCGCAAACAACTGCTTTGCAATTGCTTTGATTGCTTTTGTAATTGCCATGCTATTCCTCCTTAACTTCCGGGATGCCGGCTACACTGGTGAGCAATGATACCACGCCTGATACAATTGCAGATGATACAACCAGTTTCCAATCCACGGACGATACTACAGCGGCGGTACCAATCACTGCAACAGCAGTTTGTGCCATTGTCTTAACGGCACGGATGCCGGCAGCCTTAAACCATTTAACAGTGTCTACGTTTGCTTTAAATACACAATTCTTCATATTAAATACCTCTTCTTTCTTATTTGATATATTGAGCAATCATCGAAACCAAACCAATAGCAAGAGCCGTGGAAATTGTGCTGATGATTGCAGTTATAGCGACTGACTTATATTTTTTAACATCTTCTGCCGGTGCGCGTTCCATAACATCGACGCGAGCATCCATGCTATCAATCTTCTCATCCAAGGCGCACACATTCTCGTTAGTATGCTTTACTTCCTCGACCAACTGCACCATCGTTTCACTCATTGTATGTATCTCCTCAACAATTGGTTCTAGTTTATCGATTCTGTGTGTATTCGATTTAGCACGCGCTTCAACTCTGGTAAGCCGACGCTCGTTATAAGTTTTAGACCACATGATTTCACTCCTTCCGAAGTTTCCTAACTATATTGTAATGGATGCCAAGATTGATTTTGTACCAATTTAAAAGGGGCATCCAAAGATGCCCCTTACGCTGTCTGCTCTGCCTTTTCAATTTCTGCTCGCACCTTTTCGCGCCATCTCTCCGGTACATCATCAATTGTCATTTTCTTGTCTACCAAGATTCTGCGCACATAAAACTTAACCATGTCTTACACCTCACTTTCTGCGGCAATGCTTGCCAGTTCTTCGATTGCTTCTGCGTTTGCTTCATGCCCTGCTTTAAGCTCATCAATTGCCTTTTCCATTTCCGTCTTTGTCCGCAGCCTGATAGTAACCGTGTAAGTTCCATCTTCCTTACCTGCCTCGTCCGTATTCGGTGCGTATGTAAACCCATCACACTTCAGATCGGTATACTTTCCAGATACCTCATCATTGTGTGTAAATGCGACTTCCGCAAGGTTGTCTGCAGTAAAAGCATCCGTGATTGCTTTAATTCCATCAAAGTCTTTCGACTGAATCTGAATATTGCCGAGACTCGCTCCTTCAGCAACCTCGAACTCTGTTTTGTTTTTCAGGATAATTTTGTCCATTTTTATTACCTTCCTTTCTTTAACCTAAGTGGATAACTAACGGCATATATCTAATATCAGATGATATCTGACTTGTACGTCCTGTGAATCTAATGGATAGATTCCATACTGATGCACTATTTGACAAATTGCATCGAATTAGTGAACCTTGTATATCAATATTCTCTCCATTAAGTGTATTTACATCAACAATAACAATGCTATTAGCAGGTAACGATAATGAGACCGTAAGATTAGTAGCCGTTCCTGCAGGATACTTTATGTTTTTGACCCTATAGCCGCCATTGTCTATATCCCAATCGGTTTGTACACTTATTACATCGGAACCATTGTTGACTATACAAAACGGGTTTCCAGTAAATATGTTTTCGATGCCAAATGATGGTATTTTCTTACTATTTAGACTGCCGTTTAAATCGCTTATCTGCTTTGCAAGCGTACCATCCAGATTCGGATTAGCTTGTCTAGCGTCTAGCGCATACCCGGTTTCTGTTGTTACCTGGTTATTTACGATACTTTCCGGTTGCAGTGCGCTTCCGATTTTATCCTTTAGCGTATCCGCCAACTTGATTACATTGTTGACCTGATCCATTGTAAGAGTCGTGCCATCAATGCTTACCTTAAGGGTTCCATCTTCTGCAATCGAAAGTCCGTCTGCCGGTTTCACAATCCCGGCATCCTCTTTCGTTGCGATTGCACCGGCACCACCCACAATCGACTTCGACCAATATTCCGTATTGCTTGTTGCCGTTCCTGCAGGCACTTCCTTTTTTGCGAAATAAAGCGTATTGTTATAAGTCACTGCATCCAATCTCTTATATGTAGCATCTGCGCTCCAATCGCCTTTTGGCACGATTGCTACTCTTCCTGCTATAGCCATTTAAGCCACCTCCCAATTCAAATTTCCGTCATCATCAACGGTAAACACATCTGCTGTGTTATCTGTATAGATCAGCTCGCCGTCCTCATTCACATCAAATGTTGCCAGATGAGCTTTTTTATCAATGTTATCGCTGTATTCCTTGGCCTTATCCGCATACTCTTTGGATAGATTAGCTTGTACCGTGGATTCCTTTTCTGACGCATCCGCAGCGGATGCTGATGCTTTCGCTTTTTCGGCTTCAACTTTAACATCTGCCAAGAAGTTCGGCTGCAGCATATCTTCCGTAATGGAACCATTCTTTACGATAGCTTTGATTTTGCCGTCTGTAATCTCAAATGCGATCGTATCGGAATCAAGAAATTCATATTCTGTAATCAGCGAAGATAAATCCACGTTCTGCACTGTGCCATCGTCAAGCGTGATTACTAATTGTTGTGTCTGCGGATTATACTTGAAGTTGACCGCCAACTTTTCTAATTTTGTATCGATAACAGCCTTGGAACCGTTCATCTTTACCACAGTCAGCGTACCGTTGGATTCATCCCAAAGGATTTCCTTTACAAGTTCGTTAGCCCTTGTCAGATCAACCTTGGATGCATCCATAGCAACCACACGATCATCCAGGTTATCAATGCCGGCTTCCATATTATTTAACCGCATGGCATCAATAGCTGTATTCTCGCTTGGAAAATTCTCCCAGTATGTCCGGCTATAAATTTTCTGCATGGTTCACACTCCTTTCTAACGCTGATAATCTGCGTTCCAGATCTTCGTTTTTCTGCTGCAAAAGTTCGATTTCTTTCTGCTGCATCTGGATCATCTGTATGTGCATTGCATGGAGATTTTCCTTGTCAATTTTCCATGTCTTTGAATCTCCGTGAATTGCTTTTTCATCCTCTTCGGCATCTTCTTTTAGTACAAGTCCGCTATCGGACAATCCGGCATCCTGCAAAATCTTCTCTAAATCCTGCGCAATTAAACCAAACTGTAAGCCTGTGTGTTGCGTGATATATCCGGATTTCCATGTATACTCAACTGGGCGCATTGCCATATAAACGCTTTTAATATCCCTTAATGATTGTATATTATTTTTCAGCCTTTTATCGGAACTCGGAATAGAAATCAAAAGACCCTCGATATCCAAGGTACTTTCCCTTGAACCAAAATCAGACATTTTATTAAAGTGTCTAGGCGAATACTTGGTTGTAGAGTTATTATTAAGTGTATAATCTACATCTGTAAAATACCCACTTGGCAATTCGTTTTTGGTTGCGTAGCCACTCAGCGAACCGTCAACATAACTTTCTGTCGCCAAGTTTTCCCCGTTTGCGTCAGTAACAGATGACAAGTCCAACATAACATTCTGCAATAGCGCATTATTTCTTCCGTCATGCCCTAATATCTCTATCCCGGATGCCTCGCCACTGTCGAAAAGCAGAGATTCTATTATATGTACTCGTCCGCTACCGTCCAGTTCAAAGTTGTTACATTCTACAATCAATCTGTTTCCTCGTAGCACAATTTGGTCAGCACTGGCATTAATCATCGAAATAACTTGGTCGTTCTCGTCTCTTCCAAGTTTCAATTCCAATGATGCGTCTAATTGCCCTTCCGCTTTTTGTGCACGATTGACTTCTGCAGAAATGCTTTTTGCGGTCTGCTCAAACTTGGTATTTGTCTGTTCCTCTAAATCATCATACGTGGATTGAAGATGATCAGCAGTTTCCTCCAGAGTATGTGTTCGTCTCTTTAATAACTCGACCGTTTCACGCGTGGTTTGGTTCTGCACGGCATGTTTTTCTGTTCCTGTAGACAAGATCGCGTCACGCTTGCTTTGCACACCAGTAAGGGTTCGCTGCAGAATATAAGACTCCACAATCTCCCGGCTCGTATTAAACCGGATTGGATCTCCCAACTCTAAACACGGATTCCCCACACACTCGCTGCTCTTTATCGGGGTGTATGCTGCCTGTGCAATTACCGGCAGCAGATTATTCGCAATCTGCTTCATTTCTGCCCCAGTCTTATCCGATATTAAAAAATTACCCGAAATGGTATAATTGTTGCCCGCCGTTCCCACAATAGCCCCGGCAGTAGAATCATCTGCCCGGATCTCCAACTGTGTTATTGCTTGGCTTTGGAACGCTTCATAATCAAAAGTGATATAGTGTCCGTTCATGCTTTCGGTGTTTGCATCTGATGGGAAAAGATCTTCCCGTGGGTACAGATCTTCTGCCGGATACAGTGCAGATGTAATCGCCTTTAAAATCACATACTCAAACCGGTCATCACGTCCGATATTTCCAAATGCCCCGTTGAGCTCACAGATCGCTTCAATTATTGTCTTGCCGCTTATTGTAGCTTCTGCGGTCACACTGGAATCATCGGACTGTGTGGTTACCAGCGTTTTGTTTACTGTCATGGAATCGTTAACAAGGGTTGTCTCTTTCTGTTCGATGCCGAGATGCATAAAAAAACTGTCACGAAACTGTTTAAGGGTCATTGGAAATGTCAATCCATCATACCAGCTTTTCGCGTCACAATTGATTATGTCATACATGGCATCATAGGCAACGATCTGCCGCTTGGTACGATCAGCGGTCGGGGTATCAGACTGTACCGTATATGTGCCATACACAAACGGATCATTCTCATTCCCTTCCAGAGTTTCCGTCACACGTAGCTTCATGCCTTTTGTGGCAATTGGTACCTCACGTCCGGTAAAAGAAATCTGGTTCGGCAGGCAAGAACCGAATTTCAGTTCCGTGCCGTCATTCAGAGTTTCGGTCAATGTGAATGTGTCCTGCTCTCTCATGGAGTTGTCAATCACATGCTTTGTTCCGATTACTTCTATATTAAGTTGCTTATCAATTGAGCTTGCATAATAAAGCTCCTTGTTTTTGCCACCTATCATAAAATCTCACCGCCATATCCGATAAAAGCAATTCGCCAGCCGTCATATTCAATCGTTTTTTCATCTGCATATGCTACTATCGGAGTAATATCCGGAACATAGCAATGCATAGTCACATACTTCATAATTTCCGGACACCATGCCGTCACAAGACATTTCTTTTCGCGCCGTTGCTCCACATATTGTTTATTTATGTTACTCATAAATGCATTAAACTTCTTTTCGTTCATGGCAGGAGTCTGCCACTCTGCCTTAAGGACCTGGTTCTTTAATGCTGTCCTGTGTAGTTCTCCGTTATCATCATTGTATGAATCCTTGTCCTGCCCCAGGAGAGGGGACTGAAATGTGCTGGCCAGTATACAGTCAAATGGAACTGTGTAATTTCCGACTTTAATTAAATAACCGCCGTATCCCATTCAATCCACCTCCTAAAATAAAAATGCGGGGTTTCCGGTTGCCCGGTAGTATTCATTGGCTTTTTGCTGCGTCACACGGAAGATTCCATTCGGATCTCCTTCCACTTTAAACAGAACATTTACTTTTTGATTTCCGGATGCCATTACAGATCGTACCGCACGCGCAACTCCATCCGATACAGATGCCACAATCTGGTCATTGTTCATAACGGACGTATGTCCTGCAATTGTTCCGACAAGCTCCGGTCCTGCTTCACGCGCGATAAAAAGCTGTCCGGCGGGTGCGTTCTCGGTTCCGACTGCATAATGTGCTATGTTATGCCACATACCACCGGTATAGATTCCACCGCCAGCTTTCTTGGATGTTTTTTTCTTCGATGAAGAATTATCATTTCCAATTCCAAGCCAGTTCTTAAAACTGCTCCATCCATCTTTTATCAACTGGATTCCAACTTTTACCGTGGTTCCCACAAAGCTGTTTATTGATTTCCAACCGCTCTTATATAATTTCACGGCTACTTTATCCAGCTTTCCTACATACTTATTTAAGGTAGTCCAGCCATCCTTTTTCAGTCCAAAGCTTTTTTTACCAATTTCTCCAACAAACTTAGATACTGTAGTCCAGCCTTTTTTTGCAAGAGAAAATGTTTTTTTGCCGATCTCTCCAACAAATTTTGATACTGTAGTCCAACCCTTTTTTGCAAGAGAAAAAGCTTTCGCCCCTATTTCTCCGACAAATTTCTTTAATGTAGTCCAGCCTTTTTTTATCAAAGAAATCGCAACATTTACTACAGATTTTGCACCATTAAATCCATTTTGAATTAACTTAATGGCTTCTTTTGCCAACTTTGAAAAGCTAAATGATTTTATCTTTTCTTTCCAACCATCAATTACACCAAGAAATATATTCTTTCCAATAGGCTTCATCTTTTTTGCCGGAGAATGGATACCAAACGCATCTTTAAATCCTTTCACAAATGGATCAAATATATTTTTCTTAATCCATGTTCCAATATTTTTAAGAGCATCTGTTATTCCCTTTAAAATTCCTTTTGGTATATTGCCGCCACATTCCTCTATCTTGTCTTGGAAATATTCTTTTGCATTACTAAATCCATCCGCAATCAATTCTCCAATAGCTTTTGCGAGATCAATTGCGGATTTAAGCGCTGTTCCAAGGAACTCTCCAATATCTCCAGCAAGCCCCTTCCAGTCAAATCCTTTAAAGAAATCTACGATTGATGTTCCAATGTATTCAATGGTTTTTTTCCAATCTATTTCCTTTACCGCACCGGTCAAAAAAGTTAAGAGGGAATGCAGTGCTCCGCTTATAGATTTTCCAATACTCTTCCACTTTATTGCCTTGAAAAAAGCTCCAATTCCATCAATAATTCCTTTTCCAAGTGCTTTCCAATCGGTATTATAAAAAATCCCATTAAGCGTATCGAATAGACCAGTAACTGCAGTTCCAAGAGTATCTCCTAAACCGCTCCAATCGAACGTCCGGAAAATTCCTGTAAATGTTTCCCCTATAGATTTACCAAACTGTTTAAAATCGAATTTATGTACAAACGTCTGTGCAAACGCAATAGCTGTATTGAGTCCTTCTGCAATAGTGCTTCCAACAAGTTCCCAGTTTGTTCCATCAAGAAATCCATTTAATAAGGTTGCAATGCCACTTGCTATATGGCGTGCCTGCTTTTTTATTCCGTTCCAGGGAATTCCGGCCAGCTCATCATTCAGCTTTTTCCCAAGCATTTCTCCGATTTCAGACCAGTCATCGGTTTTAAGAATTTCTTTTATCTTCTTTGCAAGGCTGGCAATTTTCGGATCAATGTTCTCTGTCGTGAACATATCTCCAACTCCGCCACCCCCACCTCCGCCAGATCCACCACCAGATCCGCCAGAATCGTTCGAACTAATCACATTTAATTCGTTAAAAGATTGTAATTGTCCCTTTAACTTTTTGGCAGATTTCGCCGCTTTTTCCGCACCAGAAGATGCAGATTTTAGTCCGCCGGCATAATTCTTTACTTGTTTCGTTGCCTTTATCCACGTTTTCCCGCCAGTAAGTGCAGATATAAACTGGTTTATCTTGTTCAATGCCCCTGTGAGCATATTTATCAACGAAGTAAGCGCTGGAGCAACAGCACTAATAATCGGAGCTGCCAATGCAGCAAATGCATTTTTAAGAGTTGCCACAGCACTTGTGAGCTGTGACATTTTGGCATTTACATCTCCCGAATATTTTGCAATATTTCCTGTTCCGTCTTTTATAGCAGAAAGCATTGCATTCCAAACCTTGGTGATCCAGTTAAACACAAACATGGAAAGTGCGATGCCTTTTAATCTGGATGCAAACGTCCCAAGCATTCCACTTCCACTTTTGCCATGTGTTACAAAATTTTTAAGTGATGCTCCTGCGGATTTCAAACGGGATGCCAGCCCGGAAACCTTCTCGCCTGTAGCTCTTGCCTTGGATTTGAAAGAATCTAACCAGCCAGATGTTTCCCCTTTGCTTTTATCCGCTTGTGCGCCGACTTTAGATTCTTTGGAAGCAAGTTCTTCTTGTTTTCGCGACAATTCCGAAACTTTTGCATTTGCATCCGATAAATCAGATGCCATTTTTTTATATGCATCAGTCTCTTGCACATCTCCAACGTTCATGTATGCCCCACCGCTGGATTGCATATCTGCCATTTCACCTTTTGCATATTCAATCGTCTTAATCAGCTGATCTGCATCATACTTCATTCCCTTAAAAGTACGACTATCTGTTTTCCCGCCGGTTTGCACAAATTTTTCCATTTTTGCATTTAGGGAATCAAGTTTTTTTTGTGCATCATCAATTTGCTCCTGCACAGCTTTAAATTCCTCTGTAGGCGCTTTCTGATTCTCCATCTGCCGCATTTTTTCGGTAAGATCTGCCGCTTTCTTGGCAGCCTTGGAAATTTGGTTCTCCAAACGTAGCATCTGGCTAGATGCGTTTTTCGTATCAATTTGTGTGTTTATTCTTATGCTGCCATCATAATCTGCCATCCGCTCACCTACTTTCTGCCGCGTATTTCTGCCATCATGCGATCATAATCGTCAATTTTGGCTTTTTCTTCTGCTGTGTACTCTCGCTTCTCTTCCGGCTGCTCCAAAGCATAGATCTTCTGTGCCTTGCGCAACGCCTTGCGATATTCTGCCGATGTATTGTTGTCGGGCTTCTCCTGCCGCTTCGATACAACCTGTAAAAAGCTGGAAAGTTTGTATGGCATATTCCACAATAATCCGCAGAACATCCACCAGTGCATATCCGTGGTGGCAAGATCTATACCGTAGATCTGCCGGAAGTCAGCATAAATGCGCCACTGGTCAACATCGTAGTCAACCACTCGTGCCTTGTCCCCATCTGGGTCCGGATTGTCATGGAACCAACCGGAAAGAAACCACTCTACACATTCGCCAAGATCTTTCCCCCGTGGATGATCCCGAAGAAACTCTTCCCCGTTCTCATCTTCATCAGCAAACATGAGCCACACGAACATGTCGCTTTTCTCGTAATCCGTCAGAGCGCGATCATACTTTGCCTGCAACATCTGGATGCCAATCGTAAAATCTGTATTCACTTTGTACCCGTGCCACTCTTCCGGCAGATCATCGAGAAAAACATTATTCATTCTTCTTTGTGTCCTTATGTTCCTGAATTAACTGGTTTTTGCCCTTGTTGTGTCTGTTTCTCCGTGCTTTACGGTTCGGAGAATACTTCCTGTGGATTGCTTCTGTTCTCGTCTTAAATAATTCGTTCATCACTGGCATTACAGTGTTCACGAAATCTACCAGAGCATCTTCATCCGGCACGAAATTCTCATTCAGTTCATAGCACTCATGGAAAACATTTTTAATGGTATCTTTTCCAAACAGTGCATCAATTTCCCGAATCATTCCCTCCAGGATGCCAATGTGCATGTCTGAAGCATCCACGATAATATTCGTTTTCACATCGTCTGGAAGATCATCAAACTCTTTATGTTCGTATTCCTTGTACTTTTCTTTGTAGACTGCAATCTTATCCTCGCCGGAATTGACTACATCTTCCAGATTATTGGCCAGCTCCACAAATCTCTTTACTGTGGCCGCATCCGCCGTATTGATCAAAAGTGTTGTGATATGGTTCCCGTCCACGTCATTCACTTCGATTTTCTTAATTCCATTATCAAAAGAAATATTTTTAATATCTGCCATAAATTACCATCCTCTCTTAATCCGGGGCGCGAAAGAGAGGTACGCGTCCCGAATATGCTAATTGTTGATTAACACCTATTCCTTTGATCCTGCACTCGCAGCATCTTCCTTTTTCTTCCAGGTAAATGTGCCGCCAGCACCGATTGTGATTGTTCCCTGTTCCACTTCTCCATTACCATTAATCTGGATAGATGATGTAAGGGTATCTCCACCTGATCCACCGGTACTTGATGGGCAAACTGTAACCGGAAGGCGAATGCAATCACCTGTGCCGGATTTAATGTCAGTCTTGTAAAATCTGTAATAATATGTATTACATTTATCCCCCGTCGGGAATGTCTTGAACATCGTGTCAATTGCGGTCTGCATATCATCAGACAGATATTCGCGGGATGGTGTCATAGAAAACGCATATCCCCTTACAGTATTGGACGCATTCTTCATGTTTACGTACTGCTTAGATTCGGTGTTTGGTCCCAAGTCCTCTGTCAGTTCCGTATAGCCATCGCCCATCTCGGCAAGTTTCTCTGTAGAGCCAGTAAGTGCTCCGATGTCCAATAAGGACACCATGTTGGTACGATCTAATGCCATGTGTATTTCCTCCTGTTATTTTTTGTAAAAATATATAAGTTGCATATTTACGCCGTAACCCATCTGTTTTTCATCCTGCATAATTGGCAGGACTACAGATGTACGTGCGATTTCCTGTAATGTCATGTGTGGATCAGCAAATTCAATGCCGGTATCTTCCAGCCATTTGCTCAAATTCTCCAGAACCATCTGTGCATCAATGGATGTTTTGTTGCTTGTCGGGGAACTGCGGTATACAATCTGGAATGGCATCTGTGCGGTATAGCTGCCACTCACATATTTCTTTATGTACCGCGCACCGGACAGTGGGTAAATTCCGACGGAAGTATCAACACTGATACTGTTCCACTTCACGTTTTTATTGCTTGCCTTAAACGTCTTGGGAAAGTCCGGATACTGCAAAATCAGATCCAGCACCGCATTCTGCGCACTTTCCGCGTCTTTTATGGTAAGTTTTTCTACTTCTCCCATCACACACCTCCAACCTCAAAATGCGGCATCACATCCTCATATTTATCAACTGTTGTCACCTTGTATACAGAATCCAGATTGTCGTGCGCCCATTCGTAAATGCCGGAATCAGGAATCTCCAAGTCCATATGATCGCCCTTGATGAAAAAATCATCTGTCGGGTGGAACGTGATATAGTTTTGCTTTTCATCGTCTGGAAGAGCATCCCACGCTTTTGGCTCCATGTATGGCTTAGGCATCTTCCCCAGGTCAACAAAAAGCTTTACCGCATCCGCGCTATCCATGCCGCTTTTTGTTACATTCGCGCCCTTGGTTTCCACAAGGTTCACATTCTCCAATAAGGTCAGATAGCACTTCTCTTCCTCTGTGTCCGGATCACAAAAGTAGTTAAACAGTGTCACCGTGTCGTTGTAAAACAATCCAAGTCCCATCACATCACCCCCGCATAAAGTAATCCGGTGCCAGACAGATACTCACATACCGTGTCGTAACACAACCGGTTTTGTGCCACCTTGTCATTCAGCACCTTGTCAACAAGCGTTTCATTTGTCCCGAAACTGATTGACTGACCGCCCGAAGACATGGACTTTACATTGCCCTCCTGTGGATCATTCGCATGATTGGTTTTGAAGTCGATCTTATAGAGCAGATCTGCTAGTGCACAGGTGGCTTTCTGGATGCGCTCGTCAAACTCTGTTCGGGTATCATCATTGATATTTCCATAAGTCAGCTGATCCAGCTTCATTGATGCTCGATCTTCCCACTTGGGGAAAAGGGATTCCTCGATAGAATCCCCATAGTATTTTTCTTTGTAGAAGTCATACGTGGTGTATTTCATCTTGGAATCCCCTCTTTCTACTACCCTCTGGTAATGATTCGCATAATATTGATTGCCTTGATTGGATAGGTAGCATTTGCATCAGAAGAATTGTTATGAGCAATCTCCCAATTGGTTCCGGTCTCAAGTTCCTCGGCAGTCGGAGATACAATACTTGTATTCTTCCAAGAGATACCATAAGGAGCAAAGACCTTTCTCTGTCTTGAATACAGAGTCGTCTCTCCACCGTTCTTTGAAGGATTACGGTCCATTTCGGACGAAACCTTTACGCCACAGTTTGTATACTCGATTGCCCCGTTTCCAAGAACATAAGTTGTATACTCTGTGTATGCATCAGACACTTTCTCGTAGTAGCTTGACTCTGACGGATTGCCGGTCGGAGAAGCAACAACCTTATACTCCTTGCCGGATACAGTGTAGTAGGTCGTTCCTTCCTGTACTGTAGTGTCCGCAGACTTCTCATACTTGGCATCAACCTGTCTTGTCGGCATGGTATCGTCTACAAGTACGATTCTGCCATTTAAAGTCGCCAGAGGAAGATTTCTTTCGATTCCGTTGCCGTCTGTGTACTTCATGTACTCTAAGAGATTAAGATTCTCCAGAATGGTAGCTGTGCGAGAATGCATAACAACAAGTGCGAAGTTCGCTTTCTTGTCTCCAAGTGCCACCTGCATACCGGTGTTGAGCGTTGTGGCACCAAAAGTACCATCCTCATTTGCAGAGATATCATAAGTATGCTTCGTTACGAAGTTCTTACCTTCTCCGGCGTTCATAGAGAACACGCCTTTGAGTGTGCTGAGAAGTGTATCCTGGTCTACATCGTCCCAAAACTCTGCAACCTCTCCAGCTGCGGCAGAATAGTCATCCCCAGAGATATCCGATACGAAATCCTTTTCAGTCCATCCCTGTGCGCGTCCGACAACGATACGTCCCATAGAATAATTTCCACGTTCCTCAGTATCGATGTCTGTCTTTCCGTCATAGTTCACGGTCTTTCCGGATAAGCGCGCCTTAATCAGAGTTGTGATAAAGTTGCCACCCTTCTGATCCGGCAGCATAGAAGCATACTCCCCGCGCTCCACGATAGCACCGCAATGAAGCAGCTCATTCAGACGAAGGTTCGGTGTCTCACGCACCGCAGCGTCAAATACTTCGCCATTAAAATTTACTAAGTCAAATAATGCCATTTATTTTTTCTCCTTTCCTCGTCTCAGATATGGTGTAATGTCCATATCCGGGTTCTGATTTTTCAGTTTCATAAGTTCAGCCATAGACAGTTTTGCTCCGTCCGGCTGGCCAATGTTTTTTCCGACAATCTGGCTACGGTTCTGCTGTGCCTGGAATGTTTTATCATCAATGAGGATATCCGGCTTGTAATTGCCTTTTTCATCCTTGACGATAGCATCAAACAGATCCGAAATACTCTTACCACGCGCCTCATCAGAATTAAGCGTCTCAACGAGCTGCTTCTTGATTGCATCCGCCGTAATAGCATTGACAAAGTGCTTGTCTGCGAAAAAATCTGTCACAAGTCCGTCAAGCCTTGTGATCTCGTCTTTCTCCTTGCGCTCCTTACGCTCGTTCTCAAGTGTTGCAGTCAGATCAACAATCTTCTGATTGAGTGCATCAGCATCCGGGGCGGCATCTTTAAGGGTCTGCAGTTCCTTTTCAAGATTCTCCTGTTTGGTTTCAAGATCTTTCTTCTCATTTTCCAAGGTTGTAATCTTTTCATTTTTCTTCTGCACTTCCAGATCCGATACGAATTCCCCGGGAAACGCTTTTTCAATTTCTGATGTAATCTCAACACCAAGAGATTTCAGTTTGTCGATAATATTCATTTACAAGTTCCTCTCTTTCTTAAAAGTTTTTAATCCGGTCAGCCCGGCACGAATGAGTTGCTATTTGATCCATAGCTGGCAGTCGGCATTGAGGGAATCGAACCCCCGGCAGTGCTCCCGATTGATTAGCTGCGGTTTACCAAACAAATGCCGGAAATAAAAAACACGGGGCCAGCACCCTAGATCTCTCTAAGGAACTGACCCCGCTTGGTCGTTACGCATAGCCATTTCTATGCGCCATATATAAGATTATGGTTTTGTCTCCACACTGACAGGCTGTTCGGTATGGAAATACATTTTGTAGTGGTATGGATCCGTATGTGTTCCAGTAATATCTTCCACAACATACATTGTATTTTCATTCAAATACACATAGTTCTTCTTGTATGTGTTTTTCCCGGTCTTTACGGTACATACCAACTCCCCATTATCATTATTGGATATAGACATATAACCTTCTGTTTCAAGAATGATTGTATCAGTTCTGGCATTGTAAACAGTAAGTTTTCTCTCGGACTCGAAATAATCCGCCTGCTTGGAAATATTGTAATTTGCCTTATCAGCTTCGCTACATCCCGCAAACAGCATACTTGCGGCAAGAGATAACGATACAGCAATAACAATGAACTTCTTGTTTTTTGTCATTTGAGTACCTTCTTTCTTATTTCATACACCTTAATTCCGTCTTTGGAAGCGTGGATTTCCACAGATGCACCGCTCTTGATAGCCTTTGCCATCTGCTCTGTTTTTTCTGTAATTAGCGCCTGTATTTTATCCATGCCCCACCTCCGTTTCTCTACTATATTATTGTAACATGGGATTTTAAAAGATTTGTACCAATTTTAGAAATTAAAAAAGTGCCTATATTTCAAGGCACTTTCCACGATTATGAATAAAAAGGAGGTTCACAAATGGTTAGAAAACATCTGCAATATTATATTACTACATTTCCTCCGAATATTTGTACCAATTTAAAGTGTGTTTGCATATGCCGTGGCTCTGCCGTTTGCCTTGGCTGCCTGCGACTTTTTAAATCCGGCAACCTTTACGCGGTCGCTCTGCCGTTGCAAGTCATTCTCTGCGCAGAATTCTCCATACTTCCTATTCTGCATCCGGAGTCTGTATGCCAGCTTGTCATAATCCCCGCGGATATTCTCGTCATCCGGGAAAGCGTTTAATTCCTGCTCCTTTACAAGAAGCTGGCGCTTGGTCTTTCTGATCGCACGCTCTAGTGCTCTCTGCTTCTGCTCCAGATCGTATCGCCTTTGGCTTTCCTCTCGATTGACCTCGGGAAGTGACTCTCCGAGTTCCTTATACCACGGACCGTGGGAATGCCTGCAATTATATCCATGCAAGCCAAGCATATCGACACATACACCTCTTTTAACATCAAAATCAATATCATACCCTGTACTCTCTAACAAATTAGGGAATCCCGGCTCACTGCCATGTATCTTATATGCTTTTCCCTGCCACCAATCATGTGATGATACACCCATAGGATTTTTGGGATCATATCTCGCTCCTAAATGTTGGGAAACCACCACATACTCTACGCCATGCTGGATAATATATTGATTGGTAACTTCCGCTGCAGTTTGATTCATGGATGTCACAATACAGCATCTTACAGCAGCTTCCAGTGACCGCCGCGATCCGGTTGGATAGTTCACCATAACGCCGCTCTCGGCATATCTGTCAAGTACCTCACAAACTGCACTGCTATAGGACTGTAGCCCAGATGCTACACGGAAATCAACTTCATTCAGCATATTCAATAGGTCTCTCTGTGATTGCATCATGGTAGTCCTTGTAAGATTCCCCAACTCTCCCATAGTCTTTGTCAATTCCGCATTCAAAGCTTGTATCACATCATTATTTTGCAGGAGCGGAACAACATGCGCCACCTTTTCAAGCACTTCGCTATCATTGGAAAACGACGTCATGGCACTATCCCGCAGTAACCGCCTTATCTCATTTCTGCTCTTTCCGGTCAACTGCGTCAGTCTTTTAATAATTTCTTGGCGGTGCAATCCCATCTGTTCGAGTTTCCACAGTTCTCGATCAGCTGTACCAGATAAATCGTCGCTCTTCAATAATCGATTTGCTATATCCTGCAAAATCCAATCTTCAAGGTCTTGATACATCTCTATCAATTTATCAGATTTTCCATAGAAATACTCCGGCTCTAGCACTTATCCTTTGCCTACCTCTCTCTTCACAATATCAATCCATTCTTTCTTATGAGTCTCTTTTGCGCGTTCAAACCAATGATCCGATGTTCCGGGAGCGTGATAATGCAGAGGCATACCCGTAGGATATTTATGTTCTTTCGCATGCGCCCACGAACGTCCATCTTCTGTCAAATACAATTCCCCCGTATATTGATAATGAGCATATGGTGTATCTGACTCAATTAACCCAGGTTGAACAATATGAGTTGCATTTCTCAATGCTTTCTGCTGATCCATTGGAATATATTCTTTCATATCATTCAGCACTCGACCATCCAATAAATCCTGCGCTCTTTTCAAGTTCTCATCAATACGCTTGGTATCAATATGGATATCCACGCATCCTACAGTCCTGTTATACTGCATTGCTTACTCCTCTCCAAACAAACTGCTTTGCTGCTCTGTGGTATTCTCCTTCTGTGTCTCTGCAAACATCTCGTCTATTTCCTTGTCATTGAATCCCTCATATTCTTTTAGATACTTGCGCTTGCTGTATACACCATTCATCATCAGCTGGTAGGCTCGGGTGCGGTCCTGTTCGAATGATGCAAGCAGATCTTTGAAATAAAACACATCTTCGTCCGCCACATCATCATCCAATGCATTCACATACCCGCTCGGCATATTGAAAAATACATCACAATATTTATCCAGCGCATACACCAGATCTTTAATAGCTGTTTTAAGTGCATTCCGGATATCTGTGATTGTCTCTACAGTCTCACTATCGTCACTCTCAATCTCGGTAGCTGTAGCAATGCCAGTTTTCCGGTCAAGAACAAACTGCCCCTGTGAAAATCCTGACTTGGTCGAGATCATGGAAAGAATGGAATTGATATCTGCAACTCTCTGTTCTGTCAGCATAGTAGGCACATGTTCATCTACGGTGTTGGCTGCATCCACTCCATGCTTCAATCCCTTTACAAATCTCGGAAGTTCTACTCTCTCCTTATCACCGGTATTCTTGTCACGTTTCGTCAACGCATTTTCATCAATAAATGTGATGTGCTGTGAATCGTCCACCTCATCATCTTTTCGGCTCCATGCAACATCCAAATTGCGCAATTCCTCGATACAGTTCGCAAATACTGCCACTCCCTCCGGGGATGCATAATCAATCGTATTGTTATACGGCATCTTGAAATACCCGAACAATGGCTTTTCCACATTGGAAATACTGATTGATTCCGGAATGTCTTTCCACTCTGGTACATCAGTCAGTGCAATGCTGCGCCCCAGGCTGTCACTACCTCTGGACTTAAAAGCCTTATTTTCAATCGTATATGTACGCCCTGTGTTCTCCCCGTCCTCGCCAATCGAAGAGGTGAAATGCTGATACTCCAATCTGGTATAGTAATCATCACCCTTGATCTGTCGGTCAATAAAGATAACGCCCAGAATATCCCCATTGCTGTTCTTTTCCGTTACTGCAAAACTGCCTGGCATTACATAGTCGATTGCTCCGGCCGGATTGTATGTGCCATTAGGCTTTAAGATAATACCACCAGCACCGCACGCATCCTCTACCTTGTCCCTGATAGACTTCTGGATCATTGCGCCGATACACTGATTGATATAATCCGCTCTGTCACTGCCGCTGATCGTCACGTTGAGATCCAGGCAGGTCTTCTTGCTGGTGTAATAGCATAAGAACTTTGCAAAGTTGATCGTGCGCACATTCTTACTCATCCAATACGGTCTGCCCTTGATGACATTCTGCCACTCCGCCTGCGCAATTTCCATCAGATCCGAGGAGATGATATCAACATTAAATTCTTTCTCTGCATTTGTTTTGAATAAATTCATGATAAACTCCTTTACTCGTGTGAATATGTTCATATGTCACCACCTATATTCCAAGTTGCTTATACACTGTGCTTATCTTGTGATACTGAATTGCGAACCAATCAACCATAGTCTCATCATGACCAAACCGATCACAATGTTGAAAATTTGACTGTAATCCACTCTCTGCAAGAAAAGCATGAATTATTTCATGTCGAAGTTGTTTTCTCTGCAATTCATCAAAATCTCCAACCCCATTTGTATTATCAGATCTCAGATGTATTTCTCTGTTGGTATAATCGCAATATCCATCTGTATCACTGTCGGCAAATTCTTCAACAATGATTGCATATTCCGTTCCAAGTACATTAATCTTCGTATTCTTCATCCTCTTCCTCCTCATCTTCGTCTATCTCATCATCATACAGTCCATTATTGCGCCGGCTCTCCATAATCACACGGTTCAATCCGTAGATCAGTGCCATTACACAGTCCTCACCCAGCTTTGGGTATGCATCCGAAAAGCTGCCGTCTGCCAACTGCTCATGCTCCAAGGTTGTAAGCTCGTGCGCAAGGTGCGGACATCGTTCCGGATCAACAACAATCTTGGTAGTCTGTTGCAACCACTCCCAGCAATAATCTCTACCTTTTCCGGATCCCCAACGCTTTTTTGCTCCGATCGCATTAAATCCCCAGTCCTGCAGTTCCGCAATAGCATCTGGTCGTGCCGAATCACAGATAATTTCCTCTTCGATATACTTCTTAATTCTCCGGGCGAACGTGCTGTTCTTGCACCGCTTGGCAAATACCTCTGACACGCAATACAATGTATCCGCGTCCTCGTCATAGTAAGCAACCTCAAATGTCTGTGGATGCTCGAAACCAAAGTCCAAACCATAATAGAAGAATGGCATATTCTCGATCTCTGCGTCCGTGATAGTGCGTTCTTCCACATTATCGAAGATACCACCGCCGGTTCCGGTCACTTCGCCCAGGTAGTTGTTCCGATAGTACAATGGCTTATGTGCCTTGAACCACTCAGCACGTTCGAAGAATCGCTTACCGAGCCACTTCACCGGCACATTATAGTAATAACTGTGACATACTCTTGTCTGTGGTTTATTCCGACACTCTTCAGCATACTGATTCATAAAGTTATTCTTCGACTTCGGCGGATTGAATATCTTGATATCAAGTGCGGACGTATCGGATCTAAGGAATGTATCCTCGATATTATCCATCTGCTCCACGCCTGCCATTTCGTCACACTCTTCATGAATCAGCAGCTTTACATATCCAAACGGCACATTGAACGATTTAAGCGAAATAGGCTTATCCGCTCCCACAAACATAACCATCTGTCCGGTCGGCTTATATACTGCGCACATAGGTGATTGCTTAAAATCCCAGTTATCCAGATCATTGTACCGGATCACGGTTTTCATAAACTGGTTATACACAGATCCCCGCAGGTCAACCTTATAGCGTCTGGTATATACAACGTGTGCCTGCGGGTCCTGACGGATTGTTTCATACGCCAAGTCTCCCCAGAAGTTCGACTTGATAGAACCACGACCACCCTTAGACACGACCTCATGCACATCTATCTCGCCGGCAAACGCTTCATGCACCGTCCGGTAGATCTCTACGAAATCGGAGGTAATGTCCGTGATCGGTACGGTCCACAGTGGTGCTTTCTCACGCTTTTCCTTTTCCTCGCGCTCGATCTTCTGCTTTTCCGCTATGGTCAGTGCCTTTTCCAAACCATCCATAGCCTTAAGCTGGTCGGAAAAGTCCGGAGCGAACCCCAGCCCGTCCACAACCTCACCTTTGGCGATCTTGCTTCTGCGCTCCTGGATGTCAGCAAGGCTCATAATGTCACGGTGCTGTTCCTTTTCGATTCGTTCGGTCAGAGACGCTATATACTGCGACACCCCACGATTTTCCATGATGTTTTTCTGGGCGTTTTTTGCAGTCTTTGCAGAATACCCAGCACTAAGCGCCGCCTGTGTTGCATTACCGCCATTCTTCACATATTCGTCCGCAAATGCTTTCTGTTTCGGTGTGAGTTCTTTCTTCATCTGCTCACCGCCTTATATATATCCAGCAGGCAATAGATCAGGTCTACCATAGAGCAGGTCTTTAATATCTCGTAGTCTTTGGTTTTCCATTCCTTCTTTCCCGGATTGTAACACTCTACCGGTGTGATAATGCGATAGGAAGTAATCATGCGGTTCTGCTCTGTGGAGTAAAATTGGCTCTGGTTAATTTTAACAACCATTCCACGTTTTATAATTGCCGTCTGTAATTTCTTCATTTTTCCTCTTAAGTTTGCCACACGATCATCTCCTTTCTTTTACTGGAATCAATGCCCTTTCATCAGCTACTTACTTGTTTTCTCTCTTTCTTTTCCTTCTCGTTGCGATATGTAATATTGTTTCCATCTATGTTTACCGTAATTTGCTTTATGGTATCTAAACCGCTATAACTGCCTCTGCCACCAATTTATCTTATCTATCCTCTTAATATGATATTGATTTCTGCTTTGTAATTTTCTTCCACGTTTGCAAAACCTCATCATAATTTTTTTTTGCATTTTTTACGCTCTTTGTTTTTTTATTAATAACCTCTTTATACGCCTGTATATCACCATCCTTGTAATGTCGGATAGTGATAGACGAACTTATATTACTTCGAGAATTACTTACCTGTAATGGATTGTAATTGCTGTAAAATGATACTTCCACTCGGTCTGCGCCATTTTGAACTGATGCGCTCTGCAACTTTATAGAATTTCCATTTTCTGTAAACAGTGCCTTGTCCACTTTTAACCCCAATTTTCCTAAGTCACTTGCACTTGCACTTCTGAAATTTTTTAGGAATCCAGCAATAGTCATTCTTCCACCACCAAGTCCGCTGGAACTACCACGACCACCAAAAAACTGTAAATTCATTACCACTGCGCCACCTCCGCTTCATTCCACTTATCACTAAACTGCTTAATATGTACAATATTCCCTTTGCATTCATCCGGAACTCTACCATAAAATATAATCTGTGTAGGCTGTAATCTCTCCACCATTTCAAAATAGCCATCCAGAAACCGTTGCTTCTTTTCGCTGCCGTTCTGTGTTCCAACGGAAGAAACCGCAACAACACTTTGTGTAGGTTCTCCATCAAAGCACCACTCGAACGAATCTCGATCACTCCAACAAATTGTAGGAATAACGTTAATGCCATGCATCTGCCAGTATGCACCAAGCCAATGTTTGCGGTAATGGTTATAAATCTGCAATGGCTTCGGGAAATCTGTATACAGGCTAAAATCAGGTGTCAACACATACTTAAATTTCTGCAACATGGGAATATATCTGTCTGGATCAGTCCACACTCTATTGAACTGGTAATCATCCAGAAAGAAATGTACTGCTTTATTCTCACAGTTCTTGGCGCTCTTTGCATAATTGAATCCAATAAGCTCCGCATTATCAAATTGTGTAGGTTCTATCTCTGGAATGTCATACCGACCAACTCCATCAAATAACATCCGTTGTACGTTTTCATAATTTCTCTGTGCTCTATACATGGCCTAGTCCTTTCCTCATACCATGATTATAAAACAGTATTTCAGAGGATTTGTACCAATTTAAGGCATAAATAGGTAATTGCGAAACTCGCGATGCTCGTTCGCAAACTTGAATCAAAATAGAAACAGAATTGAGCATAGCATGATTTTAATGACGAAAACGGATATTGAGCTGTTTTAGGCGCACTTAAATAAGCCGTAGACTTTATTGAGTTGGTAAGTCCTAAGCAATAAGAGGTTTTAAGCTGCGAATAAATTCGTGATGATTGATTTTATCCGAAAGTACAACTGTTATCAGTTGGGTAATTCCTGCAAGGATCAGATCGGCGTGAAGTGTTTTCTCATTCTGAGTTCTTCTTCCGGCCAGACAAAGATTATCCTTGATGTGGTTAATATCTCTTTCTACGGTGGTTCTGATTTTGTAAGTGTTATTCCATTCTTCTGTACCACGGATAGCGCCAGGATAGGCGCGGAGATTCTTTTCAGGATAAATATACACCATTCTGCCACAAGAAGAAGCTGTACATGGATCATCACATGTACAGTGACGCTGGGATCTGCCAGTAGATGCATTTTTGATCCACTTGATTTTAGGACAGACAAACTTATGTCTGGTAACACCGCTTCTGAGTTTTGATATTCCTTCATATTTCATGGGAAGTGAATCATCATGAGGACAGCAGGGAATCCCATTTTCATTAATCGTGTAGTCCTGTTTTTCAAGACCAGCCCTGGAATTCAGAGGGATATAAGCTTTATCAAAGTGTTTATGGTCTCCGAACGTATTACCGGTAAGAAGTTTGGGATAGAGTGCCGCAGTATCAAAAGCAGCATCGCCAAGAAAAGTTTTGGGATTAATCAATGGATGCTTTAAAAAGAAATCTTTCAGGGTTGGAATTAAAAGCCTGGAATCATGGACAGACTTGTCTTCATCAGGTGAATCAGACTTCTTTTCAACGGTAATGTCAGGATGGGAAGCTATAAAGTTTTTGTTATAAAAAGCGATATGCCTGATGATTCCAAGACCGTTGGTAATGATGCCAAATTTGAAGACATAACAGAAATGCCCATTGATGTATAACTGTTTAATTTCAGGATTAGCAGACGCGTGCGAAGGCATAGAACCATAAGCGGCTTTATAAGGATCATAATTCTTGTCGAAGCTGTTAGCTTTTGCATAAGCCTTAAGCTGTCTGATAATGCGGTTAGCATACTTGGGATTATTCTCAGTAACAAAAGCTTCAA
>OGMJ01000062.1_pt1 | contig 74227 bp, 101 predicted proteins | sample 1573181 | NCBI WGS metagenome assembly OGMJ01 (sample SAMEA2582004, study PRJEB24529) | metagenome | biome: Human gut stool | place: China | collected 2011
AAGTGCTATGGGTATGAGTAAACATTTAACTGCACTAAAAAAACAAGATGAGTATAGTTGGCTAAAGGAAGTTGATAGTATAGCACTTGTTGGAGCATATACAGATGCCTGTACATCATTCAAAAACTTTTTTCGAGGTTGTAAAAAAGGTCAGAAAATAGGTTATCCAAAATTTAAAAGCAAAAAACACTCAACACCTTCATTCATGCCTAATTATCAAGCAATTAGATTTAACGAAAATCAAGTTAAATTGCCGAAAATTGGGATAGTGAAACTAAGTAGGAAAAACTATGTACCTATTGTGAAAAAATATAGTAATCCTAGAGTTACTTTTGACGGACTTAATTGGTATATATCAGTTGGAGTAGATGAAGAAGATTACACTAGTTCAGAACTTAATGGAACAATAGGAATTGATTTAGGGTTGAAAGATACTGCAATACTTAGTACAGGCAAAAAATATAAAAATATTAATAAAACTGCTCATATAAAGAGAATAGAAAAAAGACTAAAAAAACTACAAAGACAGGTGAGCAGAAAATATGAACAAAATAGACAAGGAAAAATCTATAATAAAACAAATAATATAGTGAAACTTGAAAAGGAAATTAATAAACTACACAAAAGACTTGCTAATATTAGAAATAACTATAATCACAATATAACTGCTGATATAGTTAATATGAATCCTTCTAAAATCGTAATAGAAGATTTAAATATAAAAGGTATGATGAAAAACAAACATCTATCAGAATCAATAGGGAAACAAGGTTTATATGAAATAACAAAACAGCTTGAATATAAATGTAAATATAAAGGTATTGAGCTAGTAAAAGCAGATAGATGGTATCCAAGTAGTAAAACTTGTTCTAATTGTGGACATATTAAGAAGGACTTGAAATTAAGTGATAGAACATATACTTGTCCTGAATGTGGTACTGTAATTGATAGGGATTTAAATGCTGCTATAAATTTAGCAAATTATCAAACCGAACAATAATCACTAGCAAGATTAATTCGGTATGTAGGGAGGTTTAACCCCGAATTGATGCCTTTGGAGGATTACACAAACCCAAGTAGCTTAGGCAAAAGGGAATCCCTTGAAGAAGGAACCTTGTTAATTGGAATATGTTCTGTTATTACAAGATTATTGATATATATTAGTTCAATCCTTGTATTGATTGATATTACTAAATTAGGAGTATATGTTAATACCTTGTTGAATATGTTATTTTCAAAATAATAATTGTTTTTCAAACATATTTGAAATTGAATCAATTGTTACAAGTATTGGAATTACTCAATTCCAGTCAATACGAGTAACAGAATATATTCTAATTAAACAAGGATTAAAACTTGTTATGTTCATTGTAACAGAAAAAACAATAGAAATGTAACAGAATATATTCCAGTTGAACAAGGATTAAAACTCTTTCCTGCTTTTAAATTATAACAATCCAATTTAAGTAACAGAATATATTCCAGTTGAACAAGGATTAAAACTATTTACTGGAGAACACTCGGCCAAAGTTTGTAACAGTAACAGAATATATTCCAGTTGAACAAGGATTAAAACTATAATATCACAATTTGAAAAATGATTATAAACTTATGTTAAAAACCACCCTTATCGCCATTTGAGTAATCAAAGAACTACATTCTATTTGCGCTAGAGTGGAAGTTCTTTAATAGTTTTATTTATCATCAGAACCACTCTTATTGGCGTTTGAGTGGTTTTTTGCTGTCTAAAACAAAAAAGCTAGAGGAGAGTATCCCCTAGCTTTTAATATTATCGGTCGCTATCGGTCGCTTATCGGTCGCTTATCGGTCGCTTATCGGTCGCGTCCGATAGAATTATTTTTCAAATACTTCTACATATTTTGGGCTGGCAGTGATATATACTCCTGATTTTAATTTATACATATCTGTTCCAGTTCTTTTTATAGTTTCTACTACAGTATAAGCTCCACCAGCGGTAACTTTACCTACCACACTGCTTGAATTAAAATCAGCTTTGCTATGTATATTTACATCTTTTAATATTCTAATGTATTTAGTTTTAGTAGTAGCAGTAGTAGGTATAACTGTGACTTTTCCTTTTCCATTAGTACAATTAATTATATTTGATGTTTTTATCTTACCAGCTTTTAAATTAGCACAATCTAATTTGAATTGAGTGTATTTTGAAGGATTAAGAACCATATATATTGGGCATAATTTATATGCTCTACCCACCACATCTGTATGTCTTATTATATCTTTTTTACAGTCTAATCCTTTTCTGTCGCATAACCATGCACATAAATGAACCATACTTTTATATGTAGCATCTGTGTAATGATTATCTTTTCCTGTTGTTGCAACTTCAACTCCAATAGCGTAACTATTAGCTGAATTTGTACAATAACACATTTCATTTAGAGGTATTAATTGATATATTGTTCCGTTTAGATCAATAACAAAATGTGCTGATGCATATACATATTTACCATTAACTTTTGTTCCATTTGCAACTACATTGTTAAAATAGTTAACTGTAGCAGAACCTTTAACATCTGCTTCACCAGTATAGTGAATTGCTACTTTTGTATAATTTAATGGAGTTCCAGGTCTACCATATTTGTTTTTCTTTTGCCATTTTTCAACGATTGTTGGTTTTACTATTGACATTATATCATCTCCTATTTATTTTCAATTAAAGCCTTGAAACTTTGGTGCAATCCTACACTAGAAAGCCCACTTAAAAGCCCTCCTAAGAAAATATTCATATCAAATGACTTAGATATTGCTATGTTTAATACAACACCTAATACAGCCATTATGAAAGGAATATACTTGTTTGGAATAAAGTCAAAGCTAGTTTTTATAACATATCCTATTCCACAACAACCTAATACAACTCCAATGACTAAATAACTGTTAATAACATTTAAATCTATCATGATGAACCTCCTATCCTTCTAAATGATCTATTCTATGATGTGCTGACTTTGTTGATTGTTCAACTGCAGACATTCTTTCTACTAAATTATTATGTTTATCAACTCTAGTTGACAAAATATTTATATCTTCTTTTAAACTTTTTATTTGTTCTTGCATTACTGCAGTAGTTTTACTATTTGCAAAATAAGAACCAGCTAAAGTCCCTATAAATGCTATAATAGCAACAATTATTTCTGTTTGCATATTAATACCTCTCAATTTTCTTAAGTATGTTTTACTCTATCTCTAAGTTCTCCTTTTTTACCATCGTTAAATTGTCGAACTTCACTTAAATAACCTGTAATTCTTCTGATTCTTTCAAATGAAACAGGAACAAGTTTATATTCTAAATCTACATACCCTTTATCGTCTATTGTTATATTTAAATAATCAATTTCTCGATTTGGATATTTTTTATGAATATGTTTTATGTAAGCTTCGATTTCTCTTTGTTCTACATGAACTCCTTCTGGAGTTTTTACATTTAATTTCATATTTTTTCAAACTCCTTTGCAAAATAAAAGGGACTACAAATTAGTAACCCCTTTAAAAATGGAAAATTGCCTTAAATACTATATACACACATAATGTTTAATAATTAAAATTCAATTAAAATATAAATGTTTTTCTTAAGTCCACATTGGAATCACCCTCTTTCAAATTCGCCCTAAAACAATAAAAGGACCCACTTTAAAAGTAAGTCCTTTTCGTGGGAAAGGTTATTAAACCGATTCCTGCTTGTTGGGGTTCAAAAATGAGAAATTATTTTATCTACAATTTAATTTTAATTTCCCAATTTGTAATTTGCAATCGGAACATATTCCTAATTGCTATTAGGTATATAAAAACATTGTATTTCTTTTACATCTGTAGCTGTAAATATTTTACCATGTCCTTTACCTCTAAGATCGGTTAAAGCATCATAATCACCGCTTATCACTTTTGATGCTTCTTTGGTATTAACTTTTAATCCGATTTTAGTGTTTATATTAGATTTTAATAGTCCAGGTAATATTTCCGCATATGGTGTTTGTGTTGTTAATATTACATAAATACTTGCTGCTCTGCCCTTAGATAATAATTCACCTAGCAACTTATAAATAGTTTTATCTTCTTTAGGGTCAAAAGTAGCTAATTCTTCAATAACTAAAAATATTGAGTTAAAATTTTTATTGTTTTTTCTTATTTCAATATATCGTTTATTCATTTCATTAATTAACCTGTTTAGTATTTCTTCTATTCCATTAATACCTTCACCATAGTATTTAACTTTATCTTTATATTTATATAAGTCAACATACTTAGTATCTTGAAGATACAATTCAACATCTTTTCTTTTAATGAGATTATTTATAACAACATTTAGACAGACTGATTTGCCACTACCTGTTGCACCTGCAATTAATAAATGACATTCATTAGACGAATAATATTTCCAATAAACTATATCTCCATTATTTAAATCTATCCCTATTGGAACACCTTTTTTATCATTAAACAAGTAATCATTATAATTATTATTAATTTTGCTATCTGTAACGCTAATTAAAGCTAAGTTATTTTTATATTCAATTTTTAAATTAGTCTTTGGAACTTTAAGAAAAGTACTTATATCTAACTTGTGTTTTCTAAAATCATCTATATTTAAACCTATTGGAATGGTAAAATAATATTTTTCTTTATCTTCAGACTGATAAATTAACAAAGGATATTCTTCACTTCTATTACATAATTTCATTTCATAAAACAATCTATCCCATTGATCTATTTTAAAAATCATATTATATAAAGAATTAACAGCATTAAAAATGCTATTTACAAATAATTTAACCAATTATCTCACCCACCTTTTCAATCTTTACATTATCATAAATAACTTTCATGTCTATTAATTTTTTATCTAAACCTTGATTATTAATAACGTAAAGCAAAGGCATGACCTCCCAATTTGTATTATTTATTACATTCTCTTTAAAATTGTAGTACTTACTAATACAATCATGTGGGCTTAATTGTACTTCTAGCAGTATTCTTTTTATTCTATTATTCTTTTTTACCTTTATATAACCATCAGAAATTATATTCCCTAAAGAAAAATTTCTCTTAAACTCTATAATTTCATAATTGTTTTTAATTAATTTTACAAGAAAATCAGTTATATAAAGATCGTGTTCCACTAATTTCTTACTTGGCTTTTTGTCTAAATAATAAACATAAACACTTCTAGTATTTTCTACTTTAAACATTTTTCTATTTACATAACCATCATCAGCTAATCTTTTCAATCTTCTCAAAGGTACATTTTGATGCTTATTTTCAAACAATAATTCTTGCACTTGTTTTCTAGTACATATTCTACTTAATGTTAAAAATTCTAAAATCTCCATATCTCTATTTGTCATAATATCACCTCTTACATATATGATATGTATAAGGTATTAAATATGTGATAACCTTTTAAAAAATATATGATTTATCGTGTGATAACTAATGTAAAGTAGGTTTTTTCTAGTTCACACCTTAAAATAAGTATTTCACTAGTTTTGGGGTTGTCCAACTGCAAGGTTTAAATAAAGAAAAAATACAAGATAATATATTTTTATATAATACACCGGACCAATCTAAATTAGTTTTTATTTATTTTGGGTATACAACTTTAATTGTGGAAAAGAAAAGAGAGTGAATTAAAATTTATCACTCTCTAATACCTCTAGTAATTGTGGAATATCTACTCCAAACCCTTCTATTAATTTTGTACTTCCTACGAAATCATTCCAACTAAATGCCGTAGTAAATGTATATGTTTTGTTACTTGTATTTGCTCTTGCATATTTAGGTTTTCTAGTAGCACTTGTACCGAATAAGACCTTTGCCCTAAGTACCTCAAAAGAGTAACCTCTGCCAGCTTTCTCTATGTTCTTAATCAAGTTATTTAAACTCTCTGTATAAGCATTTGTAATTCTACATGTAAAATAGTTAAATATCTCATACTGCCAGTTATCAACTGTTTTGATTACATCTTGATAGTATTTCATATCTTTTGGAACAGCCTTCTTCCAGTCCTCATAAGCCTTTAAAGCATCTTCTCGGTTATCGTGTTTATAGATATCTCGGAATTGTTCCTTTAACTCATAGGCTAACTTTAACTGTGGAAAATCTAGAAACATTAGTTGCATATCCCAAATCTGTCTAGCATTTAAATCCTCTTTGTTCCTCAGTAGCAAGAATCTATCTTTTAACAGTTTAGACCTTTGTTTCTTATCTAATGAGCCTTTAAACGACTTTCTCTCGCCTTCTAATGCATTGTTGACTAATTGTATTACATGGAATCTATCAACGATTACCTGAGCATTTGGCAACTCCTCATATACTGCCTCTTTGTAGTATCTCCACATATCTATGGTTACTACTTCTATGTTCTCCTTGTTAGGCAATTTATTTAGAAAATCCTTTACATCGCCCTTCTTACGGCTTGGCTGGATATCCAATACCTTACGTCCAATTATATCGGTGTAAACGGCTCTCATATTCTTGTTAAGATGTGCTTCGTCTATACCTAATATAACTGGAGTAAGGAAAGTTATATCCTTTTCTAGCCTTTCTATGTAAGCATTAAATATTCGCTTTACTGTGGTAGGAGAAACACTATATTCTTCTGCTATATTGGCAAATGGCTTTTTAAGGGATTCTTTTTCTATTTGCTCTCTTAAACGTATAGTGATTTTATCTCTATCGTCAATGCTCTTATAATGCTGACTAAATGTAGTACCGCAGTATCTGCATTTATATCTATGTGTATGTATTTCAATCCCTACACGTTTCCCAAAGCTATTTAAATCCCTTACAAATCGTTTGGATTTGCCATGCTTATAATATTCAACTCCACCACACTCTGGGCAAGCCACAGGCTCTTTAACTGGTCTTACTATTACCGTCATATCGTGGTCATCTTGTATTGTGTCTAAAACTTCAAATTCTGGTAAATTTAGTATATTCATGTTGTCTTTTTCTCTTTCTGATAATTTTAACTATTTTTGGTTAATGCTTTAAAAAGAGCTTCATAATCTATTTCTAAGTCATTATAATATGCTTCCATAAATTCTTCAATTTGTTCGCCTATTACTTTCTTAGATTCTATTTCTTTCTTTTCATGCTCTTTTTTATATGCCTCTATTCTTCTTTTACGATTATTTTCAAAAATCCAATCTATATTTTCTTCAAAACTACTTTTGACCAATTGCTCCATTTTTACCTCCTATTCAGCAAACATCCAATCTTCTGCTAACATATCGGTTTGACTTGCTAGCCAAGGGACAAATTTATTATCTGCTGTTTTCATGCCTATCCAAGGTGATAAAAATAAACTATCTTTATGTACTTCTCCATCTACTTTGTATTGATAAGGATTTACGTAAGCTAAATACATTCTTTTACCATTCCAACCTTGTCTACATACTTTTAATCCTCGTTTTAAATATTTTATGGCTTCACCAAAGTTAAAAGTAGGAGTTCCACCTAATAAAGTACAGTTTTCATTATTAGCAATTACCCATTCATCAGATAAAACATTACTTAGAGTATATTCAACTCTTTGTGTTTCTCTTATATCTAATATAGGACCTTGTCCTTTATCTGCATCTTTTGGTCTACAGTGCATCATAATAGTTTGCTTAGTGTCATCCCAACACCAATAACCACCCCATGAAGGTAGTTTAACTTTGTTCCCTTTTTTCATTTCTTCTAATGCTTGTTTAAAATTCATAATAACCTCCTTCTTATAAATATACCTCATTATACCATAGTTAAAGTTATATAGTCCACAGTTAAAGTTATTTTAAGTAATAAATTTTATATTCACTTGTCAAAGTACGTTTTCTTATTAATCCACAGTTATAGTTTCATACCCTTTATTTTTTCAAATAAAAAGAGCAGCTAAATTAATAACTGCTCTATGATCTTACTTATTGTAACCAGCTAGAATCAAAATTTATTATCTTTTTAATAATTAAAAAAATATAAATCAGAGTTGTTAAAATTAGTACAGAGTAACTAATTCCAAACACTTTAAAAGCTAAAGCTACTACTAAACTATAAATAAGCAACATTAAACTATATTTAGAAATATAATGCATTACTTTATAAAACATTTTTACACCTCTATTTTTTATATAAATAAGTACGCAATATTTTTAAATTGCGTACTAATATTTACCATAAAATTGACTTTTTACAATCCATTCGGGTAAAGATATACTAACTCCAGTAAATGTAATTTCACACATTTTCCCACTAGCAGGTATACCATATATGTTACCTTCCGTATCTATTGATTGTCCTGCGATATATGGAGATTCATTCCCCATATCATCACTTGTTGTTACAGAATTTTTTATACTAAAACTATTCCCGTCATAACTTGCAACAAATGCAGTATTACCTTCCAAATGATAATAATTTCCGTCAAGTCCTATACAAACCCCATATCCAGTTGTCATATAGTTTACCCATGAAGATTCTGTAATAGTATAATCATCAATATTTATTGCAATCCATTTTTGAAATACACCCTCTCTTGCTGACACACCTATAAAACAATTATATCTGCTATCGTAAACCATGTCATAACAAGACTGATTGTTTTCACTTATTATATCAACAAAAGTATCATTGTCGCAGTTCCATATCCTAAAAACTTTTGTTGATAAGAATATAATTTTATTTTCACTTGGATGTCTTATACAACCTATCCAAGTATCAACTTTATCAGATGCAAAAGGTATCTTTTCAATTGAAAAATCCTCCATATTTATTTTGAGTAAATCGGTATTATTATAAGCAGGTGGTTGATATAAATATCCTTGGTCTGACAACGCCCCATTGTAATGGTAACTATCTCTATAATCATCATAAGGATTAACAGTATATCCTAGTTTTAAATCAATTAATCTATAAGTGTCATCATTTGGATTAACTTCTATCATATTGTTAACTCCCCTATGTAACATATAAATCTTACCTTTGTAATATATTTGTCCTGTATATTTAAATTTATTAGTGCCTAAACCACTACCTATTTTATAAGTTAAATTATCTGTTATATCATAAACTAATATATCATCAGCACAGTTAGGGGTACAATAAATTTTATTATTAACGCAAATACCGCCAACATATTGCAAAGTACCAAAATCATCTGATATAGAATTTAAACCTTGAGCATTAACAGAACTACTTATGCTATTATTGTATTCATTACAAGGAAAATTTATTGGCATACTATATACATTATATCTGTAAGGTAAACCCTCTATTATTTTTGAATTTATATCATACATAATAACACACTACCCTTCGTAAATATGCACAGGTATATTTTCAGTGTCATCTATTGAAAAATATCCAGCATTTGCCCATGTTAATTCTAAAGCACTATGGTATATGTCATCGTCACCTTTTTGTAGTTCATATAATTTATTTAAAGTTATTGGATTTTCAAAAGTTGCAGTGGTTCTTTCGGTTGTAGCATCTTTCATATCAGAAGTTGTACATAATAACCAAACGTTAGAGCTAATATCTGCAACTGTTGTAGTAAAATTAGATGCACCTATATTTGGATTTCTATATTGATTATCTAAATCCCAAGCAATAGTATATTTTGTATTAGCCTTAATAGGAATTGAATAATTTCTTCTTCCACCTTCTGAAGTAAGTTGATAAAATGAATAATCTTTATTTTTAGCGATATAATAACCCTCAAGCAAAGCATCTCCTTTAATATCAACTAATCCTTCAACATAACCTTTAACCGTCACAGTAGTTATTTTTTCATTATATGTTATAGTTATTATATTTTCACCTTCTGTAATTTCTCCACTAACTTCAAAATCTGTTATATTAGCTGTTGTATTATCGGAATAATTAGCTGTAACACTTATATCAAGACTATTAATATCAGTTCCTACTAAAACATCTCCACCATTATAAACTGCATAAATTGAAATCAATACTTTGTCCTCACTTTGTGTGTTCTTTAATGAAGATATTAATTTATCTATAGCTTGTTTTCCTTGAGTTGCTAATTCTTCAGTACTGAATTCCATTTTATATAATACATCTTTTAATAAATCTATTTGTGTCAAAGTTAAACCTGTATTTTTTAAGTTCGCAATATCTTTAAATTGTGTATCAATTTTACTTGATGACCAAGTCTTATCAGTAGCAGTATTTGTATCATCTATTGAAGTACTACCAACTTTTTCTATTTTATTTTCTAATTCAGTAAATTTAGTAGTAGTGGATTTTCCAGTTTTATCAACAACTAAATCTGGAGAAGTGTAAGGGTAAGAATAACCATCTTCCCCTTGTCTCACTCTCATTTTATCTACCGTAGAATCTTTTGCTAGACTTACTTTCATTTCATCACTCATTAAATCATCTCCTTTATTATTTTTTTTTAAATTACGAATTAACTTGCACTTGCTGTGATTTCTACTCTACCCACTACATTATTTATTGTTATAGTATTTCCACTTACTGCTGTACTTGATATATCTGTTCCATTCATTTTTACTGTTATCGTTTCTAATGTACCAGTTGTAGCAGTCAGTGTTGTAGTATAACTTGAATTTGTATCTACTCCATTAGTTGCCATATTACTACTTGTTACATTGGTTAATTTATTTACGATAGAATTTTTACCACTTAATGATAATTCTATCGTATCTTTTACCGTTTCCGTATTAAAATATTTTACCTTTAATTTATTTTCATTTCTATTAATACTAACAACTGAACAACATTTATATGTATTTCCATAATCGAAGCAATATTCTAGCATTCCCTCATCTTGTAAGTATAATTCTTCATGGGTATGCCCATGTAAAGAACATATTAAATCACTTTCGCATTTAGTAAAATCATACTTATGGACTATATTATCGCTATCTGTTATTGTTCCGGAGCGTTTATTTTTTCTGTCTTTTAATACATTCCAAGTATTTTCAAATATTACAGGTGCATCTGCCCAATTTTGAATAGTTCCATCACGGTGTATATTTAGGTCATTCCAAGGTTGATGCATTAAAATGATTAAATCCATATCACACGTTTCGAGGTTATGTAATAAAAATTTCATTTGCTTTGTACCAATTCTAACACCTTGCCCAACTGAAGCATTCTCCGTAGGAATTATTTCATATGGGTCTAAAATTAAATATCTTACATTATAATCATAATCGTCCCAATATCCATATAATGCATCGTCTACTCTCTTAAATCCCTTTGTTATAAACCAATTATTTATCATTTTATGATTTATTGTAGTATCTTTTGGAGTAGCTCTGTCATGATTTCCAACTACACTTATACTTTTTTTCATATTATTTATCATTTGAGATTGTCCCTTCAAATAATACTCCGCATACACAGTATCACACAAATCACCTAAAAATATAGCCATAGTCCCTTTAGGACATCTATTATTTACAACTTTATCAAGTCTATAAGGTATTTTATCTATTTCATTTATTCCATATGCGCCATGGGTATCAGCAACACAAAATAAAGGAATATTTGAAAAATCATTATTTACAGTTTCTTCATCTAGCAGTTTGCACCCATTGTCTATATTTTGTTTATGAACTGGAGATAATCCTCCCCATATTCCATCTGTAATTACACCGTTTTCTATATTTATTTTGCCATCTGATGCTAAACTCAAAACAGCATCTTGTAGTTGTTTTTTAGTAGGATTACTATACATGCCTCTAATTTTTATTGGATTACCATCTTTATCTATTAAAATTTTATTTGTCATATCATCATCACCTTTCTAAGCTTCTAAACTATCGGAGTTACATTAATTGAATTCATTGCATCTGTCGTATTACTTATTACAAAATAACAAGCGTATTTAGGGACTTCTATTTCACAAGGGTCATCGGCTGTAACAGTAAAACTGCTCAATCTTGCTTTTCCTTGGTCGTAAAATGCACAGTAAATGGTTTGCGCTGTATTTCCTGTTATTGATAATTTAGTAACTCCAAAACATTCCAAATAATCAGTCATACTCCAATTTGCATAATCTGTAAAATTATCACCATTAACATATTTATTTGATATTAAATTTAAATTATAGTTTGAATTAGCTACCCATGATTGACTCGGATTTGTATAAGGTATTATTGTAAGTTTATCTTTATTAACTGTGGATAAAGAAATTCTTACATAATAAGCATTTTCAGGAATATCCTTGTAAGATGTATTTGCTTCAATACTAGAAGAAGATATAAAAGTCTTATCAGAATCATAAAAAGCATTAAATTTTTGTTGACCACCAGTACTATTTTTACATTTTAAATAATTTATATTAGTAAGAGGTAAATATTTTGACACCACCCATTCTGGAGAGTTTGTTTCAGAACCATCTATGTCAGATATAGCTTTACCCACAGTCCATTCAAAATCACAAGCAACTCCACTTGTGATTTTTCCTATTTCTCCTTCAGGAGTTCCTGGAATATCAGTTCCTCCACCACTTGATGAACCCCCAGTGCCACAAGTAAATATCACCTTATTGCTTGAATCTTTTACAACAGGTATTCCACTATCATTTATAGTTAGCCTATATTCAGTTCCATTACTCGATAATAATGGTATATAGTCTTCTGTCGTTTCAGTAGAATTATCATCTTGAAATAAAACAATATTATCTGGAATAGTAGCAGTTCCTCCACCTGTCCCACCTTGCTCTATTTTCTTCGCAATATCTTTACATTGCGAATTAACTTCATTAATCCCACCTATAATAGTTTTATCTGTAGTAGTTAAGGTATCATGAGTAGTATCATCTATACCATTCATAGAAGTGTCATCTTTTTCTAATATTATTTGTTTACCTTCAATATCTTTAAGTTGAGAACTATTGTTGTATATACCTTCTTCCATTTTGTTTAATCTTTCGACACTGATTTTATTTCCTTTTGCCCATGTAGTTTTAACATATTTCCCATCATCATCTACTACGATTAATTGTTCGTTTTCTTGTGTTGCTATTGCCAAATCTACCACCGCCTGATTAACAACATTTACATTTCCTGATAATGTTCCAATTGAAGTTGTACAAGGTCTTTCTTGAACATGAAATTGACCTTTTATCTTAGGAATTGTCACAGCACCATCACTGTCATCAAACAAGTCAAATACTAAATCAAAATCCCCTATCTCAACTTCTTCATCTATTAGATCTTCTGTAACTTTTAAATGAATTAAACCATTTTCAACTGGAGCTATAGCATTTGCAACTTCAACCCCATTTGGTTTTATTACTGTAACTGCTGCATAAATCGCATTTGCATTTTCTATTAAATCTCCTTCTTTTTCAAAGGCAAAACGTGCACCTTTTATTGAAAAATAATAATGTATATTTCTATTACCTCTAAATAAAAAAATGTCTTTATTTAATTTTGCTCTATTTTCATTTACAGATACTTCGTAGTTGTATTTAATCAAATTAACACATCCCCTTCCTATTCTGTATAGTAAATTCTTACTGTTCCGTTACTTAGTGCTGAGTAATGACTTTTATCGTATGTTGATTGAATACCAAAGCCTTTTATCGTTCCGCTTTTAATTCCATTTAAAACAGTCGAATCTGTAATTGTAACTGTTCCTTTTTTGCCCCATGCTAGTGATAGTGTTTTATTACAACTAGCATAAAAACTAGGTGTTGAACTAGGTCTTCCAGAATATGTATGTGCTTGAAACACATGAGAAGTTGATGCAGAATAACCTATATCGCTACTTCTAGTCACATCTATTTCAACTTTTGTTATATTCTTGCCTTTCACTTCAGCAAATTGTGAACCATAGAACCAATAACCATTACAATCGCCATAACCCCAATCACCTTGTCTACATTTTCCTCTACCTTCCCAGTTATTGTATTTTGAACTTCTATAAGTGTCTGCATATTTTGGTTTAAATGTTTCAAATCTAGTTGTTGTTGGGTTGACAGTAGTTGTATTTGAACCGCTATCTTTTGAAGATGCAAAAGTAACTCCAGTAGAAATTATTTGTCCATTACCACTTGTAAATGTATTATTTCCTCCACCTGCTTGTTGTCCTGGATATAACACAATTTTTGCTCCTGTACCAGCATTCCACGAATTTCCAGTCGAAAGACCAGAAGATGATTGACAATACAATTCAGTCATCGAATAAGTTCTACAATTATATTTACAACCTACAAATGATATATTTTCCATATACACTTTTGATTTTTGAGTTGCTCCAACTCCTACAGAATTGGAATTTACACTGTCGCCATAAACTTTTAAGTTATATAGATTTACGTTAGGGCAATCAGAAAATATAGTAGTATAATAATAACTTCCCACATTATAACTAGTATAAGGCATTATAGAACCCATCGTAGTGTCTGTGGTACTATTACCCCCATAAATACTGTATTTGGCATTATTATATATACTTCGTATAGTTCCTTTTATTGTGTTACCACATAGAAATATATTGACTAGTCCATTTGCATGTCTTCTCAACTCAAGATTTTCTGTTGTATTTGAAGTTAGATAGATTTCTACTGTAAAACCATTAAGATTCAACGGTAAATCATCTAAATATTGTGAAATTGTTTCTCCACTTGATACATAGATAGTTTTATTTTCAGAAAGCGCAGGTGGAATATCTGCTGATATCAAAGTATCTACATTTAAAGAATCACATGTAAAATTACCTCTTACATTTAGATCCAAAATATCTAATTCACCTTCATCAGTAATTTTCCAACCAGAACCTTCCATTAATCCGTTGATTAATATTTTCTTAGCTGACAATTGAATGTTAGAAGATGCTATTGCTTGTATTAAGCTATCAGTCAAAGTTATGCTTGAACTTGTAGAGCCTTTTTGCACTATCCATTCAAATTTTTCACTTGTTTGGTTAGCTATAGATATTGCAGTTTCTGCTTTATTATTAGCCTCCCAACTACTTAGATATACAGGAGTAGTAAAAGCTATCGAATTATCTGTATAAGTAATTTTATTAACTTGCCATAAATATTTATCTGTCTGATAAGCTGGAATATATGTTGTCCATCCTGTAGATGAAGTACTTGGAGCTGATGTTTTACTATAGTGTACATAGTATAATATCTGCACTTGTTTTACACCAATACCTTCACTACCTTGGTCACCCTTAATTTTAGCCCAAGTATAACTACCTACATCATGTGAATCACTTGGATTAAAATCTGTATAAGTTCCGATATAAGTACCTACAGTTTCACCGTTATAGGATGTAAAAGTTTGGCCACCGTCATTAGAATATTTAATGTGTAGATAGCTTGTTTTTCCATCTGTCCCAACTCCAGGTATTCCTCGTTCTCCCTTTTCACCTTGTAAACCTTGGAATCTATACCAAGTATATTTATTAGGATCGGTGCTATCTGAAGGGTCAAAGTCCACGTAAGTTCCTATATAAATATTAGGTGTTTCTGACATTTGGTCAGATGAAGTAGGGTTAGATACACTAGAATATTTTATATGGAAATAAGATGTTCTCCCATCTCCGTCTTTACCAGGAACTCCCTGTTCTCCCTTTTCACCTTGTAAACCTTGAAGTCCTCGTTCACCTTTATCCCCTTTAGCCCCAGTAATACATACAGGGTTGCCATAAGTTTTATCTCCTTTATTTGTTACATACACATCTCTTAACCATATGTACTTACCCGATTGTGGGGCAGGGGCAGTTGTAGACCAAGCACCTCCAGTTGCAGAAGTATTACTGTCAGATAAATAGAATTCGTTATAAGTTTCTTTTATAGAGCCATCTACTACAGTACTAGTGCTTGTTACAGTGGACTTAATACCATCCACTGTTTGTTTTAATTGGGATGCTTTTGTAATAGCAGCCTCTGCTTTTGAATTAGCGTCATTGGCTACCCCTTCTATAGTACCAACATTTGTCTCAATTCCATTTACAGTTTGAGATAATGTTGAATATAGAACTTTTAATTTAACTTTATTCCCTTCGGCATCTTCTACAAATCCATCAGCAACTAAAGATTCAATTTTCCCATTTTGTTCATCTACTATAAGTTTTGTCTGACGTATTTCTGGAATTTTTTCCCCATCTATATATAAAACTCCATCTTCATCTAAATATAAAGTCGTTTTTTCTCCATTATTCGTAAGAATATTTACTATGCTTTTTATATCTGCATCTAATTTACTGTCACTTACAGCTTTAATTTGTTCTTTCAGATTAGTCTGTCTTTCATTTTCTAGTATTCTTTTGACTTCATTATAATTTTCTGAATAAGTGGCATGCGCCTTTTCTAAATCATATTTGTCATCTTGTGTTATTTTTCTATTTGTTATTACTCTTTCAAGTAAAGAAACAAGTTCATCATAACTAGAGGAGAAATTATCATGCTCTCTAGTTATAGTCTCTATATTGCTCATAATAATCCCTCCTATAATTTCTTAGGTCTAGCACAGAATAGTATCTTATCTGTTTTGTTTTCTGTTATCAATCTTGTCTTCACACCGTTTTCACATTGAGTAGATTCTATTGTATATACCGAACCACCATCTTCTGTTTTTTTAATAACAATAGCTGCATGTGAGCAATTCATATAACGACCGTTTTCTTTGTTATCTCTATCCCAAAATACAATGTCTCCAGGCTCTAAATTGCTGAAATTTATTATATCTACATCATGTAAAACCCAACCGTTCTTAACACAATATTCAGCTTGCTCTGCTGCAGTACGAGGGAATGTAAACGCCCAACTATAAGCAGTATTACGTTTTAGACTTGTCATCTTGTGGTTAGCATAAGGGGAATGGTCATAATCTAATCCCATATATGCAAATTTTGTTAGTGTACTACAGTCTATTTGTGCCTTTTTTCTGCTCGAATCGTACCATTTATCTAGATATTTAGCTGGATTCGAATATGATGCGGGTGTTTTTACTGCTGTTGTAGAATATTGTCCCCTGTATTCAAGTCCCGTTTGATTAAGGTATGTTTTTGCTATTTCTGCTACCTTTTCTCCACCTTTAAAAGTATAAGGGTCTGCATATCCTTCGCCCTTGTCTACTGACACAGAGCCGTAATATTTATAATCTATTGAACTATTTACATTGGCCATTATTGTGATTTTATATCCAGTGTTAGGTTTTGGTACTAGTTGCCCAGCAATACAATCTACGCCCTCAAGATAGCAAATTTTACTTTGTGAGTAACTTATTTCATCTGCAGTAGTAAATATCATTCTAGCGTAAAAACTTTTATCTACATCACTTTGCAGTTTAAATGTAAGTGATTTTATTGTCATTTTAGGCCAAGTGTAAGTTTTTGTGCTTTCTAATACGATATCTATAACTTTACCTTCACGTTTCGATGCATTGCTATCGTCATCGTTCCCACCGCCAGTGCTACCACTATCATCTTTCTTTTTATAGCCGATAGGGGTAGCTAGTAATTTTTCTTTTATTGCATCATAAAAAACACCGATGCTAGTATCATCCTTAAAAGAATAACCGTCATTGGTGTAATTTGAGTTTAATACACTTGTATAAGTTTCTAATTTACTAGAAATATCTAATAAAAATACATTTTCTTCATTGTCACAGAATGTTTTAATTTCAGTGTTAAATGCATCTATAGAAGTATTTACAGTTGTATAATCTGCATAAGCAGTTCCAACATGTAATTCCTTTAATATGAAAATCGGTGTATTTCTATATTTTGTTTTTAAGATATTTGTAAGAGTTTTAATTCCTGTTATACCTTTTTCTGTTAGATCATTCAATCCAAAATGAACAAGTGCATAAGGTGATGAACTTGGATAAACTTTATCATCATCTTCAAATAGCCCCTCTACTTTATTTGACAAATTATTGTTGTCATCATAAAAATCATATGCATTTGCTTTTCTAACAGCTTTTATATACACTTCATTCATATCTGTCTTGTCGATAATAGGAGTGTCCTCCACATTATTGTTATCAGCTTCGACAAGGTCATAAGGTCGTAAACAGAATCCATATTTATAGATATCATTGTATACTGGCATATACCTTATAGCCTTTGGCCAATAATCCCACTTTCTAGCATGAGCTACCATATGTGTTCCGTTTTCTTTACCGCAGTAAATTAACGTATGATGTGTAAAGTTCTTTGCCATAGCTTTCGCTCTAGTTAATGTTGTAGGACATTCATTATTGCACATCATTATAATATCTCCAGCTTTCATATTTTCTATAGATGTTTTAGTGATTTTAAACATTTTATACCCATCTTTAGCCGTTGCATATTTAACCAATGTACCATATGCACAATATGAATCACTATGAAATATACTTTTTAGTCCAGCTTCACCATAGCAACAAGTAACCATAGAACTGCAGTCATAGCAAATCGGATTCTTAATGCCATAGAATGTCCCACTACGTTTATTTGGTTTCTTGAAGTTCCATGTTCTGTATGATTGGTCATACGTAGCCAATTTGTCGGTGTGTTGTTGTACTATAGCTTTTGCAGTGTCAACTATTATTTGTCTTGTATCACTTGAACTTGCTTTGCCTGTTCCTTTTGGAGTAGATACACCTACTCCATATCCTAGCTTATTTCCTTGTGCATCTTTGTAGTAAGGTAATTGACCATCTACTACTTTGTACCAACATAGATATAGCTCTACGTTGTTCGGTGTTCCTAATCCTTTTTGGTCTTTAAGTGTTTGTCTGTAAGCTGCAAAATCAAATTTTAGGCTATCTAATTCCTCATAAACTTTCAATTTTGTTTGATTCGATTGAGAACTTAAATAGTAAGAATCAACAAATGTATATCCGTATTTATCGCACACATATTTTGATACTATCCAGTTAAGTGAACCTTGTCCCATGTTATTAGCTACTAATCCAGCAAATATGTTTCCGTGTGCATAATCTATGCATTGTCTCAATTCCCAACAGCCGAATCTTATTTGATTTAAGATATTTCTATCGACTGTAATTCCACTTAAAGTAGCATTCCCTCCTTTGTATGGAGTCATGTTGGAATAAGATGGAAGGAATGTTTTAGTTGTGCCATCTATATATTTTATGGTTTGAGCTTTATTCCCCCACTCTTTGAAGTACGTACTTCTTTCACATTGCATAAGGCCGTAGCCACCATTACTACCAGTAGTACTGTAAGGGTCACCCCTAGATTCTCCCATTATAACTGCATATACTAAGTTGGGGTCTAATCCAAATTTTCTAGCATAATATTCAACTATAAGATATAACTTATATTTATTTCCTGTAGATGATAAATTATTAAGATTTGCTTTATTTTGGTATTTGCTTATGTCATATTTTTCATATAGTGCTAATGCTTCTGCATATTCGTCATTAGCTGGGTCTGTAGTTGAAACTGTATTAGATTTTTTTATTTGATAAAATCTATCATCACCAAGCCATACACCATTTTTATAATCAGTTATATAAATAGGGTCGCCATCATCACCTTCATCAGGCGGAGTTGGTTTAGGATTAATAATATTGCTAATTTCATCAAATATTTTATCAATTTCTTCTTTTTCTACTCCCATTTTTTCAAGATATTCTCTTATTTTTGCAATATCCTCGTCGGTTAAGTCCCCTACACCTATACCGCCAAGAAATTCAATTATTTCTTTTATTAAATCATCACTTTTTGTAAGATTTTTTATTTTACTTTTTACTTCTTTATAATTTGCTAATGTACATTTACTTTTTTTTGCCCAATCGGTAAATGATATTTCTAATTCTGTTACCCTAGCTTGTAAATGTAATGGTTTTACATAATCATTATCTATAACATAAACTGTATCACCTATATCAATGTCATCAGAAAAATAAATTATATTTGTTTCATAGTCAAGTTGAGGTTCTTTTCTTCGTTGTAACTCTTTCCATGTTTCATTTAGAAGGTCTGCTTGGTTGCTAGCATCACATTCATAAACGCCCATTATGTAACTTCCATCATCGTTGTGAAAATACATATGAGCTTCTTCATCTGAAATAAAATCTTGATTAAGAGGTTTATCAGCTGGATTTCCGTTAGCTGTTAACCATTCAACATTTCTAAAATCAATTCCGTTTTGGCCATATCCAATTAAAGCACTACAAAATTCAGATAAATCTTCTTTTTTCTTAACGTTATCTACGTTTTCTGAATACTCAAATCTTTCATGTGTAACTTTTCCTCTTTGTCTATAGACATTTATATATTGTTTATAGACTTTATTGTTTTTTATTTCCACCGTAAACTCTATTTCTATATTGTAATTTTCAAGATTATCTTGTATTACAGTATAAATAGGTGTTGGCTTTTCAATATTAATACTTCTAAATTCATTGATTTGAGGATCTACATATCCAAGTTCAAAACTTGAATCTTGTAAAATCAAATTAAAAAATGTAGTTACATCACCTTGTAAAATACTTTTTCTAACAACTTTATTTAAAAGTTCAAGTCCAATGGTTTCGCAATAACAGGTTTTCTTGATTAGGCCATCAGAATGTTCGCTTGATGTATTTATTGTTTGAAATAATTTTGTTTTATTTTTATATTTAAAAGCAATAAAACAGCCCTTTTGTAAACTCGAAGTTCTGCTATTTGTCACTGTAGAAAATTCAAAACTTTCTGCTCCTGTATTTAAATAAATTTTATAAATATCATCAAAAAAAGGACTATTTGGATTAGCCCCGTTATTAGATAGCACGTCTATTATTTTTTTATTTCTATTTAGAATATATATTTCAGTAACTAATTCCAACTAATCCAACCACCTTTCATTAAAAATTATAGAACTTGTAATATCTGCATCACTTGAAATTTTTAAATTGTATTCGCCTGGGAGGATTTCAAAGAAATTACTGCCTATATCAACATGTTCCATGTTTTTTACATTATTTATATAAACCTCATTGTTAGCAAAATCTACTTTTAATGTATCGCCTTGCTTAAATATAGTAGTATCAATATTTTCATCTTCTCCATCTTCATTTAGTTTTTCTATAACTAATCTATTAAAAGTCATAGTATCAACAACTTTTTTATCAGCATATTTCCCAAAGAAGATAACAATATGATTTAAATCACCAAGAGGAAATTTGTCACTCTTCATTCTTTCACTTGGCAATGTTTTTACTATTTCTCCAGCTTCATTGTATTTTACTACTTCTGCATACCACTCGTTATTTTCTCGTCTTACTGTAAAATGGCCTTTAAACTCGTTCCAATTACCTGTTTTACCACTTCGAGGGGTTTTTTTCGTAACAGTTAAACTGTCATCAGAACCACTTGTTGTAATTATTGGGTCAATCTTAGGTATATTAAATTCTGAATCCTTTAAAAACTCTACATTTCCAATTTGCACAAGTGGATAAGTAGCTTCGAAGTATTCATTTTCGTCACAAATCATAACTTTGAAAAGTTTATTACCTTTTTGATCTAATCCATAACATTCTACAATACCCATTTTATCTTCTGCAGTATCAACTTCTTTATCCGTTTCTATCTGAACTTTATCCCCTTCTATAATGTAATCGGTGTAAACATATCCGGTTTGCCCTTTATAAGTTGCTTTCGTATACTTTCCTTGTTTACTATTTGGGTATACAACAATACAAGTACCTTTCGGAATTGTAGCTAAAAGTTTTGCTTTTTTGCTTCCAGTTGCTCTTAAAGATACTGATTGCTTTGTGTAATAATTTGCTGTTGTTACTGTAACTTTTTTCAAACCGGTTGAAATTTTTATCCATCCAGTTTGACTACTATATGTAGTTTTTATCCATCCATTTACAATTTCATCTGCAGTTAAATAAACACCTTTTTTTATACTTAGCAATGTTTTACTGCTAGAAAGTCTTTTTTCCTTTAGTTTTACAGTAGTAGATGTTACTTTGTATTTAGTCTTTTCTGTTACATTAGTAGAGCCAAACTCGTTATATTCAAGTTTACCTGTACTGTCATGATAAAAATACATACTACATTCGAAATCAGTAACATTAGAAGGTAAATTATATCTTAATGCAGGCCCATGCCAATCGTCCCCACTGCCATAATCAGCCGCCTGTATACACCAACTAGAGCCACCATCATTTGGTTGAATAGTACCAGTTATAGTTCTTTTAGCATCAACTTCCCCTGTTACTGATACAAATTTTTCTGTAGTTTCACAAGGTTCATCAACAATAGTAGAATTTTTTTCTTTCTTTTCGTTAACTAAACTAGGATATTCACCAACAAGTATTGCTTTTCCGTCTTGACCATCTATTTGGCAATATGTTGCTTCACCGTTGAAATCAACTTCTACTATAGCAGGAGTGCTTGTATTTCCTTCGTTTGTAACAGTTATCTTTTTTCCACCATTGAAAATCTTTGCATCACTGTTGTGCGAAAAAGGTATTGGGCATATAAATGATGTTTTTATTCTTCGCATACCTTTAGTAATTTTTTCTTTTGAAAACTTGCCGTCAGGAATTGCTAGATAAACTCTTTCATTGTCATCTATAACAAGTTCTTTTTCCTCAGAAACATCAAATATAGATGATAAAGTATCAATAATATCTTTACAATCTTCTTCTGTATCTGATTTTATATCAAAAGTAATCGTTATTTCTTTATAATCATATTTTGAATTTTGATAATATCGTCCGTTTTTAGATGGAGGATCTAAAAAGTTATTTACTCTTTCTGACATCAAAGTTGTATCTATCGAAATAACTTTGACAAACATTTCTAAATCAATGTTATTAAACTTAAACACTTGTTATTCCCTCCAATCTATTTAATCTTTTTTCATCTCGTTTATTTTTTTCATCGATAGGTTTTGCAATTATATCTACAACTTTTACTTTATCCATGTTAGCTTGGACTTGTATAGGTCTATCACTTATATCTCCTATAGTTTCTTTCAAGGTTTCACCTAATGAATTAGCGATTTCTTTTACTGTATTATTGCTTACACTATTTATAATTCTAAGATTACTATTATTACTAGCTTCTAATGAAAACTTAGTTGTTTCAGATTGAACAGCCATTTTCATTGCATTTTGCATTTCAGCAGTTACATTTTTAGCTGCTTCATATACTTGTTTTGATTTGTTTTTTAAACCGTTAATTAAACCTTCGTCCATGAATTCACCATATTCTGTAGTAACTCTTGAAGGAGAATTTATTTTAGCAGTCTTTTTCATTTCTGCATTAACTTGATTAACAAGACTCCTTGCCGCACTAACTGCTCTTGATGTACCACTTTGAATACCTTGAGTAACACCGTTAGCCATTTGTTGACCGATTTCTCTTGATTGAGTTCTAGCAACATTTTTCATGCTTATCATTTGTCTTGTAAAGTTATTTCTTGCTTCTCTTGATTGAGTAGTTATAACTCTTTTCATTGATATCATTTGAGATGTAACAGCATTTCTAGCAAGTGTAATCTGTGTTCTAGATACATTTCTAATTGATATCATTTGAGATGTAAGTTTATTCCTAGCCTCTGAAACTTGAGTTGATATAACATTCTTCATGCTTATCATTTGTGATGTAACAACATTTCTAGCATTTGTAATTTGATTACGTATTATATTACTAATAGATAGAAATTGGTTTCTTACTATATTAGATACATTTAAGCATTGATTTCTAGCTACGTTTGATATACTTACAAATTGATTTCTTGCTATATTTGCACATCCAACTAAACTAGTTCTTAAATTATTTTGTAATGATGTAAATGCTTGAGAAATTGAATTTGAAACACTTTGTACTGTTGTCTGTAAAGCTGTTAATTGTGTTTGTAATGCTTTTATTTCATTAGTATCCATATTAGAAAGTTTAGAGTTTATTTTATTGCTATTAGAATCTTTAGTATTAAGAGGTTTTTCATTACCAGTCTTTTCATCAGCATAAGATTCACCAGTAAACCATTTTTTTATTCTTTCTATAAAACCTTTATTGCTTTTATATAAGAAATTAGGCATTCCTAAAGAAGTACTAAAAAGGCTAAGAAAATCAAAATTATAATCAGAATTAGTAAGCCAACTTGTTATTGCTTGCCAAAGTTCTGATGCTCTACCAGTAAATCTGTCAGTTAAGTTTTCAATAAAACTGTCAATGAAAATATCTGCGAAATTACCCGTTAAAGATTTTATTTCTTCGCTACCTTCTATCCATGTATTCATTACAGAAGCCACTGCCTCTAAAGCGTCATGTATATTGTCTGAATTGTTTTTTATTCCGTCTCTTAATGCATCTAAAATAACTTTACCGGCCTCTTCTATCTCTGGAGCAACATCTTTTACAAATTCTGAAATTTGTTTAATAGCACTTGAAATACCTTCTCTTATATCGCCTTTACTATTTATAATTCCTTGACAAATTTGATGTATAATTTCTTTGCCGATAGCTAATACTCTACTCAATCCACCTTGAGTTATAAAAGTATTAATTCCACTAAAGGCCTGTTGAATTGCTCCTGATATATCTGCATTTTTTATATGTTCGAGTAAATTATCTAATGCTTTTTTAAAATTATCAAATGTATATAAAGCTTGATTATTTTTTGTAGTACCATCTTCATTGCCACTTCTCCATACAGTGAAAAATTTAGCTAATGCATCGGCTGTAGATTGTATAGATGGTTTTAAAAATTCAAATCCTTGTATAGCAACATCTTGAAGTGCTGATGATAGTACTAATAAATAATATTTTGTAGTTTCGTCCATTGTTTGGGACATTTTTTCAGATAAACCTGTTACCAATTCTAAGTTTTTGCAATATTTATCAAACTGTTCGTCAGATAAACCACATACTTCATTTATTTCACTTAAAGAATCTGATAATCCAAGGTTACTTAACGTTTGTTCTCTAGTAGCTTGATCCATACCACTAAAAGCACTTCTAAGTTCTTTTAAATTTGCAATTAAATCTATTTGGCCAGTAGATTGAGTTTTAGCAGTCATGCCATATTTTTTTAATACTTCATTAGCTTTTTCAAGTGACATATTAGGATATAATTGTTTTATTAAGTCATTCTTAGATACAACGTTTTTTAAACCTTTAGAAGAATCTACTATTCCTTTTGTATTTTCATTGATCATATCGCAAGTAGCACTATAATCGAAAGCATCATCTTTAATTTCTCTATAACTTAATCCTAACTCTTTAAAAATTTTTTTCTGTGATTGAGTGGGGTCTCTCATTGCATCTAAAACGCCAAATAAATCTTCAACATTCTTTGATGTTACTTTTGCATCAGAACCTAAAACTTGTAAAGCTAAAGCCATATCTTGAGTTGTCATATTGAATGCAGCACCTAAATATTCTGTTTGACTTAAAACTTCTTTTAAGTTGTTTATTCTTTTACTACATTCTTTTCCAGTAACTCCTGCTTCTCCTAAATTTTGATTCCAATAAGAAACTGTCTGAGTAGAGTTTTGTACGCTATTAGTTAAACTATCATATGCATCATCCGTAGCATTGACAATTGATAGTAAACCTGTCATACCTGTTTTACCAGCTAAATCTTTACATGCAGCTGCTTGTTCAACTAAAGGTAATGATTTTAAACTACTTCTTAAATTTCTTAATGTTTTATCTAAGTCAACTGAACCATCTTTCGCAGTAACAAGTCCTATTCCGTATTTATCCATAGCTTTTGCTACGGTTTCAGTAGGTGCACTTAAATTTGCCAACAATGTTCTCATTGCAGTCCCTGCACGACTTCCTTTTACTGATGAATTCGCCATTAGACCGATAGCAACTGATAAATCATCCATAGAAACGCCCAATGTCCCAGCTACTGAACCGGCATACTTCATTGTTTCCAATTTTTGTGATTAACCATAGGCTCTTTATCCTATGCTCTATATGTTTCCATATAGTTTAGACTATATCTTTCATTATTCAATTAAGAATAAATCACTCCTGTTCGTGGGTATTTTTCCATAAAAAAAGAACCTACACAGGTTCTTTTTTCTTAGGTTACTTTACCTAGTCGTTACACCTTCTAGTAGTTTCCTAACTAGCTTGGCTCGGTATTGACATATTGACATATTATTTCTTCAATTTTATTAAAATTATAATAAGGTATTCTTAATAGGCTTATATTTTTATTAAGACAATATTTTGTTTTTATATTATCCCTTTCTAGCGTTTCTTTATGTAATTTAAGGGCTTTTTTATCATTTATACCTCTAAATTGTATAGGTTTAAAGTGTTGTTCTCCGTCATATTCAATTAAAAAATCTATTTTATCATCTTTTATAACAGCAAAATCAAAAGGTAATGGATATTTTTTTCCTCTACAATCTTTAAATCTATATTGTTTTTTAAATTGTAAATTTAATTTTTTTAAAACCCTTTTGACTTCCCTCTCCCCTTTACTTTCTTTACAATGAGAACAACTACAACCTCTTAGAAGGCTTTTAGGGTATGCCATAAAAACTTGATTACATTCTGTATGTAATACTTCTATTAATGTATTTTTGTTTGTATAATCACCTATTACTATTAATTCTCCATCTGTTAACTCTAAAATTTCTTGTTTAAATTGTTCTTTTGTCTTTTTTATATTTCCACCAAAACATAATGGGCATCTACTTTTCTTGCTTATAAAATTATTTGGTGTGACTTCAAATTTATGCCCACAAACATTATGTTTTATAATTACTTTTTTATTAGATTTTTCGTAATCTGTTAAAAGTGTATATTCTCCTTTTGCTAATTCATTAAATTCTTCAAGAAATTTTTCTTTTGGTTTTCGAGTTAATTCACTTATTTTTTTCTTAATACATACAGGGCAATGTTTCTTCCCATACAATACATCCATTGGATAAGAATAAAATTTCTTTCCGCATTTATGTTTAAATAAAATTTTAGTTCTTTTATTTATGTATGGTTCTACATTTTCATATTCTCCATTATTATAATTTAATAATCTTTCTTTAAATTCTTCATCAGTTAATCTTCTCACCAACTTAACACTCTCCTTTGAATTTATGGGGGAAACTGTTAAATATTATTATAAAGTTCTTAACTAATCTTGTCAACTTAGTGTTTCACCGAATTAAAGAGTTTTTACATGGGCAAAACGTCTACCCATTAATTCAACAGTTGTATTACTACGAGTAATAGTTGCTGCCATATAATCTACGAAATTTGATGCTTGAGATGCAGACATGTTCATTGCAGTTAAACCATCCATTATCTTATATCTAGGCTCTTTATCCTAGAACTCTTATTTTCATAAGAGGATGGGACTATATCATCACCTTCAACTTTACTTGTTAAGGTGTTCGGCGCTCGTGGGAGAAATTATTATTCGCCTATTCATTCTCCTAGTCTCTGAACCTTCCATGTACTTTTATGGCTTTCCATGGCTTGGTTGCTGATTAGCATATTAATTATTAATTTGTAGTATCAATATTAACTTAGCTTTCCAGCAATTCACCGAATGTTTTTTGAATAGTATTTCTACTAAACCGACCAATTTTTTAGTCACGATATCACTGGCAATGCCGAGTTCAGTGGCACCGATGGTAGTTAAATTTAAAACATCTTGTATTGACGCAAGAGACTCTTGTAATGAAAATCCTGCCATACCCATATAGCTAAAAGCTTCACTCACCTGTACACTGGTGTACCTAGTGGTAGCTCCGTATTGTCTTGTTGTTTCTGTCAAAACCTTTGCATCATCACCTAAAACACCCATTATACCAGACACACGAGCCATAGAACTCTCAAATTCAATTGCATCTGCCATTAGAGTGCTGAAATCAAATGAAAAATCTGTAACTTGACTAAAGCAATCCAAAATGGTGTTTGTAGCATTTTGAACAATATCAACAACTGGTTGTAATTTTTCAGATATATTCTGCAAGTTTTCAAAGAAATTTTGTTTACTAGCATCATATAATTTTGAAAAAGCAGTTACCATTGTAGTTACTGCTGCAACAACTCCTGCTGCAACTGGTCCAACAATTCCACTTAATGCTTTAAAAGTATTTGAAAAAGTTCCAACTAGAGAACTCATTTCTCCAAATACTTTACCAACACCACCTAAATCAGCAAAGGCATTTTTAAGTTCATTTAACTGACCTTCAACTTGATCAGATTTTAATTCAACTTCTATAACAACTTTTCCATCTGCTGCCATACCCTCACCTCCTTTTTAGGCATAAAAAAACACCTACAAAATGTAAGTGTTTAAAAATTTATCTAAATATAACTGGATTAATATATTCTTCTCCTAAATCTGATAACATACTACTGTCTATATTATTCCAATTTATTTTAGAAAGTTCATCTTCACATAAAACTAATGAATAAACTTTTGTATCTTTTTTGTTTCCATATTTATCTACAGTATCATGATAAAAATTTATTACATAACTTTCAACATTATTAGGAAAGGTTTCCTCACATAATTTAACAGATTCATAAGCTGAGTATCTTGCTAAAAATAAACCTTTTTCACTACCTAAATTACTAGTGTAATTTCCATTTAGAGTTAAAACTTTTGAATTTTTATTATAATTTGGTTTAAATTTTGTTTCTTTGTTTATTAATTCTTCCACAGTTGTAGGTTTTGCTTTGACAACAGTTTCTTGTTTTTCTTCCTTTAAGGTATCTTCATAAACTGTATCATTACTCTTTTTACTATTTATACCTAATGTCACTCCTATAATAAATACTATGCAGAGAATAAATAAAGCCTTTAAAAATAAAGTTCCTGTTCTTTTCATACTATACTCCCCCCTATAATAATATTATAGTACAAAACATAACTATTGTCTTAATAATTCTCCAGGATCTTCACCTTTCAATAGCATTTCTGTTATTAATGCTTGTTTTTCCTTTTCCTCTAATGACTGAGGTAAAGTATAAAGTTTTTTCATTTTTCTATAGAAATTCTTTTGTTGTTTATCTTGTATCTCAGATAAATCAATACTTCTATATTCTAATATTTTTATGAATTTACAATCACTTGATAAAGAATTAAATAATGCTTTAAATTTCCACCAGTGTAATCCTTCAATATCTTGTAAATCAATGTGATAATCATGCATAAATGCACTATAAATGTAAAAATCATCATGTTCAAAGCTATAGATAATTTCATTTTTACTAGAGTTTTCGCTCTTTTCTGAATCTTCGTTAGTACTAATAATTTTTTTCCCACACTTATAAAATAATAACATTTCTTCAACAAATTGATTAATATTATTATTATTAATATATTTAATTGTATCTATTTCATAACCATAATATAGTTGTAGAGCCTCATCTGATTTTTCTTTTTCACTAATATTATTATTTAACATTAACTGTTCAAATAAAATAGAAGTGCGAAAATCCCAGTTAATTGGATATCGCACTCCTTCTATTTCAACTTCAATAGGTAAAAAATCGGTTAAAATACTTATACTCATTAGTTATATTTTTTCTTATTTCTTTCAATAGCTCTACGTTGTTGTCTATTAAGAGAAATTTCTTCCTCTCCGAATACTTCTTCAGAAATAGTAGTAACAGATTTTAATTCTGTTGCAAATGCTTTATCTTGTTCTAATTTAGCTTTTGTTAATTCCTTTATAGCTGTAGTACATTTCATTAAATTGCATTTACCTGAAAAAATATCATAAGTTTTTTCCTCACCGAACAATTCTTCAAACAAGCTAATTATGCTTTCACAATATTTTCTAGAGCTTTCAATAGAGAAATCTTTATCATCTTTAGCTACTTCTGATATTTTCTTGTTTGTTTCTGAAAAAACTGATTCAAAAAATTCTTTTTCATCTAAATCTAAAAAATCAAATTCTAATTCTACACCTAATATATTAAATTTTGTATAATCATTCATATTTTAACCTCCCTATTTTTTTTAGTTAGTTACACTTTGATTTTTGTTGGTATCACTTTGAGTTGCTGCTTGAGTTGCTGTAAAAGTTTTTGTTGTAACATTGAAAGTTCCTTGAATAGGATCTCCTATAGCATGTAAAACTCCTTCAACTTTCATCTTTTCTCCACCTTCACCAGAGAATTTTGAAACTTCATTTGCAACTCTAAACTTTCTTGCTTGATAAGTTCCTTCGCTTCCTGATACAGGATCAAACATATCTACACGAACATAATCTCTTTCTGCATCTGTCCCAGTTTCATGATTTCTACCAGTTAAATATAAACTTTTTATTGCTTCTTGTTCCATTATAATTTCAGAAGTATAAGGAAATTGTGTTTCGTATTTTGTTACTGTTGTAGATGATGTTTCATCATTTATGTAACAAGTTGTATCAGTTTGTGCACCTGGTTCTTCGTCTAAACTTTCAACTCCATAACCAAGTAAAGCATATGATGCATCAGTATCTTTTGCTGCAGTATTAAGATAATCTGCAAAATCTTTTCTTTTTAATGCCATAATTTCAACCTCCTATTCAGCTATTTTAGTGTACACTAATTTCATTTGAATAACATAAATTGCTTTATTTGCGCTCATTTGTTCAACATAGCCATGAGTTAATACTTTTATTTGTTCAGCTATTAAAGGATAACTTAACTCAGGTAAAACACCTTCATTATTTTGAGTTTCTACCCATTCGGCTAATTTTTCATAAAAAGTAATATTTTTCTCATTGTTATATGCTTCAACACTTTCTCTGCTAGTAAAATCAAAAATTAATTGCCTTTCAGTAGAACCATCAACATAAGTTTTTAAAATGGTTTCTGAAGGCGAACCATCTACTGAGTAAGTGCCTATTTCATCACCTATGTAATCAGCAGAAATAGGAGATTTATCGTCTATTAGAGGGCATTTTAAGAAAAATTCTATTATTTTATCTGTAATAGTTCTATTTTCTATTTCATTTAAATTAAGTGTCATTTACTTGCTTTCCCTCCTATTGTATTTGCAATTTCATTTACTATTGCATCTCCTTCATTAACCCACATACGATTTATCCATTGTTTACCTCTTTTACCACCACGGTTTAAACCTTCTCTACCCATACCTCTGTTAGTATAGTAGTTAATAGCAGCATATGACTTTGTACCCCCATGATAACTAGCATATACAATACTTTTTTTGTTTTCTTGAGCGGTGTTTTTTAAGTCTCCTGATAAATAAGGTACGTATGGGTCAGCTTTTGTTCTTACTAGGTTTACGAGTTGTTTTTGCGCTCTATTTAATTTACTTTGATTTACAATTTTGTCATAGTCTATATTAACAGTAACTTTTGCTTTTAAAGTTGCCATTTTACTCACATCCTAGTTCAAAGTGTTTTGTTAATTCACACTTAGTAACATTGATGATTTTAACTACATCATCATAGTTTTTTTGAATATCATTAAACTCTTGAGAATTTGTAATTTCAATGTCATGTATTCCTTTTAAGAGAATATCTTCTCCTTCGTTGAATGTATAATAATTACTTTTATCTTCAAGTTTACTAAATTCTTTAGGACCTATGTAAGTTTTACCTTCATAAGTCCCATAATTTACAAAAACTAATATTTTATTATCTATATCCGCAGATGAACCGGTTGTCTTTAAAAATTTAACTCCTGTAGCTTGTTGCCAATCGATACCCGTTAAATAAGTTCGGTGATAAATGGGTTTTCGATTTTCATCTAAAGATATATTGAATAAAGTTGCACTGTCTTCGTTATATCCGAACACATTTACCACCTAACCTCTCAATTTAACTACTGCTACAGGTAAAAGTTCCTTGATCTCGTTAGTTATATCATAAGCACCGCTAGAACTAATACTTTCATCAAACGTAGTCTTCTTATTACCTTGAGAAATTGATTTGACACCTCTCACACTTGAATAATTAACTGCATTAGAAATTAAAAGAAACAGAGCAGGTTGATACTCTGTTTCTAATTGTTCAGCTGTTATAGTTCTATTAAGTCTATTCTTAAAATAAAGTAATAGCTTTTGAGTAGCAAGTTGTTTATGAATGACTAAACTTGATTCGCTTTCGTTAGGAAACTTTTTTTGTAATATAAAATCCAAGTTAGTCATTTAAAACAACTCCTTTAAAATTTTAACTAAATCTGATTTTGTCAGTGTTGTATAGCCTTTAACTTTTTTTTCTTTAGCTAAATTCTTTAACTCATTATATTTTAAAGAATCTAAATCTATTATTTCGGATTTTTCCTCTGAGTTGTCGATATTTTGAACTAATTCATAACCTTCAGCAATATATTTTTTTGCCTGTTCTATGGTTTCTACTGTTCTATGAACATTTTCTTTTTTTATTTCAAACATGAAAGAATCAAACTAATGACTTTCAGATTGAGTAGGTTTTGCATCTTTTATATTAGCATATACCCCCTCTTTTTTGCTTTCTAATACCCATAAATCATGGTATCTTCTGTAGTCCATAGCCCATGCATTTGCACTTTGGTTAGTTTCAGGGTCAAATATTCTCATGATATCTTGTTTAGTTACTGCTAAAGGTAAATCTAAAGGCATGATTAAAAAGTTAACATCTAATCCAGAAGTTGCTTTAATGTATCCGCCAGTAGTTTGACCACTAGTCGAACCATCATATAATTGTATTGCACTGTATAATCTATTTTGTGGAACTGGTATAATTGGGCATCCATCAATAGCTGGAACTTTAGTGTTTATTCCACCTTGAGAAAAAGATACAGATGCTAATTTACCTAATGCAGCTTCTTCTATAGCTAGTTGTGTATCATAGTTACACATAATAACTAGTGTTCCATTATGGCATTTTTCTCTTAATGTTTTTATACCTTTTTTTATTTTAGCTATAACAGTTGAATTTGCTACAGTATATCCATATTCTACATTTTCATCATTAGCTACACCCATAGCAGTTGTTGCTAATTTACTTAATCTATAAGCATCTACTTCAGGTATAACTTTAGTTCTTTGAAATTCACCCATGATTGTTGTTGCTGTTAATACAAAGTTAGTTTCATCAACATCTTGAGAATCTATTTGGAATTTACGTCCTCTATCTTGTGTCATTGTGTAAGTTTTGTATTCGTATTTGATAGATCCTTTAGTATATCCACTATCAGCTTGTCTGTCATAGTTAGCAAGTCCGTCCATTGATAATTGAGGTATTTTAACTTCTTTACCACCGTTATATTTAACTTGACCTGCATTGGCATCCATCCAGCCTGTCAATGATTCATGTACCATTTGTTTGTCTAATGCATTTTGTAAAATTTGAGCATATGATATTGTGTTAGCCATGCTAAACACCTCCTAATTAATTTATTTTTATGACAAGCCTAAAATTTGATTTACTTGAGCTTGAACAGGATCAACAGAATCTCCATTTCCCCCACCACTAGGATTAAACGGATTATTTGTCATATCAGTTTTAAGGACTTCTTGTCCGTATTCGCTAAATGCATTAGCTAATTTATCTATATTCTGTTTACTGATATCCATATCCTCACCAACTACAAACTCTAAGAAATTTTCGACTTGTTTTGGATATTTCATTTCTGCTAGATAAGTACGACTTTCTTTGATTCTACCTTCATGAGCTAACTTAGCTTCATTCTCTGCATTTTTCTTTTCTGTTGCAGCATTTTTTTCTTCCATTTCTTTAAGTCTTGTTTCCATAGCTTCCATTTGTTCTCTTTGAGCCTTTTGTTCAGGAGTTTCGTGTTTTGGAGCAGTTGCCTTTTTTATTTCACTTTCTATAATTCCTGGCATCTTTTTAGTTTTAAAACTTTCAACTCCTTTAGATACTGCACTGTCTAATTGAGATTGGTTATATCCTTGTATTGCTTTATTTGTTTCAAGGATATTTTTATAATCTTCAACAGTTAATTTGTTAACATCAAAAGGTATTTCTTTAACTTCTGCTATTCCATCAATCCCTTTTAAAACTTCAGTAACATCGGCAGTTTCATCTATATCGTTTAATTTTTCTAACAAATCTTTTTTGATTATCATTTTTACCTCTTTCCCCATGAAGTACTAGCCCTCATAGTATTTAAATAAGAATTTAGTCCCTCGAAGTACTAGCCCCCAAAGTACTTAGTTTACCCTCGTTTCGGAGCATAAAAATAAGCCCTCTCGGGCTTTTATTATCTTGTTAATTTATATATTTCGGTAAATATTGTATCTGTGATATATTGTTCATGTACATAAGATTTTTGATTATACTCATTTATCTTATCGTTGTATAATTGAGCTAACTCAAACCAATCTGCATTTTTACACTTTGCTTTGTTGAATATACTGGCTGCTACTTGCTTTTTGCTTTATCCTTAGCGAAACTTTTATATATGAAAGTATAATAATTTTCATCATCTTCAGATAAATAATAAGTAGCACCATTTAATTTTAGTTTCTTTAAAGGTTTCTGTTTTGGTCTTTTTATTACTTTAACTTCTATAGCATCACAAGGTAATGATACAAAATTAAATAATTTTTCCATTTAATCATCCTTTATGTAATTTCTATTTATTTCCAAATGTATAAACTATCAAAGGACTTTTTACAAGTACCTTAAAATCGATTTTAGAAGGTCGAATTATGTAAACCTCTTTGTTAAAATTATGTATTTATTTCAGATACAATTAATTCAAGTTCAAGCCTTGTAAAATCATTTGTAGTACTTGTTATTTTATAACCAGTAATACCTTTTATTTCAAAATCATCTAATTTTAACTCAAATTCTTCTTTTGTACCTTTAATACTAACTTTATGTAAAGGATTTGTATTATTTTGAGAATCGCTCATTTTATTCTCCTATCTTCTATTTCTTTTCCATTTAGTCTTTTTACTTATTCCTTGCATTCTTCTTACATATTCACTAAAACTTTCTACATTCCAATAGCATGGTAACATATAATTCACCTCCCCTGCTTTAGATAGTCCTAATAATTGTTTTATATCAAACATACTATTCCTTCTTTTTTTCTATCAATTCTGTTCTTTTTATATTCACTCTTACTACATAAACAATACTAAGTATTGATAGAACAATACTTGCTATCCAGTCTATAGCATTTGATAGATGTATATGAAGTATTGCTAATACTATTGAAAATATTGTGTATGCTAGAGCGTATACTCCTACAAAGGCATATATGCCTAAAAGGAAATCATAATCTTCTTTTCCATACTTATTTTTGCTCAACTTTGTAATTCTCCCATTTCTTATAAGCATCTATGTACATTTCTTTTTTATCTCCATTGTATGTACATTCATAATACATTCCGTCAAATAAAGTTGTACTTAGTAATGCTTTATTATTTTGGAGTGTTTTGCAACACCAAACCATAAATACATCATCTTTTGTTATGTAATTTTTATCTGTTTTATCTATCATTAGATTTACATAACTTACAATTTCATCTTTACACCAATCTAAAAATTGTTGTTCGTTCATAAATTTCTCCTTTTATCTCTTTTTAGGTATTTCTTATAATATCTTTTGTAATAAGGTGAGTTTTCACCATATGTTGCTAAATTAAATAAGATGTTTGGACTTATAACCCAGCCCATTCTTACTCCTATTTTAAGTAATAAATCTTTCATGTTGCTCCTTCAATTCTATAGCTTAACTATTTTCCCATCTTTTAATGTATATCCTGTTTTACCTGAATTTCTAAAATCATATATTTTATAAGCTTCTATGTAAACTTCGTCACATATACCAAGTTTAACAGCTAAATCTTTTATAACTAATGCATGGTCTGTACAATAAGCAGCCATATCTTTGTCATTTTGTTTATAATAAAATTTATCTGCTTTCTTTTGTGTTTTAGCCATTTCTTGAGCAAATATATTTATAACTTCTTGTCTATCCATATTATCCTCCTAACAACCTATTATATTTATTCCGTATGCTTTTGCTATTTCATATTCTATTTTACATCCTCTTGCTTTATCCCAACCTTCTCCGAGATATATCATATCTGCTTGAGATAATAGTTGTATTGATTTACCTAAGTACCAAACTGGTATATGTTTATTAATTTCTCCAGGATAATCTTGTAAAAACGAATCTATAAATTCTATTTCTTCGTTTATTTTGGTTTCTATATCTTTTTTTATTTCACTTCTTTTTTCTAATATTTCTTCATCGGTTAATCCTCTCATTGGTTGAGATATAAATACTTTTTTCATTAACATTCTCCTATCATCTTATAACTATAAAGTAACATTTACAGAAGTTATGCTGCGGTATTAAATCATAAGCTTCTTCAGCACTTAAAGTAACACCATGCATACTTTCACAATCACTACATGTTCTTTCTTCTAAAACTGAACAATACATAAATTTTTTATCTCTATTACAATAAATAAAGATATCATTTGCTATTCTACTAAGCTCAGATATCAATATTCCTCTTGCTCTTTTTCTACTCATCTTTTGTCTTTGTGTTAGCCATGATGCAATATTATATAAATTCTTCTTATTATAAGCTATTTTCAATCTTTTTTTAGTTCGATTATTTATTTTAGCCATATTGCTTTGTATTCTTTGCTTATACGTTTTACCTTCGTATTTTCTATTTAATATTTTCTGCTTTTCTTCATTGTCTACAAAATATCCAAAATACTCTACAATTTCTTCAAACATTTCATCAAAGAAGTTATCTATTAAATCTTCAAGCCATTCATCTTCGTTATTAAGCATTGATAGAACTGCTATAACAATAAATCTTTCAGCACTTTCGTAATCTTTTGATGTTTTTTCTATTTGATAAGCAAAATTAGCAGTTTCCATCAACTCTCTAATCTGCTTATCTGTTTTATTCATCTTTTTAAGATATTTTTCAAGTTCCTGTTCGGCCTGATTATATGCTTTTTCCATGAAACTTTTAGTTTCTTCAGCACTTCTATTCTTCGATGTTTGCTTCTGTGTGTTGGTGTTTGTCGCCATACAATTCACCTAAACTTTCATCTTCCCTCTTCATTTCTTCTTCATATTCTCTTGCAATTTGTCTTTGTTCAGCATCTAAATCTACTATAAATCCAAATCTACTTGATGCTGTTCTCTTGGAAATAACTCCAGGAGGAACTTGACTAAGCATTTGAGCTGTAGCTAAATCATCTTGAGGGATATTTGCAGTATAAATAATTTTTATTTTTTTCCAATCAAAATTCTTTGCTTTGAAGTAATTTATATAATTGCACCAAAATTTCAATCTATTTGTAACTATATTTGAGTGAGCATTTATTTGAAGTGCACATTTATTTTCCAGTGCTATTAATCTACTTCTAAGTGTAATTCCGCTTAAATTTGATTGTAATCTTTCGTTGTGATTTATATGACAACTTATTTGATACATATCATCTTTATATCTGTCTAGCGTATTTTGTACAAAAGTATCGTTAATTTGCTTAATTAACCATTGAATTTTACCTTCTTTACCTACCATTAAGATGCCTTTTTTCTTCATTTCTAAAATTGGATCTATTTTCATTTCTTTTCCGGTTTCTTCATCAACAACTATTTTTTCTTCTTCAAATTCACAATCTGTCATAACCATATATGCGTTTCTAAAGTCTGAAATTTCATTTCCTAAATCAGATAAATTAGTTTCATAAGCATCTTGTAAACCTTTTAAGTCTTTATATAAACTATCTTCTGTTAGTTCTTCAGTTAATTTTCCTACTGAAACAGGTATTGTACCAAATCTATGGTTTGTTGGAGGTTCAACTTGATTAAACTCTCTATCTAAATGATAAATACATTTTTTTGTATAAACATCTATATGATAAACATCTACATCTAAATGTTCTACTTTTACATCCATATAAAACAAAACATTGTCATATTCATCTTGATATGCATATCCTGTTAAAGGAGTTGAAATAACACTTTTAAAACCTTCTTCATCATATCGATAAAGTTCAAATACTTTTGTAAATATAACCATGTATTTCATTAAGTCACTATCATGATTTTTATTCCATAAAGCCATAGTTGATGTTAATTCATCCAATAAACCTGGTTGTTCTTTACTTTCATAAGTAATAGGATTTCCTACAGTATAAGAGACCTCTTCCTTTACAAATTTTTTAAAAAAATTAGTATTTACTTTTAAATTCGACCTTTGTGTAATTGTTTTGTAATCGGCCATAGCATCTGTATTGCCTTTATAATAGTCATACATTTTTTGATATTTATGTAAATCAGACTCAAAACATTGATACATATATCTGACAAAATTTAAATGATCAGGAATATTCAAATCTAAAGCCATTCCTTTTTTTAGACCATCTACGATTTCTGCTACAGTCTGCATTATTTTCGGCCTCCTTTTTTATTTATATAATTATTTTTAGTTTTACTTTTTTTAACTTTTATTAAATCTTCAATAAATTTTATGTATTTTTCATCATTTGAAACTCTTGCATGACTTTTAAGTATATATAAATTATTCGTTTTAGGTTTTCTTTTGTAAATTACATTTTTTATTACTATTTCTGCAATAGTTCTAGAATTTAAATGAGAATGACCATTTTCCCATTCTTTTTTCGTATTATATACAATAAATCCAATTTTTTTATTACTTTTAACTTTCAGTATAATAAATTCTTTATTTTGGTATATTTTTTCCGACTCGGTATAATTTGTTTTATTCCAGTTCGGTTTTTCTTTCATTAAACTTTCAGATTCCCATAATTCTTTAGGAACATCATAAACACTTATAACTTCATCGATAGGCTTATATTTTTTCATTTACACACCCAATCTCCTTCTATCCATGAACCTAATTATATTTTTTGTTTTTATTTTTAGTATTTTATTTGCAAAATCAGAAACAACATCTGCAGCATCATCATGTAGTGTATATGCTGTTCCTTGAAAGTCTAATATCTGATCTGTAAATGCTTTATTATTATCTGCAAATATTATTTGGCCATTATTAACTGGATCTTGTATAGTTGCAATACGATTATCTTTATTTTTATTATTCATATCATTAATAAATATTAAATTTCTTTTCTTTAGTTCAGGTATCTTTTCAATCATTTGTTGTATAGTAGTTACATCTGAACCTAAGTAGGTATTTCTTTCTATAGATATATGAGTTATATCTGTAAATTCTAATAAAATATCAATAATTGTATTACAATACTCTGTGAAACTCATTTTTTCAAGTACCATTCTTCTGATATATTTAAAGTCATTTTCTCCTAATGAACCTACTATCATTGCAAATGAGTCAGTTTTCTTTTTCTTATTAGAAGAATTATCTCCCGCTGGGTCAACACAAAGCATTGTTTTTAAAAAAATATGGTCCTCTATTTCCTCTACTGATTGAGTTCTTATAGATTTAAACCATTTTTCACCTATACTACTAGCATCATTCATTTTTTCTGACATAAATGATTTTCTATTACTCCAGTATTTAACTGCTATATCTATAAAAAAATCCCATTTTTCTTCCCATAAAACAGGATATTTCATTTCTTCTTTATGTTTTTCATAAAATTTTCTAGCTTGTATTTGAGGATCTTCTATTTTATCGTCAAAATAAATCTTTTTACATTTAATCCATAAATCACTTTCAAATATATCATCTATTGTTTGGCCATCTTCTAATAAAACAGCTCTATTCATAATAGTATGATAATCTCTATTTCTGCTAAGTTTACTTATTAAGCAATCAATATGTAAAACAGTTCCTATACTTACAAACTTAGTTGCTGATTTAACTTTTTTACCTTTTCTAAATACTGCAGTATCTCCAACTTCCTCTACTTCTTTACACCATCTATTCCATTTCTTTTCTCTAGCATCTTCAGTTATAACATCAACTTCGGATTGATAATCCATTTTGTTATCCTAGTGGCTTTTTATCCTCTAGTTCTATATGTTTCCATATAGCTCGGCATACATTTTCACCCTCGTTTAACGTTAGGTTCTCAGATTACTCTATAAATAATCGTGTCGGTGGCTCGTGGGCATATTATATTCTATACTTTTACATAATAATAAAAGCATAGGTTCAATGCCTATGCTCTGCGTGTGTTATCAGCTTTTAAACTGTAACTTCCCCTAGTATTACCTTGTTTAATATATTGATATATGTAAAGTTTTTATCATCTGTAAAAAATGGAATTTCTATATATTTAATATTATTTTTTTTACAAAATTCAATTTTAATAGCATCATGTTTTTTAGTAGTTATTAATTTTTTCTCTGCTTCTTCTTCAGTACATCCTCCAAAATAAGCTTTTTCGTAATGTTGTCTACCATTAACTTCAATAACCATTTTTAGTGATGGTATGTAGAAATCAAAAGGCAGAGGTCTTTTATTTTTGCAATTATCAAATTTATACTCTCTAATATATTCAATATTATTTTCAATAAGGTATTTTTCAACCTTTTGTGATAGTCTAGAATTTTGTTTATTATATTCGTTACATTGAGGACAACATCTTCTTTTTTCTAGATTAGTCCAAAATACTTTCTGTAAACCATGGTAAGGACATTCAAATTCAACTATAGTACTTCTTGTTCCTTTTTTTGTATATCTTCTTATATACTTACAGCCTATTTCTTCAACTATTTTAATTACTTCTTCTAATGGTTTCTTAGCAATCCCTTTAGTTATATATTGAGAAGGTACTCCTTTTACCTCTACAGTATTAGAACATGATTTACATAAATGAAATTTATCCCTTTTAAAAGAATCCCAAGTTCTTTCAAATTCTTTACCACATTTACATTTAAATTTTAATTTTGTTTTAGCATTTTTATATTCAGTTGATAACAAAATACATTCAGAATTGTTTTCAACCCATTCTTTTACATATTCAAAAGTTAATCTCTTCATAACAATCACCTCTTAATTATATTATATCATAATCAGATTGAAAGTTATATCATTATCAATATTAAATTTAGGCTTCTACATTAATTCCACCGATTCTATAAGTTATATTTCTATAACCTACGGACAATTATATTTTTATCCGCTATAACAACAGTAGGCCTTACACCTCCCCAGTTAGCACCACGAACAGAAGTGGTTGACCCTACTGCCCTTATATATGTGTCATTAGTAAACTCAATTTCACCTGAGTTAACCTTGTAATAATCTTTCGAATTAGGCTTTTTACCTTTTAAATCTATTAAGTTTCCAAATACATCTTTTATAAGCTCATTTTCTAAAAACTCTTTCTTTATAGAATTTAAGAATTGCTCGGCATCATCTGCAGTTTTGGCTCCTAATAGAGTAAACTTTGATTTTTTATAGCAATGTAACCATATTGCAAGTGTTTTATCGCATATGGTTGACTTAGCAAGTCCTCGAGGCTCTACTATATTAAGTTTGTCGTATAAATCCTGTACAAAGGCCTCTGAAAGAACTCTCCATATCTTATAATGTTCCTCACATAATTCCCTTGCACTGTTGTCATCACTTGGTACGAAAGTCGTTCTAAGAAAATATAAACTAAAAAATGTTATATCCTTTTCTCCGATTACCTTTGCAACCTCGTTAGGAGTGTATTTCCTTCTAATATTATCCTGATTTTTAGGAAAATATTTCTTTAGATATTTATCAATCAAATATAAAGAGTATTTATTATCATTAGGAAACTCTATATCATCAAAATAAATCATCTAACCTCTCCTTTCTGAATTTATTTGCATAAAAAAAGAGCAGCTAATTAATAACTACTCTTTTGTCTTTTTCTTTTTTATATATTTTCTCTTTGATTTGTTTTTCTTCTTTTTAGGAAAAGTCTTTTCTAGTTTGCTTTTAGTCATTGCTCTACCATTTAGATAACAAACAACTTCTTCTTTTTTATTTTTCTTATCTAAATCAATGGCATTTTCTAAAAAACGATCTAAAGAGTAACTTATTTTAGAGCTTACTCCACTTTTTTTATTTTTTTCAAAATTAAATTGATTATGAATATTGAATTTTGCTAATTCTCCCAGTTTCATATACACTTCTCCTTTTAATTTAATGGCTGGCCTAGTGAGATTCGAACTCACAACAAACCATGGTCCGTAGCCATGTGCTCTATCCGTTGAGCTATAAGCCAATATTCTATTAGAAGGCTTGAGATTAGAGCCTTCTGTAGACACCTTTCACGGCATTATTTATTCTCCGTTTATCCACGCACCTAATACGTATTGTCCATGACTGGTTGTAATTTTATAGTGCCACAAAACCCTAACACGAGGCACTCTACTATAGTACTACTCAACACTTCGTATTCTGTCTGCCTTGCGAGCAACAAAGGTTTGCAAAACCACCATGCAACTTCATGTTAAACGATTCACCCTTGGGAGGTGTTACGCACTAGATTATATCATGCAAGGATATTCTAGTATTAAGCCACTTTCATACTATAAGGGAACAGACTTTTCCTTTTATTGTTTTGTTATCATAGACAATTTATCATCCAAAATTAATATTCTCTATGCCTGTATAAATCTGAATTAAATTTGACAGACGTTGTGCTGTTCCTGAAGATTCGTTTCCTTTTGAGACACGAAATACTTCACAACATCAGTGTGTTTCATTGAATTCTTACTCCACGTTGTTAATACATACTCCAGCCCTTTCACTGTTTCACTATTAACAATGGTTAGTGCCCTTTGTTATCAGCATCGGACTATATAACCTCCTGATTATGTCTCGCTACATGACCAATTTGGCGTGAGGTAAATTATTCAGTGCCACCTGAAAATCTTCGATATACGGTTCGCCTTTTCGAAGACTGTCCCTCTTGGGTTACGTAGTTATCTCCACTACTATCAATTCATGAAGACGTTGGACATTCAGTTCTGCTTAGATGGACTAGTTAACTAGCGACATGTAGTCAGCATGCCTTTACACTGCTCACACAATGCTATCCTAAAGATACTAAGCTACCTAAAATAGATTTAGATTTATTTTTTAAAACACATACATGGCTGGGCGTAATAGATTCGAACTATTATTCCAGGAATCAAAATCCTGTGTCCTACCTTTGAACGAACACCCAATATTTAACTGATAATTATATTCTAATCTCCCAACAATATTTTTTCAATCGGAACATATTCCTAATAAAAAAAGCCAGATTTCTCTGACTTTTAAAATGTATTATTATTTATTTTCTTATTGATATTCTTTCATTCTTCTAATTAGTGTAGCTTTGCTTATTCCTGTTACTTCTGTAACTTGCTTATAACTCATGCCACTTTGCTTTAGATCAATGGCATGCTTAATTTGTTTATTGGAATACTTTTGAGGTCTACCTTCCGTAAAATCTTCTCTTTGTCTAGCTATTGCCTTGCCTTCTTTTGTTCTTTCAACTATCATGTCTCTTTCAAATTCGGCAAATCCAAGGAAGATAGTTCTTATTAGCTTTCCGTTAGGTGTATTATCCATTAAACCTAAGTTTACTATATGAACCTTTATATCTTGTTCTAGTAATTTGTCTATTATGCTTAATCCATGTATTGTACTTCTAGCAAATCTGTCTAACTTAGTTACTACTAATGTATCTCCTGGTTTTAATTGTTTAAGAAGTTTATCAAAATTTTTGCGATCTTCTTGTTTCTTTGTTCCAGTATAAGAATCAACTACTATGTTTTCTTCTAAACACCCATTTGCTAATAATATTTCTGTTTGACCTTCTAATGAGTTTCCATCTTTCTTTTGTGAATAAGTACTAACTCTTGCATATCCGTATTTCATATTTACAACCCCCTATGATTATCTTTTATACTTATATTGTATCATAAGTCTTAAGAATTGTAAACCTAATTATAAAAATTTAACTTTTATTTTTAACGTTTAAATATACGCAAATGTATATCCATAAGTTGTTTTTTGTTTTCCTTGTAGCACTTTTTCTATGCTTTTTCTTGGAATATCAAGTTTTCTTGCACAAACTCCTATTCCTTCAATAATTTCTTCTGAATTATCTTTTATGTTTATTGCTTTAATAGTTTTCTTAGGAGTAACTTTTTTACTATATTTAGCTTTTATTGCTAATATAGAAGTATAATCATTAGTTTTTATATGTGGAATTAACTGTTGTTTTGCATCTATAGCATCTTTTTCTGTTTTAAAATGACCTATTGGTATCTGTTCGCCATTAAAATTTATTCTTAAAAACCAACTTTTCCTTTTAATATCATAATTAACTCCTTTTTCTTTGCTCTTATACATATTTTTATTTCTTATTTTTCTTAGCTTTTTACATTGTTCTTGTAATCCTTCTCTTTCACACATTTTTTCAAGTGTATATCTCGAATGTCCAGTAAAATTTTCCATATCTATAAACGTTTCGATACCTTTTTCCATTCCTTTTAAAAATTTTTGTTTCATTCGAGTATTTTTCACATCTTTAAAAACTTTACCATAATCTTTTATTTTTTCTTTGTAAAAAATAGTTCTAATGCTATTTTCTGCAAGATTATATTTATTACAAAGTTCTTCTAAAGAATAATTATAAGAATATAAATCCTCTATAATTTTTTTATTTCTACACTCTATAAAATTTAATTGTTTGATTTTTTCATTTAAATCGGATCTCACATCTATCCAAGAGTCAAGATTTTTAATGCTATAAATGATATTTTCTCTAACTCCAGTTAATTTAGATATTTTCTTTATAGAGATTGGATTATTTTCTAGCACTGACAACATTTCCTTAACCTTAGCAATTTGATGCTCTGTATAATCACTTCTTTCTCTATTTACTTTCTTTAAATTTTCTAATCTTTTCTTTCGTATTTCTTCTGGAATCTCATTTAGAAAATAGTCTCCACCTTCTGTCATATTAAATCCATTATTATAAGTATCATATTTTTTTATATAATACTTTTCTAAATCATTTAAAATATCAAGTTCGTCACAATAATGTATAGCTTTAAACTTAAAAGCATCTTCGCCATATTTATTCCAACTTCTTTGAAGATATTCATTGTCATGATTTCCTCTGTTCAAAGCACTTATATGACTTTTCCATCTTTTTTCAAAATCTTGAATTGTTTGCCCTATATACATATCGCCTGTTACTACATTTGTTATTGAGTAAATTCCAAAATACATTCTATCTCACCTCTTAATTATATTATATCACAAACTTATATCAGTTACAATCAGTTGTAATCAGTTGTAATATATTTTATAATTAACTCGAGGTGATTATTTTGGCAAGAAAAGATTTAAAAAACAGAGTTCCAATTGGTTCCGCTATTGATAAAGAGTTGTATCAATGGCTTAAAGAATATTCTAACCAATCATCTGTTCCAATATCTAAACTTTTAGATAAAGCTATTCAACTTCTTAAAGAGTCTACTGTTAAGTAGGCTTTTTATTTTTTCTCAAGTTTCCAAAAAATTTTTTGTAGGATTTTTTTTGAGGTTTCATTTTCCCCTCAAGTCTCATTTTTTGCTGAGCAGTTCTCTGTGGCTTGGTGCAGGGCTTGAAAATGTTAGGTTTTTAGAACACACCTGCCCCCCTGGAGGCCCCTACCCCATCGTTCAACTTGATTATATTGCCTGGTTACTTATGACACTAAGTTATAAGACAAGTAAACATATTGATAGCACTTACTGTGTCAAAGTGTATCATAACTTATAAGTATTGATACCTTATAGAGTACTATTAATGCTGTTGTCTTTTACTATACTGGTCTTGCTGTTCACTCTATTGTCTTATACCCTCTGTGTGCCCTTCTAAGAAGTTATACTTTGTCTTGCTTGTCCTCATTCTATTGGTAATATATTCCTTGTCTTAATAGTTGTTATAGCTTAATACTATTAAAATGACTATTCCAACAGATTTTCAACAGCGACACCTCTTAAATACGGACCGCGATAAGCGCCCACATATAATCCCCTACGATATTTCACTATCTTTTATATCTATTACATTCCCTTCTATAACATCTGAATCATTAAAGTCATCCCAAGAAGGTTCATTATTATTTTCTTTTTCAGTTTCAGGAGTAATAACTGTTTTAGTTTCCACTTTTGAAATTGGAGCTCCAGCTAATCTATTAAGTAAGTATATGCTTGCATCTAGTCTAACCTTCTCACTCTTAGCTGACTTAGATAAATCAAGAATATTTTGTAAAAGTTGATTAGAGAATTTCATTATACGATTGTCAACTTTATTTTTAGCAACTTCATATTGTCTATCAAGTTCTTCCATAAATTCAGGTCTTTTTTTCCAGCGCATTATAGTTTTTTCACAAACATCTAATTGGTCAGCTACTTCTCTATTAGTTGCGCCATATACTAATAATTCTGCTGCTATTAATTGGTCTTCTGTTAACTTAGAATCTTTTTCTCGTGGCATCAATTATCCCTCCTTCCTTTTTATTTCTTCTCTTAAGTGATAATATAAAATTTTATGGACCATTGAAGGTGATTCTTTTCTATCACATGCAATAATATGAAGATTATCGAATTTGGCCATTAATGAAATTACCATAGCCGCGCTAGCGTTAGGATGAACATGGCTTATATATTCACCTTTTAAAAGTTTGATATAATAATCCTTGTCTTGTATAAGCAAGAATAATTTAACTCCTGCTTCTTTTGCTCTTTTTAGTTCCCTTATAAAACGGTTATCTTTATTTTCATCTTTTACTGGATCCATTAGATTTCCTAGCAATTCATCTAGGCCTGCTTTTCTTTCTATTAAAATATTAGGTATGTATTCTCCTTGATATCTAATAGCATAATCTCCAGTATTTAATTTTTCTCTAGTGGCCTGTATTCCATTTTTTATAAGAGTATCCTGGATTAATGTATCTTGTTCCCTTGTATCGCATATAATTTCGTAATCTTCATTTTTTATTTTCATACTATCCCCTTCTATAAGCTAAACATATTGAATTTGCAACATTTATAGAGGTTTATGCCGTAGGCAATTAAGAGAAATTCTGTTCTGTATATAACATATAAGAGTTAAGCACCTTTAAAAGTCTTATAATTATTAGAAAATCAATATTTTAAAGGTTTTTATACTATCGGTTCGAGCTGGGTTTTTGGATTAATTTTGTCGGTTCGAGCTGGGTTTTTATAATACTCATAAGTATATTAAACATAAAAAAATAAGGGTTAACTAATCTCCCTTATTTAAAAAAACAGTAATTAATTATTTCTTTTATTTCTTCTGTATTGTTTCCTCCCCAAATTACAAGAGGATTTATTATATAATAATCTTTTGTTTTTTCTCCTGCATATACTTTTGAGTATGCAAATAAATAATATTTATGCCCATCTACCTTTATATGAAATTTTCTTAAACTGTCTCTAAAAAGATACATTGAATTTTGTTTTGTACTTAATCCTAACAACTCACAAATATCTTTTAGACTTAATTTATCCAGCCTTCCAATATCAACTTCCAAAGGATTTTTACATAATATATTTAATTTCCAATTTGCATAAGGTATTAATTGAAATACATAGGATAAAGTTTTATGCTGCCTAATTGTAGTATGTTCATACAAATATCTAGTTGTATTAATCATTATTCTTACATACTCTTTATTTTTATAAAAATTTTCACCTTTACTAAAATACTTAGGATTTAGATAAAACTTTTCTTCTACTTCAAAAATAAGATTGTGTTTTTTCATATCACTTAAAAAAGCTAAAAAAGCATCTCTTTTTAATCCTAGTTTTTGTTGAATCTCTTTCTTTGTCATATGTTCTACTTTATTATTTTTTTTATGTAATATAAGCAAATTTTCTTTTCTGTCATTATAATCAATATATGTAGCTAAATAAATTATTCTTGCTATATTAGCTCTGTCAATATCCAAATCGTAGAAAAGTAACTTTTTATTTACATAAAACATATGAACAAAGCCTCCTTGCTTGTTGCAATACTTTTTTAAATCATTTTTTTCATTAATCAATCTTTTCTGTTTCGGAGTTAATTTTTTTGATTGCTTCTGAATAACTAACTCTTCATCATTTTCTATTTTAAAATTATCTAGGAGATCTTCTGTTTCTAAGTTTACTATTAAAACATCTTTCATTTTACATATCTCCTTTTTCAAAATAAAAAAAGACAGTCCTGAAAAGACTGCCTTTACTTTGATACAATTAATGCATCTTAATATAATTATAGCATATTTTTTTTAAGTTTTAAATGAATTTTAAATACATTAAGTATTTATAATCATTATTTCTTTTCTATTGTTATTTTTCTACGTTTCTTTTGTCATATCCTTGGTAGAAATAATATTTTCTTTCTCCATAACTATAATGTATCTCTTCTGTTTCTTCTGGAAGATCTACAATCTTGCAAAGTTTTTTATAATCTTTTTCTTTGAAGTCCTTTCCTATACAACCAAGTGCATTAGTATAATTATTATTTCTTAGAATTTCGAAAAATTGTTCCTTAGTGAATTTTTTGTTAAACTCTTGACCTAGTCTGTACCATTTATTCATTTCTTTTCCCCTTCTCTATTATTATTTTATTATTTTCAAAAGTAGCTGTTATTTCTCTATTTTCTGAATCAATACCCATTTCTTTAATCCATGCTACTGGAAGAGTTAACTTGTAAGACAATGCATTTTTACTTGCATTGCCTCCAGCTTTGCAACAACTTACTTTCAAATTTCTTTGTTCTCTCATAAGTTTCTCCTATCTATATTGACCGTAGTGGTATATTAATATTTCTATATCACATTCACAAGCATTGATTATTTCCCAAGCTTTTGTCATGTTTTTTAATACTTGGATAGCTAGTTGTAATGATTCAACTTTTGTAAGTTCTAATTCTTCATTAGTTTTTCTTATTTCGTAAGTTGTTTTCACTTCACTTGCGCCTAATCTTTCTATTTTTCTTTCAAATTGTGCTATTCTGCTTTCTCTACAATTTAACGCGTATCTTATTTGTTTTTCACTTTTTCCTTCTATTTTCATTTCTTGTTCCCCTTCTTGAGCTAAGAAAGATAAGCATAAACCTAATTGAGCTTGATAATCTACTTCTGGATATTGTTCTTTTATTTCCTTTGTCATTTTATGAGCTTCTTTCATTAAATTTCTTTTCATCTTTCTTACCCCTTTCTTATTATTTATTATACTTATATAATATACTATTGGTTACCAATAGTCAAGTGAATTTGAAAACTTTTTTATTTTATTTTTTAACAAATAAAAAAACAGGCTAGATGTTAGTAACCAGCCTGTTTATGTAAATTTATTCAACTTTAAAATTAACTAATTCAATTTCTGCTTCTTCTAGTATTTCACTTGATAATTCATCAGGATAATCTCCTAAATAAACTATTTTTTCTATTCCTGCATTTATACACATCTTTGCACATAATACACAAGGTTTTGTAGTTACATACAATGTTGAATGATTTATGTTAACTCCATTATATGCTGCTTGAATTATAGCATTTTGTTCAGCATGCAAAGCTCTACAAAGTTCATGTCTTTGTCCTGAAGGAACTTTTAGTTGTTCTCTTTTGCATCCTATTTCTTCACAATGTTTTAATTTTTTAGGTGCTCCATTATAACCAGTCGCTAGAATTTGTTTATCTTTTACAATAACTGCTCCTACTTGTCTTCTAATACATGTTGAACGTTTCTTTACTATTTCAGCAATTTCCATAAAATACTCATCCCATGTCGGTCTCATAATTATTTTACTCCTTTATATCTTATACATTCTTTATTACCTTCTGGACAATATCCTAATTTTGTACATTGAGGTACTAGATAAGGTTTATATCTAGGTTCTACCTCTACTACTTGATTTACCATTCTTTGTACTATATTTCTAATAGGTAACTCTGCCCTTGTGCATAATCTTACGTTTGCTAGATGTATAAGACATTCTAAGTTTACTGCTATATTACAACTAGTTGCTATTCCTATAGGTAAAACTGTTCTTGCTATTTCATTTGCTTTTTCACCCTTTATTCCTCCATCCTCAAGATAAGTTTGAATATAGTTATAAGTTGCATTTGCTATATTTTCCATATCTTTTATTGCTTTTATTGTATGAGAATTTTGCACTATTTCAGTTGATGCATATAAACTTACCTTTCCGTCTTTATTGCAATATCTAAGGCTTTGCACATTTGTAACAAATCCTTGTGTATGTCTTACAAGTTGGTCTGCAGTCGAACGTGGTATATTTTTTAATTCAAATACCATATATAAGTGTCTACTTCCACTTAGATGTCCACTTTCTAAGCAATGTTCTCCTACTTTTTCTGCTTTTTCTTTTGGAGTATCATAACACACTTTACTAAATTCTCCATGTCTTTTTACAAAGTTTTTTACTTCTTCTCCATTGACTAATTTTATATCAAAATCTTTTAGTGTGAACATATTATTTTTCCTCCCATTCTTCTAATTCTTTTCTCAAATGATTTAATTTTGCCCATGCATAGTTAAATTTTTCTGTTCTTTCAAATACATAATTTCCTTGATAATCTCTTGTGAATTTAATTTTTAACCATGATAAAGCTAATGCTAAATATGTACTTTTTACAATTTTCTTTTCCTTTGTATCTACAGGTTTAGTTTGTTTTATAGGTCCTTGGCCATTAAGTTGTCTACATTTCTTTTCATCAGGATCTAAAAACATACATAAGTCATTAATTTTAGAACATTTTATTTCCTTCCCCATTTTTGTTGCATGTTTGCATTTCATAAATTTTAACTTCCTCCCTCATTTTGCCTTTGGTTAAACAGCCACAATCTTTGCATTGACTGACTACTCCATAATCTATTTCTAAGAAGAACACCATACCCCCACAAAGAGGGCAGGCATTCTCTTTTCCTCCTAAGATTTTCTTCATATTTTCACCTTACATATATAACTTACTTACTATCCATGCCCCAATAACAATTATAATTATTGCATCTGCTATTGCTCTATTCATCTTTTTCCCTTTCTATTTCCCAATCTTCTGGAAAAGTAGCTGAATCACATGGGCAAGCTATCAATCCTAAAATATCCAATATTTTGCATCCTTCACAATCTTCATTGCTAATACATTCTTTTTTTATTGTTAGTAATGCTTTTTTTATTAATTCTTCTTTCATTATTTCCCCTCCAATAACTCTGAATTTTCAAATTTATTTCCTATTACTTTATTAACACAAGTGCTATATCTAGGTTTTAATCTTATATAATCAGGATATTTATATTTTGATCCATCTTTTTTAATATTAGTTAATTCAGTATGAATATACCAACCAACATCAAACCAAACTACTTCACCTATATAAACATTTTGACCTCTCTGACTTTCAACTATATCCCCTTCATAAATTTCTTTTCCAGTTATATCTTTATTATTGGTATATTGCATTACTACATAATTATCATATTCTAAAACATCTTTAAAACTTTCTTCAAAACAACCACCATTATTAATCATAAAGTCATATGTATTCTGTACATCATAATACATTTTATTTTCTTCTTTATCCCATGCTCTAAACTTAATTTTTCTATTCATATCGTTCCTCCAATATTTTTTTATTTTCTTCAAATACATTCCCAATTACTTTATTTTCAACAGTAGAAAATCTAGGTATAAGTCTTGTGTGATTACCTTTATTTGTCTTAATATACCAAGATGCCTTATAATAAGTAACTACTCCGATTGTATGATTTAATTCTCTAGTTGTTTCTACTATGTCACCTTCATATATTTCTTTCCCGTTAACATCTTCTTCACCTGTATATTCTCCGATGCTTTTTTCATCTACTTCAAAGAATCCGCGTGAGTTATGTACTAAATATTTTTCTAGATCATCGTTATATTCTGCTCCGAATCCTTTTATCCATTGTCCTTCATCTAAAGAATAGCCTCTTACTTTCATTTCTCTCATTGTTTTCCCCTTTAATAATACTCGGTTTCTAATTCAAATCTATACTTTTGTTTTGCATTTGGATATTTTTCTTTATCCACTTCACTCATAAACATATCATATGGTCTTGCATATATTTGATAATCATCATATAAAGCCATGTATATAACTAATTTTGTATCTGCATACATTTTAGGATGTACTCTAGTGCCATCTGGAAGTCTATAAGTTGGAATGTTTTCCAGCTTAGGGTCTGCACATTCTGTATATCTTGCCATAACTGGATACCAAGTTATTTTTTTATAATCTCGTAATTCTCCAGAACTCTTTGGAGTTGAAATAGCTAATACAATATACTCTTTTCCTTTAAAATGTTGGTATATCGCTGGATATACCAATTTTCTTTCTTCCATCAATAGTCCCCCTTATCATGTTCTTCTATATCTTTTATTGCACATTCGATAGCCTCCATAGGTTCTAACTTGTAAGCTATCATGTAGATTCTAGCCAGTTCTACAATTTCATTCACTCTGCTTAATAGCAAAGCTTATCACCCCCTTTTTAGTCCTTGTAATTCTTCTTTGTTCATATTTCCTCCTTGTATTCAACAATTTTAGTATTTTGTCTTAGATTTAAGCATCTTTTTTCAGCATCTTCTATTAATCTGTCTTTATACTTTTCTGCACATTTCAAACTGCAAGTTTGTTTTAAAAACTTTTCTCCAGGAATGTCAATCGTATAATGTTTTTGCTTTCTGCAGTCGTAAACTTTCCCGCAATATTCACATTTATATGTATAATCGTCCATACTATCCTCCCTTATGCAGTTATTCCTAATTCGATTAATTCTTTTTTAGCTTTATTCAATCTTGCTCGTATTGTTTCTTTACTAACTCCAATTTTATTACCTATTTTTTCATACGTATAACCTTCTGCACGTTTTAAAGTGATATACTTTATATTTTTTATCTTCATCTTTCCAAGTATATTTAATATTTCATCTCTATTTACTAAAGAAGAATAAGCATCTTTCGTATCCATTAAAATATCTTTGTGAGTTTTTATATATTCATCTATTGAATTTTTACAAACATAGTTTATTTTTCTTTTATGATTGTTTTTCTTTCTTACATAGCTATTTATTTCAAATTTTATGCATGTATAAGCATATGTACTAAATTTAGCACCTTTACTTGGATTAAATGTATTAATAGCTTTTGCTAATCCAATCATACCTTCTTCTATGTAGTTTTCTCTATCGCTTTCTGTAGTTTTTTCATAAGTAAATTCTTTGTTTACAACTAAATAAACTAATCCTAAATTTTCTTCTGCTAATTTGTTTTTTTCTTCACTTGTCATTTTATTTTTCCTCATAAAAAGTTATATTTTTTAATACTATATCGAATGTTCCATTTTCATTTTTTCTAAAGCTGTATTTCATTGGATCTTCAAAATCTGTTAACTTTCCTTTTATACTAAAGCCAGTATCAGTTTTTATATTTCTGTTTTTAAGTTTCTTTTCAATCCATTTCTTGTCTATTTCAAAGTTTTCAGTTAAACCTCTATCCTCCATATGTTCATTAAAGCTTTCTTGTAATTCTTTATCTTGAATACTATTTTCAGCAAATTTTTTAACATCTACAGTTTCTTTTTCTTTTAAAGTATAATTAAGCATACTTCTTATATCTTCGGCCATTTTCATATCTTCTGATATTGCATTTGTTATCCAGTTGTCTGCAGTTTTCTTAAATACTTTTGTTTTATATTTATCATCTTCTATCTTTTCAGCATTTAGAAACTCTGTTAAAAATTTAGTTTCTAGTTGGTCCTTTTCTGCATCTTTGTCTAATAATCTAAAGTGATAATAATCGTTCACTCCATTAGGTCCAACTATTACACATTGTTTTTGTCGACCTGTTTCAGGTATGCCTATCTCATTTGATGCTATTTGTATGTTGAATTTATCTTCTACATATTCTATTGAATGAGTGTAAAGTTTTTTATAATCAAGTTTTATAATTGCTACATTTTTTTCATCTTTAACACTGTATAAACATATTGCTAAATCACAAGAATCTATTTCACCATTTCGTTGCATTACTTCAAATAAATATGCTGCTATCTCTTTTGAATTTGGTAGGAATGTCTTTTCATCGTAGATTATTTGTTCACAACAATTTTTTACAATATTATCGTTGTAATCTTTGAATTTTGCTTTTCTTAGATCATCATCTTTTAAAACTCTAGTTATTATCTTTTGAAAAAACTTATCTACTTCTAAACTATTTTTACATTCATAGTCATTTAATATTGGAGCATCACTATTTGTATCTAGTACATGTATTATTGTTTTATGTATTATCATTTTTCTTCCCCTTTCAATGCATCTTGGCCAAATAAAGCCACCGCCATTTTTTCGATTATTTTCTTTTTAATGTAATGTACATTTGCTATTGTACAATCAAACTCCTCGGCAATATCTTTAAGAGTTTTTTCTTCAAAGTAAATATATTTAAATATCTTTCTTTGTTTTTCACTCATGCTTTTAAACACTTCTGATATCACCTTTCTGTTTTTTTTATGTTCAAATATATCTCCCTCAACTTTTGCAATTAAATCATCTATTCTTATAACTTCATTTTCTATAGGTCTATTAATTGCATGAGTTGGAGAAGATTTAACCATATCATTACAAACTGCCTTTATCGCCCCCCTATCTCCGTCCTTTATCTTTTTTATATGTTCTTCCTTTTGCTGTATATAGATAGTTATAAATTTCATGTTTTTTAAAATCATTTCTGTTTCTTCCATAACATCTTTATTCAAACATTCCACCTCATTATTTTTATATTGTAGATAAAATAATTTTATTGAATGTTTATAGCATTTTCTTGAACTCCCAACCTCTTTCGATTAACTTTGCTATATGTTTTATTCGACCTTCTTCTAAGAGATTAATTAACCCCATTTTGTCTAAAAGCCCTAAAGATGCTTGAATCATATCAAAGAATTCTTCGATTATATGTTCTTTTTCTTCATTTGTTCCACTTTCTGCTTCGAATTTTGCTACCGCTCCAATAAATTCAGCTTGTTCTTCTGTTACTTTCATCATTTGTTCTATAGTAGAAAGATGATTTTCAGCTAGAAGAGGCATTATATATTTGTTGTATTCTATTTTTTTGTACTCTTCTTTATAACACTCATCGCATATTCCAAAGAAGTCTCCAACAGTTTGAGGATCTTCATATTCTCTATTGCATTCTTTGCACTTCTTCATAATCAACCTCCCAGTCTAAAAAGTAATTTAAACAATCTTTGCAACTTTTAAATTTTGTACAATTTTTTATATAAAAATCACTTTTACATAAGTCTATTTGTATTAAATCAGTTATAACATCACAAGAGCTTTTTAAGTTTTCAACTAAATATTTAAATACCTGGTCTTTATCACTCTCTATTCTGCCTTTACTCATAAGAGCTACGTATTGAAAAACTTTCACTTTATCACCATCCTCTAACTCCAGCATATTGAACTTCTTTCGTCTTTAACTCTTTTAAATATGCATCTAGCTCATTTGGATTAAGTTTATAAACTTTAATTGTATTTCCATTAGTTTTTTCTAATTTTTGTACTTTTGGTACAAATGCATTTTTAATATTTTTACTTGTTCTTAAGCATCCACAACTTTTTACTTTCTTTTTTAGTAAACTGGATCTAACTACTAATTTTTCATTTCCACACTCACATTTACATAAGTAATAATCGTATTTTATTTTTCCTCTATTTCTTTTTCCAGCATACTCTACAACTGTAAGCTTTCCTATTTTCTTTCCTACTAAATCTTGTTTGTCAACTTTTTCAAAAGGTCTTCCCATTATATTAACCCCCTTCAAGATTTTACTATTTTTTATTTTCTATTTTCTTTATATATTTTTTTACAAAGGAAACAGGTCTGTTTATGTTGTAAGCTATTTCTAATGCACTATAACCTTTTTTATACAATCTTTTTAACTTTCTTATTTCTAAATCAGTTGCTATTTTGCCTCCCATATTCATCACCTTTTCATAGCCCCAGGAGGTTTTACGCCTCCTAGGATATTTATTAGTTAATTTTCTTCTTTTAAAGGTATAATTCTTATTTCTTTTAAAATTGAATCATACTCTACTGTCAGAAGAGTTTCTCTATTTATGTGTAACAATCTTCTTAATTCTGCAGGTATAGATACTCTTCCTAATTTATCTATCTTTCTTATATTTCCTACTCTTTCTTTCATAGTTACTCCTTGTCTTTTAATAACTCTGCAAGCTTTTCTATTGCACCTTTTAAAGCTTCTTCTATGTTTGTTTCTTCTGTTTCAGTATGTGATTTGATTTTTATATCTTTACTTCTTAGTTGTATTATTTTTTCTATTGATGTAGTTAAGATTTTTAATAATTTTGTTTCACTTATATCACATTCATCTGCCATTCCTTTTAGAACTCCATAGTTTAAATATGCTAGTTCAGTCAACATTTTTGCTCTGTCTTCACCTTTTATGTTTACCTCTACTTTTCCATTATTTACGATTGCTTTTATCATCTTTTACCCCCTAAAATATAATTTCTGTGCTTTTTTCTGCTATTAAAACAGGTATTCCAGTAGCTTCTTCTACCTTTTCTTTCATTATTTGACTATCTCCGTGTTTGTCACTTAAATGTAATAACATCAAATTTCTTGTCTTACTTAAATCACTAGCTTTTAGAAAGTCAATTACATTTTCAAGTTCAAAATGTGATTCTTTTATACGAGCACTTAAACTTGTTTCTATGCAGTATTCTTCTAAATTTTCTTTGATATAGTTACATTCAACCAAGATACTATTTACATTCTTGAAGTTGTATTCACAGTAGCAAGTATCAGTTATAAATAACAAAGTTCCTATGTCCTGATGTTTTATAAGAAATCCTAAAGGTTCTTCTGCATCGTGAAGAACATCAAACGGTAAAATAGTAAAATTTCCTATTTGTTGCCTTTTGTTAGCTTTTACTATTTTAGTCCTATAGTTTTTTATGTTTAACTTTTCAAAAGTCCCCTTAGCTGAATATACATCTATTCCATTTTCTGTTAAGTCTTTAATTGATTTAGAGTGATCTTTATGTTCATGAGTAACTAAACATCCAACAACTTTGTCAATTTTGTAATTAAGACCTTTTAAAATTTCTTTATATTTGATACCTGCTTCAATTATTAGAGTTTCATCAGGAGTAATAAGTAAATAGCAATTACCCCTGCTCCCACTTGCTAAAACTTTTAAAACGGACAATCTTCTTCCTCTTGAGTTTCTTCTACAACTTCAGCATCTATTTTCGTATCTTCATCAATTATTTCTGCTTCCATTTGCTCTACTTCATCTATATCTATTGTTTTTTTATTAGCTTTTTCTGTTATTTCACTTTCAAAAGCTTCATTTTGGAATGTCACAACATCTTCATCATCTGAATAAGGGCTTCTATTAAATGCACTTGCAAATAACTCACTATCATCTGATGTATTTATATATAATTTACAAGCTCTATTTATAACAGTTCTTTTAGCCATTTGATCTGGGAAATTTATATGTGAAGGACTTTTACCTTTTGTTGGTCCTTGCGCCCATGATGTTTTTATTTGTGCCATACTCATATATTCCGTATGTAAAACCCCTTCTTCTCCTATAACAACAGCAAATGCTCCTATTATCTTTGAGTTATCTATATTTTTTAAATCAGGTTTATAATCTATTACATTTATATTTCCATTTTTATACTCAAACTCAACTTCATCACCTTCATAGATACAATAAGCTTTCACATCTTTTATATATTTACTTCTTTTCGCTGCAGCTATAGTTCCCATATAGCTTTTAGTTAGTTGGAGTTTATTTCCATGTGGAATAAAGTAACATTGCTTTTTCGAAGGACTTAATCCTTGAATAATCATATCTAAAAGAGAATTTGCTATACTTACTTTTGTACAAGTTTCTAATACACATCTTTTATTTTTATCTTTTGTTTCTTGTAAGATTAGATAAGCTGATTTTAAAGCGTTTTGTGCTGCATAATTCTCTGGTATTACTAATTCTTTACTTGCTTGTAACTCTCTTACCCTTTCTAAAACTTCGTCTGTAACAGTTTTAGGTTTTTCTGCAATATTTTGAGATTGTTTAATTATTTGATTTTTCAATACTCGTCACTCTCCTAATCTAATAAAATTCCTGTTGCTAGTAACAATATGCGTTTAACTTTTTCTTTCCTTTGTTCTTCTGTCAGATAGTTATTTTTCTTAGTCAATCTATCTTGTTTATGTCTCTTAGCTTTTTCAAAATTAACCTTTCCTCTAACTGAAGATAATGTTCGCCCTAAATATTTTGCTATTTCTTCATCTGATATTAATTTATAATTTTCTTCTAAAAACTTTTCTTCTTCTATGCTCCATTTCATTATTTTCACCTATTCAATTATAGATATTGTCGGGTCTGTAGGTTGACCTGATTGTACTTCTGTAGCAGGTTCATTCCAAACTACACAAGCTTTTAAGTTTTTCCATCGATATTCTTGTGACATGGTATTTGACCATCTATTACTTTCTATAAATTCTTCTTCCATTTGGTATATATCTGGAATTAATTCATATAAAATATCTTCAATATCACAACTATTACTAAACTCGTCTATTCTATTTTTAGCTTCTTGAATTTTCTCTTCAAAGAATTTTCTTTCTTCTTCTGTAGCAATTTCTATGGCATCTATTTTTATTTTTTTATCCTCTGTAACTACCAATTTAATTAACTGACCTTTAGTATCTGCTATTTTATTTACACATTCACTATTATCAATGAATATAGGTGCGACTAATTCGAAATACTCGGATAAAGTGTTTATTATATCTATACCAGCATTTATTTGACCTGCAGTATTTGCATTAGAAAATGGTACTCCATTTATAGTTGCCTCACAGGTTTCTGCAATAGCTCCGTTAACTTGAGTAGAGAATAATTTAAAGCTTACGTTCTTAAAATGCTTATTTATATTTTTTTCTAAAAGTTCTACTCTCTTAGTAATAAACTTTTCATATAGCATTATAAGACCTTCTTGTCTTGCTATTTCTACTCCGATTTGTTTTTCCTCTGCTTTTAGATCTTCTATTCTTTGATTTACTTTCTTGTTATTTTTAACTGCTCCTAATTGACTATATAACCCTTTTAGTTGTGTATTAATTTCTCCTTTTTCAATTAAAAGTCCTGATTTATCTGGATATGTATCATCTTCTTGTAAACTTTCTAAAAGCTTGTTGTTTTCTCTTTTAAGTTTTAATATTTTTTCTTTCGTTGCATCACTAGGCGTATAAGAAATACCTCCTATTTGGCTTTCTAGCTGATTTATTTTTTCTTTCTTGATGTTTATATTATTTTCTATCTCAGAAAGCTTTAAAGTATAATTTTCGATATCTTCTTGTATATCTTCTTGTTCTTTAACTTTTATTTTGCCTTTTTCTATTACTTCTTCTTTTCTTCTAGCTTTATCAAGATTGAAGTTTTTCTCTAATTCTGCTTGTTTTTCTTCTATGTCTGATTCATCAAAAGGTCGTTTACAAGTAGGGCACTCTGTTTTTATACTACTAAAATCAACTTTCTCAGCTTGAATTCCACTAAATTCTTCTCTTAATTTAGCAGCTTCATTTTTTAACATTTCAAACTTTCTAGTTAGTCCATCTATTTTATATTCACATTCATTTTTCTTTTGTTGTTGTGAATATAAATCTTTTTCTTCTTTTCTTCTTTCTTCTTCTAATATTCTTACTTTATTGTCATAACCTTTTCTGTCAGCTTGTCTTTCTTCTTCGATTAAGTTTTCATTTTCACTTATTTTTTTCATTACTTCATTTCTTTTAGCTAATAATTCTTTACTACTATTAGCTATATCGCTTATTTTATTGTCTATATCTTTTAACTTACTTTCTTTAAATGCTATTTCTTTTTCAACTTCTTTTACATCTAAATCAACTACTGTTTCCATTAATTCCTCGATTTTGTAAGGAATTGACTTTTTATTTTCTCTTAGTTTTTTAATGCTACCTTTTTTACTGTCTATTAGCTTTGATACATCTTCTTTTTCTAGATCTTGTTTTACTAAATTTAAATCTTTATCAGTTTTTACAACATCATATACTGATATATTCCCTCCAGCAACTTCTAAGATGACTTTTCTTTGTTCTTTCCAACTAAGAGAAGGAAAATGAAAAGGGTTAGTTAATAATTTAAATGTTTCTTCGTCTGCTATTTCATTTATTTGCTTGTTATAATCTGATTTTTTAACTGGAATATCATCAATTTCATATTTTGTTGTATTCCCATCAAATACTTTTTCGCTTTCTCCTCTTCTAGAGGTCCATTTTTCTTTATATTCTTTTGATAGTTTTACTTCTAATCCATCTACTTCTAAGATGCCTGTTACATGAGGATTTAAACCTCTTATATATTCGTTATTTTCATCTAAAGGTTTTAACTCAAATTTGCTATCTCCTTTACTGTTTTTATCGAATAATAACCATGTAAAAGCATCAAATATACTTGATTTTCCAGTTGCATTTTGGCCTGATATTGTTGTGATGTCTTTGAAATTTATGTCTAATTTTGATATGCCTTTAAAATTACTTATTGTTAGTTGTTTTAATTTTATCTCTTTCAAATTTTATCCCCCTATTTAATCTAAATATCTGCTAATTTTTCTAGAACTTTTATAGCAACTAAATAATTGTTTCTATCTTTTTTATTTAATTTTTTAAATTTTTTCTCTAAGTTAGTACTCAGCTTTTCTATAAAATCAATAGCGATTTCATTTCCTTGTTCAGTTAGCACTATTATATATTTCCTTCTATCTTTAATAGTTTTCTTTCTACAAACATATCCTTTTTTACTTAAATTATCTATTAAACTAGTTAAACTGCCTTTTTCTATATTTAACTTTGAACATAATTCTGTCATATTTATTTTTTCATTACCTTTTAAAAAAACTAATGCTTTTAATTCAGTCTTTTTAATATTATGAATTTCAGAATATTGTTTTAAATAGTTCAAATAAAAATTAGAGTAAATTTCAGGAAATGTATTTGATAAAAAATCAATTGTTTGTTTTACCATGATATACATTACATCCTTTCTCTTATTTAAAAAACTCTAATGGTGATACATTTAAAGCTTTTGAAAGTCCTTTTAACACCATTAGGGTAGGATTTGTTATAACTCCATTCTCTAGTTTTGCTATATAGCTTTCTGTAACCCCTACATCTTTTGCTAAATTACTTCTGCTTTTCTTCATATAAAGTCTTTTTTCTCTAACGAAATCCCCCTATACTCATTTACCTTCCCCCTTAATCATCATTCATTGCAAACCAACAAACTCCTAAGAAAAATCCAGCATAAAAAGCTGTCAATATTTTTAAAAGTTCGTATAACATTGACATTCCTCTCTTTCATGTTTAGTACATTGAAAGCATTTGAACTTCTTGCAAACATTATCAAATGGATTTACTATTTCCTTGTTTGTTTTTTTACAACTTTTTATTCCTCTTTCATTTTTCATGTATAAGCAGTCATAACAACATGCTTTATCTTTCATCATTTTACTTACTCCCTTCTAAAATGGTATATCCTCGTCATCTATTGCTTGGAAACCATTAGGATCTAGACCTGCAGTTGGTTCAAAATTTGGTTTACTACTATTGTCTTTTACATAATCCAATGCTTGTACATTTCTTGCACTGACTTTTGTAAATGTTCTATTTTCCCCTTCTTGAGTTTGATATCTGTCTACTTTGATACTTCCTTGTGCTGCTATTAATCTTCCTTTTGATAAATAGTTAGCACAAAATTCAGCTGCTTTCCCTATAACTTCTATTGGTATAAAGTCTGTTTCTTTTGTCCCATCTTTTTTCTTATAGTCTCTGTCTATTGCCATCGTAAAAGTAGCAACAGGTGTTCCAGAATTTGGTATGTATCTTAACTCTGGGTCCTTTGTTAATCGACCTACTAAAACCACATTATTCATTTTCTTTTTTCCCTTCCATCTTTTCTTTTGTCTTTATTATTAACTTTGCTATATTTACACCTGTCTTAGTTAATTCTTTATCATTGAAAATCAATTTATCTTGATTCATTTTTAATAATTGATTTTTAGTAATCAAAATTAAATTATCCTTTTCTAAATTTGATTTATTTTGATCTGCAAATATTATTACATCATCCTGTGTTAACTTAACATTATGATATTTTTCATACATAATTCTATGTTTTAATTTCCATACACTAGGTTCATCTACTTTAACTAAGATATATCCTTCAACGTCAGTTCTTTCACTGCCCACTTCTTTTTTATTCCAAGGTTTATGCCCTTTTTTAAAAGAAGTTTTATTTATTCCTGTAAGCCCTTTTGTGCCTTTATTCCAGGTTTTATGTCCTTTTTTAAATTGGCCGTTAAATCCTGTATTATAGCCAAATCTTTTAATTGCACTTTCTATTTGAGCTAAATTAAAATTATACTCAAACTTTTCGTTCATTAAGTCTAATATTTCCTTACGATGTTTCCCTGGAGTAATTTCTCCAAGATACTTTTTTTCTTCTTCACTCCATTTATGTGGTTTTTCGCTCATTATTCACCACCTTCTAGCATTTTAGGCATTTCTTTTTCATTGTTTTTACCATATTCTAATTCTATGGATTTTGCTTTTAATACAACATTTGCATTGGCAATAATTTGTTTTGAAACTCCTATAACTGCTTTACTTCTTATAATTTCATCTTCTAATTTTTCTCCAGTTATCTCTTCATCATTTAAACGTTCTAATTGAGCGAATAAATGATTGTTTAGGTCACCCAATGTGTTGCGTGGCACTTCTTAAACCCCCTTTTGTAATCTCATATTCGGTACATTTTTAAAGTCAATTATATTTTTTCCACACATTTCTATAATTCTACTAGTTATAGCAGCATCATAATCCATTAATTCATTTAATGATTTTTCTGTGCTTACTATAATTGATTTTTCTGTCATGTAACGATAATTTATTATTTCATAGATATACTTTCTATCAGCTTCACTTGTCTGACCTTTAAGTAAATCATCTAAAAATAGTACAGTGCAATTTTTATATTCGTTTATCTCTTTATTGTAATTAATTGGATCCATACAACATTGTTTTAAACGCATAATTAAACTGATATATTCAGCATATCTACATCCTACATTTTGATTTACAAGTTGCATAATTATTGCAATTCCTAAATGTGTTTTCCCTGTTCCAGGATTTCCAGTTAATAAGAAACTACCTTTTTCTTCTTTAAACTTCTTACAGTAGCTCATAGCTCGTAATTTTGCCTGTTTCTGATGCTCTGTATCTGTTTTAAAAGTAGAAAAAGTTTTCTTTTTAAAAGAATCTGTTAGGCCACATCCTTCTAGCTTCTCTTTTATTTGTCTTTTTTCAATGCACTCACAAGGAGTAGCTACAGTATAGCCTTTTTCATCTTCCTGAAAAATGTATCCTAAATCTCTACACTTCTTGCATTGATATTCTATAGCCATTCTTCTATTTTGCCGCCTCCCATTTCATCTAATTCTCTTTGTAATTCGTCTATTTCATCTAAGTCATCTTGACTTACTGGTTTCATTTTTTCGGGATCTATATAACCTTGGTGTTTTTGTAAGTCCTCTACTGAGTTTGAATTGTTGTTATCTTGATATTTATTTGAGTTGTAATTGCCGAAGTTGTCTTTTAGTGGAAAAACTCCTCGCCAACAGTTTTCTATTGAGTTTTCCAGTATTTTAATTTTGATATCATCTGTTGTTGCTAACTTATCTAATTTATTTAGTATTCCTTTAAGGCCTCTTTCTGTAACAGGCTTTTTAATGCTCTTTCGCATTTTCATAAAATCTATTATTGTTTCCTGTAAGAAAGAGTTAGAAGTATATTCATTTATAAGAATATCTAAATCAGTCTTTTTTTTCTTTTTTTCTTTTTTATTGATACTGTTATTATTAACACTGTTATTATTAAGACTGTTATTATTAAGACTGTTATTATTAGTGTATTCGTTTTCGAGATATTCATTTTCGATATCTTTATTTTCGTGATATTTATTTTCGATATCTCTAAAATTAATACATCGGTCTCTTTCATCCATTATTATTTCATATATGTTTTTTGCCTTTAAATTGCCTGATTTTATTCTTTCTACTTTTATGTATCCCGATTCTTTTAATGTTTTTAGATGTTTAGTAAATCTATTAATAGATATTCCTAACTCTTCACACATTAAATCTCGACTTGGATAGCATGTTTTTTTATCTCCAGCAAAAGCTGTTAAATATGCATAAATTGCTTTTGCTTCTATTGAAAGATTTTTATCTCTCATAACAACTTTGGGTATTATTCCATACCCAGCACGTAAAATACTATTTTTGTTGTATTTTACTTCCATTGATTCTGTCATGATAATCACCTAACCTTAAACTTGCTGGCTTTCTTTTTCTTTTACTAATTCAGAAAGTTTAGATGGGTCTATCCCTAAAATTTTTGCTGATTCAGAAACTTGAAAAGCTTTTATAATTTTAAGAACCGTATTGTAATTTTCTTTATTAAGTCCTTGTAAATCTGATGCTATTTTTAGTCTTTCTTCATATCTAGTCATCTAATTACCTCCTTCGTTGTTTTTCGTTTATATATACATTATATTCCATTTTTTTACGTTAGTCAACGGATTTTTAAACATTTTTAATTATTATTTCTCGTTTTGTGTCGTTGATATTTTTATCTCATTAACGACTTCTTACAATTTTCTCGTTTATTTTTTTCTATTAATATGTTACAATTATTGTATATTAATAAAATAAAAACTTTTAAATATAATTGGAGGCAAGATATGAATGATGTAAATGAAAAAGATATTGGTAAAAGAATTGAATTCATAAGAAAGAAAGAAAAGCTTTCAAGACGAGAGTTTGGAAAAATAGTAAATAAAAGTGAAGATGCTGTATATAATATTGAGAAAGCTAGAGCTAAAATAAGTGATGATATTATTTATAGCATATGTAATATTTTCCACATTAATAAAGATTGGCTGATTAATGGAGAGGATGGTATGTATGAAACTAATTCCAAACATATTAGACTTGCAAATATAGTTGGAAATTTAGAAAAAGAAGAAAATCTATTTGAATTAACAGAAATGCTTCTAGATCTAAATGATAGACAAATTGAGGTAATTAAAGATTTAATAGATGTGTTTAAAGAATCAGAAAAAAAATAGGTGCTATGCACCTACTTTTTATTTTCCTCGTTTTTTTTATTTTTCTTTGTTAAATATTGATAAACTAACCCCAGTGTATCAATATCTTTATTTTGTTTTAACAAAATTATTATTTCTTCTTTTAATTTTGTTATATAGTCCATAGCATCTCCCCCAAAACAGCTTAATAATATCGAACTTACGTTCTATGTAGATATATTATAATACTAATTTTCATAAAATTCTATACCTTATTTATATTATACTTCCATTTATTGCCATTTTGTCTATTTGTCCCACATTGCGGGACACTATTTGTATTCAGAATCAAATAAGTCAGTTATTCTACAATCTAAAGCTATAGCAATTTTTTCTAGCTTTACTAGATCAAGTACTGTATCGTTGTTCTCCAGCCTGAAAAGAGTACTTTTGCTTAGTTTAGTTTTGTATGCTAACTTTCTAAGACTATGATTTTTCTCGTTTCTTACCTTTGAAATATTGTTGATTATCATAAAATTTATTCTAAAATAACTTCTTTTTCTCGTAAATGTAAAATATTTGGTTAATATTCCACAAAAACACTAGAAAAGAAAAAAAATCCACCTTCCGCAAGATGGATTTTCTTCTAAATAATCATAGGTCATATATAAAATATAGAAATACTTTTAACAATTTAACCTTTTCGAGAAAGAAGTCCCCTTCTATAATTTAGCCGTAGGCAAATTTAGGAGGGGATGAATTTCTCTGATGTTGAAGTAATATAGAATTTTATATCGCAAAATTACTTTCGTATTGCCAATTATTATTATGATTTATGAATTTCAAGGCAGAAATTGAAACTTGTTTATATTTTTTGCCTGGTATAGTTATATACTCATCATTTATATTTTTTACATAAGCAGATGATTTGCCAGAAAAACCTGTAATATAACCAATTTGACCAAAGATTTCTACTTTATCATTAAGGTAAAAACCATTTGCAAAACTTGTATTTTTCTCATTTCTTTTGCTTTCAGTGTTTTTAGTTTTTCTACCTTTTCTAGCTGTCGCTTCATGCAGTGAACGTTTTTTCTTTCTAAACTGCTTTATTTTAAAAACTTCATCACAGTTTTGATTTATACATTCAACTTTACTTATTGCAATAGCATCGTTATAATGAGTTTTCTCAAGTCCAAGTTCTTTTCTTCTTGGTGTTGTTATAGAACCATAAGTTATGTTAGCTTGAGGATATTTTTTAAATACTTTTACCCTCATTGAGTTCATAAACGGTGGTTCTTTATAAGTTTTCATCTTTTTCTTTTTTATCATCCATTCATAAAGTATGCCGCCTGGTTTATGATTCTCAGATGTGTGACAATCAGTACAAATTGTAGCTAAGTTGTCAGCTCTATCGCTTCCACCTTTACTTTTATAAATTACATGATGTGTATGAAGTACTTTATCTTTATTTTTTTTACAAACCTGGCAAGTGTAATTATCTCTTGCAAAGACAAAGTATCTCGTATTATAAAAGCCGAAGGCTTCGCCTTGTTGATAATCAGCACCTTCTATTTCTGGATTTATCATTTTAGCCATATCAAATTTACCTACTTCAATACTTAAATTGCATTTTGGAAGTAAATTATAATATTTATCAATCCAGAAAAATGTATTATCTATTTTAGACTGTATGCTTGGCGGCAGCCAACCAACAGGTCTATTTGAATCTATGTTTGTAGATAGTGTTCTCCAGTTCTTTTTGGAATCACTACCTTTTTTAAGAGTTTTTAGTTTTGCTCCTTTTGGAGCATTAAAAACTCTTTTATTTCTAAAGTTAAATTTACATCTTCTATATCTAGTTTTTCTAGAACGTCTACCTCTTCTTAGAATTTTTTTAGTTTCTATTAAACTACTTACATCTTGTCTAAGTTCTATTTCACCTTTTGCTAATACTTTATTTTGGGTAGTTACAGCTATACCAATGTTTTTAGAACCTAAATCGACACCTAAATTTGTGTTTTGTGTATATCCATAAGAACCGTAAATAAGTTTTATTGTAAATGGTTTATAATTTACTATCTTTGCTTTCTTTTCTTTTATTAATTTTCTAGCACGTTGAGGCTTACAAGGCATCAACGGCTTATTATTTTTATTAAGTACGTATACTACCATAAAGTATACCTCCTTCGAGTTATTTGAGTCACCGACCAAAAGTGGTTGGCGACACGAAGTTTTCCCTTCGCCAATGTTAAGTATACTTCTTGCACCAGGTTGACTGTTCCTACCTCACAGAACTGTTTACAGAGCCCGAACAACAAAAGGTGCTAGGGAATCACACCAAGCTGTATTGATATACTTAACGTAGCTTATTCGCTGTGCTAAATTGCACATCCCGACAAGCTAAGGCTAGACAATATTAAGGCAAAAGCCTTACCCCCAAATCTAGAGTCATACTGGGGCTTATATTGAAATACAAGCCCCTTCTATAATCTCCGTAGGTGATTTAGGAGGGGTTATTGACTTATAACATTCCAATACTTATTTGAAAATCGGAACATATTCCTAACTTTTACAAAAAAAACAACCGCTCTTGATGAGGGTTAAGAGCGGTTAGGGAGTATTGTTTCATACCATAAATTCTAATGATAAACAATATACTAGAAATATTTTAGGAATAAAAAAATATAATCTTAGATAACTATATTATTAATGATACTACTGTTTTTTCAAAACTTCAATCGGAACATATTCCTAATAGTTTTGCAGCATTAAGTTGAATATCTATTCTTTTGTTTTTAAACTTTCATATAAAACAATTTTTTTATCTTTCCAATTATATATTTTACATTTTGTATTTACAGTATTTTCACCTTCATTACTTAAAGGTACTCTATCTGTTAATCCATCCATTTGCCATATATTCCAAGAAATTATATTTGCTATTTGTTCTAATTCTTGTATAGTTGGATTTAAATGCCATTTATTTTCAAAATAATCTACAAAAGTCATTAGAATGTTGATTCTAGCAATTAATAAGTTGTCTCCTTGATATTCATAACCATAAATGCTTTGGAATGCTTTTATAACCCATTTATGCCATTCGTTTTCATTATCAGTATTTTCATTGATAATTCTAAGTTTTCTATCAAGCATTCCTATTCTGTTCTTTATATCAATAGGAGTCCCTGTAGAACTGTCATATCTGCTAACTAAATAAGGTGCTTCTCCACACGTTACTTCAAGTCTATTTAACTCAACATAATCTTTCCAAGTCTTATTATATATTGGAAATTTAATCTTATTTTCTGATGTTTTCCAATTTTTATAAGTTTCAGTATTAAATGTTCCTTTATATCCAAACCATGAATCGTCTATCAAGTTAATCATTTGATTACAAACCCATGATGGTGTAAATACCTCAGCATACTTTCTAGTTCTTTTTTGTTTTTCACTTGATTTTTTTGTAATTCTTGGTTGTATGATTAAAGAATCAAGTTTACTTAATGAATCTATTGTGATTTGTTTATCACATTCGTATTGTTGTCCTAATTCATTATAACTATTAGTTGCCCAAATTATATTTTTTTGAGTTGTTCTATCTTTTAGCAAAGTTTTTAAAGTGGTTTGCACTGGAAAAGAATTTAATTGAATAATACAAGTTTCTTTCATGATTTTCTCCTACAAATTTTAGGTATATAACTTTATCGTACTACACTTAAAGTTTAACTAAAAATAACTACCTCACAGATGGAAAGGTAGTTATTCTTTAAGAAAGGAGTACTTATATTAGTAATATAGCTAAAACTTTAAGTCTTATACAATATAAGATTAACACCTTTCATTTCCAATTACAATCGGAACATATTCCTATATATTTTTATAAGTAAATTTTACAAAAGTTCCGTTTTCAGTTTTAGCCTTAACTCTGGCAACTTCTGTTGTTTCATCTATTTCTAAACTTTTAATTGCTTGAATAACCATATTTGTTTTACAGTTTTTAGTTTTAAATTCAATAATATCATCTGTATATTTTACAGTTGCATTTGACATGCTAAAATCCACTCCAGAAATAGTTAATACATATACACTAACTTTTTCTCCTTCAAATGGCTCTAGAAATTTTTTAATTTCCCATTGTTCAACTAATTTTTTAATGTTATTATTTTTCATTTTTCTTACCCCTTCTCTAATTAATATCATTCAACTTTAAAACCTAAATAGTCGGCAAAAATAGTCCCTGTCATGTCGATTGTCCCTGTCACTCTTACCCACTATCATTATTTAAAAATCTTGTATTATATGCTCCAAAGAATCCTTCGTAAACCAATTTATGAACTGGAATATTTTTTCTCTTACCATTTTGGACCAATGTTACAGTTTTATATCTATGAGTATAAAAAACTTTCAACTCTTTCCAAACAACACTTCCATAATCAATTTTATCTAGTGTTTGATGTTCAAATCTTTTCTTGCTGCTAAATACTCTTCCAAAACTTGTTATGTAATAATCATCAAAGTTTGTAACTGGAACAGCATCTTCACCTATAAATAAATAATCTTTAATTGTATCTTTCATCAAGTTCTTCCAGTTGTTCTCTGTTATACTCACGATAATCCTCCCCTCTTAAAACTCTATCTTCAATATATTTGTCAAATTCCTCTGTGCTTTCAAATTTATATCTAGTTTTCTTTGCAAATTTATATCCCTCTGCATGAGCCTGTCTTTCTGCTTCTGTGATAATAATATCTAGTCTTTTCATAATATCTTTATATAGATCTTCGTTCATTTCTGCATCGTGTTTTGCACAATTAGAAAGTAATTTATCTATTTTTAAATAGTTTCTTGCAAATACTTTGCTTCTGATGAACTCATAGTTATGTGAAGTTACTGCATGTGGTTTTGTATTTCTTTTAATATAATCTTCTGCTTTTTTATCTTGATTTTTTTTATATGCATCACTAATAGGTTTAAAAGGTTCATAATCTCTTAAAAATATCCCCTCTATGGCTTTTATAAACATTTTCAAAAGATTAATGACTAAATACAAGCTAAATCTACAAAATTTTATTACAAGGGCAAATACAACCTCAATCCATGAATTATATTCAGTTTTTTCTTTATATCCTTCTAAATGTTCTTCTTTACTTAAAATATAAGTTGCTTTTGTTTTTCTATCTCTATCTAATATTTCTATACTATCATTTTGCATTCCAACCCCTCCAATCTAATATCTTAATTACAAGTATTCTTAAAATTGGATTAGAATACAAAAAATCTTTTATTTCTTCCTCTTTTCTTTTTATTGCCTTTTCTTCATCTGACAATACATCGACAAAAAATATTTTTTCTAAATTCATATTATCGTCGAACATTTTGACTTTATGTCTTCTCATTATTCTTCCCCTTCCTCCTGGAGAAAAACTATGTTATAATTTACTTGCTACGGTTAGTTATAACATAGTTGTAACTTCCAGGGTCGCTCATCTTTGTGTGGGCGACTTTTTTATTTTATTTTTTTATTTCAACATCTAAATAGATGCTAGAATACTTACTTTTACCTCTGCTTTTATAAGCCTCTTCCAATTCTTCTGGTCTTTCATAGTTATATGTAATTCTTATCTTTAGCATATTATCACCACCCTTATTTTGGAATATCTAAATTATTTTCTGTAGCATAATGTAATACTCTACTTTGTGACAAATCGCTTAAAGAATTAAAACCATTTTCAACTGCTGCTAAATATAATTGTTCTTCTAAATTATTATTGTTATTAGATTTAGACTGTCTAAGCTTATCGTCTAATTCATCAGATGTATAATTTTTATAGTGTTCATTAAATGTATCGTGATACTTTGTTAAAGGTTTTTTATTTTCTTTTCCAGTATCTTTTGTAACAGTTTTTCCTTTGTCTTTTTTATTTTGTTTTTTATTTTTAAATTCTGCTTGATCCTTTTGATAATCATCTAAAGTTACTATATTTTTTTTATCTAGATTTTCAAAAACTTGTTTCATATAAGCATATTTTTTACTAACACTTTCTTCACTTGCTGCTATAAAAACTTGTTCAAATACATCTAAATCAAATTTATTTGCATATTCTAAAAGTAGTTTTTTAGTATGTGGCATAAATCTTTTTTCAATTTTAAAAGACTTATATAATTCTATAAGTTTTGTTTCTTTTTCAACACCAACAACAACTTCATTTTCTTTATTAATATAGTTGTTATTATTATTTTCTTTATTAGCGTATCGAAAATCGGTATCGCAGAAATTGGTATCCCTATTTTCGGTATCCCAGTTTTTAGGATTACGGTGAGATGTAGTGTTTTCAACGCTTTCATCGTTATTAGTTTTTTCGCTTACGTTCGTATTTACGTTATCGTTTACGTTCGTAATATCTACGTTTTGTTTTTCGCTAAAAACTTCGTATAAATAACCATTTGTAAGGTTACCGTTTTTTAGAGGTGTTCTTTTTATGTAACCGATTTCTATAAGTTTATTTAGACCGTTAGATACTCTTGTTTTACTTACTCCTAATTGAGTAGATAAACCCTGTATTGTAATTTTATGATCAGGATTGGTTATGTATTGTAAAATTTTACCGAATACAAAATAAGCATCTGGACCCATCAACTTCATGTCATTCATAATTTCATTAGGTATAACAGTAAAACCTTGTGCTAATTTTGAACTTGCTATAAATATAGATTCATTACTGCTTTTAAATTTAGACATATTTCTTTTCCTCCTGTTGAATTTTATCGATTTGTAGCAAGTTTTATCTATCTTAAAGAATTGAAAATATAATAAATGCATGATATAATATAAATACAATATTGATATATGTGATACAAGATAGACCTACTTTGCTACAGTTTCTGTACAATTTGATTGTTGGCGCGATCAAAAAAGTAGGTTTTTTTATGTTTATTTTTCTTTATTTTTCATGTAATTAATAAGGATATTCTCTGCAAATTTTGACATTGATTTATATCCTTCCTTTTCCATTAACTCTTTTAAAAGAGCCTTGTCTGCTTTTGAGAGTTTCACATTTATTCTTGTATTGTCTTTTGAAACAGCCAAATAAAAAACCTCCTATCTGTAAAGTGTGTCACTTCTCTTTTTAAAAAGTGTATCACTTTAAAAAACAAAAATCAATATATAATTCTAAAATAATAATATTGGTTAAGATATTAACATTATTTTAACTATAAACAACATTTTAATAAAATATTAACTAAAATATATATTAACATATTAACAAAATTTAAACAATAATTAAGATGTTATTAATATTTAAACTATTTTATTGACTTTTGTATTTTTTTATCATATACTTTAATTAAGATATTATTAAAATATCAACTAACATTAGGAGGGATTTATATATGGCTAAAAAAGATGTTCAATTTATAGGTTTTGATGGCGGTAGAGGTTACATTAAGGCTTATACAGAAGTAGATGGAGAGGCAAAACAAACAATATTTAAGTCAGTATATGGTGATGGACGTTCAGGTAAAGTTGACTTTGAAAATTACGAAAAACCTAAATACTTAAATATAGAAGGTGAAGACTATTTCGTTGGTTTATTAGCAGAAAGAGAATCTTATTCTTCTATAAGAAATTCACAAGATTCAAAAACAAGTGATACTATGAAGATATTATTTGCATCAGCACTAAACGATATAGCAGTAAAAGATACTGTAAAAGTAGTATTTGGAGTACCATATAAAAACTATAAGAAATCAGTATTAGCTGACATAGTAAATACATATAAAGGCGAAACAATCACTATAAAAGACAATATAACAAATGCAACTAAGAAAATATTTATAGAAGATGTAACAATCGCTAGAGAGGGCGATGCGGCTTTATACTATGCTATTAATGGAAAGGTAAATAAAGATAAGCCAGTAGGACTTGTTAACGTTGGTTTCAGAACTATGGAACTATCATATTTTGATAAAGGTTTCCAATTTAATGACAGATTATCTAATACTGTTGAATACGGAAACAGTACAATGCTAAAAATAATACAAGATAATTTAATGGCAAGTGGAATTGCAAAAAGTGTAAACGAAATAGATAGTTCTGATGATTATGATCTACTTAAAAAGAAAGCATATAAATTAGGTTCTGAAAAAGTAAATCAAATAGTAGAAGAAAATTGGATAAACAAAGATGAAATGAAGTTATATTTAGCAGGTGGAACTTCTTTAAATCTTGAACCTTCTGATGACTTTGATAGAGTTGATAATTCTCAAATGGCTACTGCAATTGGATTATTTAAGTTTGCAAAATTAAAATTTTAAAGGTGATTAATTATGGCAAAAAAATCAAGTACAGTATATATAGAAGAAAATTTTTGGGATATGATAAGCAAGTTTCAAGCAGAAAGAGATTTATCAAGCAGAAATGATGCAATACAAGTAATATTAAGTGAGTGGAATATCCTAAAACAAATTGACTTCAACAATATACAAGTTAATGTAACTCTTGGTGATGTTTCACAAGTTGCTAAACAAATAAAAAATACAGAACAAATAGAAGAAGATGAAGATCAAAGAATTGTAAGAGAAAGTCTTCTTAAAATGGAAGAAGAAATGCCTGATTAAAAAGATAAGCTAAGGTTTCAGATAGCCTTAGCTTTTTTGTTTATTTACTATTAATATAATCATTTAAAATTTTATTAATTAAATTTGTTAAAGACCTACAATCGTTTTTTGCTAATTCTTCTAATTTGGATTTTAATTCCCTATCCATATTTATAAGCACTCCGACTTTACTTTGTTTAACTGCCATAGTATCACTTCCTTTTTTATAAAATCTTACTATATATAAAAATTATAGTCAAGTTATATAACTTTTTACTTGTTTTTTATATATAAAAGTTATATAATAGATATATAAGGAGGTGACGAAAAATGATAAAAAGTTATAAAGTAAGACTAGAACCTACAAAAGAACAAATGGAATTGATGTTCAGGACTGCTGGGTGTACTAGATTCGTATACAACTGGTGCTTAGCTTTCCAAAAGGAAAGACGAGAACAAGGGGAAAAATTTGTAAGTGCTATGGGTATGAGTAAACATTTAACTGCACTAAAAAAACAAGATGAGTAT
>OGMJ01000065.1_pt1 | contig 72012 bp, 52 predicted proteins | sample 1573181 | NCBI WGS metagenome assembly OGMJ01 (sample SAMEA2582004, study PRJEB24529) | metagenome | biome: Human gut stool | place: China | collected 2011
ATAGGTCTGCTCCAGCTTTTGCAAGTCCCATTGCAAGTGCATTTCCTATTCCTACGTTTCCTCCAGTTACCATTGCAACTTTACCTTCTAAATTAAACATGTTTAACATATTTCCTCCCAATTATCTTAACTGATCCATAGCTATATGGTCCATATCAGTAAATGTTTGATTTTCTCCAGCCATTCCCCAAATAAACGTGTAATTTTTAGTTCCTACACCTGAATGAATTGACCAAGATGGTGATATTACCGCTTGCTCATTAGCCATTACAATATGACGAGTTTCATGAGGTTGTCCCATTAAATGGAATACTCTTGTATTTTCATCCATATTGAAATAGAAATAAACTTCCATTCTTCTCTCATGTGTATGCGTTGGCATAGTATTCCACATATTATTTGGGTCTAATACAGTCATTCCCATTAAAAGTTGACATGATTTACAAACTGCAGGGTGAACATATTGAAATATAGTTCTTTTGTTTGAATTCTCTAAATCTCCTAAATGAACTGCATTAGCATTAGCTATATCTATTTTTACTGTAGGGTAAGCTACATGGGCAGGAGCACTGTTAACATAATACTTTGCTGGGTTTTCTGCAGAATCAGATATGAAAGTAATCTCTTTTACTCCCATTCCAACATATAATCCATCTTTTGAAGCCATTTTATATTCAACTCCATCAAGAACTATTTTACCTGATCCACCTATATTTATAAGTCCAAGCTCTCTTCTCTCTAAGAAAAACTCAGATCCTAACTCTTTACATCCTTCTAATTTTACTTCAGTTTCAACTGGCATAACTCCTCCAGCTATAACTCTATCCACATGAGAATACATTAAATTAACTTCATCAGCAACGAAAACTGTTTCCATTAAATAGTGCTTTCTTAACTCCTCTGTTGTGTAGTGCTTTGAATCCTCTGGATGATTTGCATATCTTGTATCTAATCTCATAGTAAAACTCCTCCTAAATATTATGAACTTTTATTTTTTATTTTCTTTGTTATCTACTCTTTTACCGCTCCTAAAGTAACTCCTTTTCTAAAGAACTTTTGGATAAACGGATATATAATCATTATTGGAACTATTGATAAAACTATCACGGCATATATTATTGATTGTGGTGATGTTAAACTTTCTGGTGTAATAATCTGCGCTGCTTCTCCAGCCATATTCTTTTCTACTATTAACTTCTTTAAGAAAACTTGTAGTGGTACTTTAGAATCATCAGTTAATAAAACCATTGTCCAGAAATATCCATTCCATCTTGAGATAGCATAGAATAACGATACTGTTGTTAATGCTGAAGTTGATAGAGGCAGGTATATTTTTGTCATAATCTGCCACTGAGTAGCTCCATCTATTCTAGCTGATTCTTCTAGTGATTTTGGTACAGCTTCAAAGAAACTCTTTAAAATTATTACGTTAAATGTATTTACTGCAAATCCTACAATTACAGATGTATAACTATTAATAAGACCTAAGTCTCTAAAGTTCAGATATCTCGGAATCATTCCTGGATCAAACCACATTGTCACAACAACCATTAAAGTTAGAATTTTTCTAAATTTTAACTCTGGTTTTGATAAAACGTAGGCTCCAGTTATTGTAAAGAACATACTTACAGCAGTTCCTACAACTGTTATAAAGATACTATTTGCATAAGCTAACCATATTCCATCTAGACTCATAGCTGCTTTAAATGATGCCATACTAATCCCTTTAGGTAGGAGATACATCTCTCCTATCTCTAAAAGGTATGGTTTTGTCACTGATGCTGAGAATACATATATAATTGGATATATAAACATTATTCCAAATATTGCCAGTAGGGAATAATTGATAAAATCAAATATTTTTTCATCTTTTGATCTTTTAATTTTACTCATAAATCTCTCCTTTCAAATTTTTTAACAGTTAATACTTTTTACCAAAGTCCTGATGATGTTATCTTTTTACTCCATCTATTTGCTAGGTAAACTAGGATAAATCCAATAACTGCATTGAATAATCCAACTGCTGTTGCTAAACCAAAATCTTGCATTAACATACCTGTTCTATAAACATAAGTACTTATAACATCTGATGTTGAATATGTTGCTGGTTGATAAAGTAATAAAACTGTTTCAAACGCAACGTTTAGCATACTTCCAACTTTTAGTACTAACATTATAACTATTGTTGGTATAATTGATGGGAAAGTTATAAATCTAAGCTGTTGAAACTTTGTAGCTCCATCTATCTTTGCTGCTTCATATAGTGATTCGTCCACTGCTGTTAAAGCTGCTAAATAGATTACTGCGTTAAATCCTGTACTTTTCCACATATTCATTCCTGTAAATATTCCTCTAAAGTATTCTGGCTTTGATAGGAAGTATATCTTTTCAAATCCAAATCTTTCTAAAATGTGGTTTATTACACCACTACTTGGAGAAAGAATATTTATAGTTATTCCAGCTGTTACAACTATTGCTATAAAGTATGGTAAAAACGAAACTGTTTGAACGAAAGATTTAAAAAATCTATTTTTTACCTCATTTAGCATAAGAGCTAAAATTATGGCAAATGGAAACTCAAACACCAAACTATATATATTTAAAAATATTGTATTTTTTAGAGTTGTATAAAAGTATGGGCTTGTTAAAAACTCTGTAAAATTTGCTAGTCCTACCCATTCACTTCCTGATATTCCCCTAAATAGATTGTAATCTTTAAAAGCGATTATAAGACCATACATTGGTTTATATGCAAATATCATATACCAAAGTATAAATGGAAGAAAAATCAGATATAATGACATTTGATCTTTTACGTTTCCTCTTTTTAATCCAGTCATTATTTTTTTTATGAGACCTACTTTTTCTGATTCTGCTCTTTCATCTAATTCTAAAATATTTTCTTTCATACTAACCCTCCTTACTTATCTGCGTTTTGTAAGGTGATTATAGTTTAAAATTTTTAAAGTGTAAATCATCATTTTAGGATATACCTTTTTCTATATATCATTTTTCTACTTTTGAATCAATAAAAGTACACTATATTCTTTATTAGTTACTTGAACTAATAAATCTATCATATGCCTTTTGATTTATATCTATCGCCTCTTTTAGCCCTATTTCATTTAGTCTATTTAGAAATTCGTCATATGTTTTATTAAAATCTACAGCTCCTAAAATCCATTTTTGATTCATCTCTTTTACAGCCATATTAAGTTGCGAATTTATTTTCTGTATTTTTCTATTTTCCTCTTTTGTATATTTTAAAGTTGGCATAGGATCTACAATATACCCATTTTGCATATACATCTCTGCCCAGTCTGATGCTTTTGGATTTCCCCAAGCCTTTTCATACTCATAATCTTGTAGAGCACCTATTCTAAATTGTATCCCTTTATCTCTTAAAACTTGTAGAGGAGTCTTTCCATCTGCCTTCATAACTGTATCTGTAAATTTCTTTTTACCATTTTCCTCTTTAACAAACGTATCATTTTCTATACCCCAGTTTGATAACTCATACCCTTTTTCAGAGAACCAGTAATCAAAATATTTTATGGCTGCAACAGGATCTTTACATGTAGCACTTATTCCCCAACCACCTAAATAAGTTGTTCTAGCATCTGGAGCATAACTTTTCCCTTTATATTCTGGCGGTGCTATTGCAACAAATTCAAAATCTTTCACTTTATCCTTTAACTCTTTATCCTCATTATATGAAGCTGTACTGGCAAACCAATCAAAAGTTACTCCTCCTAAATCATTTCTTAGCATATAGTCTCTTGCTTGGAAACCTCTTGTGAATATTTCAGGATCTATTAATCCCTCTTTATACCATTTTATAACTTGAGGCATAGCTTGTTTAAATCTCTCTGTTGTTGGACCAAATTTTACTTTTCCATTTTCATCTACATAAAATCCTATCTCTGCTCCAAACATTCCAACTAACTCTTTATCAGCAAACTCCACTGATCTTTCAAAGTATGGAATCTCATCAGCTTTTCCATTTCCATTTGGATCTTTTGTTTTAAAAGCTACCATAACCTCATATAGTTCATCCATTGTCTTTGGAGTTTTTAATCCTAACTTATCTAACCAATCCTTTCTTATAAATACTCCTTGAGCTGCTCTCATGTTGTACCAATCATAATAATCTGGAATAAAATAGATATTTCCATCTGCTGCTACAGCATCCATCTTATATCTTGGATATTTCTCAAAAAATGCTTTTATATTTGGAGCATGTTTATTTATCAAATCATTTAATGGCACTATTCCTCCATCCATTCCTAAACTTTCTAATTTTTCAGGATAAGCTAAAGAGATAATATCTGGAAGATTTCCAGATGAAACAGCTAAATTAAAGGCTTGTATCTCATCTGTTAAATTTTTAGAACTATAACTTTTTAATTTTACATTTGTATCTTTAAATGCCTCTTGGAAAACCGTCCAATTTTCATCATATGTCTTTCCATTTTGAATAGCTAAAATGCTTAATTCCAAAGGTTTTTCAGAAATTTTATGTTCATTTCCTAAAACTCCTCTTTGTAAAAGTCCCCCAACTAATAGTAATAACCCGATTTTTTTATTCATAACACCCTCCACTTTATATAATATTTATCCAATCATTTTGCTCTTTTAAAAATAGAGACAATTGATTTTTTAAATTTTTCTTTATTTCTTTATACTCTATATTATCAGCTTCATTTTTCATCTCTAAAGAATCCTTTTTCAAATAAAATAACTCTTCTAAATCTCTAGGATCATATATATATTTAAACTCTTTATCTACTACCGATCTTCTTATATCACCAACAGCTACCTGATTTCCAGAATATTGACTGTAGGCATATCTATGCTTTTTTTGAACCTCACTATTTAAGATGTTTTCTCCAACGAATACCTCTTTACTTTCTAAATTTAAATTCTCTAATACAGTTGTAAGTATATCTAGATGACTGACTACTGTTTCTATCTTTACTCCATTTTTCTCTGGCATTTTTATTATTAAAGGTACATTTATACTTTGCTCATACATCTCCATTTTCTGAAACATCTTATGCTGTCCTAAATGATCCCCATGATCAGCAGTAAATACAAACATTGTATTTTCATACTCACCTTTTTCCTTTAACTTCTCAATTATCTCCCCAATTAGCTCATCTGCATAATTAGTCAATCCTAAATATGCTCGCCATACATCTTTCCAATGCTCTAAATCTTTCTCTTCAGCTAACTGTGCCGCTATCCCCTCTCTTCTTTTAGGTGGTTCACCTTCACATATTTCATTTATATTTTCAGGAAGCTCTGGATTTGGAAATCTATCCATAAGTTCTTTTAAAACTCTAAAAGGTGGGTGAGGAGCCCATATATTTATAAACATCCCTATGGGTTTTTCAAAACTTTCACTCTCTAAATAATTAAGTGCATTATCAATATAAAATCTATCTCTAAATAGATTCTCAGGTTTTTCAAAAAGTGAAACTCTTGAACCAGTATACTGTCTATCTTCACATATATCCCCATGTCTTTCACTTACTTTAACTCTATCTTCAGCAACTCCAAATAGCGGTATGTTCTCTCTTTTACATATTTCTTCATAATCATCATCTGTTAAAAATCTTTTAAATTTAACCCTATCTTCCAAGGCTGGTTTTAAAGTTATATGTTGCATTCCAAAATGACTTACGTCATATCCATTTTCAAATAGATATTCATGGATTGTTTTGCTATTTCTTGTTATTTCTGGTATGTTTTTTAAATCATTTATTACTACATTATTTTTAGTTGGGAATCTTCCTGTTGCCAATGCAGTTCTAGCAGGAACACATAGTGGGCACGTTGTGTAAGCTCGTTTAAAATCAAACCCTTCTGAGGCTAATCTATTTAAATTTGGGGTTACTTCTTTACCATTTTGTATCATCCCAATAGTATCTGCTCTTTGATGATCTGTTGTTATAAAAATCAAATTTTTCTTCACTAAAAATCCCCCCTTAATTTTTAAAAACCTTCTAAATTTCAATGATATAAAGTCATTTCTTTAGAAGGTTTTTATTAATTATTTTATTTTTTTAATTTTATATACTTTGTTTCACCACTTCTAATATTATCTATTTTTAAAATAGTTTTATTTTTTTCTGTTCTTATTTTTAAATTTTTATCAGTAGTTTCAGCTAATTTGTAAGCTCCATCTATTTCTAAAACAGACATTACATTTGAAAGTTGAGTTGGATCACTTACCCAAAGCTCCAATGTATCACCTTTTTCTAAAGCTAATAAAGATAGTGTGCTAAAACTCTTATATTTATTTACTTTATATGGACTATCTTGCCAAAAATTTATTCCCATATAATCTTTTACTTTTAGTGCGTGAGCTTTATCATTTTGAGATAATATTTCTACATCATTTTTAGAAACTTCATCTAAACCTACACTATATAAATAACTTGAATTTTTTGGATTTTTACCATGGTTTATATAAGTTGTTATATATTCAACTTCTATTGGTTTTTCGCTTTTACCACCTATGTTTTTCCAATTCCCTATTCTTTTTTCTTTCTTTGTCACTACTTCACCATCTGATAACATTGTGTATTTAAAGTTTTCTCCATCTACAATTCTATTATCAATAGTCGTATGTATTTCACCATCAGAACTATTTATATTAGACCCTATTGCAAACATTGTATTATCTATTAAAAACCATGATTTTTTTCCAGATGTTTGATTATTCCAAGAAAGAAAATCCATAGCTGCTAAAGTTACTTTTCCTGTTGTTACTCCCCCTACAAAAGATTTAGGACTCATTTTAGATTTGTGTCTTCTCTCTCCAGAACCGTTTTTTCTTTCATTTATACTTGATGTTACTCCAGGTAAGTGATACATATCGACTGTTGGCCAAAATTCTTTAGATTTATCTGAGTTTATACCATAAATATATGTAACTCCATCTCCTGTATACCAACCTTTTTTATTTTCGCCATTCATTGTCTCGTAATTTCCTACTCTTGACGAATGCATACTTATAGCAAATTTTATATCTTTTGATCCCTGATGAACAACTCTATCCATTCCCCAAAAAACTTTACTTTTAGGAGCTGTAATCTTCTCATAACTTTCATTACTCTTTATATTTTTCATGATTTCTTTTAATTTTAAATTATATATTTTTTCTGTAGTATCATAAGATGTATTTTCTTCTAGAGATTTTTTTACTAACTTTCTTAGTTTTGCTTTGTATGGATCTGGTGCGCCCTCTGATATCATAGCAATTGATGTTATTAGTCCACGTCCTCTTTCTAACTCGTCTCCTCCATCTCTTGAAATAGCTCTTCCACTAACTGCATCTACCACTCCACCGTTTATAATTAAAAATGAATATCCATCATTTATAGAGTCATAAATATTATTAAGTCTTTCGTCTGTCATTTTATATTGTGTTTCTGATGTAAGATATAAAATAGTTCCTAAACCATTAAATAATACAGATGCATATGTTCCGTTATACGGTATATTTCCATGCTGAATGAAAGATGAATCTTTATAAAATCCATCTCCTGAAGTTACATACTCTCCCACATCTCCTACAGCTAATACTCCATCTAAAACTTGTTCTTTATCTTCCATTAAAAAACCACGTGTAAAGGATATTATAGACGTATCCATTCTATTTCCACCAGTAGAAACTCTTAAATCTGGAGAAGATGAATATTTTGCAGATGGACTATACCCTGAATATTTTGCATAAGGCTGGAAGTACTGAGATGCTTTTAAATATTTCATTCTATTTTCCGCCGGAATCTCATCATACATTATAGTCACAATTTCATTTATATTTTTAGGTATTCCTAATTCCCATTGCCACCAGTTTCCATATTCTGGTGCACCTTCGTAGTATGCATTTTTATTAAGCCATTCTAAAGATTCTAAAATTTGATTCTTTATTTTTTCACTTTTATAAAAATTTGTTCCTGGTATAACATAAACTTTACTTAAATTCTTTAATCTTTCATATGTTGTTTGAATTTGTACTCCATTTTTCATATCTTTTAAATCTGAATAGATAGATGTTCTATTCTTCTCATAATTATAATTTTCTAAGCTTTTCTTTCCCATATTATTTAAAGTACTAATAGTCTCTTTTTTAACTTTTGGACTTTGTGCCTCTAAACTCTCTTTTCCTGTAAGAAATTCACTCCATTTCAATCTCATATTTTTAAAATCTTCTTTTTCATTTTGAGACCTTACAGTTTTTCCTACAATTTTTTCATTAGCCACCTTTTCTTTAGTCACTGTTTGTTCATTTGCTTTAATTATACATACAGATAAAAGCATCATTAAAATTATCTTTTTTTTCAAGTTCTTCCCCCTTTAATTAAAAACTATAACTTACTCCAACCATTGGTCTAAATGAATGATATCTATTTTCATTTCCTGTCACTTTATTTTTACTCTTTATAGTTAATAGTGTTGCTCCTATTGTTCCTGTTAGTCCTGGAGCTAAAGGTTGAGTATATTTTATTCCATATCTCGATTCATAGTTTTCAGTATTTACTTTTCCAGTTCTTGTTACATTAGAGTAACCTCCATCACCAATAGGCAATCTTGCTTCTAATTGAACATTAGCTCCATTTCCAAAGAAATATCTAAATGTGGGTCTTACCTGAGTTAAACGATATCTTTCTACATTTCCTGGATTGTTGTGATCATACCATCTATCCTCTCTAAAGTAATTAACTCTCATAGATATTCTTGGCATAAATCCTGTATAATCTAACCCTCCTTGATTTTCCATTATAAAATCACTTTGTCCTTCTCTATCTCCCAAGTAATTATATTCATAAATATTAGTAAAACTACCATTTAAAGCAAACCCATTCCCTAAATTATATAAGAAATTAGGTGTAATTCTTGCTTGATGAACTCCTCTTTTTACCTCTCTAAATGTTTTCTTTCCATAATTTTGTGGTTTTTCACTTGTTTCATTTCTATATCCTAAATTAACTCCATATCTACCTCTAGAGAAAGTATCATTCCATCTAGCTTCTAAATGTATTCTTGTCATATGTTGTTCAGCTTCATTTGATTTTAACCCTTGGAACATCTCATTATCTTTATAATATCCTTCAAAATAATAAGACCATTTTGTTTTTAAATCATTTAAACTCATTGTTAACTTAGGGACATATAATGTAGACGCAGCATAATCTCCTGGATAAGGATTTCCATCCATATCAAAATAAACTCTATCAGAATCATCCTCTACCTCTAATAAAAGGTTAACTGTTCCTCTCCATCTATCACTTTTATTTCCAGCTAGATTATCAAAATATGTATTAACTACATCTCCAACTGAGTTAAATTTATATTTTCCACCAACTGTTAAACTATCAGCGTCATATTCTTTAGATTTTGTTGATGTATAACTTCCGTAAATAGATAAGTCCTCTGTTAGATTCAAAGTTGCAAATAGATTATATGAAAGCATATTTTCCATCTTAGTTGTCTCTACTCTATACTTCTCTGATAATCCTTGTAACTTAAGAACTTTTCCATCCCTTATATTTCCTAACTCTGTTTCATATTCAAAGTTTCCACCAAAAATGTATTTTCTTCCAAATAAATAACCTGCTTTTTCTAAAATAATTCCAGCCTTTGGAACAACAGAATCATAAAACTCCTCATCTACAGTTCCTTTATTATTAATAGCCAACTCATTTTGAGGTCTACTTGTTGGAATTGGATCCTCTGATATATTACCTTGAACTATCTTAGTCCAATCTACTCCTCCATAAACACCAAATTTATAATCATCTTTTAAAATATTATAAGCTGCTGTCGTTCCTATTCCTAATCCATAAGTTGGGAATGTTGAATCAAAAAGTCCATATGTATTACCATAATTTACTATTCTTTTAACAGAGTTAAAAGATGTTGTTACTCTTGCATTTGATGTTAAAGAAAATCTCTCTGTAAATTTATAGTTATAATATCCTCCCACATATATATTGTTTAAATCTGCACTTCCATACTCTCCACCTTGAAATTTAACTTTTCCGTTAGATCCTCCATACATTAAACCTAATTTAGCATTATTTTCTATTTGTTTTTCTGTAACTCCTAAAACTCCGTGCTCATTATAAGAAACATCCATAAGACCACTTATTCTATGATTATTATCCATGTATATTATATCTTGAGTTGAAGAATTAGTTGCTCTCTCTCTTGTAAAATCACTCTGATTAACTCTATCCATCATTCTTTTAGAAAGAGTTCTTGAATTTATCGATGCAATATCTGCCATATAGCCATAAACTCCTCCTGAAAGTTGTTTCATTGCATTTGTAAACTCTCCAGTTGTTTGAAGTTGCTCAGCATCAGAAACAGCATAAATCAGAGATTTATCAAGATTTTTAGCTTCTAAAGCACTTTTAGCTATCCTATCTCCCTCTAAAAGATTAGCAAAATTTGATAATTTTGATGTTGTTAAAATCTCTCCATAACTATTTTTCTTTGCGATTACATTGCCATCTTTTACCTCATAATCCCATATTACAGAGGAGTTTATCTTTGCATTTTCTCCTAGTTCAATATATACACCTCCAAAAGCTTCTGATAAATCAAACTCTGTTCTTCCATCTCCAGAAATAAATGAAAAACTTATATCTCCATTTAAAACTAATTTATCAGCTGAAATTATTGAATTTTCTAAAGTTTTATCCGTTAAAGAATTTTTAAAATCTACAACTATTGAACTATTTGAAATTTCTAACTTACCTTTTTCTGATGTTAAAACTCCCTCTTTTTCTAACTTGTTTTTATTTTGTTCAAAATACTCTTTATTTCCTTTGTTATATTCTAAATCTATAAAAGCATTGTTTATTTTACTATTTCCACCAGTAGCTGATAAAATTTCATAATTTTCTATTCTCAAATTTGATAGAGTATTCTCACCTTGAAAAAATAAAGCATCAATACCTATTCCTCCTAGGATATCTCCATTTATCTCCCCACCTTTTAATACTACACTATTATTAGTTGCTGCATCGTAATATTTCCCAGTGTCAGGATTCAATTTTCTTAAAACCTCAGACTTTATTGCTACTCCATTTCCACCATCTATTTTGCCGCCTTCATTTATAAAAACTCCATCACTTACCAAAACAGCATTTCCAGAATTATAATTTTTAATCTCACCAGTATTTGTAACTTTACCTGCTACTTTAACCCCAGAACTTGTAGAGTAATTCTCAATTATTCCACTATTTAAAGCTATTCCAGTAGCCCTTACATCTAGTGCAAACCCTGTACTATTATTTGAAATACTTCCTTTATTTTCTCCAAAACCATTATTTTCAATCTTCATTCCTAAAGCTTTATCAAAAACTTCAATTTTTCCCTTCTCATCATTTAAAGCATTACTTCCTTTTCCTGAAGCATTCATAGCTGAAGCATTAACAGATGTAACTTGTATTACTCCGTTATTTTTTACAGTTCCTCCATTTTGTGATAGCATTGCATTTGATGTTTTTCCATTTCCTTTATGAATTATAACTCCTTCATTTATTCCTTCAGCTTTTGTTCCAATCGCTTTTATTCCTGATGTAAATTCTCCTGCTGTCACATAGATATTTCCACTATTTAGACCTATTCCTTCAGTTATAGAAATTCCCGATGAACCGTTCCCTGTTACATATATATCTCCTGAGTTATCTCCTTTTGATCCTGTTTCTACAGATATAGCAATTCCATCTTTTACATCTATTTTATTTTTATTTGTTCCACTAGCTCCACCTGTTAACTTTAATCCTTTAGCACCTTTTAAAACATTTATTTCACCTTCATTTATTCCTTGAGAACCTGCCTTTTCTATAGCCATTCCTGAAGTATTTTTTCCAGAAACATTTATAGTACCTTTATTTTCTGCGTACCCTCCGTTTTGAGCCACTATTGCATTTGATGTATCCGAACCATTTCCAACATGATTTATAATACCTTCATTTATTCCTTTTTTATTTTTCCCATCCACTTTCATTCCTGAAGTAAACTTATTTCCTTTTACATTAATTACTCCTTGATTTATAATAGTTTGATCTTTTCCTGCTGACATTCCAGCTCCTCCAGCTGCTGATATATCAATCGTTCCATTATTAATCACAACTTCATTTGAATAACTTTTTAAATTTTTACTTGAAAATAATAGAAAGATTCCTAACAACACTATTTTATCTTTTGCTTTCATACTACCCCCGTTTTTATTTTTATTTTAGTATCACCATGATACCCCACCATTTTTTTCATGTAAATCAGCCGTTTTTTATATACTTTTTTCTATGTCAAAAAAAATATAGATAAAAATAAACATTCTTATTTTTTTTGTTTTTCTTGCTAGAATTTAGCACATATAAAATAGAATATTTACATTTTATACTGTTATATGTAATATTTACCCATCAGAAATATTATTAATATTCTCTTTTCAATTCCTAAGGAGGACACATGAAAGAAATTAAAAAAAATATTCGAAAGAGTCAAATTTTAGAATTAATTGATACTCTTTCTAAAAAAAACTACATTCCAATCTATGCAGATAACATAGTTGAAGCTCGTAATCTTGTTTTAAAATTAATACCACAAGGATCATCTATCGCATTAGGTGGTTCTGTTACTATCAACGAATTAAATTTAATTGAATCTTTTAGAAGTGACAATTATAGATTATTCGATAGATATAACCAACCTGATTGGCCTTCTACCGTCGAATGTATGCGCCAAGGATTACTTGCAGACTATTTTGTTACAAGCACTAATGCCATTACTAAAAATGGGGAGCTTATTCAAATGGACTCTGGAGGAAATCGAGTAGCTAGCTTACTTTACGGACCTAAAAATGCCATTGTTATTTGTGGAATCAATAAACTTGTTGATACATACCAAGATGGATTAAATAGAATTCAAGAGTTTGTTGGTCCATTAAATTCAAAAAGAATTAATCATAAAACTCCTTGCAACATCTCTGGAAAATGTGAAAATTGTAATACAAAACAAAGAATCTGTAATTTTACTACAATTGTAAAATCTGGAGATAGAGTTGATGGTAAAACTTTTGTTGTGATTATCAATGAGGAGGTTGGATATTAATGGATCAAAATTTAAAATGGTTTTATGACCTGAAAGCACAAGAGATTACTAAATTACTTCTACATAAAGAGTATGATGCAATATTGGTTAAAGATTTAAATGAATTAAAAAATATTTTAATCTCTAAAATTCCAAATAATACATCGATTGTTAATGACTCTACTCCTTTTATAAAATCTTTAAATCTTGAACAAATTTTCTCAAATAATAGTCACAAAATTTATGATTATACGAAAGATAGAGAAGCTCTTTTAGCTGATAACTTTATTGTAGAGTGTGATTTTGTCACTGCAAATGGAGAACTTATATTTCTTGATAACTTTGCTAGTGCTGCATCAATCTTCGGACCAAACAAAATTTTTGCTATTGTTGGAGTTAATAAATTTATAAAAAATTTAATCGAAGCTGAAAAAAGAATGCCTGAAATTTTAGAAATAAGAAATCATTTTAATGATACAAATAATAGTTTTGGAATTATTCATCATGGTAGAAAATTTCCAAATAAATATACTGTTCTTATAGTTCCAGAAAATATAGGTTTCTAGTATCTTCAAATATTAAATATATATAAAAAAGCAGAGATTAACTCTGCCTTTTTATTTTACCAATATTTTTTCCACTCTGGTTTAAATAATCTTGTTAAAGCCTCTAAATAATAGTAATCTCCCCAGATATTACACTCTTTAACTCCTGATCCATGAGGAATTGAGTAAACTGCATCTGTTAAAAGTCCATTAGAATAATCTAAATCTTTTGTACTGTAATTTTTCATCAGTGATTTCATCATTTTATGAGCTGCATTTAAATAGATCTCTCTATCTGGATCATTTTCATCTAAATATTGATCCATCTCTAAAATTCCACACACTGCTATAGCTGCAGCTGATGTATCTCTTGGTTGTCCAGAACCATCTGTAAATACTAAATCCCAGTAACATACATCATCTTCTGGTAGATTGTTTATAAAGTAATTTGTAACTCTTTTATAAAGGTCCATATATCTTTTATCTTTTGTATAACCATAAGCTAATGGGAATCCATAAACTCCCCAAGCTTGTCCTCTTGCCCAAGCTGAAGTATCTGAGTAACCTTGCGCTGTTACTCCTCTTGTAGGCTCTCCTGTCTCATGATCAAAGTAATATGTATGATGAGTTGATGAATCCTCTCTAACAACAACACTTGAAGCTGTAGCTAAATGTTTTGCACCTATTTCAGCAAACTTTTTATCTCCAGTCATCTCTGTTGCCCAAAATAGTAGAGGTACATTCATATTACAATCTATAATAAGTCTATAATCCTCTGGTTTCCCTAAATCTCCCCAAGCTTGGATAAACTGTCCCTTCTCTTGGAATCTTGTTATTAAGTGTTCAGCTGCCTTTATTCCAACCTCTTTGGCTAACTTGCTTCCTGTAACTCTTTCTTGAGCAACTGCTGAAAGAGAATATAAAAATCCAATATCGTGATGATTAACATGTACCTTATTCTCTATTCTTGTTTTATACCCCTTTAATTGATACTCAGCTATTTTTCTATATTTTTCATTTTCAGTCATCTCATAAGATAACCATAACATCCCTGTCCAAAATCCTACTGTCCAATCATCAAAATCCTCTGCATTTTTTGTTCCAGGATATATATTATTTACACTAGCTGCTCTTGGATATGTATCTATAAATACTTTAGAGTTTTCATCTACTTTTTTCATAGCTTCATGCATTGCAAAAAATAGATCCTCTTTTGATAACCTAAACTCTTTTGAATATTTCTCTCTCGTCTTTTTTAATATTTCCATTTTATCTCCCCTCTTATCAAGTTTAAAATTTAAACTTTCAGTTATAATTTAAATGGATTATACGAGTATTTTTTTTGGTTGTAAATCTTCTTTTTTGCATCTTCCTTTTTCTATCTCTTTTTTATATTCCGTTTTAGCTTTATTTTTCTAAAATCTCTTCTGGATTAAATTGTGTTGGTGATATCCCCTCGTATTTCTTGAAAATTCTTATAAATGTATTAGAACTGTTGTAGCCTAACTCTTCTGCTAAATCTTTTATTTTTATATCTTTTTTCTCTTTTAATATCTCTTTTGCTTTTTCTATTCTGTAAACATTTATATAATTTTTAAAGTTATCTCCCATAACTTTTTTAAATAAAATACTCGTATATTTAAATGACAGTCCTAAGTAATCTGCTAAATTATCTAAAGAGAAATCTAATTGATAATTTTTATCTATATAAGTCTTTATTTTTTCTCTAATGGCTTCATTTTCATCTTGTTCACTAGTTTTCTTTTGTTTACAAATTTCGCTTATAAGTTCATTAAAAATAATTCTAATTTTCTCTAAATTTCCTGTTTTTGTAATACTTTCAATATCTAATTTCTCACAATGTAATGAACTTTCAAACTCTTTTAGCTGAACAACAACTCTATTTAAAGTGTTATAAAGTAGTCCTGTAAACTCTTTGATATCCTTTTTATCCATTGCTTCTGGATTTATTCTATCTATAAATATCTCATCTACTATTTTTTTAGCACCTTGTAAGTTTCCATTTAATAGTTTTGAAACTAATTTTGCCTCTGTTTCAATAGGGTATGTAAGTATTAATTTTCCACTTTTTATATTTTCAGAAAATAAAACCTTTCTTCCTTTAGCCATAAACTTTGCATCTAAAATCTTTTTACAAGTTATATACTCCTGTGGAAAGCTCTCTACAGACACAAACTCATTGGATACTGCAGCTATTAACTCCACACTATATTTTTGTCCTATATTTTCTAACATAAAATGAAAAGCATCCTCAATAATAGAGTCACTTTCCTCAGGTACTATAAAAGCTATACTTTTATAATCTATGTCTATATGTTCATATATTCCATTTGAAGATAAACTCTCTTTTAAATACTCTCTAGCTAAAGTGAAATTCTTAAAATCTAATCCTTCGTCATCGCTATCAAATATCTCAACTAAAACAATCTTTAATTTTCTTCCTTGAAGAGATTTTACTTTCCTAGTTAACTCTCCAACTTCATGAATTTTTCTTATTCCTAAAACAAAATCTCTCAAATTTTTTCTTCTATCTACAACTGCTAATGTATTTATTTCTCCAATCAATTCTTTTCTTTCTTTATATAGTTTAATAGAATAATCTATTAACATAGCTAAAAGTCCTAAAGCTAAAAATATAACTACCGACATTAAAAATAACACTTGATAGAATCGAGAATAGTTTGGTGTATATAAAAATTTAAAATTTAACCCGCTGCTTCTTAAAATATAGCCATTATTCCCTTTTCTTTTAGTTACAATATTTTTATCTAAATGATATATTTTATTATCTTTTAAAATCTCCCATTTTCCAACTTCATCACCAAAAAGACCTGAGAAAAAAAGTTCTCTATCTAAATTTACTATCCAAAAAATTCCCTCTTCTAAATTAAAAATCTTATTCTTCAAAACAAAACTAATCTGCTTTTCTTGAGGAATTAAAATCAAATTTAAATTTAAATCTTCCTGTTTTTTCTCCTCAATTCCAAGAGTTTTTAAATAGTTATCTTTATTTTTAGTTCCATCTCCCGTTACAATAATATCAGAATTATCTTTTCCTAAGCTTAAAGTATATCCGCTTTTCCCATAAATATTATTCTTTTTTTGGATTTCTTGTAGGACTTTTATTAAATTATAGTATGAGATTTCCTTTGAATTATAATATTCCTTTATAGGTTCCGTATTTTCTAAATCTCCAATAGAGGACATAAACAACTCTATTTTTAAATTTATTTTATTCAAAAGTCTTTCAACTCTTAGCTCTTCCTCTTTTTTATACCCTTTATATTCATTTACCCCAAATAAAAATATTATTATTGAAGAAAAAATTAAAAAAAACCATATTTTTTTGTTCAAAACAATATTTTTTCGTTCTTTTTTTAACATATTACCCCTTTTACAAAACCTTTTTATTTATTATACTACAATTATAACTTCCCATGCAACAGTATAATTAATTGGGTTCATTCCTAAATCTATCCAAATTTTAACAAACTTGCTATCCTCTTCTCCATACACTTCTAAATTTATTTTTTCACTTTTATAAAATTTATATATTAGATTACCTAAAGATATCTCTTTAAACTCCCCAGTTACAAAAGTATCCTTCATTGGCTTTCCATCAATACGTATAGTTTTATTTTTCAAATTAGAGATTCTCATATTAGCTACAGTTGAATATACTTCTCCCTCTCCAGTTATATAATTCTCTAAATAAACCATACCTGTCTTTTTAAAAATATAGTTTTTCTTACTACTTAACTTACCATTCCAGTTGATAAAATCCATATAGGCAACTCCTGACTCCTTATCTCCAAACCCTTCAGCTACACTATTTTTTGGCATATTCTCTACAGAACTTTCTACACCTTTTATATTTTCCATATCCATTTTTATCTCTGTTGTTCCAGGAATATAGTAAAAATCTACACCTTTCCAATAATCTATATACTCATCTCCATTTGAATATATATATACTGCTCCATCCCCTGTAAACCACCCTTTTGTATTCTCTCCATTAAATGTTTCAAAGTTACCAATTTTTTTTGAATGCATAGCAAGTCCTATAGCAAATTCTCTATTTCTATAGAAAACTCTATCCATCTCATTGAAACACTTTACCTCACTAGAATAGCTTTTAACTTTAATCTTTGAATTTTTTAATACATCCTTTGATAAGTTATAAAATATAGCTCTTTTCTCTTTTTCTGTATATAGATAACATTTATCTAAAGACAGCTCTCTTTTTGCTATTTCTAAAAGTTTTACTCTATTTTCTTCATCTACTCCATGAGCTAATAACAGCAAAGAATTTATAACTTCATGTCCTATCTGATGGTCATTTCCATCCCTAGTTATAGCTCTACCATTAACTATATCTGTTATAGCTCCTTTAAAAAATAGTGGTTCAAAAGAGGAGTAAACTCTTTCACATATTTTTTTAGTATCTATTTTATTCCTAAGTTTTTCATCCACTAAATATATTATTTCAGCAATCCCTGATAGTAAAACATTTCCATAAGTTCCTGCATATGGTATAAATCCATGCTGTATAAAAGATCCATCTGCATAAAACCCATCTCTATTACTTAGTGTTTCTACATTTTTTTCAGATATTATCTCTAAAGTTTCAGATATAGATTCAACAGCTTTTTGACGTATCTCTAAACTATTTAAAAGAACACCTCTTAAAAACATAATTTTACAAGTATCAATTAAATTTCCTCCAGTTGCTGGTCTTAAAGGGGACCCACTCGGATGCATTGCCACTGGATTATTTCCTAAATATCTCTCATCTGGTAAAAAATATCTTGTTACATCTATTATCTTATCTATTAAATCTTTTTCCAATCTCTCTAAAAAAAGAATCAATATATCATTTAATAGTAATGGGTATCCAATCTCCCATTGCCACCAGTTTGTATGCTCTATAGACTCTAAATTGTAGTAGTTTTCATAGTTATTTTGTAATACCTCATGAGCTATTACAAATAAAAGTTCATCTTTATAATAAACTGAATTTTCTGTATTATAAGCTATCCCTAAAGTTAATATTTTTTTATAACTATCTCTAACCCTTTCTACTAAAACTCTTTTTTCGTTCTCTTCAATTAAAGTTTTATTCTCTTTATATTGTTTTAAAATATCTTCACACTCTTGCTCCAATTTTTTCAAAGTTTCCTCTGGTGCAATTTTCCCTGTTAAATATTCTATACGTTTTTTTAATATTTCCCCCATTTTTTCTTCTCCCTCTTATAATCTTTTTTCTATATCTCTTAAACTCTTTTGTCTTTAATATACTTGCTATGATATTTTTAGTAAATATACCATTTTCTTTAAATATCATCTTTTTTCTATAAGAACATATCTTGTACAAAATAAAAAGTGTATGCCTTCTAATTTCAAGACACACACTTTATTTTTTTCTATAATTCAATGGAGACTCCTTAAACTTTCTTTTAAAAATTAGGGTAAATGCACTAGGTGATGAAAAAGATAGAATGTCAGATATGTAACCAATTTTGTAATCTGTAGTTTTTAATAGTATTGCTGCTTTAGTTAATTTTTGGTTTAATATATATTCTGATGGAAAAATACCCAAGTACTTTTTAAATTGCTCTTTCAATACTTTATTATATGTTTTAAACTCCTTCTCTACATCACTAACAGTTATTCTTCTATCAATATTAGAATCTATATATAAAAGTATATCCATAAAATTTTTATCGTTTAAATAATTAAATCCAATATTATTTTTTCTTTCTCCTAGGTAAAAAATCACATCTAATAATAACTTAAAAAAAGTTAATTCTTTATCCTCTATTTTTAAAGCTTTCTCTATTTCAAATAGTACTTTTTTTAGATTATAAATCTTTATTCTTCGATACTCTTTCTTTTTTATTTTATTATTTAACGTTTCTAATAAAGAGTAATCTTTTATTTGAAAAATATCTAATTTACACTCTCTTGTTAAAACTAAAATGCTATTAAAATAAAACTCATTACAAATTATCAAATCTCCCTCTTCAAAAAACACATATTCCTCTGAATTATAGTAATATAATCCTTTTCCCTTTGTACAAATTCTAATAACTGTACCACTCAAATTTTCTAAATCTTTAAAATATCTTCTTTTTCCTTTAATATCCTTATAATTAACTCTAAATAGTTCATAAAAACTATTTTTTATAACCTCTATCTCCCTAGACATTAATTTTCTATCCTCCTATTTAAAGTCAATAAATGGGATATCCTCTCGCTACCTACTTTTTTATTAAAAATCTCTAATTTTACTGATTATCAAATCATATTTTTCTTTAATAAAGGACATCGGGGGACATCTTTATATTCGAAAATTTTTTGTAATGTTGTTTAACTTAAGTCTTAAATAAATATGTTTAAAGTAAATGCGAGAGGATATAGACTTTTTGAATTTTCTGATTTTAGTAAAATAGTCTTGCTCTTATAGTACTCTATTTTAACGAAAAAAAATGTCATTTTAAAAAATATTTTAGCACTTTTTCTAAAAAAATATTTTTGAAAAAAAAAGACTAGATAAACAAGTTATCTAGCCCTATTTTCCATTATGCTTTATGAGCATAGAAGTGTTCGCAATCTCCAAACTCTTTTTCTTTTAATTTCATTAACTCTTTAATAACCTCGTTAAAGTCGATATTTGAGAACTCTAAATCTTCAATACCTCTTTCTATAACTGTATATCTATCATCGTCTACTTTTGTTAAAGTTATTGTATGATCTTTAGCTAAAGGCATCTCTTTTTTAGTAAATATTACTTTCTCTCCAGTTTTCATTTCGTTTACACACTCTAAAATAAATGATTCAAATTTTTCTACTGTTATTTTTTTAGACATAGTAATTCACCTTTCCCTTAAATATATATTAGTTTTATTTTTTACTCTCTGTAACTCTTCTTCTACAAAAAATAGATTTTTCTTTTATTTTTTATATATTTTTTTATTTCATAATTCTAAAGGAATTTCTTTCTTAAGTTAGTAAAGTAAAACATACAATCATATAAATAATTTAATTATAGTTTAACTATAGAAGGAGGCTACAATGGCTCTAAAAGAGGATTTTTATAAGATTTTAGAAGTTAATAAAAATGCCAGTGAGGCTGAGATAAAAAAGGCTTATAGAAAACAAGCTCGAAAATATCACCCTGACAAATTTAGTTCTTCAAGTGAGGCTGAAAAAGCTACAGCTGAAAAAAAGTTTAAAGAGGTTAATGAAGCTTATCAGATATTATCTGATCCAGAAAAAAGAACTCAATACGATAACTTTGGTCACGCTGCTTTTGAACAAGGTGGACCTAGTAGTTCTCAAGGTTATGGTCAATACGGTGGTGGACAAAACTATCAAGATTTTAACTTTGGTAATTTCAACTTTAACTTCAATGAATTTGGAGGTGGCGGAGGAGACGAAGATTTAGGAGATATCTTTGGATCTTTCTTTGGTGGTAGAGGAGCTCGAAAAAGAGGACCTCAACCTGGTGGAGATTTATCTATGGAGATTGAAATCTCTTTGGAAGAATCTGCTAAAGGTGGAGAAAAAACTATTCGTTACGCTCGTACTGGGAAAAATGGTGCACCTGAAGAGGTGGAGAAAAAATTTAAAATACCTGCTGGTATAGCAGATGGTCAAAAATTAAAATTAGCTAAATTTGGTAATGCTAGTACAAGTGGAGGGCCACATGGTGACCTTTACATACATATAAAAATTAAACCTGACGATCTTTTCATAAGAGATGGATATGATGTTATCTGTAAAGTTCCAGTTAGTTACTATACTGCAGCTTTAGGAGGAGAAGTAGAAGTTCCAACTTTAAGTGGAAATAAAAAAATTAAAATCCCTGCAGGAACTCAAAGTGGAAAACGTTTTGCTTTAAGAGAGTATGGAATTTTTAATCCTAAAACTAAGAAAAAGGGAACTCACTACGCTGAGATAACAATTGAAGTTCCTGTTGATTTAGATGAGGAACAAAAAAGTTTACTTAAAGAGTTTGATGAAAAACTAAAAGATAAAAATAGAAAAATTAAAACTAGCTTTATAGAAAAAGTTAAGAGATTTTTTAAACTATAAAAAAAGCTGAAGGTCATCTTCAGCTTTTTTACTTACATATATAGTTTCCCTGAAAGAAAATAGTTTATTCCTGGGGCTGGTACTGCTGTTAAACTTGTTTCTTCATAGTTATACTTTTGATTAAATATGTTGTTTACTCCAAAACTTACACTTAACATATCTGTAGCCATATATGTTATCATAAGATCTGTATAGTTATAGCTATCAACCTTTGTATCAATAGTGTTATTCTCTTTACCATACTCTTTAACCAAATAACTTCCAACAAGATTAAAATTAGCATTAATTTTTATTCTCTCAGTCACTTCATATCCAGCTCCTAAAATAACTTTTCCTTTTGGTACCATTGGTAACTCTTCGCCATTATATAATCCCTTCGTTATCTCAGTATTTACATAAGAAAACGACTGATATGTCGTTAGTTTTTCAAAGTATTGCTCTAAGTATAACTCTCCTCCGAACTTTCTAACCTCATTTAAATTTTTATATTGCCACTCTTTTATCGCTGGATTATGAGAGTTTTTCTGAATTAACATTATCTCATCATGAGTAAATGTCAAAAATAAAGATACATTTACAAAAGTGTCTCCTAAAAAATCCCTTGCTCCCACCTCAAAGTTATCTGAAGTTTCAGATTTTAAATCATTTGAAATATATGTCATATTGACTTTATCTGTTATCTGCCCAGGAAGCGGTGATGTAAATCCTCTTTCATACCTTGTATAGACAGTTCCTGATTCACTATATCTATAGTTTGTTCCTATTTCAAAAGCATAATTATCACTTCTTTTTTCATCTTCAATACTTTTATACTCATGAATTTTACTCATAGAAATTATCTCTGTTTCACTATCTCTTTTTCCACCATATCTTGAATGCTCATATCTAACTCCTAAAATAAGCTCCCACCGCTCTCCTAAACTGTATCTATTAAGTCCATAAATAGCATTGGTCTCTTTAAAAATATCATTTTTAAGATTTATACTTACATCCCCTTTTATTTTTAAATTCGGCATAGGCTTAGGAAAAAATTCTCCATTAGCTCGAATTTTACTATCTCTTAAAAGCTTTGTATCGCTATAATCATAACCTAGAACAAGTTCTCCCTTTTCATACACATACTTCCCTCTTGTTTTAAACCCTTTAGTATCCTCTTTAAATCTACCATTCATTGATGCTGGTAGATTTTCTCCTATAATATCAAATGGCATATGACCAAGTTTTGGAATCTCATAATCCATAAAAGAGTTTTCTGTGAAATCTCTTTTGTAGTTTTGATAGTAAAATGTATTTAAAAGTGTAAATGAATCACTAAACTTATATTCATAATCTAAAGAGTATGACTCTCTTTTAGAATCACTTATCACAGGAAATCCCATAGCTTTTCTATCTTTTTCTAATAACTCTTTATTTATTCCTGTAGAATAATCTCTATTTTCATCAAAATATGACATTTGAAATTTAACTCTATTTTTTTCATTAATTAGATAATCTATTCCTCCACTAAAGTTATTACTTTCTTGAGAATCTCCATCTCTATAACCATTACCTTTTAAATAGTTATAGTTAAAATTTCCATATATATCCTCAGTGAAATTTTGTCCCATAGATAATCCCGTATTTCTAAAATCATATGATTTTATTCCACCCTCTAAAACCAAATAATCCTTTCTTAAAGAGGATTTAGTTATAATGTTTACAACGCCACCAGAGCTTCCAGATCCATTTAATACAGTTCCCCCTCCAGGTATTATCTCTATCTTATCTATAGAGTTTAAAGATATCGTATTAATAGGAAGAGTCCCCATAGCATCATCAATTGGATTTAAACTTACTCCATCTGATAAAACTTTTACCTTTGATATAGCTTTCTCTCCATTTCCTCTAATATCAACTCTTGGACCAAAATATGTATCTTGTATAATTACATTTGGAGCTCCTCTTAAAACATCCTCCACACTTTTATAGTTTCCATTATCAATTTGCTCTTTAAGTAAAAGAGTAACATTTTTATTCTCTGAAAGAATAGGTGTTTCAAATCCACTAGTTGAAAGAATAACTGAATTCTCTAGTTTTATAGCCTCTTCTTGAGAGAAGGTACATACAGTTGTAATAAAAGACACAGTTATAACCTTCAATAATTTCATTTTTCTCATCTCCTTCTTTATTGTCTTAAATTAAAGAGCTAGAAAATAATTCTAGCTCTTCTTTTTTATTTTCCTTGCTCTTGATACATTTTCTCTTCAACGCTGATAAATACATCTGCAATCACTCCATAAGCTTCTGCCCACGCATTTATAACATCATCTGTAGCATCTGCTCCTAGAACCTCTTTTATAGCTCCTAAAAGGTATTTACCTACAATTGGGTATTGTTCCTTTGTAACTTTTACATTTATATGAGTTTTTGCAATTGATTGCACCGCTGGCATTAATACTGCTAAATTATCTATGTTTTGAGCTGCTGCTAACACTGTCATTGCTAGAGCTTTTGGTTGCGACCCATCCTTTTGCTTTCCTGAATCAAACATATCTTTAATTTCTGGATTTTCTCCTAACATATTTTTATAAAATACTGTAGTTATTTCAACGCCTCTTTCTTTTAAAACTGGTACTGTTGATTTTACTATCTCTATTGTTTTTTGTGATAACATCTTTAATCTCCTCCTGTTGAACCTTTTCTACGTAAAGTATACTAAAAAAGTATTAAAAAAACTGTAACATATGTTACAGTTTTTAATTTTTTTTATAATAACTCACCACTTTTTTGACTCATGATTCAAAAAACCTTTGACTTTTTGTGAAATTTGAATTATAATTCAAGTATAAGAAATTTTTAAACATTTTCCAAAAATCAAATCAAGAAAAGGCTCTTATTCAAGAGCTTTTTTTTGTAAGAAACAAGCGGAGGTACAATTATGTCTTTAGTAACTATTGCTAATACTGGCGAGGTTATAAGTAATCAACTTTATTTAATTAACTTTATCGATGACTTTCACTACAATCTTCTAAATAAAGAGGATAAAATTAACTATATATTAAATTTTGATTTGAATAAATTTCCCACTTTTTTAAGGGAAGATTTAGTTAACATTGAAGCTGAACAGGAATTAGAAAAATATCGTTTAAAATTCTTTCCTGAGCTACCATCTAGATGTGGTGCACAGTTCGCCTTTGAAAAGTTAACAGACCTTTTAACTGCAGCTAAGATGTATGGGTGGAAAGGTACTATTTACAAGGTATCTATTGATACTAGCAAAGATTATACTCTATCTAAGCATAATGCTGATATAATCTCTGAAATTAGAAACTCTGATTTCAAATCTATCTCAAACACATTAAATGATTATTGGACTGGAGATATTAAATGGGCAAAGTGTCATGATAGAGATCTACACTTTTTACCTACAACTGAGTATTTAATTGAAGGAAGTATCAATATCATTGAAACTTTAGACAAAGCTATATAATAACAAAAAGAGGAAGTTTTATAAACTTCCTCTTTTTATTGTTTAATCCAACATGTTATAATAAATAAAAAAGTTTAGGAGGAAAAAATGTACGGTCTATCAGAAACAGATTTTTTTAAAATTATTGATATTTTGAAAAAGTACAAAGAAAAAATAGAATGGGTAAAAATTTTTGGTTCTAGATCTAGAGGAGATTATAAAGAAACCTCAGATATAGACTTAGCTATATTCCTAAGAGTAAACAATATTATTGATGATATACGAAATGATTTTTATGAATCAGATTTAAAATATACTGTAGATGTAATTGAATATACTAAGAATATTGGAGAAAATATAAAGAGAAATATAGAAACTGATGGAATCTTAATATATAAAACTAATGAGAAAGGTGGGATTTTAATGAATGAAAATAAATTGAAATATAAACTTGAAGATTTTCAAAAAGCTTTAAAAAAATTAGAAATTGCTTTAGAAAAAGATGCACATTTAGATGATTTATATTTAGATGGAACTATTCAAAGATTTGAATTTGTATACGAATTAAGTTGGAAACTTATGAAAAGTTATTTGGAATATCAAGGTATAGAAGTTGTAAGTCCAAGAGAAACTTTTAGAGAAGGATTTAAAGATGGAATTATACATGATGCAACAGAGTGGATTAATCTCATGATAAATAGAAATAGAACTTCTCATACTTATAATGAAGAAACAGCATGGGATATATATGATAAAATAAAAAATGAATATATAAATTTATTTAAAGATTTTGAAAAAGAAATAATAAAAAAAATAGATTAAAAGAGGAAGTTTTATAAACTTCCTCTTATCTCTTTTATTTGGTTTATAACTATTCTTACTATTCTTACAAAGATAATTGATATAAAGAATACAGCTAATGTTGTTGCTGCCACTCCAAAGTTATACCAAAATATTCCTCTACTTTCATCTATACTTCTAATATAGTTTGAATACTTTAAAATTGCTGTAGATCCTATTGCTAATGGGAATGTAAATGACGCATATACTGGTGTAAATTTAAGTCTAATAATTTTAACCATTGATATGTAAAGCAGTGCTGTCATAAATATTCCTAATGGAAATAAAAATCCTACCATTGCTGGATTTGGAGTTTTAAAAGCCACTAAATATCCTGCTAAACAAAGATTAGGTGGTGCTGCCATAATTGCAAAAGTTGGTAGTCTTGCATCGTCAATCTTTTCAACAAATATAATTCTATATAACATCATAGGAAGCATTACTACATAAAAAGCAAAACCTATGTAAAATATTGCTTGTGCTAACTGTGGCATTCCCATAACTGCTGAATCCACTGATGCTACAACTATTCCAATTGGTGGTACAAACCAACTTGGTACCATATGCTCTATATTCCAAGAACGAAATCTATGATATATAAATGATGCTCCAAATATTAGATGTAAAAGTATGCATAACAGCCATAACCCTTTTCCTAAAGATGGTGAAAACTCATAAAGTACTACTGAGAAATTCATTAAAGCCATATCTAAGGTAGGTATAAAACTTCCTAGTGTTGGGTGCTTCAGTTCCTCTTTAAAAACATCAAAGTGCAGTATATTCTTTATAATTATAGGAAGAAGTAACATCAACGATATAAAGTTTCCTATATATAAAGCTTTTGGATTAAGTATAACTGCTACTGCTCCACTAACTCCAGATACCCCTAGAGCTAACCCCGTAAGGGCCACTGGCAAATACTTAAAATAATTTTTTAAATTTTTCATTCTTCTCGCCTCTGGTTTTAATATATATTTTTATACGTATATTATAACACATTTTTGAATCGTGATTCAACTTTTTTTGTACATATACAATTTACAAAAGTTAAACATACATATATTGTACTATTATACCCCTTTTAGCTACACTTTCTTTTTATTTTACCCTTTAATTTCCCTCTGCTATAAACTTAAATCTATACTTTTTTTGATTATAATATATTTTAGAATATTCTAAAACTTCACCTTTTTTTAAATAGGTGATATTCTCAGCTAAAAGAATAGGCTCGTTTCTCTTAAGCTTTAAGGCACTAGCTACATAATCACTTGGTATCTCTGCTGATATCTCTCTTTCACTATCTCCAATCTCTAAACCTAAACTTTTTATATAATCAAATTTTGATTTTAATAAGTTTTTTTCTTTTAAGTTAGGTAATAGTTTCATACTTATATAACTCTCTTCAAATACTGCTGGCACCTCATCTATCTGTCTAACTCTTTCCATTCTCCAGATACTATCTCCCTCTTTAATCCCTAAAATTTTAGAAATATTTTTAGGACAAGGTATTTTTTCAAATGCCAAAACTTTATTTTCAGGAGTTAGTCCCATTTCACAAACTTTTTGAGTAAATCCACGTAATCTATTGATTGGTAACTCTATTTTCTTTTCTACACTAGAAACATATGTTCCTTTACCTTGAGATCTCTCTACCAATCCCTTTATTGTCAAAGAATCAATAGCTTTTTTAGCTGTCATTCTACTGATACTATACTTTTTTGAAAGCTCATTCTCTGATGGAATCATATCCCCTGGTTTTAAATCTCCACTTTCTATCATCTCTAATAGAATACTTTCAAGTTGAACATATATTGGAGTATGAGAATTTTTATCTATCATTGGAACACCTCCTAATCAATATTTTTTATAATATCTTAACATATTTTCAAAAAAAGAAGCTAGCATTTTATGCTAGCTTCACAATTTTAATACTCTATTAGGCTTTCTTTGCAAATATGTAATCGTCAATAAGATTTCTCATTTTAGTAACTCTTCCACCATAAACTATGTGTACATTGTTGTTATCAGGAATGATAATCCCATTTGGTTTAGATTTTTTAATTAAATCCTCATTAATTAAAGCTCTATCTTTTATCTCTATTCTTAATCTAGAGATACAGTTATCTACATCAACTATATTTTTTATTCCACCAAGACCATTTATTAACTCTTCAGCTACTTTATTGTCCTCAGTATCTAAAGCTTTACCGTCATTTGAAATCTCTTCACTTTCGTCAAAGTCACTATAACTTCTTCCCATTGTCATAACATTAAACTTTTTAATTACAAAGCTATATGCAACATAATACAGTCCAAAAAATATTGGCCCTAAGAATAGGTATAAGTACCATTTTGTCTGCATTCCTTGTAAAGTTCCAAATACAAACCAATCAATTATTCCACCTTGAATATTTCCAATTGTCACATTGAACATTGCAGGCACCATAAATGCTAAACCTGCAAGAATTGAGTTAACAAACCAAAGCATTGGCGAAATAAATATAAATGTAAACTCTATTGGTTCAGTTATTCCTGTTAGTATAACTGCTGTTAATCCTGGAATAAAGTACTTAATTAGTTGCTCTCTTTTTTCAGGTAAAGCGCACTTATACATTGCAAATATAGCTGCTGGCATTCCAAATACCATGTGTAAGATCTTTCCTTGAGCTAAATACTGTGTTGCTCTTGGAGAGAAAGCCAAATGATTTTCTAATTCAGCAAAGTATATATTTAAAGCTCCAACTTGTGTATGTCCTGCTACATTTTCAATTCCACCAAGAGCTGTAAATCTAAAAGCTTGGTTTAAAATGTGGTGAAGTCCAGTTGGGTTTATCGCTTTTTCTAAGAATCCATATAGGAAAACTCCAAATATTTGTAACTTTGATATAACTGTTCCTAAACTCATAATTACATCATTTATAAGTGGCCACACATAAACTAATCCCATTCCCACTAATGGCATAAATAGAGCTGCAGCTATAGGCACAAATCTCTTTCCACTGTAAAATGTAAGTGATGGATGTAGCTCTATCTGTCTAAATCTATTGTGGATAACTACTCCTAAAAGTCCAGCTATCATTCCACCAATAACATTCATGTTATATACAAATATTCCTAAAACATTTGTAAACTGTGAGTTGTGAAGAGTAGCTTCTACTGCTGTCATTCCCTCATTATCCATAAGATACTTTATAGCAGTTGTAGACGGATTGTAACCCTGTACCCCTAAAAGATAGTTCATTCCAACTAACATAGCTATATAACCAACAACTGATGAATAAACTGCTACCTCTTTATCTCTTTTAACAACTCCAAGTGGAATAGCCATAGCAAATAGCAGTGGCAGTTGTCCAAATGGAATTCCAGCTAATTTTCTAATAAATCCTAAAAATGTTTGCGCTCCACTTCCTTGAAGAAAAGGTAAGAACTTAACTATATTTGGATTTTGTAACGCTGCTGATAATCCTAAGAATATCGCCATAAATGACAGTATTGATATTGGAAACAGCAATGTTTTTCCGAAACTTTGAAGATCTTTTTTAAATTTTTGCATATTAATACCCCTTTTACTATTTTCTCTCAATTAATATATTTAAAATCTCCTGGCTTTTTATTTTGTATTCTTTTAATGTATTTAATTTTTCCTCAAACATATTGCTAAGGAAAACTCCCTCGTTAAATACTAACTCTATCTCTTTTTCTGTAGGATTAAACACTCTTATAAATGTCTCTCCTGTTTTTTCACTCTCTTTTAATGCACTTACTACACACCCTTTTAAGTTTAAGTCTAAGTTTGTAGTTATGTTCTTTCTAACATTTGGAATATTTATATTAAATCTATTGAACTCTTTTAATTGATATCCCTCTACTGGAGTTAAAAACTCTTTTGCTTTTTCGCTGCTATTTTTGTCAGTTTTTACAAAAGTAAATCCTAATTTAAAGTTAAAGTTCTCTTTATACAGTTGATTATCAGGTGTTTCTATCTCTATTCCCGATGGTCTTCCTGGTCTATTTATAAGCTCTCTTTTCCCTAAGTGTGAGAACGTTCTAAATAGAGTTATAAATATTTTTTTATCTACAACCTCATACTCTTTTAGTCCGTATGAGAACATAGTTGCTACTTCTTTTTCATCTTTAAGTGAAACGTATGAGTTAAAAGTTTCAATAGATACTGGCTTTTCTGCCCACTTATCCTCTTCCCAAATGCTTAACTCTTTTTCAAAATATACTGGTTTTTCAACTACACAAAGATGAGAATCAGATTCAACTGTATTTGTTAAAATCTCTGTATTTAAAACAGCTCTAAATCTTGTATCTTCTAAATAGTTAGTATGATCTATTGCTAAATTAACTACATCTCCCTCTCCTAAAGAGATAGTTACACCAAATATAGCTTTACCATCTAAAACTTTTTCATCTCTTGATTCCTGGTTTTTAGGTACACTATATATTAAGTCATATTTTAAAACAGACTGATTCTTTGATTTTAAAACTTCACAATTTTCTATTTTTACATCTTTAGAGTTTAAAACTAAATCTTTGTGAGGAGGTGAATAGTCATAACTATCTCCTGCATCTCCACTAGTTTCTATTGAAAATACATCATCAATAACTCTATCTTCATTTTTTATTAAAAGATTAAGTTTATTATTTTCTACATATATTTTATATAGACTATTTTCCACAGATATTTCATCTACTTTCTCACTTCTTAATGAGTAATTCTCTCCATCTTCATAACTTAGGTATTTAACTGATAACCCATCTATCTCATCTATTACAAAAGCAACTTTACTTTTGAAAACTTTAATATCTAAAAGTCTAGCAGCTACTTGTCTATCTATAAGACCAGCATCTACAATCTCTTGATTTAATAGCAGGTAATCTACCTCTTTATCTCCATTAAAAATTTTGAAATCGCTAGTTCTTGTGATAAACTCCATCTCAACTTTTTCATTAGATCTTTTATACGGCAGATAGTTATAAAGAGTTACTATATTTCTATTTTCATTAGTAGAAGCTAAAGATATAAGTCTCATATATAGCTCTATTTGAGTATCTAAAATCTCTTTCACTTGAGTTAATCTCTGTTTTATATCTCTATTTACTAAGTCTGAGTTACATCCACCAATACTGTCGTGTGCATGAGCTCCAAATAGTTCTTTTAAACATTTTTCAAATATCTCATGTGGATAATCAATGTTTAACTCTTTTCCTAATAAAGCTAATGGCTCTAAAACATTGTAGATTTTATACTCTAACTCTGTATTAAGCAGTTTTATATCCATTCTAGTTGATGTTATAGTTTTGTGAATTCTTGCATGTTTACTGTGATTTAGTTCACCTTCAACACTTTCTAAAACCAATCCTTTTAAGCTATCTACATAACTTTCAAAGTCTGATACAGAAACTTTATCACCTTTATAAAAATCTCTTATATTCTCCATAATTGAATGAATATTCTTTTGAATTGGCATCTGGTCATGACCGTTCATTACAAGTCTTGCATCCCCTGCAGAGTACTTATCTAAAACTTTCATTATCTTATCCATTCTAACTTTTAACTCATCTTTATCACTTTCTAAATACTTAGCCCCTTGGTAACCAGTAGCTAAGTTAACTCCAAATATTACACTTCCATCTATTCCTTTCCATAGGAAGTCTGACTTTTCACCTTTTAATTCACTGTATCCTCTCCAGAAGAAAGTACTATCTATTCCAAACTGAGAGTATATTTGAGGCATTTGAGCTGAATGTCCAAAAGTATCAGGAGCATATCCAACTTTCATTACATCTCCATACTCTAAAGCTTTTCCCATTCCATAGTAAAGGTTTCTAATAATAGACTCACCATGTACTAACAGTAAATCTGTTTGTGTATACCAAGGTCCAACTCTAAGAGCACCTTTCCTTACTAGATTTTCTGTTCTCTCTTTCCACTTTGGAGCAAACTCTATAAAGTCATCAAGCATTACACTTTGACCATCTAAAACGTAGATTATATCTTCATTTTTTTCTAAAAATTCTATAACTTCAAACATATGATTTCTAAGAAGCACCTGTGTTTCAGCTTTTGTAAAGTACCACTCTCTATCCCAATGTGTATGCATCAATATTTTTATATCTCTACTCATTTAATTACCTCTTTGTTCTTTTTTTAACATTATTATAATCTAATAGAACAAAATATCGTAATCCTTTTTTATGGATAATTATCCATTTTGAACTCTATTTATTAGTTCATTAACCATAATTATCATATGTAGCTGTTGCTCACGAGATATAGCATCTAATTTATCTATTGAAATATTATGAGTAAATGTGAAATCACAGATTTCATCTAAAGAGCTACCTGATTTTGTTATGGCTACTACAGTTTTTCCACTCTCTTTAAACTTTTTAGCTACATGCTTAACTCTTAATGTTTCTCCTGAACTGGATAAAATAAAAAGTATAAAATCATCAAACTGCTCTATCATTCTCTCTTCACTTACTACAATAGCTTGAAATCCTAGGTATAGTAGTTGTCTTTGAAGATAAGAAGCTGTTATCTGAGAGGCTCCAAGTCCATATATCAATATTTTTCTATTCTCTTTTATCACTTCTGCTATTCCTTGAACATCTTGAAAGTTTATATTCTCTATATAAAAAAATGTATTATTTATACTTAAACTCTTTGAACTTTCCATCTTCTCTAGGTCCTGTTCAATGGAGTATTTCAATTCACTAAATCCTTTAAAACCTAGCTTTTTACAAACTCGATTTACACTTGCTTGAGAGGCGTAAGCCTCTTCACACAGTTTAACTACAGAATATTTTGGAATTTTATCAAAATTTTTCTCAATAAAATCTAAGATACTCTCCTCACTTTTAGTGAACTTTGCCTTTAACTCTCTTGTTTGTAATAGATTTATAACTTTATACTCCATTGAAACCACCCTTCTAATTTTATATTAATTAGATATTAACATATTATCTTAATGTTGGCCAATAATCCTTATTTGCTTCAATTAATGCATCTAAAATCTTTCTAGCTTTTTTAGCATCAACAACTGTTCTATTTAGAGTTAAAGCTTGAAGTGCTTTAGCATATGAACCTTCAAACCATGCCTCTACTGTTAATCTCTCATAAGCAAATTGCTGCTCTATAAGGCCCTTGTAGAATGTTCCTATTTTTCCAACTCCAAATGGTCTTGGCCCATTGATTCCTAAATTAGCTGCTACCTCTACCATTACATCATCATCTAAGTTACTTATCAATCCGTTATTTTGAACTATCACTATATATATTCTATTTTCATTAAAAGCTATTGATTCAGCAACTTCAACAATCATCTCACCATGAGCATCATTATGAACAACATTAGAATCTCCCATACTTTCTCTTGCTGCAATCTCTCTACACTCTTCAAAAACTCTTTTTTCTCTTCCATTCATAACTTCATTGGCTCTAGTGTACTCTGGGTCTAACTTTGCCTTTTTATACTCAGGATAGTAATAGTATTGTAAATATGTATTTGGCATATAGTCAGGAAAATCTACTAGCATATCTCTTACCATTGCATATGTATCTAACCATGATTGATCTCTTTGCTCTGCATCAGCTGGTTTAAATCCAGAGTTTAAAGTTATATCCTTTAATTTAGGAACTAAGTCCACTCCATTTTTATCATAGATATTTGTGAACCATCCAAAGTGATTAAGTCCAAAATAAACAGGTTCAAACTCACTTGAATCCATTCCTAAAAGTCTTCCATATGATCTTAAAAGATTTACTGGCTGATCACAGATATTTAGAATTTTTTTATCATTTGGAAAAGCTTTTTTAAGTGCATCTGCCACTATTGCTGCAGGGTTTGTATAGTTTAAAAACCAAGCTTCAGGAGCGTATTTTCTAACCTCTTCTATAAGCTTTATCATATCTCCAATAGATCTCATACCATAAGCAAATCCACCTGGACCACAAGTTTCTTGACCTATTGCTCCTAAGCTCAATGGTATCTTTTCATCTAACTCTCTCATTTTATATCCACCAGTTCTAATTTGGCAAAATACAAAATCTGTTCCTGTAAAAGCCACCTCTGGAGAAGTTGTATACTCAAAATCCACTGTTGGATACTCCTCTTTAAAAAGAACTTTTGCAAACTCCCCTATAACCTCTTGTCTTTCAGGATTATTATCAAAAAGTACAACTCTTTTTAATGGAAAAGTTCCTTTTCTTTTACAAAGAGCCTTTAAAAGTCCTGGTGTCCACGTACTTCCACCACCTGCAATCGTTATTGTAAACTCTTTTTTATTCATAAATCTCACCCCTCAAATTTGTATAGTTGTATATACAACTAATATATAATAAAAATTTAGAGTTGTCAATTTTTTTATGTTATAATCAATTTAAAAAGTAACAAAAGGAGTCACATATGTTAAATAGTCGTTCAACTTTAATTTTACAAAACCTAATATTACATAAAAAAGAGAAGAGTCTAAAAGAACTTTCTGAAGAACTTGGAGTAAGTGAAAGAACTGTTCGTTATGAGTTAGAAAAAATCTCTGAACTCTTAAGTGATGAAAACTCTCTTAATAACATTGAGATTTCAAAAGGTATTGTTAAGATATCTAACTTTAAATCTTTAGAAGAGTTTTTAAAAGATAACTACGATAAAACTACTTTCTCCTCTGAAGAGAGAGAACTATATATTCTTATGCTAATTCTTTTTAAAAGGGTTATCAACCAAGTACAACTTTCTGAAGAACTAGACATTAGTAGAAGTACTATTAAGCTTCATTTAAAAGATCTTAAAGAGACTCTTGATAAATATCACCTCTCTTTAGAAATCTGTCATAAAAAAGGTCTTGAACTAATTGGAAAAGAGGAGGATATTAGACAATGTCTTTTAAAGTTTCTAACAACTATTAAAAATAGAAAGAATATATTTTTCAAAAACATCTTAAAAGAGTATTTGTCTGTTAACGAAGAGGGAATTAAACTATTTTTAAACTACTGTCAAAAAATTATGGATAGAATAATCTCTGATGAAGCTTACCAAATTATTAAAAACTATCTTAAAATAACTATCCTTATGGTTAGAGCTGGGCATCATATAGATAAAATTAAAAATGAAAACTTCTTAGAAAATACAAAAGAGTATGAAGCTGTTAAAAAAGGTAGCACACTTTTAGAAGCTCATTATGATATTGAACTTTCTAAAGTAGAGTATCTAAAAATCACAGACTACTTTTTAGGAAGTCATACATATAACTTAAACTACTCATATTATGAAAACTGGGTAGAGATGGAGATTCTTGTAAAAAAATTAATAACTGAATTCAATAAAAGAGTAGATGTGGATATCTCTCAAGACGAAACTCTAATAGATGGATTACTAAATCACATAAAGCCTACTATATATAGAATTCAAAATGGTATTGAACTTGAAAACTCAATCTATCAAGAGGTTTTAGAAAGTTATCCACAACTTTTTGATATTACTTCTGAAGTTTTAGAAGGACTTGAAAAATTTATTGAGAAAAAATTTACAAAAGATGAGATAGCTTTTATAACAATACATTTTAAAGCTGCTATTGATAGAAATAGAGTTAAAAGTAAAAATAAAAAGAAGGTTCTTCTTGTATGTGGCCTAGGTTATGGAACTTCAAAACTTCTTGCTCAGCAGATAAAAGAGTTCTACTCATTAGATATTGTAGATATTATTCCAAGTCACCTTTTAACAAAATCTTTAGAAAAAAACTCTATTGATTATATAATTACAACTTTAGATTTAGAAAATAGTGATATAACTCAGCCTATAATTAAAGTTAATCCTCTACTTTCTAATGAGGATATGGAGATTTTAGAGAGTTTCAATGTTCCTAGACGTAGTAAGAAGGTACTTTTTTCTCAAGTTTTAGAGGTCATTGAAAAAAATACCACAATTACTGACAAAGATAATCTTCTATTGCAACTAAAAGAGTTACTTGACTCAACTTTGGTGGACGATATTTCTCCAAAAAAACTTACAATTTTTGACTTGCTAGATAGAACCTATATAAAAGAGGGTGTTTTAGCTAACAATTGGCAGGAAGCTGTTCAATTCGCAGGTGAAATTTTAGAGAAAAATGGATGTGTAACTAAAAAATATACTGAAAATATGATTGAGATTATTGAAAAATATGGTGGATATATCATATTAGCTCCCAATATGGCTTTCCCTCATGCAAGAAATGAAAACGATGTTTTTAAAACAGCCTTCTCTTTAGTAACTTTAAAGGAGCCTGTGCTTTTCCCCAATGATAAATTAGTGCAAACTGTAGTGGCTTTTGCATCAAAAGATAACAAAGAACACCTAGATCCATTTGTTCAATTTGTGGAAATTGCCAATGAAAAAAGATTTAATATAAATAATTTTGTAAAAAAATTTTGAATAAAATAGAGAGTTTATTTTTATTTTCTCTTGAAATATAATTAAAGCATAAAGATAACTGGAGGATATTGAGATGATAAAAGAGCTGTTAGAAAGTAACATTCAAATCCTACCTCAAGTTGACAGTTGGGAAGAAGCTATAAAGATTGCTTCTCGCCCTCTTCTAGAAAAGGGATATATCGAACCTAGATATATTGATACTATGATATCTAAAGTTAATGAACTTGGATTTTACATTGTTCTTTCTGAAGATGTGGCAATGCCCCACTCTCGCCCAGAGGATGGTGTTTTAAAAATGGGAATGTCTTTACTTAAATTAGATACTCCTGCAAAGTTTGGGAATAACAACATTCAAATTGTTATAACTTTAGCAGCAAAGGATAATGAGTCCCATATAGATGCTTTAACAAATTTAGTTGAGCTTTTAAATGATGATGAAAAAATTGAAAAAATTAAATTGGCAAAAACAAATCAAGAGATTTTAGAGATAATATAGGAGGTTTTTTTATGAAAATATTAGCAGTTTGTGGATCAGGTTTAGGAAGCAGTTTTATGTTAGAGATGAATATCAAAAAGGTTTTAACACAACTTGGTGTTGACGCAGAGGTAGATCACACAGATTTAGCATCAGCAACAGAGGGATCAGCTGACATCTTTATTATGTCATCAGATTTAGCTAACAGTACATCACTTAAAAATGTAGTTTCACTTAATAGTATTATCAACCTTGCAGAACTTAAAGAAAAACTTGAGGAAGTTTTAAAAGCTAAAGGGGTTTTATAAAAGGAAAAGGGAGTGGGTAGAGATGTTAAATGTTATTTTAGACATTTTAAAAGTTCCAGCTATCTTAGTTGGTTTAATCTCATTAATCGGTTTACTATTACAGAAAAAAAGTGCTTCAGACACGATTAAGGGAACTATTAAAACTATATTAGGATTTATTATTATTGGTGGTGGAGCTGGTATTTTAGTTGGAGCTTTAGTTCCATTTGGTGAGCTGTTTGAAGTTGGTTTCAACGTTCAAGGAATTGTACCTAACAATGAAGCTATAGTGGGTATGGCTTTAAAAGAGTATGGTACTGCAACAGCACTTATTATGGCTTTTGGTATGTTAGCAAATATCTTAATTGCTAAGTTTACACCTTTAAAATATATCTTCTTAACTGGGCACCATACTTTCTATATGGCTTGTATGATTGCTGTTATTCTTGCAGTTGGTGGATTAACTGGAACTACTCTTATTGGAGTTGGAGCTTTAGTTCTTGGATTTATCATGGCGTTCTTCCCAGCTATTGCACAACCTACTATGAGAAAAATCATTGGTTCTGACGATGTAGCTTTTGGACACTTTGGTACAGTTGGATATGTTTTATCAGCTTGGGTTGGATCTCTTGTTGGAAAAAATTCTAAATCAACTGAAGAGATGGCTCTTCCTAAGAACTTAAGTTTCTTAAGAGACAGTTCAATTTCAATCTCTTTAACTATGAGTATTTTATATATCATAGTTGCTGTTGCTGCTGGTCCTGAGTATGTTGAACAAAACTTAAGTGGTGGGCAAAACTACATTGTATTTGCTGTTGTTCAAGCTATCACTTTTGCTGCTGGAGTATACATCATCCTTCAAGGTGTTAGATTACTTCTTGCAGAAATCGTTCCTGCATTTACTGGTATCTCTCAAAAGCTAGTACCTAATGCTAAGCCAGCTCTAGATTGTCCAATTGTTTTCCCATATGCACCAAATGCTGTTTTAATCGGATTCTTAAGCAGCTTTGTTGGAGGTATTGTTGGACTTTTAATTCTAGGACAACTTAAGATGATTTTAATTTTACCTGGTGTTGTACCTCACTTCTTCTGTGGAGCTACTGCTGGAGTTTTCGGAAACGCAACTGGTGGTAGAAAAGGAGCAACTATTGGAGCTTTTATTCATGGTCTTTTAATAACATTCCTACCTGTAGCACTACTTCCAATTTTAGGAAGTTTAGGATTTGCTAACACAACTTTCTCTGATGCAGACTTTGGAGTTGTAGGAATTATTTTAGGATATATTGTAGGTTATTTCTAAAATTTATAGAACTATATTATGGATACCTTATAGGTATCCATAAATTTTTACAAGATATTTCATTGGGAGGTTTTTATGAGTAATATTATTCAAATGGAAAAGTTTGCTAAAGATATTCGAAAAGAGACATTAAAAATGCTTTTAAATAGAGGTTTTGGACATATTGGTGGAGCTATGTCCATTGTAGAAACTCTTGCAGTACTATATTCAAATATGAAGATTAATCCCCAAGACCCTAAAAATTTAGATAGAGATTTCCTAGTTTTATCTAAAGGTCATGCAGGTCCTAGTCTTTACTCTACTCTTGCATTAAAAGGTTTTTTCCCATTAGAAACTCTAATGACACTAAATGACAATGGAACAACTTTACCTAGTCATCCAGATAGAAATTTAACTCCTGGAATTGATATGACAACTGGTTCTTTAGGACAGGGGATTTCTGCTGCCGTTGGAATAGCTTTAGGTCTTTTAAGAGATGGTAGTGAAAGACAAGTTTACTGTATTGTTGGAGATGGTGAGTTAAATGAGGGACAGTGCTGGGAAGCTATTCAGTTTGCTGCTCACTTTAAATTAACTAACTTCACTCTCTTTGTAGATAATAATAAAAAGCAATTAGATGGGACAACTACTGAAATTTGTGAAACTTTTAGCATCTTAGAAAAGCTTAGAAGTTTTGGATTCCACTCTATGCAAGTTAAAGGCGACTCTGTTGGAGAGATTGAAACAGCTTTAAAAGGCGACAACTTTGGAAAACCTAAAGCTATTGTTTTAGATACTATTAAAGGTCAAGGGGTTAAATACTTTGAAGATTTAAAAGCAAATCACCACGTTAGATTTAATGATGAGATGAAGGGAGTTCTTCTTTGGGAGATTCAAAACTTTGAAAATGGTGATGAGGAGGCTGAAAATGAGTAATCTTATATTAGAAACTACAGAGATGAGAAAAGCATATAGTGAAACGCTAAAAGAACTTATTAAAGAGGATAAAAATGTCTATGTTTTAGAAGCTGACCTTTCTGAAGCTATCACTACAACATCTATTGGTGTAGATTATCCAAATAACTTTGTTAACTGTGGAATTATGGAAGCTAATATGGTTGGAGCTGCAAGTGGATTATCTCTTCTTGGAAAAATCCCTTTTATTCATACATTTAGCCCTTTTGCTACTAGAAGATGTTATGACCAGATATTTTTATCTGGAGCTTATGCTAGAACAAATATAAAAATACTAGGTTCAGATACAGGAATTACATCACAACACAATGGTGGAACTCATACATCTTTTGAAGACATAGCTCTTATGAAAGAGATTCCTGGAGCTACAGTTATTACAGCAACTGATTCTACTATGTTAAAATACCTAATCCGTGAGATAAAAGATATCTACGGAATCCACTATATAACAACAATTAGAAAAAATGCTTATAAAATATATGATGAAAATGAAAAGTTTGAAATTGGAAAAGGAAAAGTCTTAAAAGATGGTAAAGACTTTACGATAATATCTAATGGAATAATGGTTGCAGAAGCTTTAAAAGCTGCTGAAGAACTTGAAAAGCAAGGGATTAGTGCTGCTGTTATTGATATGTTTACTGTAAAACCTATAGATAAAGATCTGATTATTGAATATGCTAAAAAAACAGGAAAGATTATAACAGCTGAAAATCACAATGTTACAGGTGGTCTTGGAAGTGCTGTTGCTGATATCCTTGTGGAAAACTATCCAGTGCCTATGAGAAAAGTTGGTGTTGAAGATAGATTTGGACAGGTTGGAACTCAAGACTTCCTACAAAAAGAGTATGGTTTAACAGCTGAAAAAATTATAGAAAAGGCAAGTGAACTTGCTTTGGGAGGAAAGTTATGAAAATTTTTATCGACACTGCTAATGTAAATGAAATTAGAGAGGCTGCAAAGATGGGGTGTATCTCTGGAGTTACTACAAATCCATCTCTAATTGCTAAAGAGGGAAGAGACTTTAAAGAGGTTGTAACTGAAATCTGTGAAATTGTAGATGGCCCTATTAGTGCTGAAGTTATCTCTTTAAAAGCTGATGAGATGATTGCTGAAGCTTTAGAGCTTGCAAAAATCCATAGCAATATAGTTATAAAACTTCCTATTACAAAGGATGGATTAGAGGCTTGTAGACACCTTGTAAATAGAGGGATTAAAACAAATGTAACTCTTATTTTTTCAGCTAACCAAGCTCTTTTAGCTGCAAGAGCTGGCGCTACTTATGTTAGCCCTTTCCTTGGAAGACTTGATGACACTGGAGTAAATGGTATTGAGTTAATAAAAGAGATTGCTGAAATTTTCAAGATTCACAATATCAGTAGTGAAATTATAGCTGCTAGCATTAGAAACACTTACCACTCTAAAGAGGCTGCTAAAGCTGGAGCTCACATTGGTACAATTCCATACCCTGTGCTTTGTAAAATGTTAGAGCATCCACTTACAGATGCTGGAATCGCTAAGTTTTTAGCTGATTGGAATAGATAAACTTTATACACACACTTTATTATGAAGAAAGCTAGATAAATTAATATCTAGCTTTCTTTCATATTTTAGTTCTCTTTATAGTAGTTAATTAAACACCCATCTATCAGTATTTGTCTCTCTGTATCAGTTAGTGCTTCTAATCTTAATTCTAACTCTTTTACATCTTCTCTTTCAGTTGAAATTACATAAGCTTTTATAATATCATCTTTATTTTCTATAGCTGATCTTACATCTTTTATATAGATATAGTCGTCATTTTCAAAGTTTACATCTTGCTTTATAATAAATGGAATCATTCCCCAGTTAATTAAGTTTGATCTGTAACGCTTTGTTGCATACTCTTTAGCTATATTAGCCCAACCACCTAATACTTTTTGACAAGAAGCAGCTTGCTCTCTAGCTGAACCATCTCCAGGCTTATTAGCATAAATTGTACTTCCTATTCCTATCTCTAACGGATTTACATCTGTATCCACCATTTTTATTCTATTCAATACTTTTTCTAAATCCCCTATAAATGGATTTTCACCATTTTCTCTTAAAACCTCAGATTTATGTATCTCTTTAGCTTTTTTAGTATAATCAGGAACTCTTCTTGAAAGAGTAAATTCAGCAAGTCTCATTGGATTCGAACGATATGATGATGTCTCTCCTGATGGGATTAACTCATCTGTTGTTGTAACAGGGTCATTTATAACTGCACAAACTTTTAAAAGCATATTTTCTGTAAGTGCTGGCATTTTTGGCCAATCAATTATATTTGGTCCATAGATTAAATCTGATGATTTAGACTCTTCAAACCCATCATAAACTTTATTTTTATAAACTTTATCACTAAACGCATACTTTGGCTTAGTAAACTCTACATCAATATCTGTAGCTGCTGTTAACTTTCCTCCATTGATTGCTGTTGCTGCAATAGACCTAGCATCCATTAGTGCTACCATTGATATTTGTCCATCTCCTGGTTTTGACCCTTCTCTATTTGGGAAGTTTCTAGTTGTATGTCTTAGACTTAACTGTCCATTTGCAGGTGTATCTCCCGCTCCAAAACACGGTCCACAAAATGCAGATCTAACAACTGCTCCACTTTCCATTACAGTTCCTATTGAACCATTTTTATTAAGAGCTATATAAGTTGGTTGACTTGACGGATATACACTTAAACTAAAGTCTACTCCTACAGATTTATCTTTTAAAATATCTGCAGCATCAACTATATTATCATATGTTCCACCTGCACATCCAGCTATAACTCCCTGTTCAGCAAAAAGAGAACCATCTTTTATCTTACTTTTAAGGTCTATTTTTATTCCCTGCTCTAAAGCTTCTGCTTCAACTTTTGTAAGTATCTCATCTAAATTATTTTGTAACTCTTTTATTGAATAAACATTACTTGGATGGAAAGGAAGAGCTATCATAGACTCTATTTTATCTAAATCAATTACAACCATTCCATCATAATAAGCTACGTTCTCTGGAGATAACTCTGAGTACTCCTCTAATCTATTGTGTTCCTTTAGATAATCCATAACCTTTTCATCAGTTTTCCAAATAGAAGTTAAACAAGTTGTTTCTGTCGTCATAACATCTATACCATTTCTAAATTCAACATCTAAATTAGAGATTCCCTCTCCTATAAACTCCATTACTTTATTTTTTACATATCCACTTTTAAATACAGCTTTAATTATTGTTAAAGCGATATCTTGAGGTCCTATCCCTTTTTTAGGTGCTCCCTTTAAATATATTCCAACAACTCCTGGATATTTTATATCATAAGTTTTACTTAGAATCTGCTTTACTAGTTCTCCTCCACCTTCACCGATAGCCATTGTTCCAAGGGCACCATATCTTGTGTGACTATCAGAACCTAGTATCATCTTTCCACACCCAGCCATTGTTTCTCTCATATACTGATGAATTACACCTTGATGAGGTGGAACATAAATTCCTCCATATTTTTTAGCTGCTGACAATCCAAACATATGATCATCCTCATTTATTGTTCCTCCAACAGCACAAAGAGTGTTGTGACAGTTTGTTAAAACATATGGAATCGGAAATTTTTCAAGACCACTTGCTCTAGCAGTTTGTATTATTCCAACATATGTTATATCGTGAGATGCTAAACAATCAAATTTTAAATTTAAATTCTCCATATTATCTGAAACATTGTGCTTTTCTAAAATTTTGTAAGCTATTGTCCCTTTTTTAGAATCCTCTTTATTATATTTTACACCAGACTCCTCTGATATAATCTCTTTTCCATTAACTAAAAATACTCCATTATCATATAAAGATATCATAAGTCCTCCTATAAATTCACTTTTGAATAATTGTATACAATTTTAATTTATACTTTTTTTTTGATTTTGTCAATAATTTTTTTAATTTTTATTTTCATGTAATATGTAACTTTTTAGAAATAATTGTTTTCTTAAAAAATATATTGACTTTTTTAAAACAAAAATTTATAATTTGCACATCTAGAATTTTTGTATACAATTGTTCAATTTTAAATTTGGGATTTTTGGGAGGTTTTATTATGTTGCTAGCCGTTGCTGGTTTTATTATGTTATTTGCCATGATGTATTTTCTTTTTAAATCAAAGACTATACCTTTAGTTGTTTTTATTACTATTCCATTTATTGCTGCTGTTTTAGCTGGTTTTTCATTTCCTGAAATCGTTACTTTTGTGAAAAAAGGTGTCGGTAAAACTACTGAAATGGCTGTTTTATTTATTTTCTCAGTTACTTTCTTCGGTCTAATGTCTGATGCCGGGATGTTTGACGTTATTGTTGATAAGTTGGTTAAAAAGGCTGGAACTAATGTTATTGCAGTTGCAGTTGTTACTGCCATTGTTGCCATTTTCTCCCACCTTGATGGTGCTACTGTTACAACTGTTTTAGTTACAGTTCCCGCTTTATTACCACTTTATAAAAAACTTAATATTCGTCCACAACTTTTACTTATGATTGTTGGAGCTGGAATGGGTGTTATGAATCTTTTACCTTGGGGAGGCCCTGTAGCTAGAGCTGCTTCTGTATTAGGAATGAACCCCAATGATCTTTGGCATATTATGATTCCTATTCAAATTTTAGGAGTTGCTACTACAATAGGTCTTGCTGCCTTTGGTGCTATGAGAGAGATTAAATTTAATGGAGCTGGTGTTTTAGAAAAAACATCTCCTGAATTTGAAATAGAAGAGGGAACTCATATATCTCAAAAGAAAGAGGATGAATTAAAAAGACCTAAATTAACAGCTTTCAATATGCTTTTAACTCTTGGAATTTTAATTTTATTATTAATTAATACTTTCCCACCATACTTTGTATTTATGATTGGATGTGCTATTGCACTTGTAGTTAACTACCCTAATCCTAAAGATCAAAAAAATAGATTAAAAGCTCATGCACCTGCTGCACTTGATGTTTCATCTGTTATGTTAGGAGCTGGAGTTATGGTTGGAATTTTAGGTAATAGTGGAATGCTTGAAGCTATGACTATACCTCTTTTAAAAGTTATTCCATCATTTATTGCATCTCAATTACATATATTGATGGGAGTTTTATCACTGCCTCTTGGACTAGTTCTTGGTACTGATTCATACTTCTATGGTTTAATGCCACTTGCTATTGAAGTTGGAAAAAACTTTGAAATTACACCTTTAAATATGGCTGTAGCTATGACTATTGGTAAAAATCTTTCACTTTTCATAAGTCCATTAGTTCCTGCTACTTTCTTAGGAATAGGACTTGCTGGTATTGAGCTAAAAGACCATATTAAATACTCTTTTGTTGGGTTATTTAGTGTATCTTTAATCATGATGGTCTTTGCACTATCTATAAATATGTTTTAATAAAAAAAGACCATCAATCTCTTTATTTGATGGTCTTTTTTACTATCTCTTTTGCATTTAATAGATGAAGCTTATTTGCTTCTTTTGCTTTTTCTACTTCACCATCTCTAAGTAAACTTATAATTTCAAAGTGCTCGTTATAAGCTTTTAAAACTCTACTTTCACTTCTTAAAGATTTTCTTTTCAATGCTGATATTATAAAATCATAGTGTCTTAATATTTTCACTGCATACTCTAAAGATGACGCTGAATAAACTAGTGAGTTATACTCTAAAAATAATCTTCTTGCTTCTTCCCAATTTTCAGTATCTATAAGATATTTTGTTAAAATTAAGTTTTGATATATTCTATCCACTCCATTTTTATTTTTTATAATAGAGTCAAATAAAATTCCTTCAAGACATATTCTAATTTCAAATATCTCATCTATTTTTTGTTGAGTTATCTCCATTATTCTCAGTCTTCCATTTGGTAGTCTCTCAATTATACCTTCAATCTCTAATTTCTTTATAGCTTCTCTCAAAGGAGTTCTACTAACATTTAATTTATTTGCGTAGTCGATTTCCACTACTTTATCTCCAAAATCGATATTTCCAACTAATAAATCATTTTTTATTGTTTCATAGATGTTATCACTACTACTCTTTCTCATTATTATGGTCTCCTAGTCTTTTTATATATAATATGATACTTTTTTTAAGAAAATTAAGCAAGAAAAAAAGACCGACTTAAAAATATTTTTTAAATCGATCTCTAACTATCTTATATAATTATTTCTTTTATCTTACAATATAACTATTTAAAGCTTCAATAGTTTTAAATAACTCTCTTGTGTCTAACTTTTCATTTACAGTGTGAACACCTTCCATTCCCACTCCAATGATTATTGAGTTATATCCCTTCTCAGCAAATATGTTACTATCTGATCCTCCACCAATAACTTGAAGTTCAGTAGCTATTCCCATATCCTCATATACCTTTGCAAACTCCTTTGCAAATGCAAGATTATCTGTTGGTTTTAAAGTTGGGAACACACATACTTTTTCAAATACAAACTCTCCACCTAACTTTTCAACACTGCTTTCACAAGCCTTCTCATAAGAGTTTAAAGTCTCAAATATAGACTCTAAAGAGTGTCCTCTAACCTCTCCTGTAACAACACAAAGGTCAGCTACAACGTTACTTGGAAACTCTGAATGAATCGTCCCTAAGTTAGAAGTTGTAAGAGTATCTATTCTTCCTATATTCATATTAGAGATAGCTACTCCAGCAAGAGTTATTGCATTTATTCCCTTTTCAGGTTCAATTCCAGCATGAGCTTTTCTACCTTTAAAAGTAATTTTAAAATCATACTTACTCGGAGCTGTATGAGCTATTAGCCCAGCTCTACCAGAGTTATCTATAACAATCATATTCTTTGCTGGAATCATATGAGTTGGAACTAAATCCCAGTCTATATTTTTAGCTCCTAGCATTCCATTCTCTTCACATGGAGTTAAAAGAACAAATACATCTTCATGTTTTGCTTCATTCTCTATTAGGTTTTCTAGAACCTCCAATATCGCTGCAATACCAGCTTTATCATCTCCACCTAAAGTTGTAGTTTCATCAGTTTTTATAAAATCTCCATCTACTATTGGATTTATATTTGCACATGGCTCTACTACATCCATATGAGCTGCCAATGTAACTCCCTCTCCTGAAACATTTCCCTTTAATTTAGCAAAAATTGTAGGAGCATTTCCTCCGTACTTTTTAAACCCTAAATCTAAATATACTTCAAGTCCTAGTCTCTCCAGTTGTTTTACTAGATACTCACTATACTCCTTCTCATTTAACGATGGAGAGTATATTTTTACCATATCTATAAAACTATTTATAACTCTCTCTTTTTTCATTACCCAACCTTCTTTTCCATAAGTTTTTTAGCAAATAGTATACTTGAGAAAACTGATACTAATGTTATTAAAAACGCTGGCTTTCCAGGAATAAAGTTAACTAACTTTGTCATAGTAAATGATACTACTAAAGCAAAAACTGCAACTTTTGGTGACTTTATTGCAAACTGTGCAAAAACTCCTCCAAAAAGACCTGGTATAACTAGACTTAATAGTGCCATAAAGCTTGGTGGTAATTGACTTAATAGTGCTTGTCCAGCTAAAACTGATAATACTAAGAATACAATACCAATCCAGATAGAAACTCCTATTCCAATAGTTCCCATTATAGAACCCTCTTCAGTTCCTGCAGGACACTCAGAAGCTTCCTGAGCAGAGATTGCAGCAGGTATTCTCATGTTTACAAGGTTTCCTGATAAGAATCCCATGTATAATCCAGCTCTACCTACAATTGGATAGTAACTAATTGGCTCACTAAAGTAAAATGCTCCAGAAACAGAAGCTTGTGATATAGCTCCAGCAATAATAGCTGCTAATCCTGGATTAAATCCAAAGTAAAAAGTCATAATAAGTGCTGGTAAAAGAGAAGCGAAGAATCCTAAAACCATCGTACTTCTTCCAATTTTTGTAACATCATCTATATATCTATTATAAATTCCCATTTTTATCCTCCCAATTTATGCTGCTAAAAGCCCGATAGCTGCTCCACCAAACATAGCAAAAGTAAGCGCCCACTCTTTTAACCAAGCCATCTTCTCTCCTATTTTTAAGCAAACTACCATAATTATCATTCCAGATATAGCCGCAATTGTTATATCAGGATTTGTATTAAATTTCATTAAATTACCAACGTTAAAGAATGCGAAAGATCCTAACATTGCTCCTAATCCAACTGCTGGTAAAAGAGCCTTTCTTCCATTTGTTAACAGTCCATTAACTTTATCCATTTTATGTGCAAATAGGAATACGAAAACAATCCATCCCATTGATCCTAATGCCATCGTCCAAAGTGCATTTGTAAATACAACTGGTAACATATTTGTTGAAAGCTCAGATCCCATTGCTTGAGCTCCAAAGTTTGCTGCCATTGCCTCAAAGTTTGAACTTCCTATTAAACTCAGTCTAAGTGTTGATACTGGTGATCCCATTGTTACTAAAAGTGCTAGTAAACTTCCCACTACTCCTAGTGCTGGTCCAATACTTGCCATTGCACTAACTTTTATTCCCTTACTTATTTTATCGTTAGATATCCCTAACTCCTTAGCTGTTGATATTGATTTTTTAATGATTAACCCCGATTGAAGTAATACAATAATAATACCAAAAATAGCTGTTCCCCATATAATTGGGTGTGATGCATAAATCATATGCCCGTTCATAATCCCTCCTGAAATGTCTTAAATAAGTCTTTAATTTTTGAAACACTTGATTATATTAGCATTTTGCTTAAAAAATGTCAATATTATAAACATAAAAATCTCTTTATGAAAAAAATCAATACTAAAAGGACAATACCACTCAATTGTGATATTGTCCTTACTATTGACAAAAATCTTTTTATTTTAATCTACTTAATTAACCCCATTAATTTTGGTAGTGCTGTTGAAAGTTGAGGTACATAAACTACTAGTAATAATACTGCTATTATAACTGCATAGTACTTTACCATCTCTTTCATAACATCTTCCATTTTAAGTTTAGCAACTTTTACTCCAACGAACAGTGTATTTCCAACTGGTGGTGTAATGTTTCCAATACATAAGTTAAATACTATGATGATTCCAAATTGAACTGGAGTCATTCCAAATGTCTTAACTATTGGTAGGAATATTGGTGTAAATATAAGTATCGCTGGTGTAACATCCATAAATGTTCCAATGAATAGTAAAAGTACGTTCATTAGTAAAAGAATTAGATATTTATTATCAGAGATTCCTAAAATCATATTAGAAATAGCTTGAGGCACACCTGTGAAGGCCATTACCCATGACATAATTGTTGAAACTCCAATTAGAAAAACAATTATTCCTGTCATCTTTGCACTCTCTTCAAATATTTTAACTAACTGCTTTACAGTTATACTTCTATAGAAGAACATAGATAGTAATAAACTATATACAACTGCTACAACAGACCCCTCTGTTGGCGTGAATATACCTTTAATGATTCCACCAATAACAATAACTATAAGTGCTAATGATGGTATTGCATCAACAAATGTAGCAAACACAACTGAAAACTTTGCTGCTGCCTTTCCTTTCATCCCTCTTTTCTTAGCTAAGAAGAAAGTTAAGATCATACAACCTAATCCCCAAAGTACCCCTGGAATATATCCAGCCATAAATAGAGCTGCAACTGATGTTCCTCCACTTACAAGTGAATAAACAATTAGTGAGTTCGATGGTGGTATTAGTAGCCCTGTTGGCGCTGTTGAGATATTTACTGTAGCACCTAAAATTGGGTCATACCCTTCCTCTTTTTCCATAGGTAAAAGTATTCCACCCATAGCAGCACAAGCTGCAACTGATGATCCAGAGATAGCTCCAAACATCATATTTGCAAGGATGTTTGTTTGCATAAGTGATCCAGGTACTCTTCCAGTTAAAGACTGAGCAAAAGATACCAGTTTCTTAGCTATTCCACCTTGATTCATTATGTTTCCAGCTAAGATAAAGAATGGTATAGCTATAAGTGTAAAGTTTGATATTCCAGAAAATATTCTTTGAGCTCCTGTAATAAGTGTATTATCAAAAGCTAAAGATGGTAATATAGCTAGTATAGAAGATATTCCTATACTTATAGCTATTGGGAATCCTAAAATTAGTGTAACTATCAGCACACTAAACATAATTAGAGCTGTTGTTAAAACCATTTTATATCTCCTCCTTTAATTTCTCTAAAATATCCTTAATATTTAGTAAAGAGTATATACAGATTATAACTCCAGATATTGGAAGTACTGCATATATATACCCCATAGATATTCTAAGAGCAGGAGTAGTTTGTGTCATAGTAAGAGCTGTAATTGCTGATCCACCTCTCACTAAAACTCCAAGTGAAAATAGAAATATTACAAGCTCGCTTAAAACTCCTAGTAGACTTTGAGTTTTATTTGTAAGTTTCTCCACAAAGAAAACCATTTTCATATGGTCTCTCTTTCCAAAGATATATGCTGCAGCTAACATTGCCATCCAAGCAAATGAGTAAGAGATTAACTCTTCAGAAACTGTACTTGGCGCTTTAAAAATATATCTTGATGAAATTTGATAAGTTCCCATTAAAGTCATGAATGCAAATAGTGCTACACAAGTTCCTAGTAAAACCTTATCCAAACCTTTTCTTACGTTATTCATTCTCTTTTCCTCCTGTCATAGACTTTCCAACTTCTTGAATCTTCTCGTATATTGGAACTAATTTAGGATTTGATGTCATTACCTCTTGGTGTAGTGGTAAAACTCTCTCTTGGAACGGTAACACCTCTGGATAGAAGAACTGTACGTTCATCTCCTCTTTAGCTTGTTTAATAGATTTCTCTACAGAATCTCCCCAAGCATCTCTTTGAACTCTTGAGATTATTTGGAATCCTTTATCAAAAATCTCTCTTTCCTCTGGTGAAAGATTAGTTAAAAATCTCTCATTTCCAATAACTATATCAGGTACCATCTGGTGCATGTTGTAAGAGTAATACTTAGCAACTTCACCATGTTTGTTACTTGTTACAGCTAATTCGTTATTTTCCGCTCCATCTATAACGTTTTGTTGCAGTGCTGTATAAACTTCTCCAAACCCCATTGGAGTAGCTGATCCACCAAATAGTTGCATCATTCTAATATTAGAAGCACTTTGTTGAACTCTAATTTTTAACCCTTTTAAATCATCTGGAGTAAGTATTGGTTTTTTAACTGTATAGAAGTTTCTAGTTCCAGCATCTAACCAAGCTACTGCTTCAAATCCAGATTTTTTTGTAGATTTAAATATTGGATCTACAATCTCTTTATCATCCATAACTGCATGATAGTGCTCTGGACTTGTAAACAGATATGGTAAGTTAAAGATTTGATATATATCTTCAAAACTCTCTAATATTGCATTACTTGCAACAGTAAAATTAATAGCCCCTGTTTGAGTTAACTCAACTGTATTTACTTGAGAACCTAAAAGCTCATTCGGAAATATTTGAACATCATACTTATCACCAAGATTTTCCTCTATGTACTTCTCAAAAGCAAGCAGCCCTATGTTAGTAGGGTGATCTGCCGCTTGGTTGTGTGATACTCTGATGATTTCTTTTCCATTTCCTTTATTACAAGATGTAAAAAGAGCTCCCATGACAATTGCCATAGTTCCCATTAAAACCTTTTTCATTATTCTCATCTTTCTATCTCCCTTTAATTAAGATTCTTATTTTGCCTCTAAATACTTGTGTAAAGTATTTCTAACTGCATCCTCCCCAGATAGCATTTCTACAAAATAATTTTCTATTAATTCTGAAAGACCAACTGCTTCTAAGTTAACTCCAAAGATTCTATCATTTGTAAGCACAGTTTTTAGTTGCCCTTTGTAGCTCTCAGGTTTTCCAAACTCAATCCCTACTAGCTGTTCTTTAAGCATCTCTAACATTGGGTCATTACTAATTGATCTCTCTAATCCCTTATCATCCACTCCTAAAAGGTATCTAAACCACCCAGCTAACACTAGTGGAATATATTTTAATGATTTAACATCTAAATTCTCATCAGCCATGTATGACTTAATAGTCTCTCCAAATCTGATAGCTATCTTTTGAGATGTATCTGTAGCTATTCTTTCTGGTTGATCTGGAATATATGGATTTAGGAATCTCTCATCTATAACCTCATCTATAAAGGCCTTTGGATCGATTATCTTTGGACTTTCAACAACTTTTAAAGCCTCATTATAACCAACCTCTTTTATTAATCTGTTTAAATCCTCATCGCTTGCAGCATCATAAATTGATTTCTTATTTAAGATACATCCAAATATTGCAAGTGTTGTATGTAGTGGGTTTAAACATGTAGTTACTTTCATTTTTTCTGTTTTCTCAACAGTTTCTCTATCTGTTAAAAATACTCCAGCTGCCTCTAAGTTTGGTCTTCCATTAGGGAATTTATCCTCAACTATAAAGTACTCTGGTATTTCAGCGTTAACAAAAGGAGCCACAAAGCTGTTTCTATTTGTAATAACTGGTGCCATATCCTCAAATCCTAACTTCTCTAAAGAGATTTGTACCTCTTCAGCTGGTCTTGGAGTGATTTTATCAATCATAGTCACAGGGTAAGATACTTTAGACTCATCTTTTAAATATGCTAAGAACTCATCTTCAACATATCCATTAGTGTTCCAAGCAGTAGCTATCTCTAAAATAGCTGCCTTTATTTTATCCCCGTTTCCAGAACAGTTATCCATACTTACTAAACTTATTGGTGTTCCATTAGTTTTAAATCTTGAGTAAAGTAGCTTTGTAATTAAAGCCATTACATGCTTTGGTGAAGTAAATCCGTTTTTGAAATCCTCTAATATAACTCCAAAGTAGTTCCCAGAAGGATCCTTTAAGTTATATCCTTTTTCAGTTATTGTAAAACTGATCATCTGAAGTGAATCTTTTTTTACAATCTCCTCTAAAGTGTTGAAGTTCTCATCAGTAGCTTTTATCGACTCAACGATACTACCAATAATCTCATTTTGGAAATCTCCATTTTTATTTAACGTCGTTAAGATAGTTAAGTTATCAAATGGTGTGTAAGCTTTGTCTATAATCTCAGTATCAAAGCTTTCAGCTACAATAATCCCTGTATTCTCTAGATTTTTTTCAATTAAAACTTGTTGTACTTTCCCCATGTATGCTCTAAAGATATTTCCAGCACCAAAGTGTAACCACTTTGGCGTTTTTAAAGTTTCTTCTTTTACTGCCTCAATATCATATTTTGGTACTATTACCCCTAATGAACCATCTATGTTTTTTATATCCTTTAAGTTTAATTTCATCTCAAATCTCCTTTTGTTAATAACTGTTACTTTAACTTAGAAAGAGTCTCCCAAATTCCTGTTATATAACTTGCTCCTAAAGCTCTATCATATAATCCGTATCCTGGTTTTCCTGTTTCTCCCCAAATCATTCTTCCGTGATCTGGTCTTAAATATCCATCAAAGTTATTCTTATGAAGTGCTGCCATAATCTTAACTATATCTAATGATCCACACCCTGAGTAGTGAGCTGACTCTTCAAAGCTTACTCCATCCTCAAGAAGTTTTACGTTTCTTACATGCATAAAGTGAATTCTTCCCATTGCACTGTACTTATCTACTAATCTCTCCATATTGTTGAAGTTAGCACATCCTAATGATCCTGTACAAAGAGTTAATCCATTGTACTTGCTATCAACTAGACTTAAGAATCTATCAACATTTTCTTCACATGTTATGATTCTTGGAAGTCCAAAGATTGGCCAAGGTGGATCGTCCGGGTGAATAGCCATTTTTACATCAGCCTCTTCAGCTACTGGAATAATCTCTTTTAAGAAATACTCTAAATTAGCCCAAAGTCCCTCTTGTCCTATACTTTTATATCCTGCAAATAGCTCTGCTAATTGCTCTTTTGTGTAACTTGAATCCCATCCTGGTAGTGATAGGTTACTGTTTAATGGATCTAACGCATCAACTTGATCCTTGTAGTAAACAAGTGCTGTTGAACCATCCTCTAACTCTTTATCTAACTGTGATCTAGTCCAGTCAAATACAGGCATAAAGTTATAACATATAACTTTAACTCCTGCAGCTCCTAAGTTTCTTATGTTCTGCTTGTAGTTTGCTATATACTCATCTCTTTTTCCAATACCTAATTTTATATCTTCATGTACTGGTACACTCTCTATAACATCAAATTTTAGTCCAGCTTTTTCAACTGTCTCCTTTAAAGTTAATATTTTATCCATTGGCCAAACATCTCCAACTGGAACATCATATATAGCTGTTACAATACTATCCATTGTTGGAATCTGCTTTATATATTCCAGTTTTACTGGATCAGATTCTCCATACCATCTAAATGATAATTTCACTTTCTCCTCCTTAAAATATCTATATTAATTAAATTTCTAACTTAAAGTAGTTCTTTGCATTGATAAAACAAATCTCTTCAATCATTGCTTTTAAGATCTCCTCATCATATGGAACCTCTCCATCCTCTACCCAAGTTCCCACTAAGTTACAAAGTATTCTTCTGAAGTACTCGTGTCTTGTGTAAGATAGGAAACTTCTAGAGTCTGTAAGCATTCCTACAAATCTTCTTAAAAGTCCTAGTTGAGATAGAGCTGTCATTTGACGAATCATTCCATCCTTTTGATCATTAAACCACCATCCAGATCCAAACTGAATCTTTCCTGGAGTATCACTATTTTGGAAGTTACCAATCATTGTTCCAAGAACTTCATTGTCCTTTGGATTTAAACAGTAAAGAATTGTTTTTGGAAGTTCTCCATTCTTATCTAAACTGTTTAATAACTTTGATAAAACCTCTCCATAGTTATTATCTGCTATTGAATCAAAACCAACATCTGCACCTAGTTTTTTAAACATTCTTTCGTTGTTATTTCTAAGAGCACCCATGTGTAGTTGCATTCCTAAATCATTTTTATAGTAAATCTTTCCAAGAGCTAAGAAGATCTCAGTTTTATAAGTATCTGCTTCCTCTTTTGTTAAAGTCTCTCCTGCTAATCTCTTAGCGAAGATTGCCTCTATTTTATTCTCAGTATCTCTTCTGTAAAAAGGTGCCTCTAAACTGTGGTCAGTTACAACACAACCATTTTCTACGAAGAACTGCACTCTACTCTCTAAAACCTCAACTAGTTTTTTGAAAGTATTTATCTTTTCATTTGAAACAGTTTCTAATTTTTCTAACCAGATTAGGTAGTCATCTTTTTCTAAGTAGATAGCCTTATCAGGTCTGAAAGTTGGAAGAACTTTTACTTTGAAGTTCTCATCTTTTAAAATCTCTTGATGAAACTCTAATGTATCAGCAGGATCATCTGTTGTACAAAGTGCTTTTACATTTGATCTTTCAATAAGTCTTTTAGCTGTAAACTCACTTGTTTTTAAAAGCTCATTAGCTTTGTTCCAGATGCTCTCAGCAGTCTTTCTATTTAATACCTCTTCTATTCCAAAGAATCTCTTAAGTTCTAAGTGAGACCAGTGGAAAAGTGGGTTTCCATAAGCGTATTCCATAGTTTCTGCAAAAGCTAAGAACTTTTCATAGTCAGTTGCATCTCCTGTAATATACTTTTCATCTACACCATTTGATCTCATAGCTCTCCACTTATAGTGGTCTCCATAAAGCCAAATCTGTGTTATATTTTCATAGCTTTTATTCTCAGCTATCTCCTTTGGATTAAGGTGACAGTGATAATCGAATATTGGCATTTTTTCTGCGTATTCATATAGTTTTTTACTTACATCATTTTTTAATAAAAAATCTGAATCCATAAATTTTCTCATAGAAACTCCTTCAAATCTTTTTGTATTAGTTGTATGCAAGTATGATAACTAATCTTTTAGAATTTGTCAACATATTTTTTTGTTCTATTTTTAGAGTTTAGTGTTCTATTTTAAACAAAAAGCACTTGAAATATAGTGTTTTGAACTATACTTCAAGTGCTACATCTTAATATTTTTTTTACTTACTGCAAAAATACTCTGGATATTTTGTCTCATATTTTTTAATTACATCTTTATAATTTAAAAGATGTTTCTCAATTAATGTATCTACATTTTTATCATCTTTATTTTTTATTAACTCTACAATTTTTATATGTTGATTTAGTGTAGCTTCAATATTAGTTTTCTCTAAAGCATCTAAAAGTCTAAGTCTATCATAGTGAGTAGATAATCTTTTTATAGCCTTCCAACTATTCTTTTTATTGTAGTGTTCAAATAAAATATAGTGAAACTCATTATCTAAAGTGAAAAACTCATGCAAATCCCCATCAAAATTTAAAATTATCTTTTGATACTCTATATTTTTCTCTAACTTCATCACTAAGTCATTTACATTTTTATCACACATAGCCATTTTTAATATTCTCTCTTCACACGTTTCTCTAACAAAGATAGCTTCCTCTACTAAATCATAATCTATCTTAGAAACAAAAGACCCTTTTTGAGGAAAAACCTGTAGTAACTTCTCCTCTACTAATTGTACAATAGCCTCTCTCAGTGGAGTTCTACTCACATTTAATATCTTACTTAACTCTATCTCTCCTATTGATTCCCCCGGTTTTAAATTTAAACTCATAATATTCTCTCTTAAAACTCTATATATATACTGTCTTGTATTTTCTTTAGAATTTTTACTTACCCCTTGTAATCTCATCCTTTTCTCTCCATTCTTTTCTTTTCTTATATTATATCAGCATTTTGTATAAATGTATACTAGTCATACTATTTAAAGTTTTTTTAGTTATATTCTCTATAAAATAACAAAGGAAATACCCTATTTTTCTTGTATTCTAGTTAGTATCAAAGGCATGTAAAATCAAATTTTTTAGGAGGTTATAATGATAGATATAGGTACAATATTTTTAATCTGTTTAATCATCTACATTTTATTAAAAAGAAGAGATCTTATCAAGTTAAACTTAAGGATTGAAAGGATGCAGTACATACTTTTTATAGTTTTTGTTATATTTCTACTTTTTGTAATAAACTTCTTAGATAAAAAAATCGCTTTTATTGTATCAAATCATTATCCACAAGGATTACTAGCTAACTACCCTATATTAAATGAAACTCTAACAGATATTTTTAAAGGAATAACTCATTTAGGTGAACCAAACTACTTAGCTTTAGTCGCTCTTCCTGCATTTTTATACTTTAGATATAAGAAGAACACAAAACTTCAAACTTTAATTTTAAGTGCTGTTGTTATAATGATGTTTGGGTCTTTAATCTCCACTATTTTAAAGGCTGTTTTTGTAAGAAGCCGTCCCTATGAAGAGTGGAATAACTTTGGATTTTACTTTATAACAGATGTTCTACAAAAAAGAGTTCCTTATAACGGAGATTATATGTCTTTCCCATCTGGACACACTATGGTAGCTTCTTGCGGATTCTTCTACTTAGCAATGATGAATAAAAATATTCATATGAAAATATTCTGGTCAGTTATTCCAATACTAGTTGCTATTTCTAGAGTTTATCTATCATATCATTGGCTAAGTGATGTTTTAGCTAGTTTACTATTTGGACTTTTCCTTGCTAAAAAATACAAGGATAGTCTTGATCCATCCTCTTTAAATGATTTAAGCTAGGTATTTTATACCTAGCTTTTTTTGTAACATTAAAATAGCTTTAATAGCTCATCTCTATTCATTTTTAGAAGCTCACGCTTCTCTCCATCTAAAACTTCACTAATAACTTTAGACTTCTCATCTTTTATAAGGTTTATCTTTTCCTCAATAGTTCCCTTAGTTATAAGTCTAAATACATTTACCACATTTTTTTGTCCCATTCTATGAGCTCTATCTGTAGCTTGGTTTTCTACAGATGGATTCCACCAAGGGTCAAAGTGTATAACTGTATCTGCACCTGTTAAATTCAGTCCACTTCCTCCAGCTTTAAGAGATATTACAAATATATCTCCCTCTCCACTATTGAATCTTTCCACTAAATTTAATCTTTCCTCTACCTTAGTTTTTCCATCTAAATATAAAATATTAAATTCATCTTTTAAGTGATTTTTTATTATACCTAGCATCTCTGTAAATTGAGAGAAAAGTAGCACTCTATGCCCTCCACTTTTAGCCTCTTGAAGAAGTTCTAAAAGAGCATCTAACTTTGCACTCTCCCCTTTATAGTCCTCAATAAATAACTTTGGGTGATTACACAGTTGACGAAGCCTTGTTAAACAAGATAGTATCTTTATAGCGTCACTACCAACAGCTTCAACCTCTCTTTTATACTTTTCCAAATACCCTAAGTATAACTTTCTTTGTTTCTCACCTAATTCAACAACAACATCCTGCTCAATTTTATCTGGAAGTTCTTGTAGTACTTCGCTCTTTGTACGTCTTAATATAAATGGTCCCACAACACTTTTTAGACTTTTTAGATTATCTAAATATCTCTTTTTAAATGTTGTATGTTTCCCAAGATACCCTGGAAAAGCAAAGTCAAATATACTCCAAAGTTCAAGTATGTTGTTTTCAATGGGAGTTCCTGTAAGAGCTATTTTAGTTTCACCCTTTACCTCTTTTATAGCATTAGAAGTTTTTCCTAAAATATTTTTTATATTCTGTGCTTCATCTATAATTATATTGGCAAATCCCTCTTTAAACGGCATCATTCCATATAGATCTAAATCATTTTTTAATACTCCGTAAGTAGTTATTAAAACCTCGCCACTTTTTAGACTTTTAATAGCCTCTTCTCTCTCCCATTTTACACCTACACACATTTTAACTGTTACATTAGGAGCGAATCTTTCAAACTCACTTTTCCAGTTATAAACTAGCGATTTTGGAGCTATAACTATACTTGGTAGCTCTCTTTTTTCCATACTTAAATACGCTATAGTTTGCAGTGTTTTTCCAAGTCCCATATCATCAGCTAAAATTCCACCAAGCCCCAGTTTTTTAAGAGTATTTAACCACTGAACTCCATATAGTTGATAGTCTCTTAACATAGGAAAACTCTTTTTAATAGAGGCTTCTTCATCTTTACTGGTAATAGATTTCAGGTTATTTTCCATCTCTTTAAAGTTTTCATCTAAAACCAGATTTTTTATTCTCTTTAAAGTAGAACTTAAGAAATAACTGTAGTTCTTAGCTCTTGATATAACTCCAGCCTCTATCTCTTTTTTACTAGCCTCTGAAATATCTAAAAGATCATTTAGTCCATCTAATTCAGAGGTATCTCCTATGTCAATAATTCCACCATTTTTTAAAAGATAGTATTTTTTCTTTTCACGAACTGCAGTTAAAAATCTAACTACCTCGTCTTTATCTATTCCATCTATATTAAAACTTATATCTAAAATATCAGTTACCTTTGTTTCTACACGGTAACTAGCTGTAGTATAACTTTTATTTTTAAACTCCTCAGAGTAATACATCTCATAGTATCTCTCTAACTCTGATATTCCCTCTACTACAAATCTATATATACTTTCAACATTTGTAATGTGATAAGCTCCATTTTCAAAGTTATTTTGATAATCTTTTAAAACATCTTTATATAACGAGTATCCCTCTAACTGGTTGCTTAAAATTATTGTTCCATCTAAGTCACCCTCGTATATCCCATCATAGAACCTTTTCGTATAAACCTTTAATCCATAGGTATTATATGAATCTATATATATTTTATCCTCTATCTTATTAGGAGTATAAACCTTTTTCTTTATATCCTCTGATAGCTCTAACTTTGCCATTTTCTGAATAGAGTTTATAACTACAGGAAGATTACTTTCACTAATTACCATAGTTTCACTTCTACTAGTTTTTTGACGAATCTTTTTATAGATCTCTATATCCTCACTTGAAACTCTGTAAAATATTGGAGTTCCATTATCTAAATGAAGAAGAGTTCTCTCTCCTCTTTGAATAAAATTAGATATATTTTTAAAAGCCAGTTCAATATCACTACCTGAGTTTTTAACATCTATCTCTAAAATCTCTTTCAAACTTCCATTTTTTAGAACTACTTGATCTCCCTCAACTAAAATATCTAAAAGTCTATCAAAGCTAAATTTGTTGCTTAAAATAGTTGAAATATTAAGTTCACCATAGTAACTTTTTTCAAGTATTCCCTCATACTCCTTTAGAAAATCTAAAAACTTTTTCTCCCACCCTTGAAAATAGTCTGTTACAGGGTTATACTGATAAGACTTTCCAAAATCAAAAGATGTAAGACCATAAGCTTTTAAAAACTTTGATAGCTTATTAGTTAACTTGTAGTTTTTATCTTTTGTTACAATCTCTATATCTAGTTTAAAATCTATGTATCCCCTTATATTTTCAATTTTAGGAGTGATTTTTAAAAATATTAGATTCTTTTTCTCACCTATTGGATTTTTTAAAAAATCTAGATGAATATCTGCTTTAACTCTTTCTATACTTTCTTTTTTTAGCACTAAATTATACGCCGCCATAGCAACCGCTACTATATGTTTACAAGGTTTTATATTCTCTCTAAAATACATACAACTACAGTTAAAATCTAAAACCTCATCTTTACTAAAAATAACCTCAGTTTTATAGTTTAAATAGTTACTTCCCTTTACTGAACCTTCAAGATTACGAACACCCTCTCCGTAATACTCTTCCTCTACACCATAAAGTTTGAAATTCCCAGCTTTCCCTCTATTGTAATAGTCTTTCCCACGACTGTAAATTGTGTATCCAACTTCATTTTCTAATCTCTTTAAAAAATCCAATTGTACCCTCCAATTTTTTCTTTTATTTTATATTATATCATAAAATCTTTCTTTCAAAAATTTATAAAAAAAGAGGGTAGATAAATTAATATCTAACCTCACTATATATCCTCTAATACTAAATCGTTTCTTACTAAATCCTCATAAGTTTCTCTTTTAGAAACCAAATAACTACGTCCACCTTTTACAAAAACTACAGCTGGTTTTAAAGCTTTATTGTAGTTACTACTCATTGAGTGCCCATAGGCACCTGTACAACTAACAAGAACTAGATCCCCCTCGTCACACTTTCCTAACTTTGTATCTTTTATAATTATATCTCCTGACTCACAGCACTTTCCAGCTAAAGTCACAACTTCCTTTTTCTCCTCATCTAATCTATTAGCTACAACACTTTCATACTTAGCACTATATAGGGCTGGTCTTATATTATCTGTCATTCCACCATCTATAAAGACATACTTCTCTCCACCAAAGGTTTTCTTCTTTCCACCCACTGTATAAAGAGTACTTCCAGCTTGAGCCACTATAGAACGCCCTGGTTCTATTGATACTTTTTCAACACTAAAGTTTTCAGCCTCTAAAGTTACCTCTAAAGATCTTACAATTTTTTTCATTAATTTTTTCAGATCTACATCTGTATCCTCTTCTGTATATCTAACTCCAAACCCTCCTCCAAGGTTTATCTCAGGTATTTTTATATTTAATTTTTCTGAAATCTCCTTTGTGAATTTAACCATAGTTTCTATCCCCTCACAAAATGCTAACTCATCAAAAATCTGCGACCCTATATGACAGTGAAACCCTAAGAAATTTAGCTCATCTTGAGCTACTATATCCCTTACAATCTCCACTATATCCTTATCGAAAATTGACTCTCCAAATTTAGAAGTGTGCTTTGCTGTTTTTATATATTCATGAGTGTGAGCATCTATTCCTATGTTTAGTCTTAACATTACATCTATTTTTTTACCTAATCTTTTACAAACATCAGCAACTCTTTTAGCCTCAAATCTATTATCTAAAATTATACTTCCAATCTCACTTCCCACACACATCTCTAACTCTTCTAATGATTTATTATTTCCATGCATATGAATCTTTTTAGGATTAATTTTTGTAGATAAAATTGTATGTAGTTCCCCTGCTGAAACAGCGTCTATATCTAATCCCATTTTATTAACTACTTGAACCATCCCTTTTGACAAATAAGCTTTTGAAGCATAAACAATAGTTGTTTTAAACTTGTCGCTATGAAATCCCTCTTTTAAAGCTGTAATCTTTTTCTCCATAAGCTCTAAATCATATATGTAAAGAGGTGTTCCATACTCTTTTTGTAACTTGGACACCAAAACTCCACCAATCTCTAAAACTCCATTAACATCTTTCATAGTTCCTAAAAATTTCATAATAATCCCCCTTTTTCCTCATAATCTTTTAAGGCCATTTGACTATATTTAAATCCTATTATAATTAAAGGTACGTTTATATACACCATCATGATATTTGTTAAATCACTTATTATCCAGATATTATCTAACTCTGCTCCAGACCAAACACATGCCACTCCAAAAGGTATGAAAACTAGTGAAGATATTAGTTTCATCACATTTAGGAAAACCTTGTTTCTTGATATCTCTGTTGCTGAAACCTCTATAAAGGCTATCATTCCTAAGATAGTTGAAAAAGCAAACATTCCATAACATAGAGCAACCAAAAACTGAATAGGTTTCTCTAACATTGTAGGAGATAGTACCTTTAATGATGTTATAAAGTAACCTAATTTATCACTTCTTAAAGCCATAAAGTCAAACCCATCTAAATTCCAAACATTAGCAATTATAACTAAGAATCCAGAGATTGTACAAATTACAAAGGTATCTACGAAAACTCCAAAAGATTGGATAAAACCTTGCTCCACTGGGTGCTTTGCATCTGCTGCCGCCGCTGCCATAGTAACAGTTCCCTGCCCAGCTTCATTAGACATAAGTCCTCTTTTTATACCCTGTTGCAGTGCAATTCCCATAGCTCCTCCAAAGATTGCTTCAGGACTAAAAGCCCCCCTAAATACAGCTGTAAAAAAGTATGGAACTTTATCTAAATTTATTCCTATTAAAAATAGTGCTATTACAAAATATGTCACTGCCATTATTGGAACTATAAAATCTGTAGCTAGTGCTACTCTTCTAATTCCACCAAAAATAATTATTGTTGTAACTAAGATGATTAGCAAACCTATTACAATATATAAAGTATCTGTTCTAGCATAAACACTTCCTGTAACTTGACTAGCAACTGATCCAAATGCTGTAAACATATGAAAGACTTGAGATGGTAGTGTGAATAGTGCATAAAATATATATGCTACAGCTATTACAAAACCAACAATTTTGCTGTTATTCAGTAACCTTCTACCATAGTAAGCTATTCCTCCAACATAATCATCTCCATTTTTCTCTTTAAAAATTTGAGAAAGAGTAGCTTCTACAAAACATGTTGCCATTCCAAAGAATGCACTAACCCACATCCAAAATAGTGCTCCAGGCCCTCCTGCTAAAACAGCACCTGTTACTCCCATTATGTTTCCTGGTCCAATTCTTGTGGCACTACTTAGTAGAAAAGAGGCCATTGGAGATATTCCAATTTTAGTTTCATTTTTTCTCTTTAGAATATCCACACTTCTTTTAAAATATCTGATCTGTACAAAATTTAGTTTTAGTGTGAAATATAGTCCGCACCCTATTAGTAGTAAAATAGCTAGTGAAAACTCACCTATTATTGGGATATTTTTGTAAAACTCCAAGTTTCTTGGAAACTCCCACAGAACATCCGTTATTGGATTTAAAAAACTAAAAACATCATTTACCCTACTTAAATAACTCATATTATTTTCCCCTTTTTTCATTTTTTAATAAAAAAAAACTACCACAAAAAAGTTATGGTAGTTTTGTAAAATTTCACTATATGATATATAAGAAAATTGTTTTACAACTTTGGATAGCACAACATTAGATACCTAATGACAGTTATATAGATTTTCTCTATATCCCCAATAAAAATTTTGACGAATTTTTATTTCGGCAAATTCCCCTTTCAATTGACCTCATAGCCTTGTCTAGCTCCATCAACTTACTCTTGTCCTCTGCAACCTCTACCTTTGTATTTTTTATTAGACACATAATATCACACAAAAAAATTTAAAGCAAATCTTTTTTATAAAATTATATTTTAAAATTTATATCCTATTGATGCATTTACAAAGCTATTATCTCTTCTTCCAAAGCTTTTACCTACACTCGCTCCTAGTGTAAAGTTATTAACTTCATAGCTTGCTCCAGCTTTTACTCCTGTTGTTCCACACTCTAAATCATCCTTAGGAAGTTTTCCTTTTCCACTAAACCCTTCATAGCTGAACTCTTGTTCTTTATCCATATTCCCTAATTCATATGAATACTCTACCCCTGCAAATAGATTTAATCCTCCAAATCTATCTCCTACCACAAGACCAACTTTTGGTAATACAGATGTATAATTCTCTGATTCTATGTTAGCATTTAATGAATTGGCATTTGACTCTGTAAATGAATCATACTTCATATGAGCTAAATCAAATCCTAAATATGGCTTTACAAATGCCTTTTCTCCAAATATTTTTGATACTTCTCCAGAAGCTCTAACTCCATAAGAATCAAAATCTGACTCAGCCCTTCTATTAACCAAATCCATCTCTCTTTTATTTTCATGGAAGTTATACTCTCCACCTAATCCTAATCTGAAATCTACCCCTTGATATTTCATGAATCTATTAAGTCCTAAGTGAATTGTTTGAATATGTCCTTTTCCATTATCCTTATAATCAATAGCATTATAACCATATCCAATAGTACCAAATGTTCCATCTCCAAAGCTCATAGCTCCAACAAATCCAGACATTTTAGATTTATATCCCTCTATATTATCTCTTGAATCTATATCTTGATACTCCCCTATAAATGTAAAGTTATAACTGTTTTCTCCTAAACTATTTATAGCTACCATATCTTGCTCTTTAAATGTTTCACTTGTTTCTAACATCTGTCTTCCAAGATTTGAGTATATAGTTGGTGTTAAATCATTTAAACTTCTATCAATAGCTTCTGCACTACTTGTATCAATTACTTTTACAACCTCTTTAGCATCTGAGCTTAGAGTTTTAAATGACTCTTCATTTTGATACTTTCCAAATATATCAGCAGTTGATGTAATATATCCTGTTGTAAAATCTGATAAAGTCTTATCGTTTCTACTTAGTGTAGCGTCTAAGTTACCCCATCTATCAGTTACAGCTTCAGCATCGTAAAGCAGTGAATTAGATGTAAAGTTAAAATTATCCCCTAATTTTATATCCTCTGCATCTACTACGTTTTGCATAGTATACTCATTTTTAAATCCATTTTTAGTTATCTCTGCTGATACAACTACGTCTCCATCTATAGCTACATTCTTAGCAGTAATTTTTCCATAAGAACCATCTTCACTTGTTCCTATCATATATACTCCACCGTTACTAGTTCCTAAAGTTAGATTTCCATTACTATTTATAGTTCCATAATTTTCTATTGTTCCACCATTAGTTGCATACATAGCTGATTTAATAACTTCATTACCATTCTTATCTACTTCAATTATATTTGTATTAGAATTTCCAGCTTCAATGTTAATTGTTCCATGATTTATTGCTGCTCCTCCACTAGCAATCATACCACCTTCAGCAGTAGCTGAAACATTTATAACTCCATCTTTAGAGTTTATAGCTGTTCCATCTATTCCTGCATACATTCCCCAAGCTCCAAGTCCATCTACATTTATAGTTCCATTATTTGTAGCTGTTGTTCCAAGGCCTTGAACTCTTATGGCATTTAAATCAACTCCACCAGTTATTCCATTCCCTTTTATGCTTATAATTCCGTTATTTATAACATCGTTTCCATAAGAATCTATCCCTCTAACATCATTTGAACTTTCAACTTCTATTTTTCCATTGTTAGTTACTAAGCCTTTGTTATAAGCAACATAATTAAACGCTCGAATTCCTGTAACAACTTTTGAATCTTCACCATATCCTGAATTTCCTCTAATGTTTATTAATCCATCATTTGTTATTTTTACTGTTGATGACGTAACTTGATTTAAATCTGAAACGATTCCTATAGCATTTTCACCAGAAATATTAATAACTCCTGATTCTCCATTTACAATATTAGCTAAATCTGCTGCTTTTATTCCTATCATATCTTTTCCATACATATTAATATAACTATTTGAATTATTTATTGAAGAGTTATATTTTGTTAAAATACCTATACTTCCCTTAGAATCAAAATAACCATTTATACTAATATCGCCTTTAAAGTTTAGACTTCCACTTTCTAATTCTAATCCAGTTCCTTGTCCATCTATTCTTATTCCTACTGATAAATCTTTTTCATAAGAATCACTACCTTTATATTTTACTCCTGATACATTCTTTCCAGTTAATTCAATTGTAGATAATCCAAGCGATGTTGTTCCATTTGACAATAAAATTCCTGTATTATTATCCCCTGTCATAATTATTTTTCCATTTAAATCTAAATAACCTGCCGCTATAATACCGTGAGAATTATTACCTTCAACTACTATTTTACCAGCATGATTAATCTTTCCTGAAGTATCACTTTTAATTCCTACAGAACTATCTCCGATTAAAGTTATATCTCCTGAGTTCTTTACTGTATTAGCGTGTATTCCAATTCCACTATTTCCTTGAATAGTTATATCTCCTTCATTTTCTATCTTTGTATCAGAATAAGAAAAGTCACTCAATTTCAGTCCTATACCCTTCTCTCCATTTATATTGATATTTCCTGTATTTACTATATTACCATCAGTTTCTATTCCAACTCCATTTGTTGCTAAAATATCTATACTTCCAGTATTTTCAAAAGTCTTAACATCTATAGTATTCGGTGATGAAGCTATTTTTATTCCTATAGCTCCTAAATAAGTTTCATCTCCCTCTTTAATTATTTGTATATTTCCTGTATTTTTAAAATTTTTAACTGTTGAGGCATCTATTCCTAATGTATGACCATAAGACACTCCATTTGTTTCTAACCTTCCATTATTGATAGTTATATTTCCTGTATTTAAAATATCTACTCCACCTGTTTCTATTCCTTTTATTTGGCCTTTTCCTGATAATACTATCTCTCCAAAGTTCTCCAATATCTTATTAGCTGGAAGAGTATCTCCACCATAAAATGGGTTTTCTATTTTTATTCCTCTTACCCCTGAAGTAATTTGAGAATATCCATCATTTTCATATTTAGCATCTCCTGATACCTCTATTTTACCACTATTATATACATCTGTAACTCTTCCCTCTATTCCTATTGCTGCTCCTATTTCATTCTTATAGTTACTTCCTAAAATATTTACAAGAGTTCCATTTCCAGTTACTGTTATATCCCCTTCATTTTCTATCTTTCTCTTTATATCAGTTTGAACTCCTGGATAAGCATTTGAAAATCCTACTTTTAATCCTACTGATCCTACTCCATTAACATCTACTTTTCCAGTATTTATTAAATCTCCTAACTCTACAACTATTCCTTGAGCATAAGTTCCATCTACTTTTATCTCTCCATTATTTGCTACAGATATTTTTCTAGATATATTTGAATTTGTTGATGGATCATACTCAACTATCCCCGTAGCATAGATTCCTTTAGCCCCTTTTCCAAGCTCTTTTCCTTCACCTTTTACAGTTATATTTCCAGAATTTTTTATATCTACTCCATTAGATACTATTCCTTGGGCTGCATTTAAGCTATAGTAACTTTCACTATTTTTCTCTCCATCTCCTGTTACTACTATATCTCCTTCATTTTCTAATTTAGAAGAAAGCTTAGACAAATATCCTTTTGAAAGAGTTATTCCAGCTGACCCTACTCCAGCTACCTCTATTTTCCCTGTGTTAATAAGATCTCCATCTTGAACTCCTATTCCTACTCCATATTTTCCATTTACTTGTATAGCTCCATTATTTCCTACTGTAGCTTTTTCATATTCATTAGACCCCGTTACTGAATTATAGTTTGATTTTCCTGTAACATAGATTCCTTTTGCTCCACTCCAAGCCTCTTCGCTTTCTCCTGTAACTATTATATTTCCATCATTTTTTACAATAGTTGAGTTAGTTACATAGATTCCTTGAGCTGCTTGGCTAGATACTTTAGCTATCCCTGAACCACTTTCATACTCTAAGTATGCTCCATCTCCTGTTGCTGTTATATTTCCACTATTATAAATATCAGTTCCATTTCCTTCGATACCTTTAGCTGCATTTATTTGGTTATAATAATTTCCAGTAGGATTTTTTATTAGCTCACCATTTCCAGCAACTATTATCTCCCCTTCGTTTTCTACTGTATTATTCTCTTGTTTCAAATCCCAGTTTTGGGCACTTATTCCTGCTCCTGTTGCTTCTAATTTTACTGTATTAACTAATTTTCCTTGTCCACCTATTTTTAAAGCTGTTGTACTTTTTCCCTCTAATAAAATCTCTCCACTATTTTTTAAATCTCCATCATTTACTGAAATACCTACCCCTTTATTCCCAACTACATGTATTAATCCAGTATTATTAACATCTACTTTTCCTACTTCAAGTAGATTTCCTTCTTCATCATATTTTCTTCCACCATTAGCATCTATTCCTATCACTGATGCTCCTGAATATATATCTATCTCTGAACTTATATTATCTTTTTCTACTTTTATCTTTCCATGATTTTCTACTTTAGAAATCAATGAATCTAAATTATTTGAAGCTCTAATTCCAACAGAATGATATTCTGTTGATTTAACCTCTATCGATCCATTTTCTGAGTTTACAAACTCTCCTGAACCCATAATCTCTACTCCATTAACTCCTTTTCCTGTTGCTGTTATCAATCCATTATTCTTTGCACCAGAATTTTCTCTAATACTCATTCCTGAACCTGATCCATCCAATTGAATTTTTCCATTATTTTCAATAATTGAATTATTTATCGCTTCCATACCCACTATATATGTTTCTGCATCTCTTTCGTTTTGAATAATATTTCCATTCGAATCAGTTGAAGTATATTTATCTTTAAAAACTATACTTTCTCCTAAAATAACTCCATTATTTACTGCTAACGAGTTTTCTGTAGCTTTTAATCCTACTCCATTTCCTTTTATATAAATATTTTTTTCATTTTTTATATTTGATTCTTTTTGTGCTTCCATACCCATAACCCAAGTATGACCAATTCTTTCCTCTGTATGTTCTAGCCCATTCTCATCAATCCAACTATATTCTTGCTTATACTCTACTGATTCTGAATGTATCTCACCTTTATTTATTCCTTCTGATTTTTGTGATACGCTTAAACCTACACCATTTCCCTTTATATGAATATTTTTTTCATTTGTAACTTTAGACTCAATATCACCACGTATTCCTACAACCCACGTATGTTCTAACCCCTCATCTATTTGCTCTTTTCCATCTTCATCAATCCATTTATAAGTTTCCATATATTCACTAGATTCTAGGTAAATATTTCCTTTATTTACTCCCTCTGATTGTCTTCTAGCATCAATTCCTCTTCCTGCTCCACCAATAATATTTATATTTCCTTCATTTATAGATGTTGCATTGTCTCTTGCTCTCATTCCAACTGCAAAACTTACCATATGAGTTCCATCTTCATTATTTAATATCTCTTCTGTTCCCTCATACTTCTCTACTTTTCCAGTTAAATTTATATCTCCTTTGTTTACTCCCTCTGAGCCAAATCTCGATACAATTCCAAATACAGATCCCTCTCCTGTTAATGATCCATTATTTTCTATATAACTATTTTCTCTACCTTCCATTAATGATTCAAAAGAAAATCCCATTCCTCTTTCTTCAATAAATTCTCCTGTTATTGAATCAAATCCAGAATCATCAACATATACAATTGAAGAGTTAGTTTTTATTTCACCATTATTTATAATGGTACCTTCATTTTTAGCATACATACCATAATTAAAAGAACCTATATTTTCAATTTTTCCACTATTTATTCCTACTGCACCATTTTCAGCTGTAATCCCTGTAGTCCCTTTTATATCTTTTAATATATTTCCTTCTGAATCAGTTAAATAAACTCCATTTCCTTCAGTAACAATAGTTCCACTATTTTCTACAGTACCCTTATCCTTAGCTAACATAGCTATCCCTGTTCCTTCAATCTTTATAGAACCATTGTTTTCAGCTAATCCATTTTCTACTGCAGCCATACCATGAATATATGTTTTATTATCTTCACGATTTTCTGATATTCCTATTATTGTTCCATTATTAATTACTTTTGTCGTTTCTCCCTTAGATACCATTCCTACTGAATTATGCCCTGTTACTTCTATGATTCCCTTATTTTCTACAACAGTTGTTCTATCTCCTAGTGAGTCTGCTTTCATAATTGAATCAACAGCATATATTGCAGCAGCCTTATCTGCTTTTACTGCTAAAGTTGTTTCTTCACTTACAGTTACAGTAGAGTTAGAAACTTTATATAACGCTGTGTTGCTATCAGTGTGTTCCTTACTCTCCTCTAATATAACATCTTGTTCTCCTGTTATATTACTTTTAGATGATATCTCTTGAGCTACCTTATTTTCTTCATCAACTATTATGTAATACTTCCCATCTTTTTCGTATATCTTTCCCTCAGATAGAAGTTTATTAAATTCACTTCCTTCTAACTCTTGTACTCCTTCTTTTAAATCCCAAGCTTTATCTACTCCTATTTCTGGTAGTATTGAATCCTCGGGTTTTCCCATATTTGGGTCTAATACTACTTCTTGAGCTATCTTATTCTCTTCATCTATTACTACATAATATTTTCCATCTTTCTCATATATCTTTCCCTCAGATAATAACTGTGTAAATTTTTCGCCATCTAATTTTTGAATTTCCTTCTCTAAATCCCAAGCTTTATCTACTCCTATTTCTGGTAGTATTGAATCCTCAGGTTTTCCCATATTTGGATCTTCTGGTTTCACCACTGGTGGAACTGGGTCTGATGAATCGCTTCCTCCACCGCCTCCTCCACCGCAAGCTGTTAATGATATGGCTATTGTTCCTGTTATTAAAAATTTAACCATTGTTTCTATATTTAAAGAAATATGATTTTTTAAATATCTCTTTAAACTTTTCTCTTCATTGCAAATACTTTTCATAATACCCCCATTTTTTGTTTATAAAATAAATTTTTTGTTAAAATATCTAATAGTCTATTATACTTTATATACAAAGTTTCATCTATTTGAAATTTTTTTAAATTATTTTAAAATTTCTTCTAGTACAAAAAATAAAAAAAACAGACTATATTTTTAGTCTAAGTTAAAAGAGTTAAATTGATGCATAAATCTAAAATATCTATGTATTAAATTTCATTTTTTATGTAAAAATAATTTGTATTAATTATTTTTAATGTATAATAATCTTGATTCTAAAACCTAGGATCTTTGTTCATGATTTTATAGATAAGAAGAGTGAGTCGGATTCAAAGAATACCCCCGTACACACTTTATAGATACATCCACCTCTTTCTTATCTATTCCCCAAAAAAATTATAGAAATAAAAAAATCAACTATTGTTAAACTAGTTGATTTTTTTATTTCTATATCATAGATTCATTTATAACTTTATACTTTTTAAATACTCTTTTAAGTCTTCACTTGTTTCTGGATTACGTAATCCAAACTCTATATTAGCCTTTAATAATCCAATTTTGTTGCCTATATCGTACCTTATTCCATCAAAATTATAAGCTAATACTTTTTTATTGTCATTTATCATAGCTAAAATTCCATCTGTAAGTTGAATCTCTCCACCTTTTCCTGGAGCAGTATTTTCTAAGTATTGAAACACATCAGGAGTTAATAAATATCTTCCTAAACAAGCTTTTAGTGATGGTGCTTCTTCTAATTTTGGTTTCTCTACGAAATCACACATAACTACAGTTTTAGAATCTAAATCCTCCACGGGTTTTATAACTCCGTATTTAGATACATCTTTAGGTTCAACCCCTTGAACTCCAATTATAGAGTGACCGTACTCTTCATATTTCTCTATAAGCTGCTTTGTTACCTCTTTCTCTGGATTATACATAATATCATCTCCAAGAGCTATAACAAAAGGATCATCTCCTATAAAAGATTTTGCTTTTAATATAGCATGCCCAAGTCCTAGTGGATGATTTTGTCTAACATAGTATATATTTGCCATTCCATGAATGGTTTCTACTTTTTCTAAAAGTTCATCCTTTCCATGTTTAGCTAGTGTATTTTCTAGCTCATAAGAGTGATCAAAGTGATCCTCTATAGAATTTTTATTTCTTCCAGTTACAATTAGTATATCTTCTATTCCTGATTCTACTAACTCTTCAACTATATATTGTAGAGATGGTTTATCAACTATAACCAACATCTCTTTTGGTTGGGCCTTTGTTGCAGGTAAAACTCTAGTCCCTAATCCTGCTGCAGGTATTACTGCTTTAGTTACTTTTTTCATCTATAAATTCCTCAAATACTTTCATAGTTTTCATTAATTTTTCGTTTGCTTCTACCTCTGTTTTTCCAACGACACAGAAGTAATATTTGATTTTTGGTTCTGTTCCAGAAGGTCTAGCTGTAATATATGTATTATCCTCTAATA
>OGMJ01000080.1_pt1 | contig 65204 bp, 102 predicted proteins | sample 1573181 | NCBI WGS metagenome assembly OGMJ01 (sample SAMEA2582004, study PRJEB24529) | metagenome | biome: Human gut stool | place: China | collected 2011
GAATACCCGAGTTTAATAACTGCCTTGTGGACTGTTTCATTACAAACATGCAGACCAAGGTTATCAATGATTTCATCAATAACTCTTTCGTGTTCATCATCGAACTCTTTTTCTGACATATCATCAGAATAATGGGTAAGTCTATCTATCTTTCCGCATGTATTGTAACCATTTCGGTTATCAAACAGCATCCAAAGAGCAAACTGCTCAAATGGATCATACGGATTGTCAAATGTCGTTAATCTACAATCACTCATTAAGCTGTTGCTCCTTTCAAATATTTAGAAACTGTTGATGTAGAAACACCAAGTTTGTCTGCGATCTGCTGAATTGTATAAGAGGAAGACATTGCTTTGATACGATTTGCTGTAGCTGCGCTTATAGAAGCAGATGATTTAGGCATTGCTCTCTGACGAAGTGAATCAGGATCACAGTTTTGAAGAATGGATTTCAATTTGTTCTCACTAATTGCGCCTGCCTGAATAGCTTCCCATTCTTTGTCAGTTATCTGGATATTTCTATCTTTTCTGGAGATAGAACCAACTTCTTCTCTAGCTTTACTCAACGCTCTCTGTGAATCCTTCTTAATTTCTTTAGTCTTCAATTTAATACCAGCTTCCTCAGCTTCTTTCTTTTTGGCATTGATGGTGGCTGCAGCCATGCGGTTGGCAGTCCTCTCACGTACCGTATTAAGTTGCGCTTTATTCAACTTTTCTTCAAGACTATCAACTTCTATCTGATACTTAGCCTTGGCCTCCTTACTATAAGCAATCTTACCGGTCTTACTGATTTCAACACGTGCCTGATTAGCGAGTGATTTCATTGTGTTAGCATAGTCAGCGTAGATCAGTTCCATGGGGTGTCTATACTCTGACACCAGGGTCATGGCATTGTCGGTTTCCGCCATCTTAGTGCTTTTCTGAGTACGAACTTTATGTTCTTCGATGATTTCTCCGGTTCGCTTGTCCACTTTTGTAGTGGTGTAATCCGCGTCATCGGCTCTCCTGTACAGTAGTGAGCCTTCTGGTCTTGATTGGTCATAATCCGGCTTACCCTTCAGGTTTGGATGCGGTTGTCCCTGTCGTTTATCTACATCTATCTCACCTTTAGCTCTTGAGATGAGGGTAGATGCTCCACCAAATCTCAGATGACCGGTCGAATCGTAGTGCGCCTGGTATTCTTTCTTCAGAGCAGGTATATTATTATCTATCTCGCTCTGCTTGTAATCCAGATGATGCTTCTCTGCATCAATGACAACCATCGAATGGCGTACAGCTCTTGCCATCTTATTATCGTCTGCTCCAGCAAGGGTCATGTCGGTGATAAGATTACTGATTTTACCCATTTCGGTATCGGTCTTCTTCAACAGTTGATACTCATGCCCGCCACGATAGTAATGCTCCTTTCCTTCACTATCGACTCTTTTCTCTCCACCATATTCCATCTTAGGATCAAATCCAACCAGACCTTCAAGAGCAGGACGGGAAGCAATCTTCACCTTACCAGCTTTATCATGGGTAGGAATGCACATTGCTGTATCGCCATCGAAGTCTGCCCCAGATAATCGTTCGGCAACTTTGCTATTAATACCAACAGCATCAATTGAAGTTTTACCGATCATTTTGATGGCTTCTCTATTCTTATTGTTTACGGTAAGAATAGGTATCTCAAAAGTCCCTCCGTGCGGAAAACGAATAAGAGCAAGTTTACTTCCATCTGGATAACCAGGAGCATACACTTCTTTATCTGACATAGTAGTAAGCGGAAGTATAACATGATACTTCTGTCCCGGAAGAGCAGCAGCTTTCAAATGTACAGCCGCAGAATCACAAGACTGAGCAAACTTCTCCAAATAATATTTCTTTATAGTCGGGTTCGTGAGAGCATTAATCTCAGCAAACTCCTCTTTCTTATCTGCTTTAGCAATACCAAGCTGCTTCTCGGCCATAGCCTTGGACTGCTTGGACAAGAACTGGGATGGTAAAGAATCTTTCCATTCAGTCCAATCACCCTCAGCTCGTGTCTTATTAATTAAACCAAGTTTCTTTTCGCCTTTTTTATCGGTATACCAATACTGTCCACCCTGATCTTTCTCTTTGATGGCTGCGCCAAATGGGTTATCTGGATCGTTCTTAATGTCTTTCAGAACATCAAGTTTAGAAACGCTCTTAGATTTGTTGGTGTTAAATATAACATCCACACCTGCCGGAAAGTCTTTTGGATCACCGTAAACAGCCATTCCTTTGATGTACTTCTTTCCATCAACCATGATTCTAACCTGGGAATATCTGGATTCACCAAGAGACAAATCAGCAACACCAGGACGGAGTTGAACTAAACCATCCCTTTCCAATCCGCCTTCTTCTGCATAGCGGATTTTCAGTCGTTTAGAATCCATACTTTCTGGGTAATGAAATTTCTTTTCGTATGTGTTTCCGCCGTCTCTTGAAATATAATCTTTAATGGTATGAATCTTGTCCAAATCATAAATGGCATTATGAGGAGTGTCTGGTTTACAGAGCACTCGTTGTGTTGTCATCTGGCCCTTGTTGGTCACCTGCGCAAAGCGACCACCGTAGACTTTGTATCCATCCTCAGCCTGTAAGATGAAGAGAGCCTGATCTAACTTCTCTTTTGAAATGTTTAATTCGCGATCGACGCCAGTCCCGACATCAATCATACCTTTCTCATCAACATGTTTCTTTAACATCTCGGCAGTAGCTCTTGCCTGTTTCATTCTGGATTCCGAATTTGGGTTCAAGTATGATCTGACCGTAGATTCATTGACACCTAATTGTCTTCCGATTTCAGTTGCACTCACGCCTTTTTTCTTCAGAGCTTGTGCTCTTGCCACGTCATATCCACGACGCTCATCCTTGGCGATAGCGTACACAGTTCGGAAATCAGTAGAAGAATATCCAAGAGACTTTGCAATAGCATTATCGCCAGTATATTTCTTTCCAGTCTGCGGGTCAGTATAGGTGAATCCGTTCTTTCTCATCTGTTCGACACGACCTAAGAAATCCCTACTGGACTGAAATGGCTCTTTACCAGATCCCCAAGGATATCTACCGGATCTTCTAGGCATACCGTAATGCTCCAAATATTCCTCATCGCTCATAGATCCGCAACCAAAATACGAATCTATCTCTTCAAGTATGGAACTCATATCACACCTCCTGCAATCTACTCTTTTCTATAAGTTCATCGAAATGAATAATAGTGTCCATAATGTAGGAAATCTTTTCTGGATCAGGATGATGTACCAGAACTTCATCCTGTTTATACAAACGGAGTTCGATATCAATCGCACTGGGCCTATATTTATACTCCAAACAGAACAGAGCTGCATATACTTCCAATTGTTCAATATGATCTTCGATTTTTCCGGTTTTGCCTGTCTTTAAATCATGTATTCGTAATATGTTATTTCTGAAGCAGATAGCATCGGCTGTTCCGAAGAAATTATTTGAATAGTATAAGACAACCTCGGTATCCATCTTGAAGCCTATCGCATCGTTCACATATGCGTATATCGTCTTCTTTGATCGAGGCTGCTTAATTCCTAAATCAATCGTGTCTTTAGCCCAAGCGTGAAGCTTAGTGCCGATTTCTTTAGCTTTCAGATTTTCAAATACAGTGAGTAACTTGTCGTCCGAATATCTCAGCCATGCACTTGAACTTGCAGAAAACGGTGCATGAAGTCCGCTAAGATTCGAATGCTTGATGAAGTTCATCTAATACTTCCTCCTTGTTCTCTGGATATATAAATTTTGAAAATGACATATTATCCATTTTTTCAACGTAATAATCCTGATTCGGTCGATGTGGAGCTGTAGCGCTCTTTTTGACTTCAAGAGCAGCCCACTTGTCTTTATACAAAACCAATAAATCAGGAATTCCTTGAATATCAGCAGAATCCAATTTTGTTACAATACAACCCGGAAATCTGCTTTTTAATTCTTTCTTCAAGTCAGCCTGAAATTTATTTTCTTTCATGGCAAATCCCTTTCTTTTATAGAGTGGATCTTGATGGGTACGATCCATCGACATCCCGGTTATGAGCCGGACGCTCTAACCAACTGAGCTAAAGGTCCAATAAGACCCGGAGTCCGAAGAACATCCGAGTACGTTCCAAAATATAAAAGACAACGAACCAGCGTAAATCGCTAATCCGTCATCTTCTCTCTATAAAAGTGTATGTAATTTTCGCACGTAATCTTTTGGGGCACGTTCGTAACATCAGGTAATTAACTTGAAATGCCTCTCTTTATACTCTCTATTATTACGAGCTGCTCTAAGCACGCTCTTATGATCACCCTCAATATTTCTTGCACATTCTCTAGCCGATTGAAATTCTTCGCCAGATTCCAAAACTTCAATTCGCTGTCCAGGACGTCCTATAATATCTAGTGGAGGATCTGAAGAATATCGTCCTCCTGAAACGACGATATGATAACCATGACATGTGTTGAATCCTGTTTCTCCTCTAACGACTTTCCCCAACCATTTAGCATCAACATTCAGTCTGTTTGCGCATGCTTGTATAGAATTAAACTCCTCGCCAGTTTCGACAATTCGAACCGGAATACCGTCTCTTTTTGTATCAAATTCGTTCACAAGAAATATCACTCCTTTCGTGGTATAGCCAAAAAAAGAGCGCCTGTAATTCAAGCGCCCTGATTTAGAATATAAAGTTTTTATTTCTTTTTCATTTCAGATGTTACTTCACCAAGTACTTTTTTCATGTGTGACTCAAGTGTCGGATCATGTTTAAAGCAATTCTCAAGACCGAGTTCTATTTTATAAGCAGTCACCTTGCTACCAAGTTTATAACTTACACCAATAGTAGCAATAGTAATAACCCCGCCTACGATAAGTAACCCTTTCTCTTTCGCACTTAACTTTTTCTCCTCGACTTCTGTCACTTTTGCTTCTTCGCTCATTTTTTTCAATCCTCCTGAAATATAAATGTAAACCTTATGGTTCCATAATAGAGCTTGTAAATATCACGAGTCACTTCCACATCATTCAACCATACTGTATGTAGGAAGTAAATCAGAATACTCACATTGCAGAGCATAGCAGAGATTCATAAACGTTCTCATGTTCGGCATTCGCTGCTTATTCAAATATCTACTCAACGCAGCCTCTGTAATATGAGCTTTTTTCGCCAACTGTCTTTGACTGATTCCAACCTCATCCATAATATCGCTAAGGTTGTCTGCAAAAATACAAATGAACTCAACTTCGCTAATGCTGTTTCGCATAAAATTCCTCCATTTAGTTTTTGGATATCCAATATTATCCAAGCGGTAAGGGGTGGCAAAAGTCTTTATATATTTTATTTTTTTCTCACGTAATAATAAGGGGGTTACCTCTTGGATAAGTGGATATCCAACAATTATCCCATTTTTAGTCCAAAATAGCCCTAAAATGGTGTTTTTTGACGATTTTGACCGAGTTTTTGGATATCCAATAATTATTACTTTAGTTTTTTGGATATCCAATAATTACCAGATGTCTTCGTCTTCCTCGTCAGTTTTTGGATATCCATTAATGTCATTATCATTTTCTTCTATTTCTGGATATCCAATAATTCCATCATTTTTCGATAAATAATTGAAAATTTTCAATCCTTTTCTCAAGACTTCTGCCTTAGACAAACCTTCCTTTTCCGCTAATTTTTTTAAAATGTAATTCTCCTCCTGCGACAGTCGAAGTCGATACTGTTCACATTTACCGTTAAATCCTTTCGGTCTTCCCACATTCTATCTCCAAACCTTTCCGTTCGTCTTATCCTGAAGCACCACACGCCCCTGGATAACAAAACCATTCATTGCACAAATATTATGCAAATCTCTCATAGTCTTTTTAAATCTACGATAATCAATCTCACGATCAGCTCTGTTTATCGCTCCACAGGCTGTAGGATCATCAAACCCCTCACTATTTCTATTACTGTGTCTTCCCATTTCTTTTCTTCCTTTCTTTTAAATAATCCAGAGAGTCCAAAGCCCGATCACCAATAATATCCCGAATAAGATACTAATCAATAAGTCTAACATCATAATTTATTCTTTCATTCCCTTTCCTTTAATATATCTGTGCCAAGAAATTCTTTTATCTTTCCAAGACACTCATCACACAAATCAATTCTACTACTGTTGAAACCTTGAAGGGTCTCGAAGCGTAACCCCATTACAGTTCCCATACCCAAGTCATATCTATATTTCTTATTCTCATCATAATACTTTCCACACCTGTCGCATTTTCTTGCTATTGCCATTTTCAAATACTCCTCCAAATATCAATAATAATTTTAATTGTCCATGACACCGCAACTGCCATCAAACATATTAACAACATCCCGAGCATGACATCAATTAAAAAATCAAACATCCTCACACCATCACTTTCTCAGCCTTTAACCGGACTCCGCCATATTTCCAAAGCTTATCCTTAATCTCATCCAAGCTCAGCTTACCGTCCTGCCATGCTTCGTAATATTCGATAACCTTATCTGTGAATCCCGGTAGTTTTTGCGCATAAGACTTCTTCCAATACTCATCCATCAAAACACAAAGAGGTAGTCCAAGAAATAACGCAAGCGCAGTGTTGATTGCTTCATCTGCCGCCTCTCGCTTTGCTTCAGATATCTGTTTCTGCACAAGACTATTCACCATTTGATCCAGCTGAGCCTTAGTGAGGTTATATGTGATTGTGTGCTCTTTCTCAGATTCTCTTTTCTGTCGTCGCATTTCAGCTCTGGTCATATTAAAAGCCTCCGTTCAACAAATAAAAGCCAATCTCGATAAGAGCCGAAATAAGCATATATCCTAAACCAGTCCTAATTCTTTCGTTCGCATCTAGCTCTATCCCTACCATAAAAATAACGGACCAAATGATTCCAGTCCAGACTAGATATAATCCAATTGCTTTTGTCATCACATTTTCCTTTCTTGTTCAAGAAATTCTGGCACTCCAAGATTAAAGAAAGTACCATCTTTATAAATCCAAAAAGTACCGGTTTTCCTACTATATTTATATATCTTGTCAGTGAGAAAATCTTCCTCCGGTGTCGCCTCCATGATAGTTTCTTTCAAGATTCGCTCCAAATCTTCCGGAGGATATAAACTATCTACACTATGTATCATTGCTTCATGGATACTTGTGAATACTACATAAAAGTCTCCATTAAGCAAATGGGCTAATCTTTGAGCTACGCCTGGTAAAAATATTGCGACTCCTCCATTTGTTTTTCTTACGGTGCTAAGACAATTTCCAACCTCATAATTATCTATTTGAAAAATATTATTTAAATCCATAAAGCATTCACCGCTGTAATCTGGATTGGATAACATTTCTTCCCATAAGTAAATACGAGGAGGGGAAATGAAATAGGTATTCAGAAGCGCCGTATCAAATACTGTCTCTGCGCTCAGCCCCCACTCATTCAGATTCTCTCGTCGTATTTTCATACTGGCGATCCGGTTTTCCGCCTTTCCCACTTGCATATACAACACCAACGCAATTTCCCCAATCACCTTGTACACGGCTTTGGACAATTCTTTTTCATAGAGTTTTCTATTAAGAGGGCGGATGAATAAGTCCCCTTTTATTTTCTCATAATCGTTCAGATTCTTTGTCTTCTCAAAAAATCCAGCTGCTCTTAATTTCAGCACCTCTCCCGCCACTGTGTTTGCGATTGTTTCTATTGAAACACCATCTTCGTAATCTTCAAAAAGTTCCTCCGTGTGAATTCCACAGACTTCTTTTCCTGCCGCTGAAGCTCGGACTTCTACAAACAGTCGATCACCATTAGGAGTCATTCCATTCTCATCTCGCTCTTCAAAGTAGATTTGTTTCTCCCCAAGCCCAAGACGCTCCATTAACTCATGCCTTAGACAGCCTACAAATTCTTCATACTTTTTGTTCATACAAAAATCCTCCTTTTCGTGGTGTGAAAATAAAAATAGAGCCACAGTATTTCTACCGTAGCCCTATTCGAGTACAACCGTCAGTCTGCATATATGTTTTCTACTCATTACAGAGAATGTTAATTTTGCGAATCACATCCAAGCCCAAACAAAAATAATTATCACAGCAACAAGATGTAGAACTGTCCATATGGCATAGAAGATATCCGCTGCATTACCATATTCCTTATTTTTAGAGCACATGCATACATATAATACCCATCCAGCGAAATACATGCTGATGGCAATAATCACAGTAACGAATCTGATAATAAACTTTACAGTTTCCAAGTTCATTCCTCCATCTCACCGGCTTTAAGGCAATCCGCTAAATAAGTATAATAGATTTTTCCTAAATCGCTCCTTGCCTTACTCAATGCTTCTGCCATTTTTTCGTCGTAATAGTTGTTTCTGATTATTAACTTATCCCGAAGATGGTCGATTGTCAAAGCACTATCCAACAGTGGATATTTTTCACCAATGAATATAGGCATGCTTCCATGACCAGCTTCAGAAATAGCGGTGAGTATACCTAATAAAGAATCTATAGTCATTTGTTCCTGCATTTTAGTCCTCCAAATAATGTGAAACCGTCACTATAAACGCATATAATATAGTGAGCAAAATCATCGCCCACCACTGCCAAGTATTTATGCTGTATCCCATACTACACATAACAGTACTTTCTAATATCAATACCAAACTGCTAACAACTGTCGTCATATACGTTATTCCTCCCTTATCGCTCGTCTTGCATCAGCTTCCATCTCCGCTATTGTTATTAACCGATCAGGATGCATTTCAGCTGTATTATAAGGTTCCCAAGGGGCTGGAATTTTATTGACTTTCATGATTTCCTTCCTGAGCTCTTCTTTTATCGCCTCACGAGAGTCTACGGTAATCAACTCATTATACGGAAGACTCTCGATCCACTTACAAACCTCTCGCCATTCATCCAGCTTGTGATTCTTCCGCTGTCTGTAGATATTCGCTAGCACCTCATAGTTCAGCATAACGTTACGAGTCTGGTTATAATTACTCGGAAGAAGCTGAATCATCTGCCACCAATATGTTTTATCTCTGGTTTTTAAATATAACTCACGAAACATATTTAGGTTTTTGATCGTGGTTTCCATCATATCCTTAGCAGAATATATGCGGGTTGGAATAGATTCATCAGAAATAAGATGCTCTGTAGAGAAATCCTCAAGAGTAAATTCTTTTTCAGCAATTTTGTGCATCGTACTACAGGAGTTTGCAACAGTACCAACTTTATATGTATCAAATTCTTTCCACCAGTACAGCGGTGCCGTAATTCTCACATACACCGGCATCATTCTCATATACTTCCGATGCTCAGTATCTGCATTGGATAAGCGCTGCATGAGCGAGTGGTCGTTAGATCCAAGTTTTTCATCTTTTCTAAAAAACGAATCTTTATCACATAAATCCCTTTGATTATCATAACAATTCACGCATGATTCATCAGAAAAACACGTATCACTCTTCTCCCAAGAATTCATAGGATTTCTCATTCCCTGAATAATAAACTCCATCTGCTCCGGACTTGCCAGAACCACATTTTCTAATTTAATGCTCATTCACAATATCCTCCCAGCTCAATTTCCACAAGTTTGTCAGCTTCGATTTCCAGAATATCCACGTCGACATCTGATAAATTCTCAACTACAGCTCTTTTGTTACTAGATCTTTAGCCACCTCAGCAGCGTCTTTTTCTGTATAAACACCGAAGATTTTTTCGATATGACCATAACCATAATCGTTATAATAAGTATTTCCATGAACTACATATAAGATCACTTCTTTTCCTCCTCTACAAGTTTTCTTATAACAATGCCTTTCTCCGCATATCTCATGCCTTCCCAGACATTCAACAAATCAAAGAAATCTTTGAGACTGATTTTTCTCTCCGCGAGTTCCTCGATGAAATCTTTATTGTTCGTCATTATTTACAAACATCCTCCACTCTTAATATCTCTACAATTTTCAGCACATCCTCTATCCTGTTAAGTTCTACTCCTCCGACCTTGGCAGCACTCATTGTCAGCATTGCACGACAATCGTCATCTCCAGCAATCCAAAAGTCTGGTCTCAAACCTGCCAATCTATTCCAACTCCCATATTTACCGATAATAAGTACAGGGCAGATTAGGCCGTCCGATATTTCTATCACATCTCTACGTCGTTCTTGTCTAATAGGAATCATACTAGATAAACATGAAAGTTTCGAATAAAGTTCTTCCGCCCAACAATCGTGAACGACTATTTGTATCGTTTTCATTTCCGTCACCCCTTTGAATAATATTTATAATCATTGCTGAGACATGAATAAGCAAAAAAAGCACATTCCTCTAAATTCACAAATATTACATTTTTGATTATTGGACATGGCGATTTTGATTATCTTAGATACTGATTCTTCGTCTAATTTAATCATTTCTCGTCTCCTTTCTGGAAACATAATATTCCGCACTAGATGGCACTAATGTGATAGATATAGACACCAATTCAGCGGAGTCGATAACTTTTATACCGTATTCCATATGACTTTTAACCGCACGATAATATCCACCACATCCAATCTTATCGTCTTCAAGTAATTCTAAGACATCATCCATTCCGCTTTCAATTTCTGCCAAAAGTCCTTCTTCATCTTTAATAACTTTCGCAATACCAATGGGATGTGACTTATCAAAATTGAAGAGCACAAAGACTTTGCTTGGGATTTTAATAGTTGCTGATTTTGAAAATTGGACACCATTTTTATCAATAAGATTATATTTTAGAAACCGCCCAGATAACCGAATCATTCACAATACCCTCCTAAGTTAACATCCACGGCTGTATCAGACTCATCATCATTACTTTCTACTATTTTTAAAATATCAATGATTTTTACCACGTCTGTGACATGTTTAAGACCCACACCATCAACCGCAGTTGATCTCTCGGATAAATATGTTTCTGCTTCTTGACTAGAACAGTTATAGAAATCCGGATACAAACCTTGCGTTTGCCGAAGCGAGCCATACATTCCTCTAATCATAATTGGATGAGATACCTTTTCTCGTATCTCAATCGTATGGGTTCGTCTATTGTACTTGTATGGAATCGTTAATTGCTCAGAAAGGGCTTCAAATACAATGTGAATGTCAATTTCCTTCCGTCTATGGATTATTATGTTAATCATCTCTTTTTGTTTCTCCTTTCTGGTCGGGAATTTTTGCAGTAAGCAAGTCTACAATATCCGCCCATTCCATTTCCCATGAAATCTTTTGTGGCTGGATTCCAATGACGACATTTTAAACACTTTCCGCTTGGTTGAAATAAGTTGGCAGCGATTCCAATATTACTCATATATTATTATCCCTTTCTTTCTGAGGTTGATATGCGCCTAATTAAGAGCCATGCATATCTGAACATTTCTAATAGAACGTTTCCCGTGATGCCTACGATAATTATTTGTGTCGAATATCAGACAATTTTGTTCATACATCCACTTATTGCCATTCTTTCTTAATTTATACCAGCCATGTGGCATTTTATATTTTTTTCTTATCCTCATCACTCATTTCTCTCTTCCGGATCGAGGCTCATAATCTTTACAACCCTTAACTTTCTTCTTTATGACCCTGCCGTAATTAGCATTGCACCAGATTCCATTATGATTAATGGACGATTTGGTTTTATGATCTGTGCAGTTATGGCGACAGCTATGGCATAACGATTTACTCATCTTGCTTCTCCCTTTCTCTTTCTCCTTTGGTTTTGAGTTGTATTTTAATTCCATCATTATTCAATGTCGATATAGATTTAACTTCAGTATCAAGTAACACTTTGTCAATGATGCCGTTTGCATCGAGTGAAGGAGAAACAATAAGAGCTGGAACGGGACCAGTCATAATGTACACGTTAGATCTACAACATGATAATAAATCTTTTAATTTAATCATTCTATGCATCCTCCTAATTTTTCGTCTATACGTGTGTCTTCAGGTATCTCTACGATATAAAACTCGACTTCAGATCTATCGTTGAGTTCTGTAAACCTAGATTGTTGATCTTGTTCGAAGTATTCGTCTTCTGCCTGTTTCTTTACTTTCTCAGCCATTTTACGCGACGAAAAAACACCGAAAATATGTATTTCTTCACCGTATCCGCCAAACCACGTATTCCCGTATACCAAATATAATTTTTTCATATGAAATCTCCTTTATTCATACCTACCGATTTCTCCTTTCTGGTCGTGGGTTTTTACAGTAGTTAAATCTACACCGACCACCAGTAATAATCCCCATAAAGTTTTTTCTAGCGGACTCCCAATATCGGCATTGTAAGCATTTTGCATTTGGTTGAAATATATTATAAAGTTATCCCAATATTACTCACTCACATCTCCTCCACAATATTTTTAAATATATGAACGTAATATGTTTTATCGCCTATAAGAACAACATCCCCATCAAGATCACAACCTGATATTTTTGCGAGTTCAATGATTTCATCTTTATCCATTAGCGTATAGCCCCCAATCGAATCTCCTCTCCATATTCCGGACATATGATATGATCGTGGTAATCGTTAACAAATTCGAAAGCCGTCTCATTAAATTTTTTACTAGCAGCTTTTTTCACATCTTCTTTCTCATAGCTCAACAAAGCTCCACAGTTCATGCATTCTATATTTCTACGAGACCTTGGTTTAATAACTTTAATCATCTTTTTTATTTCTCCTTTCACATTTTGGGTTCTGCCCGATAACAAAAACTGTTGTCATATGCAATGATATTACATCCCCATAAATCGCAAGGAATTGCTCTCGGAACATGATCATTATCCGATGTGAATCCTCGACAATGTATACAATCTATGCAATAACATTTTGCTAATGGTTTCTTTTCAAATCTGTGAGTGATTTCATATTCCCGCTTCATTCTATGTTTTGTTATTCTAATGTAATCTCGGATGTCCTCGATAATAATCAATAAGAACATTCCAATGGTAATAATAATTGCAAAAACTCCAACCACAGCAAAAACATTAACAATGATATCTTTCATTTTGTCTCCTCTTTTCTCATCTTTTCTCTTTCGGCATCAATCTTACCATCATCATATCCAGCCACGTATCCTAATCTGATTTTGGGGTCTTTAAAGATAATATCCGCTCCTCTGGATTTTCGGATTAACGTAATTGCATCAATCAGCTCCTGCTTATCAATTTCAATCTGGTAAACATTTGATGTAAAATCACTAATTGTCTGAAATATAAATTGTTCCTGGGTTTCTTCGAATTTCATCACAATCTCACTAATCAGTTCATCACAGTGATAATTAACATTCATCCCTACTGATTACTCCTTTCCCTAGCCAGCTTCACATCAATCGCTTTCTGCATTTCTTCCGGTGTGACATTGAAAATGGACTCAAGAAGTTTTAACGAAATATAAACGTCCGCCATCTCTTCTAAGAGTCCATATCTATCATCATACCCTCTGATTTGCTTACTTATCTGCTGCTGAAGTTCTGCCATTTCCTCCATGCAAATAGTAGACTTGGTCTTCCAGTGCTCACGTTCTACACTACGTTGGATAATCCTTTCTCGTTCCATAGGTGACAACACAATATGCCCGTTCATTCCGGATATAAATTTTTCTTTCTGCATTGTTTTATCCTCTTCTTTTATGATGTTTGATTACACTGTATATAAATAGCGGAGGTCCAATTAATATCATACTTAGCACCGTTACGATAAGAGTAAAGTTGTCAAGACCGTCGAAGTATCCATCTGATTTATCCGAATAACAAAATCCAACACCTAAAAGCGTGCCAGTTATAACCCATAATAATACGATAATTTTGATGATCAACATCTTTGCTCTCCTTATCTCATATGATTATAAAATCCTCTGCTAACAAACAGCACGCCCTTGATAAAAGCGTCGTTTGCTTTGGGGTTCACAGACTCTAAAATCTCTTTCATATTCTTACATACTTTTGTCATCGCACAACAATATCCGCAAGCAAACGTACATCCAAAAAATAAGATGGATAATGCAATATAAACAATTGTATTCATTTTTCATTCTCCTCCAGAAATTTCTGTAACTGCTCCATAACATATTTCTTGCCAGCTTCGAAACCGGTATTATAAGCAGCTGTGACTACATCCGTGGAACTGTCTAATATTTGTAAAAGAAACTCGCCGTATGTCATCACTCTATTTCCTCATCATTAATAATTTCGTCGTGCGCCGGTAGATGTCTCCATGTTAAAATCTGAACACCGTTTACTTTATCTTGATTCATAATCTGATTACAAATAGCCTGGAGCTGTCCAGCAGCCTGAATACATCCATCAACTTGAACGACTCTGTTACCGATGCCGTTCTCAGTCATATATAAAACATAATAAGTCATTTTCACTTTCATTTGTAATTCCTCCCCTTCTTCTCTAAGTTATCAAAAAAATAAGCGATTCCCATTCCCATAAACATGCAGCCAACAGTTGCTAACACGCCAAGAATTCCAACTTTAATAACAAATATCAGTGTGCTCAATTGTTACCCTCCATTTTCTTTAGCATTTTTATTTTCTTTAGCATTTTTACTCTCTTAGGATCTTCTACATACTCTACTGGCTTATGGGAATATAAATTCTTCGGCTCTGCCAGGCATTCATTGCATGGGTCGTCAATATCCTCTTTGTCGTAGTTCTCGCAAGTTTTGCAGTATTTAGCAAAATCTACCTCTTTATAATCGTATTGCATAAAATCATCCTTTCCAAAACAAAAAGAAGAGACCCGATTTTCTCGAATCCCTTCCGCTGTTAAAATTACTTAAAGAACTGTCGCATTACAAATTTCTGATACCTTTTAGTCACCTCATACGCCGCATACTCTGTTGTGAAGCCATTAAGGACCCGATTTGAAAAATCCGTAAATGATACGCCAAAGTTATTTCCATCCTTTCTTTTGATTTCAACAACCAGACTGTCATTTTCGTTAATCTTTACAAATATACCGCCTTTAATGACTCCTTTGAGTTTTTCGTATAAATGGTTACTAAACAAGCATTCGTAATCTAACATGCATCTGTTCCTCCTCACATTTTTCTCATAAGAGGAACTGTTTTCTACGCGATTACTCTTCATCATAATCTTCTACCTTAAAACCAAAACACCATTTTATCATCAGTTTCTGAAACCAGTTGAAATGATGTTCTACTGTAAAATTAAGTGATTTAAAATCGCTTCCAATACTGATTTTTGCTCCGTTTTTAATTTTGTGCATTTTAATGACCATTTCCATTCTTCTCCTCCAATGCTTTAATTGCCTTATGCAAAGCCAGACTAAATGTGAATCTAATCATAGATTTCATATCCGCCCTTGGTGCTGGTGTATTTTTTATCATATTCCGTAGAATATTAGCTGCTTCTTGATCTGTCATAGCCGTCTCGAAAAATTCAAAATCATCTTTACTTAATTCCATTTGGTAAATTTCCTTTCATTGAACTTCTTTTTCTTATCAAGTGCTTTGCTAATCGCCAGGTCAATGCCGCTTCTACTCTTCAGATGGTAGTAATATAAATCCTTAAACGGTGTATTCAGTCTGTCGATTCTGCCGCAAGCCTGTTCCATTACTTTGTAGCTGTAGTTTTGTGAGAAGAATATAATCGTGTCTGTTTTAATACAATTCCAACCGGAATTTCCCGCAGTGTATTGACAAAGATAAATCCATCTCTCACTATTTGGTACTGGTTGATGAGCATGTCCAGACCACTCAGCGATTTCGTAGCCGACATATTCGTCATCGCTTAGGAGATGCAGAAGCATTTCTCTTTCATAGTCAAAATTGTAAAATATAATAGCCCTGGGAGTTTTCTCTAAAATCTCCATCAGAGCTATCACACGGGATTCGTCCGTATTCACGATTCTTCTCAAAATATAACAGAGTTGAGATGCCTGGCTAATCGGCTCATTCTTGAATGGGTCCCATCTATTTCGAGTCACATCCTTGTATTTCGGAATATCATACTTGCAATATACGTCCGAATGATGGGAAACTGTGGACCGTTCGAAGTCGATATCTACAAGGATCTTATCTCGTAACCGAATAAGCCTTCCGGTATTCAAATACCGATCTATCTGGGGATATTTGGTAAATCTGGAATATACGATATGTTCTCTGGCGAATTCAGTTTTATTTTTATAAAAACCGTTGGCGATGAATAACGGGATGTAATCTTCGAAGGAATCCCCAGGCGTTGCTGATAGAAGAATCCAGTTATTGTTTTTAGCAACTTTTAAGAATGACTTGACCCATGCTCCAGAACCACATACGCGTTGTTCATCAAATAAAAAGAATGCACCCGTAACATCCGAATACTTTTTAATATTATTCCAAGAATCTATAACGATCTTATTGTTATAAAGTTCGTTCTTCTTTGAATCGGTGGACAGCCTGTAATTCGCTATTTCAGAATCCCACTCATATGTATCCCTCTTCATAGCGGTGGTAATAATATATAGATCCTGCGGGTTCTTCATCGGAATATATTCCTGATTTACAAAACTACCGCCGTTTTCTTTGAAATAATAATATAACCCGGTCCTACTTTTACCAGAGCCAACTCCTCCACAAAGCACTGAGCCATTCCGTAATTTGTTAACGGCGTCCATCTGACAATCGTATAGAAATTGTTTTGGTTTTTCTACCAGTTTGTCCACATATTCAACATGGTAACCTTTTATAGTATCTTTGTTCTCATGCAAATAATGGGATAAATTACCGGAATTAGAACCTATTGCTTTTGCACATTCGTGTAAATTGGGATACACCGTATTCAACTCAGTCACTCTTACTGGACGTATCGTACCTCGCCCTCCGGATGGTTTTCGAATGCCAGTAGCATATGCGTGCTTAACGTTTTCACTACCGGTACACCATTCAAGATTCACCACTCGATTATCGTCTTTTACTCCGTTTTTATGATTTACTTGGAGATCCGGATGCGGTCCACCTAAAAATGATTCGGCAACTAACCTGTGCACAGTTTTTCTACTCGTTTTTTTATTCCCATTTATGATATTCATCAAGGTTACTTTCAAATATCCATCATTGTCATAGTGTGCGGATTTTATTTTGTGTGTCCTCTTATTTCTTACTTTTCCTTGATCGCTAACTTGATACCTAGGAAAATCATAAACATCCATCCATGTTTCGTCCATCTAAGACATTACCTCTACAAAATACAGGTGTTGGAATAGCCCATTTGCCATTTTCTTTCTTAGCTCCAGGGAACTTACCGTTCTTAATGTTTCTGCGAACTGTGTCTTCAGACACTCCCAGCTTCATGGCAAATTCTTTCACAGAATATGTACGCGGTCTTGTTTCTGGCGATAGGTCAATACCAAGAACAAGTTTCTTTTCCAGTGCTAAAGGTTTATCTTTCGGTAACCATTTCTTGAATACATCATAGTAATATCCATGGTTTCCAAATAATCGTTTGGCCATCGCCATTGCAAGACCCTTCTCAGGGTCATACTGTTCATTTTCTCCACACTTTACGATTGTCTTAATTTCATCGTCCCAGAAAACGATTGTATAGGGCGGATTGAATATTACTTTTTTAACAAACATGAGTGCTTTTTGTCTAGGCGTTTTTTCTTTATACATTTTGTTATATTCCTTTCCTGATATATTGTATCTGTAACCATTTTTAAGACTGCCTGTCAATAATGTGTTCTCAGCCCGAAGTTCTTCTTCTAAATTTCTCTCTAATAGCTGAGCCTTTGTTAAAGGCATCCATTCGCTTGGTGTGCTGAATGACTTTTTATGAGTAAAAGGATCGACACATAAGCTAGTCGAACATTTATCACATGGCGAACTGATATTACTCCTATTCTCGCGAAATCTACAATTATCACAATTATTACTATCGTTCATGGTTGGTCTCATTTTATTCCTCCTACATTCGGTGTCTGGCATCATGAAGAATCCTCTGACGTTTATTCGGATCTGGTTCATCCTCCAGCCGCCTTATAACTTCTTTTGGATATAAAAGTTCCTTGGCCGCTGTAACATCTTCTCTCCATGACAAAATAGCACTTGGCTCTTTCGCCTTTCCCCATTTAATCATTTGGATCACCCTTCTTCAGTTCATACCCATCAATTTGTCCAGTTGCCATCTTCTTTACGTTCTGAAGTAAGTCAATCATTCGATCAATCTCAGCAGTATCTCGAAAAACAATTGCCATTTGTTCTGGCGGCTCTGATGGATTCTTGGTAAACATGTTCAGTCTTGCCATAGTTGCACGATAGCATTGGTTTGTGGATTTTATAGTAAATACAATATCGGTTGTTTCATCTGCATTTTTATTTCCACGAGTTCTAATCTTCATCTTCCATTTCCTCCACAACGAATCCATCTTCAACTTCCGCAATATATTTTTTATCAGGGAATTCATTAACAGTCATCTTAGGACCACATGCAAGAAACAACATAGCAACGGTCAATTCTGAATCATTGAACATTTGCTTATAACATTCTTTGATTTTTTGATAAACAGAAGGTGTTATGCAAATTTTTCGACAGTCAAATGTGTGCTTTTCGTCATCGTACGGTATATCATAACCAAGATATTTCGCTACATTCGCATAGAACTTATCCAATGGACAGTAGCATTCTTCCTCTTTTAAAAATATAGTCTGCATTATAAAATTCCTTCCTCCGCAAAACTTTTGTATACCCAATCGCCAAGAATGATAGAGTCGACAAAAGGAATACCTAACAATTCGCCAAGTTTCTTTAATTCATTACTCACATTTAGGTCTTCTTTACTTGGCGTAGGATCGCCAGATGGATGATTATGAACCATTATCATTTTAGCGGCATTGGACAGCAAAATTTTTTGTGCTATACCACGCCGGTCTACGAGACATGTATCGTTGTTCCCAATACCAATTTCAAAAAAGGCTTTTAATCTAAATTTCATGTTAAAACTCAATAAAAATACATGTTCTTCAGAATATGTATCCCATTCCATAGTACGGCATAATTGATATACTTTTTCACTATTGGTAAAGCTATTTTCTATTTCTGGGATATACTTTGAGAACACCAGATCCAAAGTAACGAATCCATTTCCATTGAGCCTCGTTTCGTATTTTCTTATATTCATTATCGCCCTTTCATTAGAAATTAAAAGAGCCTCAGCTATTTCTAGCCAAAGCCCTTTTACGGTAAACAATTCTACAATTATGAATCTTCAGAGACTTGTTTTTATCGCGTATCACTCTTCTGGACTTTCTTCCTCAGCGTATCTCGCGGCAAAACGATCAATGTTCTGAGTTACCTCCATAGCTGATAAATATGCCGCACGACCGTTCTTTCCGCCAAATTCCCAATTGTATGGACGAATATCCATGTTCACGCTCTGGATATCAATTTCATCTAACATGGCAATCATCTCTTCATCAATGAGATTATGTGCATCCCCTGTGAGAAGATAAACTTTCGGGCCGCGAGCATTGAATTTCACTTTAATCGGAAGATACATGAATGGACCTTCTTCCTCGTCTCTTGGCGGATTGACTTTTACATTCCATCCTTCGTTGGTTAATCTCTCAGCAGTCTCCTCGTCTGGAATAACCATAGCGAAATTTCTATCACCCTCTCTGTTATACTGAGACGGAGCGCCTGCAAAGTTTTTAAAGATGATTCTAGCACCATCTACTTGAATGTTACCATTGTTTAAAAATCTTAATTCCATTGTTTCTATCTCCTTTTGATATAATATTTTCTTATATATTTCTTTTGATAATGAATACCGTCATCTGTGTCCAAGTAATCACCAACAATGCGATAATCAATAAGTCTTCTAAAACCTAACTTGTATAGTAATCCAAGCAACTGTTCCTTCCTCCTGAATAAATATAAAAGAAAGAGCCTCAGCTATTTCTAGCCAAAGCTCCACTTCTTTTAAAACAGTGGTATCAAACCCTCGAATATAATTTTGATATCATGTTCGTTAATTGGAATTAGTGTAAATGATATGTTCTTTTTCTTCCATACAAACATCTGTCCTTCAATAGTTCTTGGAAAACCCAACCCGTCAAAAGCATCGTTCAATGATACCCATGAGCTATGTTCCAATCTACTTTTTAGATTGTTTTCTACGATTTGAATAAACATTACATTTGCTTCCCGACTGTTTGTCCAATATGGAACATCTTTGTCATATACCCTTTCTATTCGTTTCATAAAAATATCACTCCCTTCTCGTAATAGAGACTGTATTTTACGCGAACGGAATTTCTTCTGGCGCATCTTCTGGAATGTTCATAAAATCCTCAAGTCTCGGTGGTGAGGTATAGGGGTCATCAGATACGAACCATTCGAAGTCACCGTATTTGGATATGGCTTCTACTGCGTCATCCACGAGCTTGTCATAGAATGAACGGTCAATAAACTCGTCATTTCCGCCGTTAAACATGACATCGGACTCTAACCAACGGTACCCAGTGGTTCCAGTTGCTGCGTAGTATTTACCTTCTTGTTCTCTTACAAGAACACCGCCGCCTTTACCAGTTTTAACCGGACAGAACTCCCCAACCTTTCCCACAAAGTGATAATCATGACCTTCTGCTATTTTTTCAGCAAGCTCTGTAGCTTCGGGTTCGAATAGTGTATCAGACAATTTACCTTTCTTATAATCGTTCTCAATCTTCTCCAAACGCTTCTCATATCCAGATACATCTGGAAGTTTCTCATTCATATCCAAATATAAAGCTGATTTTACAGAGAATGTTTCGCACATATCCCGAATGTCGACAGGTTCTTTGCTAAATAATGTCTTAAATACATACGGTACCGCAAACTGCTTACCTGTAGCTGTCCATGGGTCTTTAATGTGATCCGCATTGTCTCCTGGAATATATCCATATAACTGCTCGCATTCTTCTGGCTTTTTGTATTTGGCAATATAAACCGCGTTATTCACAAGGCATATACGGTCGTAGGTCGCCTCGTGTTCGAATGTATATCCATATCTCTTACCAAAGTCCATAACAAATTTGATAATCTCTGGTGTGGCATCTGGAATCTTGATTGAGTCTGTCTTAATATGTGCAACAGTAAAACCTCGTTTCTGAACCTCATTCTTCAGATCTACCATGAACAGTGCGCCTCGTTTAGCCACAATGTTGTCCTTATTACGAATATCACGGAACGCATTGTCGAATTTGGCTGAAGTTAGGCCGTATACAGAGTTAATTGCTGTCTTTAGTGCATTAGCCAAATCCTTAGCTGTCATTTCACCATCAATTACCTTCTGGATATAAGGCGTCAACTTCCCGTCAAGCATATGATTGACCTCGTCCCAGGCTTTATGTTTTATACTCACACGACCCTCAACGATGTCACGGAACGCCTTGGTATATCTCACTCCAAATAAGACTTCAGCAATCGTACTGTGAGGATGCATGGAAGCAATGTCCAGCAACGCGACATTTCCATACGTACCAGGCTCTGCATATACATACCCACCTTCTCCGACTTCTTCTCCTCGATAGATTGAGACTCCGTTTTCGTATCTATATCCCGGAAAATACGGAAGTAATGACCCCGCCTCCCCATGGGTTTGACTCATCATTTCAGGACACGCTTCAGCAAGGAATTGATATGTATCCTCATCCAAGTCGAGTACTGGTTCTGCAAGATTCCGATAATGGAACTCATTCTGAGGGTTCTTATTATTTCCAAATATAAATTTTGTTGTGAGCGTATTTGTGGTGTCATTCACACTCATCCCTGCGAGATCTGCCAGAATCTGTCTTGCTGTCCAATCTGATTTCAAATAATAAAAGCCCGCCTCAGTAGCAATAACATCGTCATCGCAATACTCAGCAACCTCTTGCCATCTTGATTCTGGAACTGGCTGATCCCACGGAAGTCCAAGCTCATGATGTTTAATGCCTTTCAGCATCTCTCTTAGATCATCGTCCATCTTAGATTTTGGATCGTTTGCAACATTACTCATCTCAATCTCAAGTTTTTTCAGACTCTTTTTATTACCAGCTGAGGCGAAGTCGTAGACATCCGTATAAGAAAGATTGTATGCCTCGCCGAATGTGTACTTTTTTTTTTCGCCTTTTTTTGTGTTGATGATATGCTGGGAAAGTTCATATATCTGCTGATTGTCATAACCGAGCATGCAAGCATAAAGCATGTGATTATCGTACTGTCTGCAGTTAAATCCAATCAGCCTGTATTTTATAAGCTCTGCGATATCTGTTGGTCTTGGATTGATAAGTCTGACAATAGGTTTATCTTTTCCTTGAAATTTCCAATTTACAAGAAATAGATTAGGAAATACCTCACAATCAAAAAATATAATAGGCTTTTCTACATCGCCTGTGGTATTGGGAGCAGCTTCTTCAGACTTGAATTTCATTTTAGACACAAGCTTGATACAAAGGTCAGACTGATTTGAACTTTGGGCTGCGAAAGCGTACACAGCGTTCTTCATATCGGATACATCATAGCTCATGCCGCTGTTGTAAGCATCTTCAAGTACTTTATAAATGAAGTCCACGTTCGGTTTAGTCCCCTGGGGATGAACTTCTTTTGCTAAGCACTTCTTTATAGTTGTTCTCAGTCCCTTTTCAGACTGAATAATATCTGTACTTATCATTTTTTCCTCCTTCATTGGTAAACCTGAACTGATTGTTGCTATCAACAAAGAATTACATAAAGTAAGTTTTCTTCTGAGTGAGCTGTTGCCAGTAAACACTTTGATCTCAATGTCTTTGCCGTATATTCTGGAAAGCTTAGATACATCCCCTTTGTAAATATAATGAAGATGTAATCCAGCACCACCCTTACTTACCTCAGCATACGTAGCAGGCCATTTGCTGGCGGCTTCCAAATTCTTCTCAAGAGATTTGTTTCCATCCTCGTCTTTGAGATCGAAGTCGATTACGATCAACCATTCTGGAACTTTGACATAATGAAGCTTAGAAACATCCAGATCTTTGAGTTTGGTCTTGACTTTCGTCCATCCCTTTCTTGGGGTTTCGTCCGAGTTGGCATACTGAGCGGGATATTCTCCACAGATATCCTCGAAGGGTCCAATTTTTCCAACTTCAGGTGTTTCAAATTTGATCCACGAAGCTCTTCTACTTTTATCGTCATCTCTTACCTCTTTTACTTTTTTCTCAAAAATATCGCTGCGAAAACCGCTATACACGTTCCTTGAACCGGCGCCATCATTAAAGGTCTCTGTGAACTCCCGAAAATAGTTCTTCAACTCCTCTTTAAATGTTCTTTGAGAAAATGGATACGGAACTCTTGCATCCTCGCAATAAACCTTATACATCTCCCACGCAGCTTTAAGAGTTGTTCTATCGTCCTTTTTGAACACGCGAAAAGAATCCACCACAAAGTTATAGAAGTCGTTAGATGCCCCCAACATTGCTATTGGCGTATAGTTGTCAAATGCGCCTGGATTCTCCAAATATACTTTCTTGCAATGGTATGCTATTCCTCCAAGTTCGAATGCCACCTGATCCATCGCTTCCTTATATTCTCTAGGATTGAGCTTGTTACCAGATGGCGATACGTCAATAAGTCTTCGGATCAGACCAGACTTTCCATCTGTAATCTTTACCGGCTTATTAGTTCCCATAAATAGAAAAGCATTAAACCGGTTAGAATATGCAGATTTGAATTTCTCATTAACTGTCATGAGCTCGTGAGAAACAAGACTGTTTAATCGGGTGTTGTCTTCAATTCTTGATAGGTCGCCGTCATGCTGAATAGCGACCAGTGGATTGGTTTTGAATGCCTCTAACGCAAAAGAGTTATTACTCGATCCCAACGCCTTAGCATCAAATACCGAATAATAACCCTCAAACAAAGCTTGTATGATATTTAAGATTGTAGATTTACCTGTTCCTGCGGCACCGTAAAGTACCATAAATTTCTGAATATATTTTGAATCACCTGCAACTATAGATCCGATGGCCCACTCAATTTTTCTTCTCTCTTCTTCAGAGTATAAAGTAGAGATTAATTTGTTGTAAGCAGATATATTTCCCTGTTCCAATGGATATGGAAGCTTTTTACTGGCATAATCAGTTTTTTTAGTCTCCATATTGGAAAATATCAATTCCTCATCAAGTGGATGATAATTGTCTCTAAGCTGTTTTTGACAGTATTTATGCCAATCGTCGATCATTCCAGAAGTAGCATCCCACATATACAAAGTATGTACCGATTCGTTTCCGGAATTTTCTTTGTATTTTATTGTGAAATTTTTAAGCTCTCTGTCAATCATATCAATGACGTCCTGCTCATCGGTTGACCATAGACCATTTTCTTCGACCCAGACGGCATAGAAATCTCCACCCCGAATCATGAGATCAGATGATTTTTTCATTACAAAGTTTGGATAGATTTCAACAACACCCTGCTTTTTAGAACGCGTGGAAATCCTTACAAAATCAAGCATTACATTAGTGTTTCTCCTTTCCTAAATATCAAGAAAAATTGTCCAGATACCAACACAGCTGTTGCCAAATTGGTACCTCACGCAGGTCTTTTCGACAGTTGCGGATTACGAATAAACCGCCCTGTCCATTTGGTTCATATTCGCGATCAAGGAATTTTTCTATAACAATATTAACAATTTTCTTATCAAACTTATTGTTATACATCGTGGAAAGACCAAGATTAGTGATCATTTTCCAGAACCACTGCCCTGTACGATTACCATAATTTGGGTCATCCATGATATTTTCCTCACACTTGACAGCAAGAGCAACCAACATTTCGAGCACTGTACACGGACCAGCAAGACATTCGCTTATTTCTTCGTAGTATCTCTCTCTCCCAGTCTCCTGCGCAAATCTCCATCTCATGCTTATGCCGTCATTAGCTCGGTTTGAATCGTCTTTAATGGTCCACCGGAACTCTATTGTATGAAGGTGCATAAGCAGTCTTCGATACGTCACGTTCTTTCCGAAACGGTCATCAGACACGACACCTGCGAGAAATTCAAAATAATTATTTACTGTTTTTTCTTTATCCATCATGCCTCCGGATTAATCGTCAGTGTCTCCGTAAACATCGTGATAATTTCGCCCATCGAGCAGAATCTCATAGTCGGTCTGCTCTTCATCATTTCTTACAAATACGGAGTCATCCTCGTATTCTCCAAAATGACCAAGTGCATCATCTCCGATATGCTCCTCATAATCTTCCACGATGTTGTCCTCATTGTCAGTTACTATTCCGTCTTCCCAATATGTAAGAGTTTTTGTGTTATAGCCAAGCTCGTTAAAATCGTCCGGTGAAATGACATAAGGCTCATTCATACTCTCTTTTTCCTCCTCTTCACTATTTGAATAATCTCTATACCCATTTGTCTGGATTGTCTTTGTCAAAGTTGCAAGGTCGTCTTTTGTCGGGGTATAAGGCTTCTCTTCTTCTGGCTTTTCTTCTTTCTTGTAGAGTCTACCAAAAGATTCTTTCACTGAATCAACATCCTCTTTAAGCCGTCTGTCATACTCATCCTTCAAATATAACCAAGTTGCTGCGGAGCCAATGATAGCCCCAACAGCAAATAATACGAAATCACGGTTAATCTTTAAATTTCTTCCCATCGTTTAACCTCCTCGTATTTTTTATTCTTTAAAATATAAATACAGCCGCAATAAGTAACATAGTCAAGATACTTCTGTTTACACCACGCTTTAATAGATGCTATACCTACATTGCATTCAGCAGCTGCCACGTCTTCTCGAATGAAAATATGGGTGTTTAATTTTTCGTTTGGATTTAAAATATCCTCATTTTCGAGATTGTTTTCCAAAATATAAACAATCAATTCACGTCCGGTCATGACTATTCTCCTTCTCCTAATATACAATCCATCATATCTCGCAACGGGTCTCCTGTACCCATTCCAAACGTTCACATGAGATCGTAGATATTGCCGTCTACATTGAAATCAAGAAGAATAGTACGTTCGTAACCGTTTACAAAATCTCTGTTCGAAGCTCTATTGGTATCGTAAATACCAAAATCAACGAAATTATCGCCAACTGGATGTTTTTCATCGTACACCCAACCAATGACCATTCCGTCTTTTGTGCGAGGAATTCCAAGCATATCGTACACGTCATTCAGTAACAACCAACCCTGCTGTTTCAGGCGCTTTGTAGCTGCATCCTGCTGCATACGAAGAAACATGAGATTAGCTTCTGGGTCCTTAGTCCAACCGGAACATCCATCATCATAAAATTTCGCATACGGAGAATACGTATTTGGGTCAGCAAGTTCGATTGTTTTCTTTTCTACAACCTCAGTACCGTCTTCGCTTACGACAGTTTCCTCTACTTCTTTAGCTTTGATATTATATTTGAGTTCACGATCAAGCTCCTTACCGAATCTCTCGATTACACGTCCACGATATTCTTTAAAGCTTTTGTCAACTGCCGTATATGCCGCTGCGAGAGCGATGTTTCTCTTTCTAAGGATGTTATTTGATGTAAGAATAGCTGTGATAGATAGCCCTCCAAGCACCACAGATGGACCATACAGCTTAGCAATGTCAAGAGCTGCCTTACTGTAAATTAAGGTCAGAGTTTTTTTTCCTTCTTCCTCTGTGTAGTTTGTTTCATCTGCGTGGAAATCCTCTACTCTTTCTTTTGTGTCATTCAGAGTGTCGCTAAGCTTCATAGTAGCTTTACAAGCCATGATTGCACTCGCTACAGCTCCAACTACACCTGCTACAACCAGGATTTCCGGACTGTGTTTTTTCAATTTGAAACCTGCTTTATTGATTGCTCTGGTTACATTTGTCATGTTAAATTTTTTCATTTTGTTAATTCTCCTTTTCTAAAATATTAATCAAAGTGGTTTTGCTTTAGGCAGTTTAAGGAAATATTCTCCTCCTCTGCCTCTGATTGTTTCAGCAGTTCTAATGCTTGTCCATCCCCATCTATAAGCGGTGAATGGAGCCGTTTTTCCAATCATGTCGTATAAATCCCCAACCGATACGGAATCGTATTCATTAAGAATATCTGTCATTCCATCCAGGACAGCTTCCGCATCACCGCGATTATCAAAACTGATTTCATCCAGATCGAATGACGTAGATGATTTACTCGAATATGGTCGGTCGCTCTTTGAATAATCTCTGTATGATACCTGGTCATAAGAAGACCGTTTCTTTCCACGTACCTCTCCATAAAGCATCATTTCAGCACCATTTATCACAGTTTCAAATATGGCTTTTTTGATGGTAGGGACGATTACATCAACGAATAGATACGATTTCACGCTATTCACATCTTCAGCGAATATAGTGTCTTTGAATTTACTCATTTCAGATTTTTTTCTTGTTTTCACATTTCCGCTAACAATTTTCTGGACTTTCTTCTCAGAAGCTTTAGCCTGCTCTGCCTTATATCGGTGAGAGTTTGGTGTAGCTTTAATATCCATTTATATCCTCCTTAACTAACCATAAGAAGATTACCAGGTAGAGTAATCTTTGAGTTTGGTAATCTATTATTATTTTTCTTGAACTGGTATTGGAGGTTACTGATAGCTTTACGCTTCGTAGGCGCGAATGTTTCAGCCCTCCACCTGTCTGTCAGAAGTCGTTCAAACTCAAGAACAGGACCATCGTATAAATATCGTGGCATACATCCTCCTGTAAAAGAAAAAAGAGAAACACCGTGTTATAGGTGCTCCCCTTTTTTATAGAATCTCATTCTTCAGTTTCTTCTGTGGAATCAGAATCATCACTTTCAGTTTCTTCACAAGTGCTGTCAATAATGTCATCTTCGTCACCATCGTTAGACCTTGCCCCCAAAGCAAATCCAATAGCTCCAGTAACCAGAAGCGCTCCTGTTGCCAGGATTTTCTTCTTGTTACTCTTCACAAATCTTTTTGCCTTATTAAACAAAGATTCCTTCTCAATGACTTCCTCAAGAACTTCATCGTTGTTTTCACACTCGTTTTCTCGATTCTCCATTGTGATAACTTTCTTTTCTTCCATTTTAATTTTCCTCCTAAAAATAAGTTTTCATTTCCCATTAAAGTGATTGCTTTTTTCGCGAGTTACATTAATTTTGAGAAATCGTATTTTGGTGCGACATGATATTCCAAGGTGATGCACGGTCGGTTATCTTTTGCTATCATAGTGCCGTAACTAATCTCGACCAAACCATCATCTAAATTCCACCCAAGCTCATCACTTATATCAGTATGTTCGAGATCCAGTTCGTCATAAAATTCGCTTAATGAGACATACATGTCGTAATTTAAAGAACGGTTTATCTTATTCACAGCGGTCTCAATTTCCTGTATACTAGATTCAAAATATCGTCCAGATACACCATCATAGCAAAGCTGTTTACCGTTTCCAGTGATGATAACCTGACTGTCATTTACAGGATTATTATCGAGCTGTTTTTGTGCCACCCTATCTTTGATTGCCTTGGCTTTTTCTTTTCCTACTTCTTCAACGGTAGCTTCCTTATATTCTGTGAGTGCTTTTTCAGATAACTTATAGGCTGTTGCTATAGCTGCATTACGTTTTGAATGTACAGTATTAGCTCCAACGATACATGCGATAGATGCCGCACCAGATATAGCCGCCGGAATATAACATTTCCAGGTTGCTTTGACTACTTCAGGTTTGGTTAGTTTAAACATGGTATCTAACTCAGAATATCCATGGTCGCGATCGAATTCCTCTTTCTTATTCTTTTCAGCTTCTTTGATTTTTTCCATGGCCTTAGGTGTAGCTTTTACTGCCAGTACAGTAGTTGTAATCATTCCGGCAATACCAAAAGCAATAAGAATCTCTGGGCTTTTCTTTCCGACTGCTTTTTTTACTGTGTTGAATATTTTTGTTACGTTTGGTTTCTTCATGGCATCCTCCTAAAAATAAAATTGAGAAGCCCTTGTTAGGACTCCTCTTTTTGTGAAATATACTCTTTGACAGATTTTTCTGTCTGTTCCTGTTGCTGCTTATCACTAGCCCAACTCGCCATAAGACCTCCTACGGCTACGGCAATCCAGCCAGCAATTTTGACCAGATTAGTAACATCCAGTTTATTCTTCATTTATGTATACCTCCTTTCCATTAAAGCACCTGTAATTTTGGCGAAAAGTAAGACACCCAGTTTCCCAGGTGTCAAAACTTTATTTATCATATTTCTTGAAAAAATCCTTAACCGCCATTATAGACTTATATCTTAATTTCTTTGTCGGTTCACATATTAGATCCGCGCCGCTTTTAAAATTCACATTTTTGTCCAGTAAAGGCTCAACTAAATATAACATATGACCTTTTACTAAAACTTCATATACCTGCGTTGCAGCAAATATGCCTCCAATTTTCAAGATAGTCTTGACTGTTTTATCCATGATTTTTCCTCCTTATGATTTTCTTTCATTAAAGCATCTGTAATTTTGGCGAATTTGGATTGTTGGCATAATACTCCTCTTCGCTTTCATAATAGTCATCATAGTTTACCCGCGGCTCAAATGGCATCTCGATGATATAAAACTCAGTGCCGTCTTTGAGTTTTGCCCTACGATGATTAAATTCAATCCAATATTCTCCTTCATCAGTTGGCGCCCAGCCAAGAACCTCTCCAAAGTCGGTAGAGGATAAACCAAGAAAAGAATATAATTCATTTAGAATAACACTTCCGCCCAATGCGTAGTTTCGGTTTAAATGGTATTCGGCATTTTGTACTTGTTCCACCGTAGCTCTAAAGAATCGCTTCGAATATTCTTCGTAGAATAATACCGGTCTTCCAACCGATTTATCTGAAGATATGTCACAATCACTGCATAAATAAGACGCTTGAATGTGCACTTTTTCAGCCTTTTCTACAGCAATAGCCTCAATTATCCTCTGATCCGCTTCCTCTCCATATAATTCTTTCAACTTTCTACGATAATCTTTGTAAGACTGATCTAGCAAGGCGTATGCACTCGCCATAGATGCTTGCTGGTGCTGGTTAAGAATTTGTGCTCCGCAGATGCAGAATATAGTCGCCGAACCGGTCAATATCGCAGGCAAATATGTAAGAGCCACTGTCTCGGTTTTCTCTAGTACAGTAAGCTCCTCACCTTTCTCCAACTCAGCGTTAGCTAGCAGCCGCTTTGCTTTTGGTGCTGCTTTGGCAGATAACACTGCAGTTGCCACAACACCAGCGCATCCAAGTACAGTCAGTATGGTGGATGAGTTTCTCTTGAAAAATAACTTTGGCTTCATAGGCGTCTCCTTTCTAATCTGTTATTTCTTTAATCGGAAATACGGACGAACCCCATTATAGTACGAAGCGTAGCCGCAACTCGCACCGCCGCCGGTGGCCACAAGGGCAAAGTGAGCCGAAGAATATTCTTTCTTTGTTGCATTTCGCAGCCAGCCCCATTTACATTTATTATTAAAATATGCCACTCTATTTTTTATCAGTTTCATAAGAGGAAGCTGTTCATCGTCATTGGCTTCAAAATGCTCTTTATCCCATTCGTTCTCCCATCCAACAACCTGTCCAACAGTAGGAATGGTTAACTCTAACATGCGGGTTTTCAGTTCTAATGGAAATGAATTATATAAATAGCTATCAATCCATTTCTTCAAATCGGATTTTTCATATCCACCTTCATTTGTAGGCTTTTTATTCATAGGACGCTCTGCAATATAATTATCAAAGATGAAAAGAACGTTGTTATCCGTCACTTCATGAGCAGTAGCTTTGAATTTCCCCAATTCTTTCAAGTCGACTGTAATCTTGTCGCCTACTTTAGTTTTGGAAAAATCGTATTCGTGCTTTGGTACGCCATGGTTTAAGTTGAGCAGTTCTTTTGCAGATGTATCGCTGGAGCCAAGCCATGAAAAACGAGGCGGGTACTTTTTTACAAGTTCTTTAATTCCGTTTTTCTCAGCAACATCATAAAGATTGACCGTCATTTCATCGTATACGGCTGCGGTTACCATGTAATCGGCAACCTTTTTCAATTCTTCCAGCGATGCACCATTATTCACCATTCTTTCCATAAGTTTCGATACAGCTAAAGTTTCTAATCTCATAATCTTTTTCTCCTTTTCATATGAAGTGGTTAAAAGCTAAAAGAAACAGTGTGGGGCTCGAACCCACGACCCTTCGCTTGTGGAATGCTCTCCCAACTGAGCTAACTGTTTCTCCATTAAAGGAATTGAAAATATCGCGAAAACAAAAGAAAGAGGCTTTTTAAGCCCCAATCTTATTTGTTGCGGATAACAATTTATCCAATTTCTTTTCGATACGATCAAGCTGTTCCGCCTCGGTTTTAACAACTTCCTTCGACTCTTCCATAAGCTGTAAACAAAGCTGCAGCATCTCTAAATTATCCGAATCCATATACTTTAATGAATCCGGAGCAAAAAGATGCAGAGTCTTTTCTACAACCTTATCCATAGTCTCAATCATTTTCTCAACTTTGTCACGCATCATAACTTTTCTCCTTTTCGAATAAAATTTATTATTGTTTCCATTACACACTATGTTATTTTCGCGAGTTAGATCAAAATTAAAAGAAATAGCACCGAGTTTGAGTCGGCTTTCTTCAGATTTTACTCTGACGCTTTGACCTAGTTAAGCTACCTATTTCCCATTAAAGTAGTTGAAAATATCGCGAAAACAAAAGAAAGAGGCCATCGCTGACCTCGATCGTTTTGTTCCGACTTATTTCTCAATATACTTCAATACTGTGTATATGAGAAGTCCAGCCAGAATTGCGATTAATCCTGCCAATCTTTGATACCTCCTTTGATTTTTTCTCACTAAAGAAAGTGTAAATATCGCGAAAGAGAAAGAGCCTTAGATTTCTCCAAGACTCTAATCTTCTTATAAAATAGTTCCGTGAATACTTCCGTCCTTATGAATAAGCATTACTATATCTACATTGTCCATTGGGTCATAGAACTCCCTTGAATTTTCCTCTTTATATTTCTTATATTCTTCGTGCAGATATCTTAATTGCTCAGAAATACTGCTAATAGTTATAGATACCGATATTAATTGTATCTCTAAGTCCATACACTCGGTTAACATAACAACGCCCTTCCGATCGTTAAGATTTTCTCTTTGACGACATAACTTGCTATATATCTTTTGGTTTCTTTTGAGTTCCTTCTCCAATTCTCTGATTTTAGAATAATAACCTTTCATAAAATTTGTTCCTCCTTAGAATTATTTTAGTCATAATAGGAATTGTTATCTCCGCGAAAGAGCAAGAGCCGTTGCCAGCTCCGCTCATAGTTATTTCTTGGCTACACATCTGATAATCCAAGCAATTATCAATATTGCCACGATGACATCGCCAAATATCACAAACCCAACGCTGCCAACTACGACAACGCTAATAATTGTGAATACGATTAACGCCAATCCAAGTAATAATAAAATTGCTAATGTAATCATCTCTGATTCCTCCCTTGAAATATTTTGTCATAATAGAAACTGTAAAAATGGCGAAAAGAAAGAGCCCTTGTTAGGACTCCTTTCTCAATTCTTTGATTTTAGCAACAAATATCTCTACCTCTTGAATAGTTAGCGCCATAGGCATTTGATTCGTATGTCCTAACCAATCTTTTACTCGTGTTATTGTTTGCGAAAATATTTTACAACATTCAACAGGCATATCATCATCTTCCCATTCGATGATCACCTCCTGGTCCTGTTTTTTATTTTCATATACAATATAACAACAAGATAAATCAGATACACGAATCTCATATCCTAAAGATTCTATTTGTTTATCAATATCGGTCATAGATACCCTCCTAAAATATTTTTTTTTTTCATAACATGCCATGTAATTTTCGCTAAAATCCAGTCTTATCAAAATAGGTTTCCCAGCGTTCCCGGACCATGGGTTTCATTCGGAGGTTCCACATTAGTTGTCGGACAGTCATGGTTGGATATAGCCCATTCATAGGTGCACTGGCGTATTTATCAAAGACTAATTTAAATTTGGAATGCAAATATAAAACATCCGTCAAACACCGGTCGATCTCAGACCACCAGGTGCATTTTGATTTTTTGTCGTATCTTTGTTGGATAACTGCCAACCCTTTATCCCCGATCAGATATAAAGTACAATGGTTGTACGCTGGATGATTACATTCGTAGAGCTGTCCATACATTGATGAATATTCTGTTGGCTTTGTGTAATGGTATTTCATTTGTCGCTCCTTCTAAGCAAAAAGAAAGAGCCCCGGTTAGGACTCTGACTTTTAGAATTTTATTTACAGTATTCTTCGTTAAAAATGCTAAGTGCTTTCTTAAATTCCTTGGATGCACCTCCTCTACCTTCAATAGTTACGTCACCATAAAGTGCTGTTCCATTGTAATAAATGGTTATCGGAATATCCAACTCCTTATCCGCGCGTATCCTATCAGCCACCGCGTTAAATACATCCCTCGAAACGTCTTTATAAGCTGCATGATGTAAACTCATAATAATACCTCCATTTTGATTTATTCTATCATAATAGTAAATGTAAAAATTGCGAAAAAATAAGAGCCTACGTAGAATTTACGTAAGCCCTTATAGGGTTATTTCTTTTCACTTAAAAACAAGAAGATTAGGACTATAGGTACCATAACTAATATAAGAGCTGCTGTATTTGCAAGCCCTCTTAAATCCTGATTTGTATTGCCAACAACATCGAATATCGCTGCAACAATTACAAGAATTGCAAAAGCAATTAATTTGACAACTACTCTGACGATGTTAGATTTAGTTCGTCGCGCTTCTACTTCGAGTTCTTTTAACCTGACTTCTTTGTCTATCTCGGCTTGTTTAACTCTGACTTCTTTCTTGTATTCAGCCTCTTTGATGCGCGCTTCGTCAACTTTTCGATAAATATGACTACTTGAATAATCGTTTATAGTGATTTCAGCTCCACAATATTGACAGAAACATTTATCACGTCCCTCTTCAATTTGAAGATTAGAGCTGCATTCAGGACATTTTAATGAAATCAGCTTCATCTTATTCCTCCGGAGCCCAGGAAGGTTTAGTCTCTTCAATAGTTGCCATACCGCATTTTATAACAACAACCTGATTTTCTTTTAGATTAAGCATAGCCGAATCTGGTGTTTCTTCTTCGTCTGGTTTCCAAAGTTTGATGAAATCCATATACCCCTCACCATCAGTGTCATTCTCAAGTGTATTTAAGTCTTTGTAAACCGCAATATTTATAACCGGATCGGACATTGTTGATAACGGAGTTATTTTGAAATTAGCAGCTTTGATATCTGTGCCAACAACGTATGTTCCCTGTCCTATTACATTATCCCCACCTTTTGCAGCGATTCGCTCATTCACCGCGTCTTTCAGAGAAATAAGATCCTCTAAACTCATGGACTCGAGATCGACTCCGAAATTATTCTCCGCCATTACCGGTGTTGCTAACAGACTTGTTACTAAAACCATAGAAGCAATAATAGTTTTCTTCATCATAAGTAAACCCTCCGTTTTCGAAATAATAATCTATTTTCAATTTTACCACACTGCGAATTGTTTGTATACCTTATTAGTAAAATAAAGACGCCAAGTTTCCTCAGCGCCTTGTTCCAATATTACTTTCTCTTGAAGAGATTATTAATGAAATTTCTACCTGCCATTGTGGTGACCGTACCGACCTCTTCAAACTTCAATGTCTTGAGTGTCCCCCAGATGGTTACAACAGTTCCGACGCCAGATATAACTACTGTTATGACATTTTTAACCTTCCGATCTCTAATCTCAGCCTCAATCTGTCTGTACTTCAGTTCCAAATCTTCATTTCGATTCGCCTGTCGTTCGTCTTGCTCTCTGTTGATCTTATCCATCTCGATTGCTTTGTCCATCAGTTTCACGATTCCATCTGTTGTCACTTTGTACTTGTCTGAGCCAAGCTCAAGTGTACTAAGCCTTTGGAGCTCATCCTTGATCTCATCCTGCAATAACTGTTCGATTTCCATTTTGAAATCCTCCTTTATGTAATATTCTCATAAGACGCCATGTTATTTTTGCGAAGACTGTTCTTCTTTATATATGATAATTCTTTTCTTTTTAGAAAGGTCGCCTTGAGTTGGTATACGAACATTTATGTTGTAAAATCCAGTATCTTCATCATCATATGGTACTACTGTGAAATATCCGTATCCCGATTTGTGATAAAAAAATAAGAGCGTTAATACCACTCCCAAAGCAACTCCAATAAGTAAAAGAAGATAGTTCATTTTCTTTTCCTCCATTGTGAATATTTTAATAATAAGGTATCTATTGCGCTTATAACAAGTTAATTCACCCCTCCTTTTTTTTACATGGTATAAATATAAACCGTAATATTGTTGCCTCAGTACGGTTTTTATCCTAGAAAAAAAGTAAAACGCCAAGTTTCCTCAGCGCTTCACCATGAAATCGAATAACTTTAATTCAACTTTCCGTTCTTCTGATTTATTTTCCACGGTAATGTCATGCAACTTTGCGATCAAATCCATTTCATCCTTGTATATGCTATGAATCATATTCAGATTTCTATTCAAATCATCCTCTGTTTTAGCTTTATACATGGAATCAACAAGCTTTGTGTATTTTTCGTTTGCTGTTGCCACCATTGCGTTAAAATTTACAGAATCCATTTAAAAATCCTCCTTAAAATTTTATCTATTCCCTATAAAAGAGAAAGATAAAATCGCGAATAATTTTACTAGCAAAAAATTTTCATATATGCTAGAATAGCCGTACTACAAAAAGGAGGGTTTTGTTATGACAACTGAAGAAATCAATGCAATTCATGATTACGGTGGTGGTATCTGTCCAGAATGCGAAGTGGAAATGGATCAGATAGAAGAAGGTGGACTTTTAAAATTTGTCTGCCCGGAATGCGGTTACACTGTAGACTGCTCGGAATATGAATACGAAAGCGATTCTCGCGAACCATCAGACGACGAAATTCCTGGTGGATGTGTTGCTTGCGGTTGTCCAGCATATCCTGACTGTATGACAGCTTGTAGCAGATTTGACGATTAAACTAGAAAAGAAAGGATATGATAAAATGACAGAAACAGAAATTCAGATGTTTATTGAAACTATGGAAGATCTCGGAGACGAGTGGACACCAGAGCAGGTAAAAACGATGTACGGCGATTACACCTACGAAGCTGCAGTCAAAGAACGCAAACAACACATAGATATGCAATTAAATAACTTAGCGGCGCTCGTTAAATAAGTCCAGGCAAAAAAAAAAGATAAAGGAGCTGTAATATGCAGCCCCTTTTTTCTTTTACCAATGTGTAATAATCATCATGGAGTCATCCTCGGGTTCTCTAATAACGTCAATGTCAATCTTTTTACTTTCGAGCTCAATTTCTACGATAGTCCATGGCTCGTTAGGTTTTGCATTCAATTTACCCGTAATTTTTCCATTAGGTAAAATCACTACAAATCCCCAACGTCCCAAATGAGTGCGTTCAATAAATTGTAACTCGATTATAACATCGTTCTTGTCGTCACCATTGAGATCCAACTGGAACTCTACAAATTTTGTATCTTTTGGTACCGAAATTGTTTGTCGCATATGTATATGCCTCCTTTATCTTTTCTCACAATAGCAAATGCGATTTTCACGAATTATTCTCGCGCTTTATTAAGCAGCCAGAAGAACCTCCTGTAGGCTGTATAGTACACGTCTTTGCAGCAAGGGATATTCATTCTAGCTTTCAAAATATCATAGCTCCATCCTTCTGTAACGCCTTTTAATATGTACTCTGCCAGCTCCGGATCAGTTTCTTTTGCTACTTTCTCAATCATCTCCATACGAATAGAATAATAATGCTTGAGCATAGCAATTCGCTCAGTAGGGTTTGATACATGACGCGCCTTCCCAAATGCGTTCAATGCCTCACGTCTACTTAACATCCCATTCAGAGAAGAATACGCCTTCTTCCAGATTGGGTATTGCAGACAGAAATGTTTCAATTCGTAATGTCGATGTTTCTCGATCCAGTATGGATTCTTCTCTGATACCTCTGCTCTTATAATATTTCCCATTAGAACATCGCCTCCTTTCAACACTAATTCTAGGTTAAAAGGTCGAAATTGTTAAAACAAAGTCAGTGGAAAAATTTGCCATTACAACCTCGGTTTAATGCCCTGCTTCTTCCAACGTTTCATTGTTTCCTCGCAAGGAAAATCTTCATAGCCTAAAGTATCTGGACCAATAAGTCCTTCCACTACTCCATCTATAATATCCGACTCGTAATGCTTAAAAGGATATAAATATTTTGGAAGATCTCTATGAATTGTTTTGCACTTCGGGCATTTATAACGTTCTATGGCTACGAGTTTTTTGGAATGATCCTTCCCTCTTACAATTCGTTTCACGGTATCATATCGCTTCAATTTTTCTTTACAGTTAGGGCAGTATTTATCTATGGTGTTCGCCAGCCTTTCATATAATCTGTACTATAACCATATTATTTACTACCAAAGGAGCACATATACATAAAAAGAGCACTAGCAGATTTATCCACTAATGCTCCCATAAGTTCAATTCAATTTTCCCTTTTTACTACACCATTTACTACACCATTTTTACACCAAAATACGATATTTTGCGATATTTTATGATAGGCGCAAAAGTCTGCAAACCCGCATAAATACTGGATTTTTGAGGTTTTTAAGAGTCATATTGACAAATTTCTGAACTTTTTAATGATTGTACTGACTTTCCCAGTATTTTCAGTAGTCTCAACAATCATTATGAACTACTACACCATTTTTACACCATTTCTATATTTCCATTTTTTTCATCTCGTTAAACAAGGCATCATCAGTAACATGACAATAAAGATCCATCGTCATTTGTAATGTACTATGTCCCAATAACTTTTGAAGAGTTTTAGGATTAACTCCGTTTTCTATAGCTCTTGTTGCAAAAGTATGCCGAAAAGCATGAGGACGAAATTTTTGAATATGAATGCCATCTTTGGACATGTTGGTTAATATAGTGTTTATTGAGGTAATAATGGACATTTCTTGCAACGGACGATTTCGCATTGTTGAAAATACTAAATCAGAAAATTCAGTGTTTTTACATGACGACTGAATAAGTTTTTGACGTGTTAGAGCTTCTGCGCACTTATTTGTCATAGGGATCAGTCGTTTTCCGGAGACTGTTTTTGGACTATGCGTTTCGAAATAATATCCATTTTTACCTTGTACATAGCACATTGTTCGGTTTATAGAAATAGCTCGCTTTTTGAAATCAACATCGCTCCAAAACAAACCACCAAGTTCTCCTATTCTCATTCCAGTCTCAAGAGCAACAATAAACAAATTATAGTATCGACAGTTCTTCGCATACTCGATGAATAACTCCGTCTCTTTGATGGTAAGTACTCGACGTTCCTTCTTAGGTTCGTTGCATATTCTAGTGACTAAATGTTTCGCAGGATTTTTAACTAACAAGTCATTTTCCATCGCTTTACTTAGCATATTCGATAGTACCATTTTAACGTCTCGTCTATGCTGATCGCTTTTAAGATCATTTAATGCTTTTTGCAGTAGCACAGGAGTCAAAGATTGTAGTTTCCGCCAACCAAGTTCATTTTTTACACTGTCATAAATCCGACCATACTGGATGACGCTCGTATTTCTACAATTTCCTTTACATGTAGTTATCCAAACCTTATACCATTCGTCTAATGTCATGTTACTTTTTACCAGATTTACTCCATTGTCATCAGCAGTCTGGGCTTTTCGCATTTGGGTTCTGAGATTGTTTAGGTTCTTATCATATAAAGTTTCCCTTTTTCCAAAGCGATTTGTGAATCTAGCTTGATATAAGCCGTCTTGTCTTTGAGTGATACCGATACCCAGTTCTTTTCCTTTTAGTGATTTTCCCATATGTACTACTCCTTTCCGTAATGGGGAAAATCCAAATTGAACTTACCCCAAATATACCATTTTAAAAGATATTTCGCAATAACCAAGCATCGACTTTATCCCTGTGAGCATATAATCGGTTTCCTATTCGAACAGTAAAACCATTATCAGGATTATGCAACAACTCTCTCGCTTTGGTTTCTCCTATACTCAAATATGCACACAAGTCTTTCACAGTAAGTAACTTCTTTTCTTCTTTATTTTCCATTTTGACTACCTCCATTCTAGTTTTGATAGTACCAACGGAGACCGTCGCCTGCGTACGGAAAATTAAAAGAAAAAGTGAGAGTCATTGCTGACCCTCATCTTTCTCTTCACACACACTGAAACAGAAACCAAATACCAAGAATGCAACCATAAAGAACATTACACCAGCATAGGCTGACCCAAGCATCACCAACACGAACGTAACTATATACGTCATTATGACAGCTTCCAACCACACTAATTCTTTTATAATTTTTTCATTCTTTTTATTCATAATCTAATCCTCCTTCAATAGGTATGTTTTTCTCATAAAGGAGCATGTGCTTTTCGCGAAAAGAAAGAGGCCATGTAAAATATACGCAGCCTCTTTCTTCATTACTTATCAATTATTAATCAGAAAATCTTGCAGAACATCTCTTGTCTCTTTCATTTTCTCGATTCCGTTACCGGTTATCGCATGATTGATGAGATCTAGCATACATCTGAGAATCAACTGGTTTGATTCCTCGATTTTATGTATACGCTTATTATCGTTATCCAGGAGCCGTTCGTGTTTTTCCACCTTATCTCTCAAATCATCAGATGGCTTACGAAGTTCTTTGATAATTTTGTAGACTCCCCAAACAGCCGCGACAAATCCGCAGAGGTAGATGATCTGCTCTGATGTGATTAGAAAACCTGCTTCCGGCATTATTTGTCCCCCTCAATTGTATCTGTGCTTCTCTTACCTTCCACAAATGCCTTGAACGCCTGATGCGCACCTGTAGACGCCAATCCCATAAAAGCTCCCCACACAACCGTTTCCACAGACGGTCCTGATACTACTGCGTTAAGAATGCCTCCGAATACAGCAAGAATGGCTGGAATATCATCATTTGGCACTTTTTTGAAAATGGTTGTGTTCTTGATAATATATCCCACGATTAATGAAGCCGCAAAGATCACCACTACAAAATGATCGGTTAATAATGAAGTTAAAGTTGAAATATCCATGTTTTAGTCCTCCTTTGCTGTTGCCACTTTAGAAATTATTTCATCCTGGATACTGTAAGCAAGTTCCTCAAATTCGTCTCTGTCTTTGCGACACTGGGCTCGATTCGCCTTGCGCATCTCATGGTTTACAGTAGACTGGTTGATATACATGCTCTCTGGATTTGTTTCACTTACAGACGCATTGTATGTTTCTACTGTTATTCCATTTATTATAGACTGACCTGATAAACTAATACTTCTTGATGTTGTTAATGCCATAATGTTAATCCTCCTAGTTTAAGTTAAGTTTTCTTTTGAGTTTTTCGTTTTCTTTTTCTAATTCACTTACTCTTTGATTGAGTTCTTGCATTGACTTCACAACATATGCGAGCATCTGCAAGTTGTTGACAGATTTATAATATGGGTGTCCATCAACTTCTCCGCCGCCATCGACAAGGTTAGGATCAAGCTGTTCGAGTTCGTCTGCTATAAAGCCAATCTTGTATTTCTTATGAGAATCTTTTCGCTCGAAAGAACGAATTTTCATTGATTCTATAACTTTGGTGGCATTTTCTACTTCAGTGTCTCTTATGTTACCTTTTAGTCGAATGTCGGAAAGAGCTGTGCTACATACCCTTCCGAGACTAAACCATTTCCACGATCCATCAAGTCTGGTTTGAATCCATATTGATCCAGCGTACGAATCTCCGTGGTAAATAAAAGCTCTATTTCCATCCACTTGAGCGCCAAGATAAATCCCTACAGCAGTCTTCGAACCTGAACCTCCCACATTGAACCCAACGTAAATGTTTCCGAAATTTCCGTCAATTGCCAGTGGGATTTTTCTATTGTTGGCGTCAAAAAAGCCAAAGAAGTTTTCATCGCCTGTACCCGTTGCCGCACCAAAGCGCCAATCTACTGATCCTCTATTGGACTGATATTCGAAGGTTGTATTTATTATGTTATTACTCTGAATATAACCGCCAATGGACATGTTACCATTGGTTGTTATACCTTTTCCGTTATATGCCCGAATCCAATCGGCATCCGTCATATACCAGCCACCACCATAATCCTCGCTATACCATCCTGTAGTACCGCGCGATCTAAACCAATTAGATGCATATATGGTATTAGTATTCATGTCTACAGTCGCAGTTATTGTTTTTCCCTGAACTTTGCCAGTAATTGTAATGTCGCCGCTGTATAGATTCAGATTACCATACATAGTGATTGTTTTATCAAAGAACTCGAATCCAGCCCCACTTTGTGCACCGGCAGCATTGAGTAATTTTCCAACTCGTACAGAAGTTCCATCGTAATAAAGAACCCTTTCGACATCAGCAGTGTTTTTACATGACAACGAGATTTCTTTTGTAGCGATGATTCTTTTAGCAACAACGTCTGCACTCGTTAATGTCAAACCGCTAATAGTTCCTGTTGCCGTAATGTTTTGCGCAAATAAATCGGCAACATCAATCTTGGCGGCTGTAACAGACAATGCAGCTATTTTCTCTGAGGTTACAGCAGCGGCTCCTATTTTGTCAGCAGTAACTGAATCAGCTGCAAGCTGAGTTGCTGTAACAGTTCCGGCATATAATCGTCCTCCGTTGATATAGGTACGATCATTGTTGTAACACCAATTGGCTATTCCCATGTCAGCAGAACTTGCAAGGGAATAGGCATCGTTCCAATTACCCCATGTCGTATTATTAATGCCGACTCGCCACAACTCACGATTCTCTATCTTTGCCGTCTGTTTGGGATATCCTCCAGAACTATCTTTCCATGGAACATATGTTGTTAATAAACAATAACCTTCACCAGATAGACCAAGTGAACTAGCCAATTTTAGCTCATTCACTGTTGTCATCGGATAATTCTGTATATACCAGATTGGAGATTGGTTGGTGTTTCTGGTATCTTTAACATCAAGACCATCCCCCTTTGGACCTTGAACACCCTTTTCACCCTTAACGCCCTGAGGACCTTGCAGACCTTGTGGACCAGTTGCTCCCTTTTCACCCTTAACGCCCTGAGGACCTTGCGGACCAGTTGCTCCTCCTGTTCCATCAACGCCCATTCTGGTAGCAACATATCCAACTGAAGTACTCGCATCTGAATATAAAGTGGTCTCTTTTGTCCACAGATACTGTCCTTGCGGAACATTAGGCATCGAAATAGACCATCCTCCTGTAGGGACATCTGTCATATTTGTACCGATTTGATATGTATACGTTTTACCAACTATGGATTTAACATTGTTGACTTTTGTATCTATTTCGCTGATTGCACTTTCGATAGTTTTTTTGCTCTTTCCGAACAAAATGTCTTCAGCACTAATTCTAAGATGAAATTCTCCATTGTCTCCCTTATAGAACTGAATATAATGATTTGCATCGCCTATACCAACTTGTCCGTCGGAACCGAGATAGAATCCTTTTGTCGTATTAAGAGCTGATGTTTTTACCCCAGAATATATAGCACCATTTCCTATATGATTTCCAGCAATATCTGCTCCAAAAGCTACCAAATCAGTCACAGCCACCTTGTCTGCTGTAATACTCTTAGCCTGAATCAAAGTACCATTAAGACTGTTGTAGTCCGTCTGTTCAGAAGTAATGGTAGAACCATTCGTGTTAAGTTTGTAATAAAGTCCATCTTCTCCTTTAATAACTAACTTATCAGCTTTAATAGTATTGCCTTCGATTAAATCTCCTCGAATAGTTACGCCAACCAATTCACCAGTGATGGTTTGATCGCCGACCACCACATTCTTAATGAGACCCGACTCAGAATAGAATTTCTCCATAGCTGCTATACCAATGTTGGAGAAATCAATGTTCGCATACTTGATATCAGCGTCTTTTGCGTTTAGTTTTTCTGCCCGCAAGGATTTAATATCGGCATCATTAGCACTCAAATGCTTGTTAATGGCAACGTTATCAGCATTCAGATTCTTAATGTTACCTTCAGCAGCGTCCAATCGTCCCTTAACAGACACGTTATCTGTTTCCAAATTACCAACCTTAGCATCTGTAGCTTGTAACTTTTCAACAGTCGCATACTTCAGCTCTGCGTCCTTAGCGGTTAACTTCTCGGCATCCAGCTTCTTAATGCTTGCCTCATTGGCATCCAGTCGACCGGTAATCTTTGCGTTATTTGTTTTCAACTCTCCAATATCAGCTTCACTTGCGGACATGCGTCCTTTGATCACAACATTATCGGCAACTAATTCTTTGATTCGAGCTCGTTCTGCTTCTAAATCTTTGATGGTGGCTTTATCAGCAACCACCCGCTGTACTTCTAAAACCTGTTCCCTTACATCTTTGACATCCCCAGTTCGTGCTGATGGTGAAGAAAGGTTACCGTTGATGGTGGCGGTATGATTCTTCACAAGAACGGTAACACGCTCTCCCTCATTAGCACTTACTGTGGTATCGCAAGGGGTAAGCAAGTCTGAGCCATCCATTTTGACGTATCTCTGTCCTCCATAAATGACTACTGTTCCATAAACCGTACTTTCAGTTTTTTCTTTATTTTTACCGTTTACTGTCTTCGCAAACTGGGATACGACATCATTAGATAAACTCAATGATTATCACCCCCACAATTTCGATGTATATACAGCCGTTTCTGTGACCTTGCAGCCAGTCTCACAAGTGATTGACTGTTTGATTACTTTAGCTTTTACATTGTTTATCCCGGCAGCTTTATAATTTAACAGCACACAGTCCCCAAGCCGGATCGGGTAATAACCATGTGAAAAAGTGATTTTGTATTCTACAGTGGAAAGTTTTTGAAGTAGCTTATTCGCGTACTCTTTGATTTGATAGTTAGTTGGCTCTCCAGAGAATTCCGGGTTAGAATCACGATATATAATCTCTCTGCCACGACTTACGGTTGATGTCGGACTATTCGGATCGTCGTTTACGACTCTTACGTAAAAATTCGAATTATTCTTTGAATATACAACCTCCACTACATTTGGAATACCATACAGGTCATACTCCTCACTGATGTCTGAATAGAGAATAGAACTGTTACCATCGCTGAACTCAGCTACATGACGTAATGTGGCCGTATCCTGAACTGGTAAGAACAGAACACGGCCTAATTCATCAAGTCCTAATTCAAATTTTGCATTTGCTATTAAATCTGACACAAAAGAGATCCATTTATCGTCAGTATTTGCCACGAAATCGTTATACAACTTTTCGTTGCTTTTTGCCTGAACAACCGGAGCTCTTACATGTTCTCTTATGATCTTGTATGCTTCCTCCATGATATTAGAGCCTTTCGGAAGAAAATAACCAACAGGCGGAGGATTCTCTTTCAATTCAAGTAGTGGAGTATACGATTCCATGCTAACTGTATGAACCATACCATCGAAGCTTGAAGATGGGGTCTGAATCAAAAATGTCCCAAGTGGGTATTTTTCTCTAACTCCATTTTGAATTGTGATGAGGTAAGCTCGGATGTAACATTCGCCGAGTCTCTCATTGATGTTAAAAGATGCAGACCCTTTTGTTTCGGCATCCGAATCTCTTTCTATGATTGAAGATTTTACAGTGTCGATTTGATCGGCGTCTTTCCATGTACCCGGGTCAACAATATAGTATTCAAAGGACTGCTGCATGGATTTCGTCCAATCCGGCATGTTACATTCCTCCTTCTACTCTTGTAATATCAAACGTGACTGGTATAGTTAGTGCACAATGAGTTCGGCTGAACGATACTTTGACATTAGCCCAATATCCACTTCCGGACGGCTCTCTCACGTAGACGTCACCAGTCCAAATCATGAGTCTTCTCAAAGCATATAATGTTTCGTTATCATCAGCTGGAATTTCAACTTTCCATGTCGATGATTCCCCAAGTTGCGTTCCGTAATAACTTACTTGACGCTTTCTTCCTGCATACTTAACTAAAGTTACATCCGGATCTGCTTTATCCGATACATCAATGTTGTAAGGAATTCTTATTAACGATCCGGACCACGGAGGTGTATCAACAACATCAGCTTCGTTTGCATCCGACACATCAAACGCTGACCATGCTTCACTCCATTGTATAATAACACCAGGTTCGTTGATTGGATAACCAGGTACATCGTAATACGAAACAGCACCAGTTGCAGTCTCTGTGGCTATAATTCTGTATCTTGCGTAGTCCAATGCAGGATGCGGGTCTATAACGTAGTGAGACGCACTATTAGGAAGACCGCTTGCTATCTCAATAAATTCGCCATTGTATTCTCTTCTGTATACGGACAGTAATATGCCGTTTATGAGATTTCCGTCCATATCTTCACAATAGGGTCTTATCTGACAAGTATATCTCTCAGAATCATATCCAATCTCCGCATTAGGTTCAGATATTGTCTCTTCCCAATCAACAGTAAAAGTTTTCGATGCGCTGCAGCTAAGTCCGGAATTCATGGATACTGTGACTGTTGCCGTATAAGTCATGCCATTTTCAAAATCAACATTACCAGCCGAGAATTCAACTATTAATATCGAACTGGAATTGAAATATTTGGAGTATATAGACTCACCGGCAGATATCCGAATCACGTTCCCGACCTGATCGACAGTCTCATAACCATCGTCAGCTGTAATTTCTACATGATAACTAATAGGCTTTTGAGAAGCCGGTCCAGGAGAAGCTTTAAGATAGAACGGAAACGAGGATAATGAAGATATTACTGCTCCATTTTGATTGGTTACAATTAAAGCAACCGTTGGGCGTGCGTATACATTCACTTCACGTAATACAGACCATTCACTGTACGCACCGGTGATGCCGGAAGTCCTTACTCGCCACTTAATAGTTGTACCTTCCGTATATTGCCCTGTATTTACCGAATAAGAACGAGCTTTATCCTGATCGTCTTCTGACGTGTTGTTATAAAATGTTTTTGTTTCGGTAGAACCATTCACCGTCAATTCAAGTTCTGCCATTTTCTCGTAAGAACCATCCTGAGAATTATGAACCCAATAAAGATTCAATGATTCCCCAACCATAGCAGTCGTAGTGGACGACCACGTGGTAGGTGCGGATGGTTCCTTGCCGAGAACAACTGAAGCGTGCATACTCCATCCGGAATTACCAGCACTATTAGTAGCTCTTACTCGGAAATAATATTCCTTACCAGACTCCAAACCAGTAAAAGTAGCATACGTCGCAGTGGACTCGATTGTCTTGCTGCTTACTTGATCTGGGTTCGCGTCGAAATATGCATCGTTTGTAGTATATTCGATTTCGTATCCCGTGCAGTTAGCGACTTCTACCCAAGTCAATTCAACAGATGTGGAAGACACTGCTCTGGAAATTATGAAGTGATCCGGAGTGGACGGTGCTGTAACTACTTCACTTGAATAGTCAGAATAATCTCCAAGCTGATCTTTCTTGTTATATCCTGCGCAACATGCTTTGTATGTATGTCCAGGTTCAACAATATATGAAATACTTGCTCCACGATCTTTTATCTCGACGCTTCCGATTTCATTCATGTAATCCCAGTCGTCTCTTTTTATCGCGAACTTGACTCCGACGGCAGACCAATCGTTGTCTAGGTTCGACAAGCTTATATCCAGCTGATTTTTAGTATACTCATTCAGCTTAGCATCTGGAGTAGGCGCTTTATCAGGAACTTTTTCATCAGCCTTTTGAAAAACATATGACTTACTATATGCCTGTTTTCCTGTCCAATACGCCTGTTCTTTGTCATTTACTTTATGGGTTTCGGAAATTGGTGTGACACAAATCTGTACTTTCGTTGCATTTTCCGGAGCTGTCCATACACTTTGTTTCTGTGTTTCAGTCGTATCAGAAGCCCAAAACCATTTCCCCTGACCTGTTCCATATTTCCATATAACCCTATAGCCAGAAGTATGACTCTTATTCCATGTCCAGGTGGCGAACATAGTGCGTTCTGTACCATTCTGAATCTGGATTTTACTTAAAGTCACCATTGAAGTATTCTTTTTGGCATCAGCCACTATTATCGCCTCCCTTCTACTACCACAGCTCGTGTTAATGTCTGAATTGCGTTACTTACACTACTTGATTCGTCATAGGTAACGCCGTCTATACTGTTGTACGTGTTACCCATATTTGAAAGTTTCTTTCCAAGTCTGTTAATTGCAGCCACAACGTCAGAATTTCCATTTTGACCTCTGTTGGACATCATTACGTCAACTGCTCTAAGATTAGCGTTCGTTCCAATAGATAAGTCAGAGAACATGCTGCTCATACTGCTAGATGCAGCTTTCACATTCGTTAAGTCCACAACTGGACTAATCACTGGCTCAGCATCCATGCTCATCTCAAAGAGATCTGAAGCTTTGGAAATTACAGATGATAAAGAACTGGTAACATTCTCGCCAAGAGATTCGCCAGCTTCATATACTTTGCGCCCCATAGAATCAACGCCGATAACGAGACCTTCGCCTACCCAGACACCTGACTGTTCTGCCAGTTTAGATGGCGAATGGGATTGCTGTCCAGCACGTTCACCTAGGATTGCTGCTTGTCCCAAACGGTAACCAGCATTGTATACTGCCTGATACTGCGAATTAAGACCATTAATGAGTCCTATTCCGACATAAGAGCCAGACTCATGGAAACTACTATAGAACCCTCGTATAGAATTTGCCGCATTGCTTACGGCTGAGTTTGCTGCTGATTCGGCATAGCTACTATTTTCTCTGATGCCAGCTGCAAGCTTCAGTATAAGAGCTGTACCAGCTGCTAAAAACACAGAAGCTTTGTGCATAATTTCAGAGTTCATCTTGTCAATCACACCAGATGCCGCTGAAGTGGCTTCACTACTCTTACTGCTTATACCCTTGGAAAGAGACTCGACAATACTATTTCCAGCACTTGTTATGTCTCCAGAAGCAGAGCTGAACGCTTTAGCAACGTTGCTTGTATCTGTCTGACCAAGAGTCGAAACAGCTTTCTTAAAGCTGCTCACTCCACTTGTATCGAGTCCAGAGAGACCTTTAATGAAAGTTGCAAGTCTTGAGGCTACTGTCAATGATCCAGCAATCTGTGTGAAATCCATGGATGCCACTTTTCCTGCATAATCAGATAACGACTGTCCAAGGTCTTCAACTTTGAAGTTCTCAATTCCATCGGATGAGAAGTTACTGAGACTCAGCACAAAGGATTTGATCTTATATGCTGAGCTAATAGAAGAAGCTACCGCCGCAGTATCTACGCCGTCTAAAATCTCGTAATATGCCGAAATTCCATCTGCGACATAACCGACCTTTTCTGGAAAATTCTGAAGAGTAGCCAGTTCACCGTCAGTTATATCCTGAGTAAATGCTTTCAGACTATTTGCGAACGTTATAACAGCATTAGTCTTAGATAAATCCCCCTTACTAGCAGCCTCATTAAGATTGCCGATAGCATCACCGAATAGTGTTATTTCATTAGAAAATTCACCAAGATCAACTATACCGTCAAACCATCCTTTTTTCGGAATGGTTTCCTGGAACGCAACGAGTAAATCGCCCATTTCTTTAGCGCGTGCTATCGCTTCGGTGTCAATTGCGTTATCTCCGCTTACGGCATCTGACGCTTTCTTAACATTTTCTGCATATGTTTTAACTTTCTCACCAAAGCCATCTAAGGTCGCTCCGTCGAGCACATCAAATAAATCAATAGCATCTCCTACTGATTTCTGAAGATCAGCAAAGGCGTCGCCAATGTTAGCGACTACGCCAAGATTTGTTATTCCATCGTCAGATAACTCTGCAACTGCGGAAGCTGCCGTGTTAAGATTGCTCGCGTACGTTGAAATTTCTTCACCAAAATCTCCTATATCCTTATGGCCATCCAGCCACGTAACGATTCCATCGGTTGGATCAAGTGTAGACTGTAGCTCGGAAAACGCTGTTCCTATATCGGCTATTTTTCCTAAATTGGCAAGGCCATCAGTCGAAATCTGCGCCACAAAAGATGCCGCCTGATTAAGATTTCGGGCGTACGTACCAATATCCCAGCCAAAATCACCTATGTCGTAAGTAGCGATACCGGCTAATATCCCACCAGTCGGTTTGATCGTAGACTGCAGCTCACCAAATAACTGTCCAATGTCTGCAATGGCTTTTAGGTTATCCAAACCGGGATCGGATATACCAGCAACAGCATCTGCCGCAGTATTCATCTGATCTGCGAAATCACCTATCTGAGCACCAAAATCGCCAAGTCCATGACCCAAAAAGTTGGCGATAGCATTCTTTAAGCTTGCACTTCCGAGTGCCGACAAAGCGTTTATCAGCGAGTTAACTTTATTAGCAGCATTATTGTCAATTCCAGAGAACGTGTTGATGAACTCTTTCAGATTATATGCCACTTCAGGAAGACCATCAGTAGCGCCATTGAGAAATCCGTCAATGATGCTTCCAAAGAACGTTCCTAAAGCTTCGCCAAGCTTACTTAGAGTTGTAACCAACTTATCCAATTCAGATTCATCTACGAAATGACTAACTAATGCGCCAATTCCTAAAATGACAGCTGACACAATACCAAGCACACCCATAAGTTTCAAAGCCCCAGAAGCAGCTGCTCCAGCTATCGGTTCAACTTTGCTAAGTATCACACAAGATGTAGAAAGTGCCAATAATAGAGCGGACAAAGAAACAACGGTATCAAGAGGAACATTCATCATTCCATTTTGACTTAACAGCGTGATTACTGCGCCTAGTGCCGTAACAACAAATGCCATACCAGCTGCCGCTACTACTGCTCCTGCCGACACGTTCCCGGCTTTACTCATAACTAGCATGGATGCTGATAGGGACAGCATCAGCGATGACAAAGCTGTCACCGTTGGTAATGTTGTTTCAACTGGAAGTTGCGCCAACATGTACACTATTCCAGCAAGTGCTCCAACAACCACTGTCATAACAACCACGCCTTTGATCGAGCTTCCGGCTGCTCCTGATGCTTTGGACATTAGCGCGAACGTCGCCATAAGGGCTGATAAACAAACAGTCGCACCGATAAGCTTCGATGAATCGAGCAACGACAACGCCGCCACAGACGTCGCCATAACGGCGATAGCAGCTGTCATTACAATCAGATTCTTCTTACAATCGCTTGCTCCTCTGGTAGCCCAAACCATAGCCGTCATCATACCAGACAATAAACCAACTACTGTAAGACCTTTCGCTAGACTCTTAACATCCATCAAACTCATAAGAACACAAATACCAGCTAATATACCTATTGCAGCGGTCATAGCTAATAGTGTTCCACCAATCTTTGTCGCTTCCGGTCCAGTCGCTTTAACAGCATTCACAAGAGCTACAAGTAACGCACCAAAAGCAACGACGGCCACAGATCCTTTTATCAGTTCACCAGCCGATAGCATACTTACAAGTTTGCAGACACCAACTATCATAGTTAAAGCCAGTGCCATGGATGTTATAACACCAGCCATTTTCAGATATTTAGCATCATCTTTTGATTTGATTGCTCTTTTCAGTGCTGTCGTAAATATAATAAAGCCAAGCGCAAATGCTGCGCCCTTGAGCATCTCTTCAGCGGAAAGCATACCGGCAAGCTTACAGACACCCACCATCAATCCCATAGCAATTGCCATCTTAGCCATCATGCCACCAAGTTTACTAACACCTTTTCCACTCAGTCTGGTAACTGCTGATAACAGACCGGTAAACACGATGAATACTCCCATGAATGCGACGCCCTTAACTAGGTCTTCTGCGGAAAGAAGTCCAATAAGCTTAATTGCCGCAACCATTAATATCAACGCAACAGACATTTTCTTTATCATTATACCTGCTTTATCAATATTTTTAGCCGATTCACCTTTTACACATTTACCAAATGTTTTCAATACTATGGAAATGGCAACAATGACACCAGCCAATCCGATAAAGCCTTGCATCATTTCATCCGGTTTCATTCCACCCATGATTTTAACAACTGCAGCTAACATCAGAAGAGCGACACCTATTCCTGCAAGTCCGGTTTTCAAACCGTCGAGTTTCAAAGCACGTCCTTCGCCATCCAACGTTACGGTCGCCTCGCTAAGCTTATTTACAACTAAAGCCAACCCAACAAGAATTCCAGATAGCAAAGCAATAGCTGCTACCGATCTCGCGAGTGCGCCTTGGTCAAGTTGAGCTAACGCATAAACAGATGCAGCCAAGATACCAATAGCAATCGCCATACTTTTGATACCTTCAGCTCTGGTTTTGAACGCTTTAGCTTTTAAATTCTTAGAGAATGATTCTGTAATTGTTTTTATACTTTCATTTACAGTTCCAAGAATTTTTCCAAACTTTTCAAATGGTGTAGCGAATTTATCCATTATATCAATTATCTTATTGATAGTTACAATCCCAGCAATGACGGATGCTCCTATCGACCCAATTGTAAAAATCCTACCCCAATCTAACTTTCGTGCTTCTGAAAGTAAGTTTGAACCAACGTCTTTCAATGCGCTTGTCGCGTCAGTTATTCCATCCTTCAGTCCATTCACCAAGCCCGCGATTGCATTTTTTGCTATATCGTACATCTCTGTTGAAGGAGAATGAATGCCAAGTACGCCTTTAATTGCAGACAGCATACTCTGACCAATCTCAATAAGGATGTCCGGTACAGAAGAAATACCAGCCTCTAACCCATTCTTTAATCCTTCGACGACATTGTTTCCAATCTCAGACCAGTCAATATTCTTAAAGTTTTCAATAAACTCCTGGACTTGAGGTATATTTCCGATAGCATCGACCAAATCTGCGAACGCTTCAACAGCCATTTTGACCCCTGAGCCAAATGCTTCGAACCCTTTATTTACCAAGTCATTGCTAAATAAAAAGTCTCTGAACGCCACAGCTGCATCGCCAATTCCTGCCGTAACGTCAAGTAAATCCAAATCAAAAGCATTAAGAACTGCGTTCAAGCCACGAAAAGCAAACTTAGCCGTTCCTCCAGCAACAGTAGAAATTATGTCCAATATTGCGAAAACGCCCTTGAATGTTCTTTCAAGCTTACCTAGGGTTTCGTCTGTTGGAATCAAAGATGCCGTAAAACTATGAAATGCTCCTATAGCGTTAAACAATTTATTCCCAAGATCATCAACTGACAGTGCTCCATGGAGATCAGTCCAAGATTTACCAATACTTCCAACAACAGCCGAAATAGATTTTCCAATATTTACAAAAGACTGCAAAAGCAACCAACGCCCATTAATCTGATCCATATTGTCAATGAAATCATTCAACGGGATACCAAGTTTTTCGGATATCGTTTTAAGTTCTTTGAATGCGTTTATCTGATCTTCAGTATATCCTTTGGCTCGCATTTCTTCTTCAGACAAATTAGCAATCTCTTTAATGAGTTTTTTCTTTTCGTCGGTGAGCTCTGTAGTTGCCCCAGTTTCAGCTGTAGTTGTGCCAAGAGCTTCGTCCTGCGCTTTGATTTGATCCTCAGTATATCTAAATGCGCATCCAAGAGCTTCATTTACTTTGTTTTGGACGGCGTAATAATTTTTACCTGCTTCGGTTAAAGCATTGAATCTTTCGTTTCCGTTGCCAAATTTACCTGCTAATACATCATCTACGACAGAACCAAGATCTTCGACAGCAGCGATAGCTTTATTGACAGGCTCAGTAACACCAGTGATCTTATCAGCAAGCTCTGTGAACCCCTTACCCAATGCACTTTTGAGAACGTCATTGCGAAAATCAGATACGTTATTGATAATGTTGCTGAAGAAATCACTGACATTAGACCACATTTCTTTTGCTTCTTCGAAATCACCGATGATGAGCTGCCATGATGTAGTCCAACCAGACCCCATAGCCTCTTTTAAGGTGTCTATAAGCTGATGGAATGTCTTTACTTTTGTGGCTGCGTCATTAGCAGTTTTTGCCATGTCAGCCATCTGAGTTGCTTCTTCTTTGGTGTATCCCTGCTCCACAAACTTTTTGACAGCTGCTTGATACTCTTCTTGTGTCTCAGCTGCCGTAGCAAACTGATCCAAAGTCTGAGTAAGAACCTCTGTAGTCAACCACCCAGTGCTGAGAGATTCTCTGAATGAGCCATTAGCTTCTATAGCAGCCTTAGCTCCGGTCTGAAGATGTTCGGACGTTCTGGTTAAAGCGTCTTGAAAGACCTGTCCACCCATTCCGGCATTTACTACAGAGTTCCAGTCCATAAGCTTAACAGTTCCAGAAGCAAGCGCCTGAGATAACTGATACATAGCGGTTGAAGCCTGTTGAGAATTAGAGCCAGACACGGCTGCAAGGTTTGCTATACCTTTAATTGCAGATACAGAATCGTCCAGTTTTACACCAGCTGCGGTGAAGGTACCGATATTCCTTGTCATCTCAGTGAAATTGTATATTGTTTTATCCGCGTATGTATTCAATTCACGAAGGGCGGCATTGACTCTCTCTACATCGGTGCCCTCTTTCTGAGTATTAGCTAAGATTGTCTGTATCGCATTCATCTGAGTCTCATATTCTGTCAGACCGTCACGAACAGGATCTATTGTGATAGCTGAAATCATCGCTTTAGCCGAATTAACCACAGAATTGGTAATATTAGCTAAAGCGGTAACTCCCATAACTTGAAGTGCGGAAAATTTAGCAGAAACAACATCGACGCTTCTACCTAAAGCATTCATGTTTACTTTCTTTGAGGCATCCCCCAGCTCTTCAAAACCCTTGGAAGCGCCTTTTAAATTCAACTTCTGTTTAAGTTTGTCCAAGGTTGACATACTTGTCTTAACGTTTTGCTCAAAATCTTTATTATTGAATCGCATTTCGACGACTCGTTCATCAACAACTGCACTCATAGATTGGTCACCTCCTTCCAAGCAGCCTCAGCGATTTTGTCAAAAATAGGCTGGATTGCAGGATTAATATAATCTCTCCCTTGAACCCAGCCTCCTGTTCCAGTCCCATGACCATTCTGTAGAATGATCGCAATAGGAACACCTTTATTGACATTTGTGTTCTTAAACACTATAGCCACCGATCCATTTTGACGTTCTATTTCATACGTCCATGATGCGGCAGTCTTACCAGTTTTTACAGGTGTAGCGGAAGCAAGAGCGGCCACGCCTTCTCGGCCGTACTTATCCAACACACCGAGTTTTGTGACTTCTCTCAGCCTCTCAAAGTATCGAGACAGTTTTTTTAAGTCGCCTTTCTGTTCGAAACTTATCATGCTACGCTCTCCTTATTAATGAATGTATTCCCAATCTTCTGCAAGGATATCCCTGATGCTTGGAACCCACATGGCATGACTTCCATCAACTGTTTTAATCTGTAAATACGGTTCGCATTTGAACAGATCACCCTCATTCATTCCCCACGCCTTGGCAGTCTGAAGATTACAAGGAATTCCATCTGGGTAGCCTTTCTGGTAAACAACGAACATCCCCTTACCGTTCCATCCATGTCTGAAAATCTTATATCCTGCTTTTACTTTTTCTAATGCCTGTCCGAAATTCATATTATTCTCCTTAAACTCTTTTCACTTTATCAAGCGGAATCCAGCCTGCTCCAGATTTAAGCTTACCCCAGCCAGAATCAGACCCCTTTCCTGTCATTACTTCCACAATCGTAAACACACCTTTTCCGGTACGAAGACCAGTTAATTTGTACTTGGTGCTAGGACCTTTTCGAATCTTCAATTTATCGGTCTCGACCTTAACCTTGAAATCACAAGGACCTACGACAACACCTGTTTTCGCTGGTTTCTGCGGCTTTGTTTCTACGATCGTCTTGTTAAGAATTCCTTCTACAATTGCTTTAGCACATTTATCAGCATCCCACACGTTTTTATCCTTTTCGGAATCTACGAAGCAGCATTCTACCAGCAGTGCTGGAGCTGTTGTATGGTGGAGAACGTACAGTTTCTGTGAATGTTTAACACCACGGTCATTAAGACCAAAAGTCTTTGCGATCTTTGCGGAAATACGAGCAGCAACGTCATTCAGCTTATCACTGTATAACCATACTTCTGGTCCTGTGCCGCCACCTGCATTAAGATGAATTGAGATATCAATATCAACCTCATGTTTATTGCATTTCTCAACAATATTTGCCAGGTTTCCTCTTTCATCGCCAACATCGTCTGTACAGTCGTATACTGTATGCCCCTCTTTTCTAAGGAGCTCAATAACTTTGTTTTTTACTTTACGGTCCTCATTAACCTCGTCAAGAAAACCAGAAGCTCCTCGACAAACTAACGAGTGACCAGCATGAACGTTATATGTTCCCATGTAGCATCCTCCTTAAATCTATCCTTTTGTATGCCATTGTTTCTTACGTGCTGCGTTCAGTTGAGCATTTCTCATGGCAGCTTCTCTGGCATTTATTTTTTTGGACGGCGCATTTTCTGTATTGCATACTCTAATCAAAGTCAATAATCTGTTAAGATGCCATCGCTCGCACTCGAATGGTATTCCACACGCGATCATCCAATAATAGATAAGCTCCGATGTAATACGTCGCTTTCTTCCAGATCTATCGTTACTCTTTGGAAATGTAGTGGCTGTCATCGGAGCTTCTATATAATTCATTACATCTTTCAAATTTCCCTCGCTGAGTCTATCATAGACTGAAGACTCAATGCTTTTATCAAGAGTCATAAAACGGATATAATCAACGATCTCTTCCTTAGTTTTTTCCTCCTTGGAAAGGAAAGATCTACACCATTTTGACTCCCATTTAGAAAGAGCGATGAGTGAATGCTCCAAATGTAATACTTGGGGCTTTGTTAAAGTGTGATAAACAAACTCATCTTTTTGTTCATCCCACTCTTCCCTTTCTACACCAGGTATCACAATCTGAAGCATATTCCATCCTCCATTGTTTTCATGTTAATTACGCTACCGGTGGTAAAACCGGAGTTTCAGCATTGTTGGCAGCTTTTGCAGCATTCTTTGGTACAATTCCATTTACAAACTCTGCCGCGGCATCCGCATTTGTAACCAGTTCCATGAACAGCTCAGAGTATGCTTCTGTCTGTGAAAACTGTTTTGAAAGCTCATCTGATTTGATAAACTGCTTCCCATCAGGACTCTTAACACCATAAGACCCAAGAATAATGTCTTTAAATAACTTCATGATTGATGGACCGTCCTGAGCCTCGGTAATTTTCTTAATCATTTCGGAAAGACCACCAGCTGTAGAAAGCTCCATCTCAGCAATCTCAGCTTTGTTATAATTGAAATAGTGAGTCTCTTTTCTTTCGACACCGTTATAATCGGTATACTTAATTGTCTTTGCTAACATGTTATTTTCTCCTTTCACTTTTCGGCTATAAAAAAGACCCAACCTCATTACAAGGAAGGGTCTTCAAGTTTTTTCATTTAATTATATAAATCATTCTGTAACTGCCTTGAGGATTGTTACAATCTCGTCAGGAAGTGGAAGTCTTGGCTCTACGCCATCGTTCCCTGAAGCAGTCGCATCTTTACCATAAAGAATTTCCTCGATCTTTAACATCTGAGCTGCAGTCACCTTGGTGGAATCAATTTCCAGTGTAGCTGTCGGTTCGCAGTTCTCAACCTCAACTGGAGTAGTCGAGAACTCCCAAGACAACGGATTTACATTTGGATCTGCGTTTGCAGATTCATGTTCCTCAGGACTTGGAGAAGCAAGCGCTCCGTAAACCAGATGAATTTTATAACCATGGGATGTGCCATCGGTATCATTACCAATAAGTGTTCGATAAGCGAAGCCGAATGGCTGTCTTTTCTGCTGACCGATTGTTACGCCTTTAAGCATCTCACTTTCACCATTACATTTGGCAAATTCGTCCGGATATGTATATGCTTCAATTGTTCCTGCATACTCTTCAGTGGAAAGCAGGTTAAGGTACTTGTGATTGTTCGCATAAAGCGGTGTCGCTTCTGCTCCAGAAGGTGATTCTGATACTTTACTAAGACCGTTCCATGCAACGCCTTTTTCGTATGTTCCATTTTCCTGTACAAAAAGCACGCCGCGATCAACACCAGTCTCAAACAGACGCTCACCAATCTGATCCCATTTCAGTTTTGACATTTTAGGTTATCCTCCTTAAAAATATAGTTTTAAAGTATCGTGATGCAGATTATCCGCAATATAGTGCGTACCGTATGAACAATAAGGAAGTTCTAACAGTTTCTCTATGACTGGATGATCTGGAGTTCTGCTTATCACGATTAAGTCATATCTGTAATCTTTTTTATACACAGAGTTATTAGCTCTTTGAACATCAATCTTACTTTTAGAGTATCTGATAGCCGGGTACTCCATTTTGACCGCACAGACACCAGAGTCAGGCGGCTGATAATACACATGTCTGCACCCAAGCAATTCTTCAAGTTTCATCTGAAGATCTAGGCGTGTCCCCATGCCATTCACCTCCTACGGTAAGTATCAGACGCGGTCTCTGACTCGGATCTATCTCAGTGACTTTCCATCTTGTTCCCATAATCTCTACATAGACGATACGAGAACAGTTATCATAGGCAAATGGATCGGCAAGAATGCTAACCACATCTGCCAGATTGAGGGAGTCATTGATCTCGCCAAAATTTTGACGTTTACGCCGGTCACTTGTGATATCACCATAATACTCGTGCTCCACTACTCCACTTGATTCCCATATACCTGGAGAAGTTTCTGTAGCGGGAAATTGATATCCGACTTTGCCGAACCATTTGCTCATTTTTTGATCTCCTTTACTCTTTAACAGCAGGTTCTGCCTTTACAGTAGCCAGTTTGGCAGTTGTAGCAGAAGTTGTGTCAGTTGTTACGTATGTAACTGTAACTGTGTCGGAAGCATTTTTGCAGCTGATCGGACGATACATAACACCTGCTGTATCAACGACAAGCATCCCCTTGATGTATGCATCTTCAAGTTCCGCCGGAGTAGCTTTCACTTTAAGAGTTTTATCAAGATATGCTACGCCGTCAGCCTTGACGTAAATTTTTCTAGCTGCTACATTTCTGTCATCAGCGTTCATACGAATGATTTCCATAATATTATTTCCTCCTAAAATAAATTAAGCCGCCGGCTCTTCAAGAGCGATGGCGGAATACAGTTTTGTGAGGGAACCAGAAAGTCTGGTCTCAAGCAGGTATTTATAACGGTTGAAATCAATATCGAAATCTTCAAATTTTGTAATTTCTCCTCCGTTAGTTGCGCCTAACTGATAGTCAGAAAGATTCACAAACAGACCGAGCAAATTTTTCTTTTCGCCGGTGCTGGTTGTTCTCTGAAGACCCTCTAACTGTTCAACGGTATGGATCTCGTTTACGTTGAGCGCTTTCGCCAAGTCGGATTTAGAATCATAGATGCGACGACCGTTGAGGTCTCGGGAAAGCAGCATCACGTTAAGGAGATGCGGTGTACAGTACAGATCCGGAGTTCCAGTTCCTTTGAATTTCTCTCTTGAATACAGAGCCGCCTCAATCATAGCCTCTGCCAGAATATAGTTTTCGCTGAAGTTAGCGCCAGTGTTTGTGCCCTGGAGTTTAGTCTTAGCGGCAGCCACATTAACGTCAGCATGGATGCAATACAGTTCATCATCGTTCCAGATAGATCTAATATGATCTTCATGGATTTTATCTGCGTCACCCTCTTCGCGTCCATCGCCAACCAGGATGGCCATAGCGATCACCTCGTTGAGAACATGTCTCATCATCTTCCACTGATAAGCTACAATGTCGAAATCGGTAATATCTACAATGTCATCCCTGTTCAGCTCGTCTTTGATGTAGATGGTCTGCGGGTCGGTAGATCTACCAATCAGCTTGATTTTTTCCATGTTCTCCTTGTAATCACCTTTCTTCTGATAACCTTTAGCTTTAAGCTCGGCGATACGGGCATCAGCATGTCTAGTACGGATGCGGCTGAATGGAGATTTATGAACTTTAGAGATAGCTGCATCAATCCAGGACTGATCTCTCTCAAGGGTCTCCGGCTCACCTTTCTTCAGAAGCTCATGCTCTGGAAAAAGCTTCTCAACTTCTGCATCAAATACACCATGAGCAAGTTCATCAGAATGCTCTTCAGCGAAAATTGCCATGGCCTGTTTCAGACTTCCAACGCTACTCTTCTTGGCCATATTAATGATATCAATTTCGTCAGAGTGGCTGAGCACATTTGTCTGCTGCTGGGTATTACCCTGGTCAAAAATAGAATGTTTCATGTCTTCGTTATCCTCCTTATCATCGTCATCGGCAGCCCCTCCAATCATGCCGACCATTGCATAGACAGCATCTTTCTGTTCATCGGTAAGGGTGTCGAGGATCTCTTTAATTGTTTTTCCATTTTCCTGTTTGGTTGTTTCTTTTGTCTGCTCTCCGTCAGTCACTTTCTTTTCCTCCTGTTCTGCTGAGTGATAGAGCATAATGTTCTCATCATAAGAAGCAAAAAGCTCATCCTCTTTGTCAGCGCCGTGCGCCATTACAAAATCCACATATGCTCCGGGGTTCGCACCAGCCAGAACAAGGCTAAGTTCTCTGATGTTACCATGAATTACATCACTCCCAATCTGTTTGAGCTGGTTTGCCCAGATAGAAAGGGATTTCACATCACCGTTCTGAACGAGCATCTTAGCGCGTTTACCTTCTTCAGTGTCATTAAATTTACCGTAGGCATACACTCCGTCTGCACGATTCTTTAACAACGCATGCCCGAGAACAGCTTCAGGATTTTTATGATCGTGATTCCAAACAAGCGGTACAGTGCATCCATCGTTGTCCGCGAAAGCATTTTTTCGAATAACCCGACCGTCTCCGCAAGTAAGATCATTTCGTGTGGCATATCCACTGAAATCACAATTATTCATTTTGATCTCTGTCTCCTCCTTCTTGATATTTATGTGTTTCTGCCAGATCTTCTTTAGCCTGGCTTATGTTGCTATTTCTGAGTTCATCTGCCTTGGGATCTTTAGACGGTTTCATACCGATAACCTGGCGAATCTCATTCGCAGTCATTATCTCGTTTCTTGTGAACTTGTCTGCAATCTCTGCCACACCGCTGACCGGAACAAGTTTAAATGGGTCTCTGAAATACATGATCGACTGCCCCTGTGTTCGAGCCGTTTTAGACAGAAACTTACGCTTCATTTCATCTGCAATAGCAGACACAAATGGCTCCACCGTTCTATTCATGTAATTCAGCATCGTTTTTTCATCAGCCGTACCATTCAATACTTCCTGTGTGATACCTAACTGGGAATACAAAAGATCCTGAAGATATTCGATTTGTTTCATAAGATTATTCTCTAAAGACCTGTTTAACTGAACGACTTTCTCTGTGGAATCAATGTACGCAATACCATATTTCGACCCGGTAAGCTGCTTTTCAATGTCAGTTCGTCGGGTCTCAGCCTGATTTCTTCTTGCTTCTGACTTAATTGCATAAGGGAGCTGAATAAGTAAATCTAACTTGCCAGACGCCGTTCTTTCGTCTGTCACATCCAGCAGGCTCAATTTCCTACTCAATCGCTTAAACGTGGAGTTTTGTTCATTGATTATTGAGTACAGAGGGTTTTCGACAATACCGATCTGGCGCTTAGATAGGAGAATATCCTCTTTCTCACCAGTACGTTCGTTATAGACTTGAACCAGAACTTTTTCCGGATACCATTCCAAAATCTTTCCAGTTCTCATAGACAAAATATCATATGAATCTGTAAGCATTGGGTCCGCCGTAGTATAAACAGGAACCATAGCAACCCCGCCTTCATCCATAGCAGACATCGTTACATCTTGGATGTATGATCGTGCGGTCTGATCGATATTTGCTTCCAGAGTTAAACAATTGTTCAGCTCTGAATCCACATCTTCTATGTATCGACCGTCCTTATCCAGCTTACAATGTCTGAATCCGATACTCGCTACATCCAAAGAAATTCGATTAAAAATAGCGGTGATAATAGACCTCTCGTTACCACCGCTTAATCGTGGGCGATCTGGTCTGGCAGAATACCCCGGTCCATTTGATTGGTACCCACGTGTTGGATCACGATTGGCAAATGCATTGAATGCACGCTGTAATCGTCTTGTGATATTAAATTCCATTTTGATTTTTCTCCATATATATTTTCCAGGCTCAAAAAGTTAGTATATGCTAACTCTTGGGTAAAAAATTTTAAAGCTCAATTCCCTCAAATTCCGCACGAACTTCCAAACAACGAAGATACTCAACCATATACCGCTGTTGCTCATAAAGGATTGCTCTTGAAGAGGATGGGGGTGAAATCAAGTTTGCCAGCCTCTAATTTCACAAGCATGGCATGAAGTTTGGTATATCTAATTTTGAGCTGATAATACTCAGCTTTGAACCGATCTTTATAATCGGAACTGTTCATAAGTTCAATTGTATCTTTCAATTCATTCATTATTCTTCCTCCATTATTCAAATGCTTCTCTATTCAGTTTGAATGCAATAAAAGCATCCATCATAGCCGCTACGGTATCAATTTTTGCTTCGTGTCTTCTCTTCAATAATTTCCTATTACCATTGGTGTCCTCCATAACTATGCAATTACCCATTGTAAACGTCATAAGCTGCTCGTCAAAAAGCAGCATTCTCTCTTCTGAAAGTTTCTTTAGTTCACCTAAGGGGACAGACTCGGTCTTCGAACCTTGGATTACTTTCTCAATGCCAAATGGACCATTTTCCCGCTCCCATCGTTCCACGAAATCTCTTGCATTGTATGGATCGTATCCAAAGCACCGAACATCGTAGCCTGTTTCTATGATGTGATTATCCAGATCATCATATACCTGAGTCATGTCGAGTATATTCCCATTCATAACATGAAGACTTCCCTCTTTTATGAAATCATCATATTTTCGTCGTAACGCACCTGGTAACTTAGCAAGAGTAAGTTCGGTTATATAATTTCTGGTCTTGACTCCAAAATCGCCATTACTCAAAGGAAACAGAAACACAAACGAACAGAAGTCATCACCCTTAGATAAGTCAGCTCCCAAAGCGCATGGCATCTGCCAGAATTCTCGTTTTCTGTGTACTTTAGTTTCTCCATACGTGAAGAAATAGGTATAACCCTCCATCGGGATGCCAAAACGTTTTGCCAGGATATCGTTTCTTGCTGCCGGACTATTTTCTGCTTTCTCGACAGCTAGCTGATAAGTCTCATAGGACACAGTCTTTCCTAGATTAGGATTAGCTTTTATCCACATGTCAGGCTTGCCAACTTCCTCCATGGAATCAAGCTTGTACCACCAGATTGATGTATGTGGTGCGTTATATTCTCCTTTGAGAATCTTCATTAATTCCATTTTGACGTCATCACCAGGACCGTTACGCACAGTACCCTCAGAGCTGATGGCTATAATTAAGTAGTCATCATTCTTACCACCACTCTGCTCTTTGGCAGCACTCTGCTCCAGTGTCTCAACAACATCCTCTCGGATATCTCCAGAAAGCCATTCATCAACCGTGGCCACCTTGACACGTAAACCCTGAAGCTTATCAATGGACATAGGTCTGACTTCTAACAGTGAGCCAGTAAGAAAATTCTGGATTCCTTTTTTGGTGGAAGCTAATTTAACCCTGTTAGCTCTTGATCCAGTTGTATTCTGTAACGAACCCTCGGTAAGAAACTGAAATAAAGGACCTCTGGCCCTCGTTATGGCAGTTCGGATTGGTGACATTACCTCTTCCGCCTGTGCCATAGTGGGAGCTGTTGTTACTTGATGAGTGGTCGATGTATCGACGTTCAGAAAATAATTCTGAATACAAGAAGCGTACATAGATTTAGCTGCACCTCTGGCAACTATAAGATATTGTTTCTTTATAAGCCTTTTTTTTATTCGGCGGTTCTCATAGTGCCCGGGTTGTCCATTCTCTCCTGGGACATAAATACTTCGATCGACAAAGTAATACCAACCAAATATCTGTTCAGCCCATAACTTAAATGAATCCAGTAAATGAAGATTCTCTCCATCTGTCAGTGTAAGCTCGTTCTCGCAATAACTTACGAAACCTAGAATAGCCTGGTCGTCATACCAAATACCTGGGTTTTCGATCCAGGAATCTATTCGGTTCATCTCCATGGAGATTTCTTTACAAACTGGTATTTCACCTCGAATCACGGCATCTCGAAAACGGCCGTAATAAATCGGGGTGGCTGTATTCGATAATGCCATAAATGTTCACCTGTTACTTCTTCTTATTGTTGGTATAGATTTTTACATCATCATCCAACTTGAATGTGTTGTTTATCGTCTTTGTCATGAAAGATTTTGACAACTGTTTACCAACATCAATTGCTGCCGGAGTAATCATATCTTTCATCACTGTCTGCGCAATCTTCTTACCCTTAGAAACTTGCTTTGGAGTTAATGAGCTCAATTCTTGTTCTAGTTTTATCCTGCTAATCTTCTGTCGGATTTCATCATCGGACATATCTTTCACGGATTTTGATTTCGACTTCGTCTTTGAAGATTCGGAACCCTTGGCGCTCTCTGGATGACGTCTAAGATTCTTTCCGGTAAGATTTGTATACTCAGCTATCATCTTTGAAGCTTTTTTTCTGCCAGCGGAAGTAAGCGTTCCATCTTTGTTCTGGTACCGTCTCACACCCCATTTCATACCAAGTATTCCGTGATGGGATAAGTATTCATTTTCCATATCACACCTCCTCTCCTTTATCAGCGTTCACAACCAATCTAAATTCGAGCATGTTAATCTGTCGGTTAATAGAATCCATGAGAGTAGCATTCTGAGGTGGATCAAAGAGCAATTTCACATTCAGATGTATGTATGATTTTACACCCTCTAAATCAGATCCCTCTGGTAGATACTCGCTCCAAGTAGTTGTTTTATCAGAGATTCTGAAACCTTTAGATGGTCCAACCCCCAACTGATTAAGAATCATGAATGTGGTATTGATATGTGTAATTATGTCTGTATCGAATTGCTCGTACTCTTCGGGTAATCCAATCATTTTCTTGATTGTCACAAGTATACTTTCATTATCCATCTCAGTATCACCTCCTCCATGGACATGTATCGTTTTTAGTTCTTTCTATAACAAAAACATCAGTCAGTGATTCATATGTGCCATAATGTATGGCATCGTGCGTGCGTTTCATAGTCGAAATAAGATAATCTGGGTTTAGTAGAAACTCAGTACGCTCCAAAATATCGGCTTTGGTGATTGGGTTCATATGATGAATGAGTATTCGGTCATTTATCTCGTATCCGTCCAAACCAAGATCACACCCATGGTCTCGAATAATCACCTGATCCCGAATTCTATTCCATTCTTTAGATTTGTAAAATATCTGATTCAAATATCGGTCAAACCCGAACGTATCTTCTCCAACGGAGCCACCTAAACGCAAATATTCATACCGCTGTTTAAATGTCGGCAAGCGCACCAGTTCGGAGTATGTTCTAATATTCGTCATAGCTCTCACCTATATTTCCGTTGCCACCATAAGCACGCATGGCTTCAAGAACTTTGGCATATTCTACAGCAGATTCTTTGCTAGCTTCAATCGCACTGGTTTTAGCTTTGAGTAGTTCATTCTCTTTTGCTAGTTTCTCCCTCTCTAATCGCTCTTTCTCTGTTCCGAGTTTAAGAAAATGAGTAATCAGCTGGGAAGATGCCGTTCCATTAAGTAATTTTTCCTCAGCGCGGTCCATCGCCAAGGATATGAGCTGGTTTTCTCTTGCCTCCGGCGACAATACCGGTCGAAGGCGCTTAGATTCCTTGGCTTTTGACATAGTTGTACACCTCTTTCTTGCAAATTTAATAGACTTTGTACTGTGTTTAGGTGAACTTATAGAGCCATCGGAAAATGTGGATTTATCTTTTCACTGAAAGGAGAATTTTACCTATGAAAAAAATACGTAAATAGCGCGAAATAGTTCTATAAGTTCGCCTAAACACAGTAAATTAAGAAAATATCAGCCGTGGTTTCACCCAAATGTTTTCTGGAAAATATCCCCCGGAGAATTTTCAAAGACCGGGGCGATGTA
>OGMJ01000089.1_pt1 | contig 62549 bp, 58 predicted proteins | sample 1573181 | NCBI WGS metagenome assembly OGMJ01 (sample SAMEA2582004, study PRJEB24529) | metagenome | biome: Human gut stool | place: China | collected 2011
CGATGCCGTCGATGCTGCAGGGCAGCACGATGGTGCGGATGATGTGCCACTTGCCTGCACCCAAGCCCATGGCACCCTCACGGTAGCCCTGCGGCACCGTCTTGAGGGATTCCTGCGTGGTGCGGATGATGGTGGGCAGGTTCATGACCACCAGCGTGAGCGAACCGGACAGCAGACAGGTCTGGAAGCCCAGTGCCTGACTGAACACCAGCATACCCACCAGACCGTAGATGATGCTGGGGATGCCCGCCAGCGTTTCGTTGGTGAACTCGATGACCTCGATAAGCCGCCGGTTGGAGGCATACTCGGTCAGGTAGACCGCCGCGCCCACGCCCAGAGGCAGTACGATCAGTAATGTCAGCACAATGACATACAGTGTGTTGAGGATGGCAGGCAGGATGCCGTCGGTCTTTTTCAGCACACTGGCAGTGGTAGAAAGGAACTTCCAGCTGATGTGGGGGATGCCCCGCACCAGCACCATGCCGATGATACCGGCCACCAGAACCATCACCAGCACGGCGCTGGCCCAGACCAGTGCGGTCATGACCCGGTTCCACATCTGACGGGAAGGCGAAAGGCCCTTATTCATCCCGGCTTCCTCCCTTCAGCACAACGTTCAGCACAACATTGATGATCATGATAAAGACGAACAGCACCAGCGCGATGCTGAACAGCGCCTGCCGCTGCAGACCGCCGGCATAGCTCATCTCCTTGGCGATGGCGGTGGTCAGAAAGGTGACGCTGCGGAAGGGACTGTCCGGCATGTTGGGGCTGTTGCCTGCCACCATCATCACCGCCATGGCCTCGCCGATGGCACGGCCGATGCCCAGCACAATGCCTGCGGCAATGCCGCTTTTGGCTGCCGGAATGCTGATCTTGAACCATGTTTCGGTGTCGGTGGCACCCAGTGCCAGACTGCCCTGCTCATACTCCGGCGGAACGGCGTTCAGTGCCGTGACCGACACGGACACGATGCTGGGCAAGATCATGATGGAAAGCACCACGATTGCGCTCAGCAGGCAGGCACCGGAAGCCTTGCCGAAGGTCTTTGCCACGGCGGGCACCAGCACCTGCATGCCCAGCAGACCGAACACCACGCTGGGGATGCCGGACAGCAGCTCGATGGCGGTGACCACCACGGTGCGCAGCTTGGGGTCGGCGGCCTTGGAAAGGAACACCGCCGTCAGCAGGCCGATGGGCACACCGATGATGGCAGCGCCCAGCGTGCCGTAGATGCTGGACAGGATAAAGGGCAGGATGCCGAACAGCGGCTGGGCTGCCGTGGAGGCCCACTTTGTGCCGAACAGGAATTGGAACAGGCCGATCTTGTGGATGGCCGGCACGCCGGAGATCACCATGTACACCGAGATGAGCACCACGCAGCCCACCGCCAGCATACCGCACAGGAAGAAGATGAAGTTCATCACCGCTTCCAGCCATTCGGCGGGGGTGCGGGGCAGCCTCACCCGGCTCAGATAGGATTTTTTGTTCATAGCTGAAATCCTTTATAAAAGCCGCGTCGGCCCGCAGAAACGGCAGCCCGACGCGGCAGTACTCTTGTTCAGATGCGGGGCGGGCGGTTCACCGGGGAGCTTTCCCCGGCAAACCACCCGGTAATTACTCGTTCACCGGCACAGCGCCTGCGGTGCGGATGAGGTCGGCAGCGTCCTTGCTGGTGGCAAAGTCCACAAAGGCCTGTGCCTGCTCCGACAGGGTCACGCTCTTGTTGGTGACGAACACGAAGGGACGCTGGATCTTGTAGCTGCCGTCCTTGACGGTATCCTCGCTGCACTCCACACCCTCCACAGTGACCATGGCAACGGTGTCGCCCACAGCGGACAGGGAAGCGTAGCCGATGGCCAGAGGGTTGGCCTCCACAGCGCTGATGACTGCGCCGGTAGCGGTCAGCTCCTGTGCGTACTTGCAGCTGTCCTTCACGTCCACGATGCTCTCAAAGCCATCGCGGGTACCGGAACCGGCCTCGCGGCCCACCAGAACGATCTCGCCGTCGTCGCCGCCCACATCCTTCCAGTTGGTGATCTCGCCGGTGAACATCTGCTTCAGCTGGTCCACGGTCAGGTCTGCCACCTTGCTGTCCTTGTTGACAATGATGGCGATGCCGTCCAGAGCCACGGTGGTGCCGTCCACGTCGTTCTTCTCGTCGTCCTTCAGGGCGCGGGAGGACAGGCCGATGTCCAGCGTCTTATCGGTAGCACCGGTGATGCCTGCGCCGGAACCGGTGGGGTCGTAGCTGACGGTGACACCCGGCTCCACCTCGGCAAAGCCCTCGGTCAGGGCAGCGATGACGTTCTTCATAGAGGTAGAACCGCCGGTAGCCACATTGCCGGACAGGGTGCCTGCAGCGGTCTCAGCAGCGGCAGAAGAAGAGGCGGGCTCCGCAGCAGAGGATGCCACAGTGGAAGAGGCTGCGCCGCCGCAGGCGGTCAGAGCCATAGCCGCAGCAGCAGCGCCGCAGACAGTGATAAACGAACGACGAGTGATCTTTTTCATAACCCTTTTTCCTCCAATAAATGCCGGAATGCATTTCCGGCCGATGTTTTCTTGTTTCTCTGTGTTTTCCTTAGGAACGGCCTTATTGTACCGCACCGCCATGCGCACTGCGACCATGCACGCGCAAAATGGAGGTAAAGCTTTTGCACAGGCTCCGGCGGCTGTGTCAAGCCTGCGTAAAGCCGGCATGAAAAACATACCGCTTTTCTTTACATGGAGAGAAAAACTGCCCAAAAGGCCTTTTCCGCCGCTGGGCAGAACGACAAAAAGCCCCGGGCACTCTTTCAAAGAATGCTCGGGGCAAAAGGGTCTGCGGGTCAAACTGTGGTAAGGGAAGGCAGGGTCTTGGTGGCTGCATAGCCGCCATTCTTCTTGACAAGGAACAGCGTCTCGCTGATGCCGTTGATGACGATTTTCAGCACCGCAGGCTGACCATTCCGGTAAGCTTCCTTGATTTCTGCATCGAGGAAGTTCAGCCTCAGATCTTTTTCCTCTGTGGCAAAGGGCTTACCCAACAGCGTGTCGGAGACAAAGAAAGTCCCGGCGGGGGATACCTGCTTCAGCTTTGCTGCGCCCACGGAAGCTTGGAACATGTCGCCGTACTGTCCGCCCTGCCAGCTGCCGCCGCCGGCGTCATAGCGCAGTCTCACCTTGCCGGTGATGGCACCCTTGTCCGTGCCGGATTCCGTGCCCAGATCCACATCCAGACCAAAGACCTTCACGGTGAAGGGTCCGATCTGGACCTCGTCGTCTGCCAGCTGACCGCTGCTGCCGCAGCCCACCAGCACGCCGGACAAAGAGATCGCTGCAGCCGCAGCTGCTGCGCTCTTCATAAAGGTACGCCGGGTCATTTTTTCTGCCATAATATTGCCCTCCTCTAAAAGCGTTTTGCTGTGCTTTTAGCGTACCACTTTTGGGGAGTCTGTCAACAAAAATATGGCAAAAAGGCGCTCTGTACACATAATTTGCACAGAGCGCCTTCGGCTCAGCAGTATTTTGTTCCGTCCGGGCAGTAGAACTGCACGTACTTCTGCCACTCGGTCTCACTGATGGTGCGGCGGTAGCAGTCCACCAGAGCATCCACGGCCTGCCGGTCCGCAAAGGTACCGGCACCCGGGCAGTCCAGCACCAGAATGCGGAACCATGCATCAAACAGATGCTCGGTGAAGCCGGTGTCCCGCGCGCCGCACCGGGCATAAAAGCCCAGCCGCCGCGCAGCCATAGCTTCGTCCTCCGCCTTATCCGGGCATTCGGCCTCAATGAGGATGGCCTGCGCACCGCGCTCGTGCTGCGGCAGGTCGGCCAGCAGCTGCGCGCCCAGCCCTGCAGCACGGTATTCCGGCAGCACGGCAAAGTAATCCAGCTGGCTCACCTTACTGCCCGCCGGGCGCACCATGAGCAGGTACGCCGCCAGTGTTTCGCCGTCGAACACGCCCCATGTGTGGGCGATGCCGTCCGCTTCGCTGTTCAGGATCATGCTCAGGGGCTTTAGCTCCGTGGGCGGAAAGTCCCGCCGCATTTCGTCCAGATAGACCCGCGTCAGTTCTTTTTCGTTCAGTTTCCGCCAGCTGTACACTTTGCTCATGGTTTTTCCTCCCGTATCTGCCTTTTGAACCAGTATAGCACACTCCGCGCGGGAACGCAAAAAGCCGCCGGGAGCGGCAGGCTCTGCCCTTCTCCCGGCGGCTTTTATGGGAATGCAGGAGCAACCAGTCTCCCGCACAAACTCCGTTCAGAATGCTGTGTGCGTTACAGCATCTTCTTCAGCTCGTCGTACACGAACTGGACCTTGGTGCCGATGATCACCTGGCAAGCGTTCTTGCTGGGGCGGATGACACCGGCAGCACCAGCGGCCTTGACAGCCTTCTCGTCCACCTTGGCGTTATCCTTGACCTCAAAGCGCAGACGGGTTGCGCAGTAACCAACTTCCTTCACGTTCTCCTTGCCGCCGACAGCAGCCAGAACAGCGGAAGCGACTTCGGTATAGTTGTTGTTTGCCAGAACGACCTTCTTCTCGGCCTCTTCGTCCTCGTCCTCACGGCCGGGGGTCTTCAGGTCGAACTTGGTGATGGCAAAGTAGAACACTGCGTAGAACACCACGAAGGCTGCGATGCCCAGAGGAATGATCATCCAGGTCTTGGCAGCTGCGGGCAGGGAAGCGGAGAACACCAGGTCGGTAGCGCCTGCGGAGAAGCAGAAGCCGGCACGGAAACCGGAGTAGTAGGTGATGATGGTGAAGATGCCGTACAGAGCGGAGTACACAACGTACAGCGGGAAGCACAGGAACATGAAGCCGAACTCGAAGGGCTCGGTAACGCCGCAGACGAATGCGCAGATGGCAGCGGAGACGACCAGACCAATGGCAGCCTTCTTGTTCTTAGCGGTCTTGACCATAGCCAGAGCAGCACCGGCAATACCGAACATCATGCAGGGGAAGAAGCCGGACATGTACATACCCAGGCTCCAACCCACATCAGCAGAGGTCTCGCCAGCCCAGAAGTGGGACAGGTCGCCCAGACCGATGGTGTCGAACCAGAACACGTTGTTCAGAGCGTGGTGCAGGCCGGTGGGGATCAGCAGGCGGTTCAGGAAGGCGTAGATGCCAGCGCCGATGCCGCCCATGCCTGCGATGCCCTTGCCCAGAGCGACCAGTGCACCGAAGATCAGGGGCCAGACGAACAGCAGAACAACGGACACCAGAATGGAGATCAGACCGGTAGCGATTGCAACGAAGCGCTTGCCGGAGAAGAATGCCAGCCAGTCAGGCAGCTGGATATCCTTGAACTTGTTGTAGCAGGCAGCGCCCACAACAGCGGCCAGAATGCCGATGAAGGAGTTGCCGGCGACCTTCTGGAAGGCGATGTAGGTAGCAGTGCCTTCTTCCAGGTGACGGACCATGCCGACCACGCCGGGGTTCAGCAGCTGCTGCATCATCAGGAAGCTGACCAGACCGGCCAGACCTGCGGTGCCGTCGTTGTCAGCAAGGCCGACAGCGGCACCAATGGCAAACAGCCATGCCATGTTATCGATCAGAGCGCCGCCTGCCTTGACCAGCAGGAAGCCAACGGTATATGCTGCGCCGGAAGTTGCTGCACCGGGAACGCCCATAACGCCCGGAGCAAGGGCATAACCAAGACCCATCAGGATGCCGCAGATCGGCAGGACCGCGACGGGAAGCATCAAAGCTTTGCCCAGTTTCTGGAGATACTTCATCATAAAGCACATTCCTCCTTAAGAAATGTTTGTGTTTACAGACGCCTCTGGTTGCAGGCCGTCCATAATTCCGTAATAGAATAGTAACATATTTTCGCAAAAAAAGAAAGTCCCTTTCGCCTTTTTTCTATCAAAATGCATCAAAAGTCCTCATTTGGCCGTTTTTCAGTCAATAATTTTTGGTTTTTCCGCACAAGGGTCGTCTATGTGTTGAAAATTCTTTTCTTTTTACGTACATTTTGCCCAAAAGCTTGCATCCCACAGCCGAATCGGGTACTATACTATTATAAGAAAAGCGGGAACCCGAAGGAGGTTTATTTTATGGAATGGACTGATATCCGCCTGACCGTGGCCAAGGCCGACGCCGACAACGCCGAAGCCGTTGCCACCATGATCGCCGAGGGCGGCATCTATATCGAAGACTACAGCGACATCGAGCAGCAGGTGGCCGAGATCGCCCATGTGGATCTGATCGAGCAGGAGCTGCTGGACAAGCCCCGCGATACCGTTATCATCCATATGTATCTGGAGCCGGGCGCTTCCCCCGTGGAGACGCTGGCCCTCATTGCCGCCCGCATGGAAGCTGCAAACATCGCCTACACCGTGGAGACCGAGGGCGTGGAGCAGGAGGACTGGCAGAACGGCTGGCGCAAGTATTACCACCCCCTGGAGATCGGCAAACGGCTGGCGGTGGTGCCCTCGTGGCAGCAGTACGACACCGACCGGGTAAAGCTGATCCTTGACCCGGGCCTTGCCTTCGGCACCGGCGGCCACGAGACCACCAGCCTGTGCATGGAAGCGCTGGACGAGCGGGTGACCGGCGGCGAGCGGGTGCTGGACATCGGCACCGGCAGCGGCATCCTTGCCATTGCGGCGCTGAAGCTGGGCGCTGCTGTGGCCGAGGGCGTGGACATCGACCCTGTGGCCGTACGCACCGCAGGTGAGAACGCCGCGTTGAACGGCGTGCAGGACAAGCTGACCGTGCTGGTGGGTGACCTTTCCGATAAGGCCAGCGGCAAATACGATATCATCACCGCCAACATCGTGGCCAACGCCATCCTGTCTCTGGCTCCTGCCGTGCCGGGCCTGATGGCGGAGGGTGCCACCTTTATTGCCAGCGGCATCATCGACAGCCGCAAGGACGAAGTGATCGCCGGGCTGGAAAAAGCCGGCCTTGCCGTTGTGGAAGTGAAGGAGAAGCGCGGCTGGGAGTGCATCGTCTGCAAAAAAGCGTAAGGAGAACCCTCTCAGGCGCTGACGCGCCAGCTCTCCCGAAGGGCGAGCTATAAGATGTAAAAGGATTGATAAAATGCCGCACCGTTATTTTACCACCGAGATCTCTGACGGCACCGCCACCCTGCGCGGGGCCGACGCCCACCATCTTGCCCGCGTGATGCGCGCAAGGCTGGGCGATACTGTCATTCTATGCGACGGCAATGCCGTGGAATACACCGCCACCATCACTGGCTTTGGCGATGAGTGTGTGGCGTTCCGGGTGGAGCCGGGCTATCCCAGCGCCGCCGAACCCAGCGTGGAGGTCACTCTGCTGGCCGGCTACCCCAAGCAGGACAAGCTGGAGCAGATCATCAAGCACGGCGTGGAGCTGGGCGCAGCCCACATCGTGCCCTTCTTCAGCCGGTATTGCGTGGCGGCCCCCAAAAAAGAGGAGCAGAAGAACGAGCGCTACAACCGCATTGCAGCGGAAGCCGCCAAGCAGTGCGGCCGGGGCGTTCTGCCGGATGTGGCCCTGCCGCTGGCAAACTTTGGTGCCGTGTGCCGCACCTTTGCACAGTACGACCTTGTGCTGTTCTGCTACGAGTGCGGCGGCGCGCCCCTGCGCGACCTGCTGGCCGCAGCAAAGCCCGCTGATGGTGAAAAGCTGAAAATTGCCATCGTGACTGGTGCCGAGGGCGGCTTTGCCGCCGAGGAAGCCGAGATGGCCGCAAAGGCCGGTGCCAGAACGGTGGGCCTTGGCCCCCGCATCCTGCGGTGCGAGACCGCCCCGCTGGCCGTGCTTGCTTCGGTAATGACCCTGACGGGGAATCTGGAATAACAAAAAAGCAGCTGCAATGCAGCTGCTTTTTTGTTATTTTCAGGGTTTATGTTTCTGCTTCCAGCAGAGCTTTCTTCACATTCAAAAGGTTCTGCGGGCTCACCGAGAAGCTGCGCAGGCCCAGCTGCAGATACTGCACCGTGTTGGCCGGGTTGCCCACCGCAAGGCCGCAGATGGTCACCGGCACATTGCGAACCTTTGCGGCATCCATCACCATAGTGATGAGCTTTTTCATGGCCTTGCTGGCCGGGCGGTAGTAGTGCTCGGCGCTGGCAAGCTCCCGGTCTGCCGCGTGGGCGTACTGGGTCAGGTCGTTGGTGCCGACCACAAGAAAATCGACCCCGTGCTCTACAAATTCCTCAGCGGTCAGGCAGGCAGCGGGTACGCTGAGCATCACGCCGAACTTTGTATCTTCGTTGAACGCCACGCCGCGCTCCCGCAGGTGCTCGCGGCAGCGCTCCACCACACGCATGGCTGCGTCCCAGTCCTCCACATTCGTCACCATGGGGAACATCACCCGCAGCGGGCCGCGGGCGGCGGCGCGCAGCAGCGCACAGAGCTGCGTCTCGAACTGGTGGGGCTGGCGCAGACTGTTGCGGATGCCCCGCAGCCCCAGCTTGGAGGACTGCAGGCCCTGATAGGCGTCGGAAATGGTGCGGTCTGAGCCAAAGTCGAAGGTGCGCACCGTTACCGGGCAGCCCTTGGCGGCAGCAAGGCAGGAGCAGTAGAAGAAATACTGCTCCTGCTCGTCCAGAATGCGGCCCGGCAGCATCATGTAGCCGGTGCGCAGCAGGCCCACGCCCTGTGCACCGGACTGCATGGCCGTGTCGATGTCCTCCGGCCCAAAGCAGTTGGCCAGCAGCTCAAAGGGCTGGCCGTCCTTTGTCCTGTTGGGCAGAGCATGCAGCTGCCCCATCTCTTTGTTCTCCCGCTGCAGCTCGCAGATGCGGGTCTCGGCCTGCTGGCGGGCGGCAGCGTCCGGGTCCAACGTGCACTGGCCCCCGGTGGCGTCCAAAATCACGGTGCGGCCGTCGCAGTCGTCCAGAAAATCCCGGCCCACCTGCACGATGCCTGGGATATTCATTGCCCGGGCAATGATGGCGGCATGGCTCTGGCCGTTGCCCTCTGCCGTGATGATGCCAAGGATCATGCCGGAGGGCACGCTGAACAGGTCGGTGGGCATCAGCCGCTCTGCGGCAAGGATCACCGGGTGATCCAGCGCCAGCCACATGCGGGGGCGGTTGGTGATGATGTTGATGACCCGGCGGCTTGCGTCGAGGATATCCACACTGCGCAGCTGCATGTAGGGGTTATCCTTCATGTTGGCCAGCTGGTCGGCGTAGCGCTGGCCCACCTGATTCATAGCCGCAGCCGCGCCAATGCCTGCATTGATGCAGAAGCGCACCTCGTTCATCATGCCCTCGTCGTCCAGCATCATGCTCTGGAACTGGAAGATGGCCTGCTCGCTGGGTGCGGCACGGTCTGCCATGGATTCCAGCTCGTCCTGCGCCGTGCGGATGGCATCGGTGAGCAGCTGCAGCTCCCGGGACGGTTTAAAGGGGCCCACGGTCGTGGTCTCCACATGGTGCTCCAGACGGCTCACCTGCCCCAGCACAAGGCCGGGAGAAGCGCAGGAACCTTTATACACTTTCATGTTCGGTCACCTCCGGCAAAAGCTCGGCTTCCGGCGTGGTCAGGGTGCGCCAGACCAGCGCCTGCAAAAAGGTATTGGGCAGCAGCGCGGCCAGTGCAGCCCGCGCCGCATCGGCACTGCCCTCAAACAGCGGTGCAAAGCTCTGCATCCGTGCCTGATCGCACTTTGCAAGGAATGCATCGCACAAAGTATGGGTGGTGTAGTAATGGGCCGGGTCCACACCGGCATCTTCCGCGGCGGCTTCCAGCGGGGCAAGGTCGGCATCCTTCATCTTGGCCAGCAGCAGGGCGGCATCCGCCGTCAGGGTGACCGGGTATTTCTCCCGCACGGCCTTTTGCACCCGCTCAAATTTTGCGTGGAACGCAGCAGCGTCCGCGCAGCTCTGGGCATCACAGGAGACAGCATAGGCACACCCCCGCAGATATCCCATAGCGCGGCGGGTATCATAGTAGCCCAGCTCGATGTTGCGGCGGGCGGTGTCGGGGTCAAAGTGCAGGATATCGCCCAGCTCCCAGTAGCTGCGCACCATCACGGTGGGCAGGCCGGTGAGGTTGGGGCGGGTGATGCCCACGCCTTCCAGATCGACGCACACCAGTTCATCCGCGCCCATGCGTTTGGCAAGACCGGTGGGCATGTTGTCGCTGTAGCCGCCATCCAGAAACTTGACCCCGTCGATCTCCCGCGCACGCAGCGCCGGGAAGCAGGCAGCGGAGGCCATCAGGTAGTCCTTGACCTTTCCTGCCGGGATCTCGTCCAGCGTCAGCTCCCGGGGCTTTAAGCCCCGCTGCTCCACCGTGACAAGGCCGAAGCGGATGGGAGCCGCGCGCAGGGCATCCTCGTCCAGAACCCGCTCCACGATCTCTTCCAGCGGGGTCACATCCATGCCGCCGGCTTTCACCACGCTGCGCAGGAACTGGTGCAGGGCCGAAAGGTCGGCATCCTCCTCCGGCAGCTCCATCACATCCTTGCTGCGGATGGCCAGCCACATATCGCGGGCCGTCTCGTACTGGTCCAGCACGAACATGGCACCGTTCAGGCTGCCAACGCTGGTGCCGGTAATGATCTGCGGGTGCCAGTCCAGCTCCATCAGCGCGCGCCACACACCCACCTGATAGCTGCCCCTGGCTCCACCGCCCGCCAGCACCAGAGCTTTGCACGGAGCACTGCGTTCATCCATTGCATCCGCCTCCTTTGATCGTTTCCGGTTTTGTTCAGATTATAGCATATTTCCAGAGAAATTTCTTCCGTTTTTTGTAAATTGATGCCTTTCTCCCGGCAAAGAAACATGGTATACTTGTCAGGATTTCAAAAGGAGGCATTCTCATGCACTGCAAGCAATGGATCTTTGATATGGACGGCACCCTGACCGACAGCATGACCGTGGTGTGGGAGGGTGCCCCCGACGCACTGCTGCGCCGCTATGGCCGCACCCCGCGGGGGGATCTGCGCGCCACACTGCTGAACATGGGAATGCAGGAGGGCGCACAGTATCTGATCCGGGAGTACGGCCTGCCGCTGACCGAGGAAAGCTATTTTTCCGTGATGCGCGAGGTGATCGCCGAATTGTACGAGACCGTGGAGCTGAAACCCGGCGTGCGCACGATGCTGGCAAAGCTGCAGGCCGAGGGCGCACGCATGTGCATCTGCTCCAACACCTGGGCCGAACAGTGCCGCACCGTGCTTACCCGGCTGGGCATCGCGCAGTATTTCTCCTTCATCGTGGAAGCGCAGGGCGTGCTGCACAAAAGCCGCCCGGAGGTGTTCTTTGAGTGCATGAGCCGTCTGGGCGGTGCAGATCCCGCCGCCTGCGCCGTGTGCGAGGATGCCGTATACGCCGCCGCCACCGCCCACAAGGCCGGGTATTACGTCATTGGCATCGCAGACCGCACCTCTGCCGCCGACGAGCCGGAGATGCGCCGCATCTGCAGCCAGTTCGTGCCCCGGTGGGATATGCTGGACTGGACACGTGTGTAAGAAAAAAGGGCCGCAGCGTGCGGTTCTTTTCTTTATCTGATCCTTCTTTGCTCTTGCATTTTGTTCGCAAGAAGAGTATGATATTATAAATAGGACTGCCCCAAGGGGGAAGTGTCCTCATTTGTGAGAATACACTCTGTGATTTTTAATATAAAGGTATAATATCCGTAAAGAGGAGACCTTCCGTCATGAACAACCCACTCGTCAGCATTATCGTGCCTGTGTACAACGTGCAGAATAGTGTTGCCCGCTGTCTGGAGAGCATTTGTGCCCAGACATGGAAGGATATCGAGGTCATTCTGGTCAACGACGGGTCCCGGGACGAAAGCTTTTCCATCTGTGAGCAATTCCGTGAAAAGGACCCCCGCATCGTTCTGGTGGACAAATCCAATTCCGGTGTGTCGGAGACCCGCAACTGCGGCATGTCCCTTGCAAAGGGCAAGTATGTGCAGTTTGTGGACAGCGACGATTATCTCGACCCTGATTTTACCGAGCGGCTGGTGACTGCTGCCGAAGCGAACAACGCCGATCTGGTCATTGCACCTTACTGGATGGTGATTCCCGCCAACTCTTCCAAGGCCACGCAGGCACTGGAAAACCTGCAGGAGAACCTTGGCATCGATGCCGAGAAAAAGCCTGATGATATCCGTGAATACGGCTTCCTGCCCGAGGGCATCTACGACCGCGATACCTTTGCCCTGCGCCTGATGGAGAAGCCCGCATCCTTCTTCTACAGCGTGCTGTGGAACAAGCTCTACCGCCGGGATATTCTGGCAGACCATCATCTTCAGTTCACCAGCGAGGTGCGCTGGGCCGAAGATCTGGTTTTCAACCTGGAATACATTTTGTACGCCAATGTTTTCGTATCCATTTCCAAAGCGGGCTACCACTATGTGCAGAACCCCCAAAGCATCTGCCACACCCAGATCAATCTGGCTTCCATCGTGCAGAACAAGCTGCAGGTGTTCCGCTATTACAAGGAGCTGTACACAAAGCTGGGCCTGTACGATCAGGTGCAGCCGCAGCTGTATAAATTTCTGACCGCGTTCTCCGAGAACGCCTATCCCTCCGGTTCTCCCCAGAAGATCATCATGGACATGGCCAACCACTGGGGCTTTGGTGTTCTGGATGCTTCCGACAAGGAAAAGAAACACAAAACCGAACCCGATGCCTGATCTCCGGGCACGAAAAAAAGAGCCGTGAAAGCGGCTCTTTTTTGTTTGCCATTTTACCGGTCGATCCAGCTGCGGAAGGCTTCGCGCACTGCACCCTCCCGTCCGCGCGGGATGGGGATGCGCGCACCGCTGCACATCTGCAGCTCGCCCGCCGTCAGCAGCTGTGCCGCCGCCAGATTGACCACATAGGAGCGGTGCGGCTGCAAAAAACGCCCGTCTTCCAGCAGCGGCTTTGCTACCTCGGCAAAGGACACCCGCAGCGAAAGGGACACCACATCCTCGCCGCTGAGCAGATGGAAGTGCACCACATGGTGGGTGCACTCCAGATATTCGATCTGCGCATAGGCCAGCGCCCGCAGGCCTTCGGCGGTGGCAACGGTCATTGCCGGGCCGTACTCCGGCTCGGTGGCGCGGGCAAGCAGGGCCGAAAGCTCCTGCTGGTGCACCGGCAGAAGCAGATACTGCATGGCATCCACCCGGAAAGCGCTGTAGGCGTGGGCCGGTGTGCGGGCCGCAAAGGCCAGCGGAGCCCTGCGGCCCCGGCGGCGCAGCTCCGCAGCCGCCGAAAGCCCTGCCGGGGCCGCTACAGCGCCCAGCTCGATGAGATACAGGTCAAACCGTTCTCCCTCGGTGTCCCGGCGCAGCAGCGCATCTGCATCCGGCAGCTGCTGCACGATGCAAGCATCCTGCCGCCGGGCAAAATATTCCATGCACTGGCGTTCCAGCCCACTGCGCAAGGCCGCGTCCGGGCTGCATACCGCAATGTGAAATACCATTTCACATCCTCCTTTCTGCCAGCCGCCCGCCTTGATTTTTGCGCAGGGCTGGAGTATGATAAATAAAACTTTGCTGCATCGAAAAAAGAAAAAACGGAGGGACCCGCCATGCCGCAGCCGCTTGTCAGCGTTATTGTGCCCGCCTATAACGCGGCGGGCTTCATCTCCCGCTGTGTGGAGAGCATCACATCCCAGAGCTACCCGGAGCTTGAGATCCTTCTGCTGAACGACGGCTCCACCGACGACACCCTTGCTGTCTGCCGGAAGCTTGCTGCCGCCGACAGCCGCATCCGTGTGGTGGACAAGCCCAACACCGGCGCAGCAGACACCCGCAGCTGCGGCCTTGCCCTTGCCCACGGCGAATACATCCAGTTTGCGGACAGCGACGATCACCTGCTGCCGGGCTGCACCGCAAACCTGGTGGCTGCTATGCAGCGCAGCCATGCCGACCTTGTACTGGCTCCCTACCGGATGATGGTGCCCCGCAAGGATGGCGGCTATGACACCCGGGAGTACAGCCTGCTACCCGCCGGGGTGTACAACAAGGTGGATTACCTGTGGCAGCTCACCGGCAATGCCGCTGCCTTTTACTACGGCGTGCTCTGGAACAAGCTCTACCGCCGGGATCTCATCCAGATGGCGCACATCCGGTTCGAGCATGTGGTATACGCCGAGGACCAGCTGTTCAACACCCGGTATCTGCAGGTGGCACAGCGATTTGCCGCCATCGACGAAGCCGCCTACTGCTACATCCAGAACCCGCAGAGCGTATGCCATACGCAGGTGAGCGCGGCGGACATGCTGCGCCACCGCAGCCGGATGTACCACACCTACAAGGAAATGTGCATCCAGCTGGGCGTGTACGATAAATTCCGCCTGCGGCTGCACGGCATCTATCTGAGCCTGTTTGAAAGCCCTCTGCCCAACGGCCCGGTGCAGAAGCTTTCCGACGCATTTGCCCGCACCCACAGCCGCATCTGAGAAAAGGAGAACCTATGGAATTTCCCCTTGTAAGCATCATCGTGCCCATGTACAACACTGCCGGGTGCATTGCCCGCTGTGTCAAAAGCATCTGCGCCCAGACTTATAAAAGCATTGAGATCCTGCTGCTGAACGATGGCTCCACCGACGACACCCTTGCCGTCTGCCGCGCCCTTGCCGCCAGCGACCACCGCATTGCACTGGTGGATAAAACCAACACCGGCGCAGCGGATACCCGCAATCAAGGCATTGCGCTGGCCCACGGCAAATACATCCAGTTTGTGGACAGCGACGACTGGCTGGCCCCCGATTTTACGGAAAAGCGGGTCTCCGCCGCCGAGGCCCACACCGCCGATCTTGTGATCGCGCCCTTCTGGATGGTGTACCCGGAAAACTATGTGGAGCACATCCGCCCATGGGAAAAGGCGCTGCAGCATGTGCTCCAGCGCAATCCGCCCCGCACCCGGGCCTATGGCTATCTGCCTGCCGGGGTGTACACCGGACAGGAGTACGCAAAGCATCTGATCCAGAAGCCGAACACCTTCTACTATGGCAGCCCCTGCAACAAGCTCTACCGCCGTGACCTCCTGCGGAAGCACAGCCTCCATTTCCGCAAAGAATTGTTTGCGGAGGATCAGCTGTTCAACACCGAATATCTGCGCTATGTGCGCACCGCCGTTTCCATCCCGGACATCGGCTATTACTACCTGCAGAACAGCCAGAGCGTCTCCCACTCCAGAGTGACCACCGCCGACATCCTTTCGCTGCGGCGGCGGGTGATGCTCCTGTACCGGGACATCTACACCGAACTTGGCATCTACCCGGAAACGCGGGCGGCCATCCTGCGTTCGCCCTTTGGCGAAAACGAGTTCACTCTTCCGCCGCTGAACACCCCACAGACGCACTGCTGCAAGCTGTGACCCTATAAAAAGCACCCGGCTGCCGCCGAGAGCCGCTCTGGCTCCTGCACGGCTCCGGGTGTTTTTTGCGCTTTCTCAGCAGCCGATGGCGGCACACTTCTCCGCCAGCCAGCTGCGCTCTTCGTCGTTCAGGTGCGGTGCCAGCTTTGCAAACACCTGACGGTGGTAATCGTTCAGCCATGCGATCTCGTCCTTATCCAGCACACCAGGCAGGATGGGAGAGGTGGCAATGGGCACGAACATCAGCGGTTCAAAGCCAAGGAAGGTACCGTACTGGTTATCGGCCTTGTGCACGCACACCAGCTCGTTCTCAATGCGGATGCCCACGAGGTCGGTCTCGTAAACGCCCGGCTCGTCGGTGACCACCATGCCGGGGCGCATCCGGGTGGTGTTGCGGCTGTTCAGGGCATGGGGGCCTTCGTGCACGTTGCCCACAAAGCTGACGCTGTGACCGGTGCCGCAGCGGTAGTTGATGAGGTGCCGCCACAGCGGTTCCCGGGCAATGGTGTCGATCATCTTACACTCGCAGTAATCCAGCCAGACGGCCTTGGCAAGGTCGATGTGGCTCTGCAGAGTCCATGTGTAGAAGCGCTTTTCGTCCTCGGTCAGCGGGCCAAGCGGGTAGGTGCGGGTGATGTCGGTGGTGCCGTCCATGTAGGTGGCACCGCTGTCCACCAGCAGAAAGCCCTTCTTTTCCAGCACAGCGTGATCTTCCGGGGTGGCGTGGTAGTGCATCATGGCTGCGTTGCCGCCGTAGGCCGCAATGGTGCCAAAGCTTTCCACAAGGAATTTATCGTCCGCACTGCGGTACTTGTGCAGAATTTCATCCACCGTCAGCTCGGTCAGGGTCTCACCGGCAGCAAGGCGGCTTTCCAGCTCCATCTGAAACCGCACCATGGCCACAGCGTCCCGGATATGGGCCTGCTTTGTGTGGGCAAGCTCCGTTTCGTTCTTCACGCCCTTCATCATCAGCAGCGGGTCGGTGCCGTCCTTCACGGTGAGGGCAGGGTTCTGCTCCAGCACCTGATACACGGCGTAGTTCACCGTGGAGCACTCGGCCAGCACAGTCTGAGGTTCCGTCTCAGCAGCGAGGAACTTCAGCACATCGTCGTACTCCGCCAGCGTGATGCCGTTGGCTTCCAGCTCTGCCTTTGCCTCCGGGGTGACGCGGGCCGTGTTGATGAAGAGTACCGCGCGGCTGGGGGTCACATAGCAGTAGGCCATGGCATAGGGAGTGCACTCAATGTCCATGGCGCGCAGGTTCAAAAGCCATGCCAGATGATCCAGCTTGCCCACAAACTGAGCGGTGCAGCCCAGCTCCTTAAGCTTGCTGCGCAGCTGATCCAGCTTTTCCGCCGGGGAGAAGCCCGCATATTCCTTCGGCAGGATCCACGCTGGGGTATCCGGCAGGGCAGGGCGGCCCTCCGTCCACAGCTCGTCCTCAAGGTTCAGGGTCTTGATGGAAGCGCCCTTCTTTTCCAGTGCCTTTTTCAGGTCGTTCACGAGGGCCGTGCTGGCGGTCAGGCCGCACAGGCCCAGTGCTTCGCCCTCATTCAGGGCATTTGCGCAGTATTCCTCCACGGTGGGCACGCCGGGTTCCCCCATGCGCTGCAGCTTGATCTCGGTACCCGCAATTTCCTTCTCGGCCTGCACAAAATAACGGCCGTCGGCCCACAGGGCGCTCTCGGTGCGGGTGACCACGAAGTTGGAGTTCTCGCCGTGGAATCCGGAGAACCAGGTCAGGCTGGTGTAATGGCAGGGCAGGTATTCGCTGGCGTGGGGATCACCCACAGGGATCAGATAAACGGCCACGCCGTTTGCAGCCATGGCGGCACGCAGAGCGGCAAGGCGCTCGGGTACGGTATTCATGCTCATATGATTTGCTTCCTTTTCTCTCACCGGAAAGCCCGGCAGCGGTGCATTTCTGTTTGGCCTTATTGTATCATTCCGGGAAAAAGATTGCAATGCAGGGTTCGCTCTCTGAGGGAGCCGGCACGGCAACAGCCGTGACTGAAGGAGTTGTTTTCTTCTTTTTTCTTGAAAACGCAACTTTCTTGCAAAAAAAGTTACAATTTTTTCTTGAAAAAGGCCGTTTTCCCATTGACAGCCTTGTTATAATAGGAGTGTAAGATTTTTGAGCCAGCACTCTGCGGCTCTGTGTGCTATTCGAAGAAAGAGGCAATTGAATCATGACCAAAATCGATATTTTCTCCGGCTTCCTTGGTGCCGGTAAAACTACCCTGATCAAAAAGCTCATCAAAGAGGCCTTTGCCGGCCAGCAGGTGGTGCTGATCGAGAACGAGTTCGGCGAGATCGGCATTGACGGCGGCTTTCTGAAGGAAAGCGGCATCCAGATCAACGAGCTGAACGCCGGCTGCATCTGCTGCTCTCTGGTGGGCGACTTCCGCACCGCCCTGCAGCAGGTGGTGGAGCAGTACCACCCCGACCGCATCGTCATCGAGCCCTCCGGCGTGGGCAAGCTCTCCGATGTGACCCGCGCTGTGGAAGGCGTGGCCGAGCATCTGGATGTGCAGCTGAACAGCTTTGTCACCGTGGCCGATGTGAACAAGGTGAAGATGTATATGAAGAACTTCGGCGAGTTCTACGACGACCAGATCAGCCACGCAAGCTGCATCCTGCTCAGCCGCACCCAGACCGCCAGCGAAGAGAAGATCGCCGCTGCGGTCGCCATGCTGCGCGAGAAGAACCCCACCGCTACCATCGTGACCACCGCATGGGACGAACTGACCGGTGAGCAGATCCTGAAGGCCATGTCCACCAAGGACGACTTCAAGGCAGAGCTGATTGCCATGGCTGCAAAGGCCAATGAGGAGCACGCCCACGAGGACGAGGAAGAAGAGCATCACCACGATCATGACGACCACGACCATTGCTGCTGCGGCCACCATCACGACCACGATGATGACGATGATGACGACGAGCACGAGCATCATCACGACCATGACGGCCACTGCTGCTGCGGCCATCACCACCATCATCATGACCACGATGCCGACGAGGTATTCACCAGCTGGGGCGTTGAGACGGCCCGCAAGTTCACCAAGGCAGAAGTGGAGCACGCCCTCACCGAGCTGGATACCGGCAATTATGGCATGATCCTGCGCAGCAAGGGCATCGTGAACGGCGGCGCAGACGGCTGGCTGGAGTTCGACTATGTGCCCGGCGAATGGGAAGTGCGTGCCCGCGGTGCAGATGTGGGCGGCAAGCTGGTCGTGATCGGCTCCAAGCTGAACGAAAAGGCCATTGCAGAGCTGTTCGGCTGCTGAGCTTAAAGTAAAAAGGAGAAACCATTCCTATGGCAAAAGAAATTCCGGTCTACCTGTTTGTGGGCTTTCTGGAAAGCGGCAAGACCAAATTCATTCAGGAGACCTTTGAAGACCCCAACTTTGACTCCGGCGACAAGACCCTGCTGCTGATCTGCGAGGAGGGCGAAGAGGAGTACAACGAGAAGAAGTTCGCCTTTCCCGGTGTGACCGTCAAGGTGCTGGAGGACAAGGCCGAGCTGAACCCGCAGAATCTGCTCAAGCTGGAAAAGGAATCCGGTGCAGGCCGTGTGGTCATTGAGTACAACGGCATGTGGCTGCTGCAGGATCTGGCCGAGGCTCTGCCCGAGAGCTGGATCGTGTACCAGTGCATCGCCACCGCCGACGGCACCACCGCGCTGACCTACGCCCGCGACAACTCCATGCGCAGCCTGCTGCTGGACAAGATCGCCCGCAGTGAGCTGATCGTGTTCAACCGCGCTGAGGCCGTGAACAACGACGCCGCCCGTCAGGAGCTGCACAAGCTGGTGCGTCAGGCTTCCCGCAAGTGCGATATCGCCTACGAGTTTGCCGACGGCAGCGTGGCCTACGACGACATCCCTGATCCGCTGCCCTTTGACATCAACGCGGACATCATCGACATTCCGGATGACGATTTCGGCATCTGGTACATGGACTGTCAGGACGAGCCCCAGAAGTATACCGGCAAAACGGTCAAATTCCTTGCACAGGTGTGTCAGACCAACCGTGCCGGCAAGAACAGCTTCGTGCCGGGCCGTTTCGCCATGACCTGCTGCGTGCAGGACATCCAGTTCGTGGGCTTCCCCTGCAGCTACGATGGCTACAAGGCGCTGGAGCAGCGCGCATGGGTGCGGGTGACCGCAAAGGTAGGCTACAAGTTCCATAACATCTACCGCGGCAAAGGCCCGGTGCTCACCGCCATTTCGGTGGAGCCTGCCGAAAAGCCGCTGAACGATGTAGTAACATTCTCTTGATCTGATCTTTCAAGGAGGTCCCGGCATGAAAACACTGTTTCGTATCCTTGGCACGGCTGCTGCGGTAGCCGTTACCGGTGCTGCCATCGTGGCACTGGACAAGATCCTGAACCAGAAAGACCCGCTCCATGTGGAGGAAGTAGAGTTCCCGGAGGACGCCGAGCAGAACGCTGAGGAAGCCGCCAAGACTGCCGAAGCCTACGCCGAAGCGGAAACCAAAGCCTCCGATGCTGCCAACGAAAAGGCTGCAGAAGAAGCTGCGCCGGAAGCTCCTGCCGAAGAAGCGGCTGCTGCTGCCCAGCCCGCCGAAGAAGCCGCTGCCCCGGCGGCACCCGCAGAGGGCGGCGAGAAGCCGGTGTTCGACCCGGAAGCTCCCAACCAGAACCCTGTGGAAGCAGGCCCCGCTGTTGCTCCCAAAGACGAGAGCGGAAAATTCGACCCCACCAAGATCGCCGAAGCCAGCGACTTTGGCGACTGGGAAGAACAGGGCTGCAAAGGATAACCTATGACCCAAAAAGGGACGATGTGATGTTCACATCGCCCCTTTTTTGTTATTCTCCTCTTGCCAGCTGCTGCAGCTTTTTCCTGTCCAGCACCTGTACGCCGCCCCGGAACAGCCGCACCCAGCCCTCCTGCGCAAAGTATTTCAGCATCCGGCTCACCACCTCGCGGGCAGACCCCATGTATTTTGCCATCTGGTCGTGGGTCATGCGTACCTCGTCGCCGCCGGTCTTGGCCAGCTCATCGGTAAGAAAAATGGCAAGCCTGCGGTCTGCGCTCATGAACAGCACCTGCTGCATGGTCCACATGCTGTCGGAAAAGCGCTCCGCCGTCATCTGGTAGGCGTAGCAGCGCACATGCACGTTCTGCTGCATCAGCCTGCGGAAAACGCCCGCGCTGATGCAGTAGGCCTCGGTGTCCTCTTCGGCATCAATATACAGGTCGATGTTCACCGAGTCCATCACGCAGGAGGCCGACAGGATGCACACCTCCCCGCCGAACAGGCGGTAGAGCGTCACGTCCCGCCCGTCCTCCGAGAGCAGGTAGGCCCGCAGCTGGCCCGAGCGCAGCAGCAAAATGCCCACGCAGCTTTCCAGCGGGCTGTGCACCCTTGCCCCCTTTGCGTAGTGCACCGGACGGGTGTAGCGGCAGAGCATCTCCTGTTCGTCGGGTGTCAGGTCGTTCCAGAAGGGAAAACCTTTGGCCAGACAATCGCGGTGTTCCTTTGTTGTTTCCGACATTGCTTTTCATCCTTTCCGCAGGGCCTTGGCGGCTTCAGTGCCCGCCTGCGCGCCCTCATACACGGCCTTTGCCACCTGCAGAAGGCCGCCGGTGCAGTCGCCCGCCGCATACAGGCCGGGCACGGTGGTCTGCATTTTTTCGTCCACCACGATGCGGTTCCCGTCCACCTCTGCGCCGATCTTCCTGGCCAGTGCGGTGCTGCCCGCCACGCCCAGTGCCACAAATACACCGCTGACAGGCAGCTGCACACCGCCGGACAGCTGCACGCCGGTGACAACGGTTTCGCCCAGAACAGCCTCCACGGTCTGCGGATAGACTGTGACCTCCGGCGGGAAGTCCGCCGTCAGCGGTGCGCCGTTGGTCAGCAGGGCAACACTTTTTGCCACCGACAGCAGAGCCTGCACCTCGTGCAGGGCGTACTCGCCGCTGCCCAGCACCGCCACGTCCTTTCCACGGTAGAAAAATGCGTCGCAGGCGGCACAATAGCTCACGCCGTGCCCCTCCAGCCCGGCAAGGCCCGGGATGCGCGGCACCGCCCGGGATGCACCCGTGGCAAGGATCACAGCGTCCGCCGGGTAATTTTTATCCACTGTTTCTACGGTGAGTTTATCCGTATAGGTCAGGCCCACGGCTTCGGCTGTGACGAATCTCACACCAAGGCGCTTTGCATTCTCGATGCTGCGGCGTTCCAGTTCCGCACCGGAGACCGGCTCGGCAAAGCCGTAATAGTTTTCAATTTTTTCGGCGCGGTCCAGCGCACCGGGGCCTTTGGTGAGCACCGTGGTATCCACACCGGCGCGGACAGCGTACAGCGCGGCGGAAATGCCTGCCGGGCCGGAACCGATGATGACAATATTGGGCATAACATTCTCCTTTTATCATTTTCTTTAGTATACACCAAATTCCCCCAAACTTCTGTGACCGGGTCGCAAAAATTGCGCTTTGCGGCGGCTGGCCGCTTTTCAAGCGGAAAAGAGTATGTTATACTGTTTCAGTCATCTGAATTTTCTGCCACGGAGGCTTATTTTATGACCAAGCAACGTATCCTTTTCATCACCACCGGCGGCACCATTGCCAGCGTACGCACCCAGCAGGGGTTAAAACCCGTGCTTACCAGCGAGGAGCTGCTTGCCCATCTGCCGGAATTGAAAGAACTGTGCTGCCCGGAAACGCTGGCGCTGTGCAGCATTGACAGCACCGACCTTGGGCAGGAGCACTGGCTGATGATGGCACGCGCCATTCAGGAAAACTACGCTTTGTACGACGGCTTTATCATCTGCCACGGCACGGATACGCTGGCGTACTCTGCGGCGGCGCTCTCCTACCTGATTCAGAACGCGGACAAGCCCATCATCCTCACCGGCGCACAGCAGCAAATCTCCACCGAGATCACGGATGCCAAGAAAAACCTGCGGGACAGCGTGGTCTGCGCCATCGACCCGGGCAGCCGGGGCGTAATGGTGGTGTTTGGCGGGCACGTCATTGCGGGCACTCGTGCCAAGAAGAACAAGACCATCAGCTACGACGCCTTTGCCTCAGTCAACTTCCCGGAGCTGGCGCTGGTGCAGGGTGACCGGCTGGTGCGGTACATTTCCTCGCCGTGGCCCACCGGCCCGGTGGAGTTCAGCCGTGTGCTGGACCCGAAGGTGTTCCTGCTCAAGCTGACCCCGGGCATGTCCCCGGCGCTCATCCCAGAGATCTTCCGCCTGTACGACTGCGTTATCGTGGAAAGCTTCGGCGTGGGCGGCATTCCGCAGCAGCTGATGGATGCCTTTGCCGAAGGCCTGGGCGACTACGAGACCACCCACAAGGTGCTCATCATGACCACGCAGGTCACCTACGAGGGCAGCGACGTGGGCGTTTACGAGGTGGGCAAGCGGGTGAAGAACCGCTTCCGCTTTCTGGAAGCCCACGATATGACCATCGAGGCCGTAGTGACCAAAAGTATGTGGCTGCTGGCGCAGAACTGCGAAAGCTTTGACCAGCTGCAGCAGCGCTTCTACCGTCAGGTGAACTTTGACACCTTCTACCATTAAATCAGCTATGCAAAAAGGACACCAGCTGCACCAGCAGCACATAGCACAGCGTACCGCCTGCGACACTGAGCAGGGTCTCATGCTTCCACTTGTGCAGGCCCACCGTCACCAGCAGGGCGATGACCTCCGGAATGCCGCGGCTGCCCGCAAAGGGGGTGACGCTTTTCAGGCAGTAGACGATCAGCATTCCAAAAATGGCTGCGGGCAGCACCCTGCCCAGATACCGCACCACCTCCGGCGGCTGCTGATCCTTGGAAGAGAACACCACAAAGGGCAGAAAGCGGGTGATCATGGTAGCGGCGGTGCACACTGCAACGGTCAGGCCCATCTGGACTGCGGTCATGCGCCCACCTCCTCGCCGCTTTTTTCTGCTTCGATGCCTTCGGCCTTTTCGATCGGTTTACGCAGAGCCAGCAGCACCACCAGGATGCATCCCATGGAGGGCAGCAAAAAGCTGCTGGAGCCAAAAACCACCAGACACGCCAATGGGGCGGCAAGGCCGATCAGGGCGCTGTAGTACTGCTCGTCCTTTTCCCACTGGTTGAGGAAGATCACCGTGAACATGGCGGTCATCACAAAGTCCACACCCTCGGTGCTGAAGGGCAGCACCGAGCCCACCACCGCGCCAAGACCGGCACTGGCCACCCAGTAGAACTGATCCAGCAGGGTGATGAAGAACATGAACCAGCCCCTGTCCACCCCTTCCGGCGGCTCGGCCGAACAGGTGATGGAAAAGGTCTCGTCGCTCATGGCAAAGATCATATAAAAGCTGCGCAGGCCGTAGCCCTTGTAGCGTTCCAGCATGGCAAGGCCGTAGAACAGATGCCGCGCCTGGATCATGAGCGCCATCAGAAACGCCGAAAAGGGCGAGAACGCGCTCAGCAGCAGGCTTGCCAGCACAAATTCCAGCGAACCGCCGTACACCACGGTGCCCATGAGCATGGGCATCCACACCGGCAGGCCCAGCGACTGCACATAAATGCCATAGCCCATCCCCAGCACAAAATAGCCCGCCAGCACCGGGATGGTCTGCGGTGCGGCGGCGCACAGTGCCCGCCATACGGTGCTCTGCCGCCTTGTCAATTGTTGTCCGGTTGCATATTCCATTGGCCTTTCCCTCAAAATACGATGCCGGTTTCCTCTTTGGCCTCATTGCCGCCGATAAACCCATTCTCTCGATATGAATATGTCTGTATTATAACAGGTCTCACGACTTTTTCAAAGGTGTATCCCCCACTGCTTTTGGCAGAACGACAGATTTTTTCTTTAAATTTTATGCAATTTTTAACGGATACAAAGTGACTCGCGGTCAGCGCTTTATTATTTTAATGCAGTAAAAGTTCTTTGCAGGATCCTGTTCCTGAAATATCCCTAAATGCCGTTTGTGCTTTAGTCATACTCATTTGACAGATGCCGTCTTTTCCGGTATCCTGTCCGTATCACAAGGACGGCGGGCCGAAAACACCCGCCTTTTTTCGTTCATTCTGTATTTAGTGGGAGGACATTTTATGGCAACCATGAAGGACATCATCCAGAGCCCGCTGCTGCTGGCGCTGTTCGGCTCCATGGCGCTGGGTCTGTTCGCCAGCTCTGCCAGCGGCAGCAAGGTGGTCAAGGGCGGCATCAAGGGCGTGCTGCCGGTGCTCATCATCATGACAGTGCTCTCACTCGCCGCACGCCTTGCAGGCTACGGCTCCGTGCTGGGCGGCCTTGTGGGCATCTTCATCATCGTGATGCTGCCCATCGGCATCCTTACCTCCTATGTGCTGTGGAAGAAGGGCAGGATCCAGGTAGTAGATACAGAGCAGAAGTAAGGGGAAACAAAAGAACTCCCGGACGGATGTCCGGGAGTTCTTTGTTGCTTATTCTGCCTTTTCGTCCTTCTTGAGCATATCCGACTCGGGCATTACCTCGGTGCTCACAATGGTGAGCATCTCCTCCAGCTTTGCACAGTCCTCGGGGGAGAAGCGCTCTCTTGCGCGCTCCACCACAGTGTGCAGGTAGGAATAGCTGATGTTGTAGTAATCGATATACTTCTGGGTGGGGCGCAGGTGATACTCGCGCCGGTCGGTGGTGGACTGGATCTTTTCCACATAGCCCTTCTTCACCAGACTGCCGATCTTATACGCCGCATTGGGGGTGGAGATCTGCATCATGCGGGAAAACTCCGCAATGGTGGGTTCGCCCATGGCCATGATGCCCTCCATGCAGAAGGACTCCACCGTGGTCAGCGTGGCTTCCCGGGTGGCAAAACGCTGAAAAACGTTCTGGTAGAAATGCAGCTTGAATTTGGTGTATACGTCCTGAAATGCCTGTTCCAGCATAGGTCGTGTGCCTCCGATAGTTCATTTTATTTAAAAATACCACGTTTTGGCCGCGGCGCAAAGCGAAACAGCTGAATTTTTGGCAGGAATTTATTCTGCCGCCTTTTTGTTCGTGCGCACACGGATCACGCTGAGCACCACCAGCTCTACGGCAATGGCAACGGCCAGCAGGATCAGCGAGGTGAACAGGCTGCCGTTGGCACCAAGGAAAGCCTGTGCAATGCCCGTGATGACATAGCACACTGCCGCGCAGGAAGCCGCCGTAATGGCGTAGGGCAGCTGGGTGGACACATGGTTCACATGGCTGCAGTGGGCACCGGCGGATGCCATGATGGTGGTGTCCGAGATGGGGGAGCAGTGGTCGCCGCAGACGGCACCGGACAGGCAGGCCGCAATGGAAATGACCAGCATCTCGCCCTCCGGGAAGGCATGGCACACGATGGGGATGAGGATGGAGAAGGTACCCCAGGAGGTGCCGGTGGCAAAGGCAAGGAACACTGCCACAAGGAAGATGATGACCGGCAGCATGTACTGCAGGGCAGCGGCAGAGCCGTTCAGCAGGTTGGCAACATAGTACTTTGCACCCAGCAGGCCGGTCATGCCGGACAGGGTCCATGCGAGGGAGAGGATCAGCATGGGGCTGACCATGGCCTTGAAGCCCTCGGGAATGCAGGCGGCAAAGTCCTGAAAGGTCATCACATTGCGCACGCGGTAGAACACAAAGGTGAACAGCAGGGCAATGCTGCTGCCCAGCACCAGACCTGCAGAAGCGTTGCAGTCCGCAAAGGCGGTGACGAAGTCCACGCCCTCAAAGAAGCCGCCGGTGTAGATCATGCCAAAGATGCAGGCTGCGATCAGCACCAGCACCGGGGCGATCAGGTCCGCCACACGGCCGCAGGTATCGGTGCCATCGTCCACATCGTTGCCGTAGGGACGGTCGGCGGTGGTAAACAGGTCGCCGTTTTTGGCGTTGTCCTCGTTGAGCTTCATGGAGCCGAAGTCCGTGCCGGTGAAGATGAGGAACAGGCTCATCACAATGGTGAGCAGGGCATAGTAGTTATAAGGAATGGTGCGCAGGAACATGGTAAAGCCGTTGATGCCGGAGCCTTCGGGCACGCTGGAAGTAACCGCAGCTGCCCAGCTGGACACCGGCGCAATGATGCACACGGGTGCTGCGGTGGCATCGATCAGGTAGGCCAGCTTTGCGCGGGACACCTTCTGCCGGTCGGTGACGGGGCGCATGACAGAGCCCACGGTCAGGCAGTTGAAGTAGTCGTCCACAAAGATCATCACGCCCAGCAGCAGGGTGGCAAACTGCGCACCGGCCCGGGAGTGGATGTGGGTGGAGGCCCAGCGGCCAAAGGCGGCAGAGCCGCCGGCCTTGTTCATCAGGGCCACCAGAATGCCCAGCATCACCAGAAAGATCAGGATGCCCACGTTGCTGCTGTCCGAGAGCTTGGCGACCATGCCGCCGTCTTCGTTGAAGAACAGGGTGTTGATGGCCAGCTCCAGATTGCCGTTGGCATACAGCAGTGCGCCGGATGCGATGCCCACCAGCAGGGAGGTGTACACCTCCTTGGTGTTCAGCGCCAGCACAATGGCGATCACCGGCGGCAGCAGCGAAAAGATGGTGCTGTACACCGCACAGGTATAGGTGGACGGGTCCGCGATCTTGCCGGGCGTTGCCGCTGTGCACCACAGCAGCAGGGCAAACACCAGCAGAGCTGCGAACCATGAAAGGTTCTTGTTTTTCATAACGGATTCCTCTTTTTTCAAATTTCCGGGGATGCATACCCCTCTTTGCGCAGGAAAAACTATCCCCATCGAATGCAAAGGGAGGTGTGCGCCGCGCCGGATTATAAAGCGATGTATTTTGAGCTGTTCCGGGCCAGCGTGCAGGCCGCACAGCTTTTGCAGGACGCGCAGAAGCGTGCCGAGCAGCACCTGCTGGAAGCTGACCCGCCGCCGATACGATTGGAGCAAACAGAGCAAACGGATGAAGAATAGTTTTCTTCGGTCAGCATCCTCGCCCTCTCAGTCACCTTCGGTGCCAGCTCTCCCAAGGGGAGAGCCCTTGGCAAAACCGGGAACTTTACCGTACTGCCAAAGCCTCCCTCATTGAGAAAGACTTCCCCCGGCCGGGGGAAGATGTCGTGTAAGCGACAAAAAGGGGAACGGTGGCATCGCGCAGCGATGACGGAAGGAGTTCACCCCTTCTTTGCCTCCGCCTTGGCTGCAAACTTGGCGTTGTTGATGACAAAACGTTCGTGGGTGCCGCCGCCTACAGGGCCTTTTTCGTCGTGCAGGGCCACCTTGAAGGTGAGCTTGCGGCCTTCCACAGCCACCAGCTCGCTCTCGCAGGTCACGGTCATGCCCACAGGGGTGGGGGCGGTGTGCTCCAGCTCAAGCTTTGTGCCCACCGAGCCGCTGCCCTCGTCCAGCGCATCGGCCACGCTCATCCAGCAGGTCTTTTCCGCCAGCGCCACCAGTGCCGGGGTGGCAAACACCTCCAGCGTGCCGCTGCCCATGGTCTTTGCGGTGTTGGCTGCGGTGACGAGCACGCTCTGTTCCCCGCGGATACCGGTTTCCAATGTCATATACTTTCCTCTCCTTTTGCGCGCCGTATGGCGCATTTTATTTTTGAACACCTTTATAAGATACCACATTTTGCACCAGAACGCACCCTGTTTTACACTTTTTTGTAAATTTCTCTTTTTCTTTTTGCGCAAACGGGCTGCCAAGTCCTCTCTCTTTGGGAGAGGTGGCACCAAAGGTGACGGAGAGGGTGAGGACACTGACCATGCGGCGACCTCTTTTTTGTTTTCGCCTTCCCTCCAATCCGCATCCTTATTGCGATTCAAAAACGCAAATTTTCTGCGTTTTAAGGCAAATTTCATCAATTTAGAGCAGATGCCGAAAATCTTTAAAAAAGCCTTGACAAGGAGCATTCCGCGTGCTACTATGAACACATGAACAAGCGTTCATGTGAATCCACAACGAAGGGAGATGTCAACATGGCGGAAATAAAGGAAGCAATGCCCGCGCCGCAGCCGGAAGCCTTGGATATGCCGGACGACGAGGTGCTGTACGAGTTGGCCGACCTGTTCCGGGTGTTCGGCGACTCCACCCGCATCAAGATCCTGTATGCACTGCACGACAACGAGCTGTGCGTGCAGGACATTGCAAACGCCGTGCAGCTGAGCCAGTCGGCGGTGAGCCATCAGCTGCGGGTGCTCAAGGATTCCAAGCTCGTGCGGTTCCGGCGCGAGGGCAAAACCGTTTACTACGCACTGGACGATGACCATGTGCGCAGCATCCTCTCCATGGGGATGGATCATATCGAAGAATAACGAAAGGCTGGTATTACTTATGAAGAAGAGCTACAAGATCGAAGTGGACTGCGCAAACTGCGCTCAGAAGATGGAGGACGCTGCCAACACCGTTGCAGGCGTGGCAAGTGCTACCGTCAGCTTTATGACCCAGAAGATGAAGGTGGAGTTCTCTGAAGGTGCAGACCCCCACGACACCATGGTGAACGTTCTGGCCGCCTGCAAGAAGGTGGAGGACGACTGCGAGATCTTTGATATCTGATGCGCGGCAGGTTGCTGCACACGATCAACAGCCTCGCCCTCTCCGTCACCTGCGGTGACACCTCTCCCTTTGGGAGAGCTGGCAAATCCAAAGGATTTGACTGAGAGGGCGAGCCCGCTAAAGAAAAAAGCATCTGCAGCAAGAATTCGTAGATTTTCTGAGAGCTCAAACGAATGTGCAGATGCTTTTTACTTTGTGTGCGATTGTGTTGTGCAATAACTTTTTCTGTTGAAAAATCAGACAGTTTTCAACAGTTTCCACTCAGTTTTCAACACCGTTTGCGGAAAAAACGTAAAATAAACGTGGAAAAGCGCTTTTACGCCTGAAAAACTGTGTGGAAAACACGGGTAAAACCGTGGAATATCCATTTTTATGGGGAAAAGTTGTTGAAATCCCCGCCCGCCGCAGCGTGATGCGGCCCATGGATCCCGCAAAAGGAGAGTTTTGTATGAACAAAAAGCAGAAAAAGAACCTGCAGCGCATCATCATTGCGCTGATTTTGGTGCTCATCCTCAAGCTTTTGCCCCAGTTCCCCACGCCGGTGGAGCTGGTACTGTACTGCATCCCGTATCTGGTGGTGGGCTGGGACGTGCTGCGCAAGGCACTGCTTGGCATCAAGAACCGTCAGCCCTTTGACGAGTGCTTCCTGATGGCCGTTGCCACTGTTGGTGCATTTGCACTGGGCGACTACGTGGAGGGCTGTGCCGTTATCATCTTCTACCAGATCGGCGAGCTGTTCCAGAGCGTGGCCGTGGGCAAGAGCCGGCAGAGCATTTCCAGCCTGATGGACATCCGCCCGGACTACGCCAACATTGAGGGCGAGGACGGCAGGCTGGAGCAGGTGGACCCGGATGATGTGGAGATCGGCACCGTGATCGTGGTCCAGCCCGGTGAGCGCGTGCCCATCGACGGCGTGATCGTGGAGGGCGCTTCTGCCCTGAACACCGCCGCCCTGACCGGCGAGAGCCTGCCCCGCGATGTGCAGACCGGCGATGAGGTCATCAGCGGCTGCGTGAACATGACCGGCCTGCTGAAGGTAAAGACCACCAAGGAATTCGGCGAATCCACCGTTTCTAAAATTCTCGATCTGGTGGAAAATTCCAGCATGAAGAAGGCCCGCGCCGAGAACTTCATCACCCGTTTTGCCCGCGTGTACACCCCCGCCGTGTGCTATGGCGCACTGGCTCTGGCCTTTATCCCGCCCATCGTGCTGCTGCTTATGGGCCAGCCCGCCCGCTTTGGCGACTGGGTATACCGTGCCCTGACCTTCCTTGTTATCAGCTGCCCCTGCGCACTGGTCATCAGCATTCCCCTGAGCTTCTTCGGCGGCATCGGCGGTGCATCTGCCTGCGGCATTCTGGTCAAGGGTTCCACCTATCTGGAAGAGCTGGCCCGCACCGGCATCGTTGTGTTCGACAAGACCGGCACCCTGACCCAGGGCACCTTTAAAGTGACCGGCATCCACCCCGCAGAGGGCACCAGCGAGGAGCAGCTGGTGGAAGCTGCCGCGCTGGCCGAGAGCTGGTCCAAGCACCCCATCTCCCTGAGCATCAAGACCGCTTACGGCAGGGAGATCGATCCGAACCGTGTCACCGATGTGCAGGAGCTGGGCGGCCACGGCGTGACCGCCAAGGTGGACGGCAGGACCGTTGCTGCCGGCAACGCCCGCCTGATGGAAAAGCTGGGCCTGAAGGCTCCCGCCGTCAGCGAGACCGGCACCATCGTGCATGTGGCCATCGAGGGCATGTACGCCGGTTATCTTCTGATCGCCGATGTGGTGAAGCCCCACAGCGCACAGGCCATCCGGGGCCTGAAGGATGCCGGTGTGCGCAAGACCGTGATGCTGACCGGCGATGCCGAGCCGGTTGCAAAGGCCGTTTCCGCAGAGCTTGGGCTGGATGAATACCATGCGGGCCTGCTGCCGGGCGACAAGGTAGACCAGATCGAAACGCTGCTCGCCGCAAAGCGGCCCAAAGAGAACCTTGCCTTTGTGGGCGACGGCATCAACGATGCCCCGGTGCTGTCCCGTGCCGATGTGGGCATTGCAATGGGCGCTCTTGGCTCTGACGCTGCCATTGAGGCCGCTGACGTGGTGCTGATGGACGACGACCCCGCCAAGATCGCACTGGCCATGCGCATTGCCCGCCGCACATTACGCATCGTGTACCAGAACATCGTATTTGCACTGGCCATCAAGTTTGCCTGCCTTGTGCTGGGCGCGATCGGCATGGCCAGCATGTGGACCGCCATCTTTGCCGATGTGGGCGTGATGGTGCTGGCTGTGCTCAACGCCACCCGTGCCCTGTACACCAAGGATCTGGCGAAAAAGAATGAACAGTAAAAAACAGTGCCGGACAGCCTGAAAACTGTCCGGCACTGTTTTTATATATGAGGTGCATACAGGCGTTCTATTTCATGCACAAGCTCCGGTTCTTTTTCGATATCAAATTTTCTGGCAAACATGCAGGGCGATGCTTTCAGCTGTTCCAGATCAGCGTATTTCCAGACCCACGGATTGCCTCTGTCCCAATCGATGGCACGGGCACTGGTATCACCCGGCCCCTGATAGATCTTATCCTGATACGGCGACTGCACGATCAGTGTCTGCACAAAGAGCTCGTCCGAGCAAAAGGTCTTGTCCAGCACCTGCAGGACCCACTCTTCTTTTGTCAGCAGATACCGTGCAAAGCCATCCGTGCAGCTGAACCATTGACTGCCCTTTGTGAAGTGAACGTCCTGATTGCGCTTTATTCTCAGCAGCTTCTGGCCCGACAGCAGGATTCCATTGATCACGCCGAGCACTGGATGGCGGCGCAGATCGATATTCTGGAAAAAGTGCCGGTAATAAACGCGCTCATCATTGAACGGGCTGAATGGGTGCGGGTCGAAATGAACAAATTCCCTGTCCGGGTTTGCCTCAAAGAATGCGCGGATATCTTCTTGTGTTTGAATGGGCAGATCCACACCGGAGATCAGGTGGTAATGTTGGTATGGGCCGTGATCTACCGCTGCCTTGAGCAATACAAACTCTGCCTTTACTAAAGTAATACCACCCCAAACAGCGCTCGTTCTCTGTGCGTGAAAAACCTTGGCATATTTTACATATCGTTCAACGGTTTCTGGCTGGTAGTTTTCATTCTTGCTGTCCATATGGATGAAAATATCATTCCACGGTGCATCCAGCATCCGAAGCAAAGTCCAAAACATCTCATTGCACTGATGTGCCATAAGCATGTACGCCTGTTTTTCTCTTGTTTCCATCGCTTTTTCCTCTTACTTCTGCACCGCGTTTTCATTTTATTATAACAGAATCCTCTTTAAAAACAATCCCACCACCCCTTTTTTACAGCACAAAGCCGCTGCTTTCCCTTGCAGAGGGAGAGCGGCGGCTTTGTTTGGGTATGGAGAAAATGGAGGAGGTCTCAAAGTTCATCCGTGGAAAGCAGCGGTATACACCGCCACCACCTCGTCGCGGGTGGGGGTGATCTGGTTGGTGGACATGCAGGTGTCGTGCAGGGCAAGCTCTGCCAGCGCGGCAAAATCTGCAGGGTCCACCTTGTTCAGCTGCGCAAGATTGGCGGGGATGCCCACCCCTGCACTGAGCTGACGGACAAACTGGATCACTGCCGGTGCGGCAGTGTCCGGGGTAAAAGTGCCCTGCAGGCCCATGGCAGCGGCAATGGTCATGAACCGCTCCCGGCACACCGGGCTGCGGCTGTTGAAGGCCAGCACGTAGGGCAGCAGCACCGCATTGCATACACCGTGGGGCAGGTTGTAGTGTCCGCCCAGCGCGTGTGCCATCGCATGCACCATGCCAAGGCCCGCGTTGGAGAAAGCCATGCCTGCCACATTTTCGGCGTAGGCCATCATGGTGCGGGCGGCTTCATCCTGACCGTTGGCAACAGCCCGGGGCAGGTTCTGCACGATCGCCTGCATGGCCCAGTAGGCATCCTTGTCCGTGAGCGGGTTGGCGTTTTTGGAAAGCGCCGCCTCGATGGCGTGGGTCAGCGCGTCCATGCCGGTGGCTGCGGTGAGCTTGGGCGGCATGGAGGACATGAAGTCGGTGTCGTTCACCGCAATGCTGACCATGCAGTTGGGGTCCACCATGGCCATTTTGCTGTGGCGGACAGGGTCGGTGACGATGTAGAAGGAGGTGCACTCGCTGCCGGTACCGGCGGTGGTATTCACCGCCACGATGGGCAGGCCGGGCTTGGAGGACTTGTTCTCTCCCTCGTACTGTTCCACGGTACCGCCGCAGGCCACCACGATGCTGGCTGCCTTAGCGGTATCGATGGCGCTGCCGCCGCCCAGAGCCACCAGCAGCTGCACCTGCAGGGTACGGGCTGCGGCAATGCAGTCGTTCACCACCTGTACGGTGGGGTTGGGCTGCACATTGTAGTACACGGCGTACTCCACACCGGCATCGGACAGTACCTGACCGACCCGGGCAGCGGCACCGGAATCATAGAGAAAGCGGTCCGTCACCAGCAAAGCACGGCGGATGCCCATCTTCTGAAGCTCCGGTCCCAGAAGACGGATGGCACCCTTGCCAAAAAAGCTGGTCTTGACGGCGTTGATGCGTTCTGCCATGTGTTCACCCTCCGCTTACTGTGCCTGACCGCAGACGATCTGCACCGGGTCCCAAATGGAACAGGACGAGGAGGAATAGACGAAATCCACCTGACCCAGTGCTTCCACGGTCATGCCAGCGCGGATGGCAACGGCAATGGCGTTGATGCGGGCCGAAACATTCTTTTCTCCCCATGCCTGCGCACCCAGCACCTGACGGGTATTGGCCTCATACACCAGCTTGATGGTGATGCGGTGGGGGTTCGGGCAGATGCCCGGACGGTCGGTGCCGGTGGCCATTGCACTCTTGACCCGCAGACCGGCCTTGCGGGCCTCGGTCTCGGTCAGGCCGGTGCGGGCGATCTCCAGATCCGCCACCTTCAGGCTGCTGGTGCGCAGAGAGCCGTCGCGGCAGGCTGCGCAGTCGCCCACAGCATAGAGATTGGGCACACTGGTGGCAAGGTCGGCACCAATGAGCACAGCGCCATTGGGTGCCAGCTGCGCCCCGGTACCGGCCAGCAGGCCGGTGTTGGGGGTAACGCCGATGGCTACCACGCAAAGGTCACAGGGGTAGGTGCCGCGGTTGGTCTGCACCTGCTCCACGAAGGTACGGCCCGGGAAGGAGCGCACCTGCTCGCCCAGATTGAACTGCACGCCCTGCGCTTCCAGCTCCTTCTGGATCAGCTTGCTCACCTCAGGGTCAAACTGGGGCAAAAGCTGCTGCTCTTTTTCAATGATACGCACATTGCGGCCCAGCTTGAGGAAGGACTTTGCGATCTCCAAACCGGCCCAGCTGCCGCCCAGGATCACGATGTCCCGCACATAGGGGGTGCGGACGAACTCCTTGAGGAAGATCAGATCTTCCACGGTCTTGAGGGTCTGCACGCCCACGCGGTCACTGCCGGGCACCTGCGGCACACGGTTGGAAGAACCGGTGGCCAGCACCAGCTTGTCGTAGTGGTCTTCAAACACGCGTCCGGTGGCAAGATCACATACCGTCACCTTGCGGGCGGCTGCGTCGATGCCGCGCACCTCATGGCGCAGATGTGCGGTGATGCCCTGCGCGTTCAGCTCAGTCTCCTTGGCCTGAATGGCCTTGTTCAGGCTGTCCAGATCCTCGCACAGGTAATGGGGCAGGCCGCCGGTGCCGCAGGAGTAGAAGCCGCCTTTTTCGTAGACGGTGATCTGCGCTCCGCGCTGGGCGGCGGCAAGTCTGGCGGCGGCCGAAACCCCGGCGGCAATGCTGCCGATGATAATAATTTTCATTGTTTAAGCCTCACGATCCCGCCGGGAGGAAGCCCCTCTCTGCGGCAAAACTTGCAGGGTGTTACTTACTCAGGGTGGGAGGATTGTCCACGATGCCCACGATGAAAGCATCAATGGGCGACGGATGGTCCAGACCATGCTGGGTGGTCTCGTCGGTGGTGACCAGAACCATCTCGCCTACACCCGCGCCGATGTTGTCGCCCGCCACGATGGTATCCTTTTTGGAGCCGAACACCGGCTCCACCAGCAGGAACTTATAGCCTACAAGCTCCGGCATTTTGCGGGTGGCGACAACGGTCCCCTTGACGATCCCTAAAATCATAGCTTACTCCTCTTTGCCCAGCACGGTGACCAGCTGCCCCTGCTTGAGCAGGAAGGCATTGCCGTCATCCGTGTCGATGTGAAAATCCAGTGCACATTTGTCGTTTGCGCGGATCAGCACCCCGCCCATCACGCCCGGCTTGGGGCCGTCGATCTTTACCTTCACGCGGTCGCCGTCGGCAAGGCCGAAGGCCGCTGCCTGTGCGGGAGTCATGTGGATGTGGCGGTCAGCGATCATCACGCCCTCCGGCACGGTCAGGGTGCCATTGGGGCCGCGCAGGGTCACGCCCGGCGTGCCCTTTGTATCCCCGCTGGAACGCACCGGCGCTTTGATGCCGATGTTGCGGCAGTCGGTCTGCGCCAGCTCGATCTGAGTGGCACTGCGCTCCGGGCCAAGGATGCGGACATGCTTCAGTTCGCCCTTGGGGCCGATGATGTCCAGACATTCCTCGCAGGCAAACTGGCCGGGCTGGCTCAGCGCCTTTTTGGGGGTGAGCTGGTAGCCATAGCCGAACAGCTTGTCCACATCATCGCGGGTAAGGTGGATGTGCCGCACCGAGATGCCTACCGGCACCTGACGGCTGCGCTTTTGCAGCTCTGCCTGCACGGCCTGCGTGATCAGGAGCAGCAGCTGTTCCTGACTGATGTCATGGTAAACCAAGGCACAGCGCTCCTTTCTTATGCAGCGTCAGCGCAGGGCTCAGCGCAGCTCAGGCATGCACTCGGACACGCTTGCGTGCGGGCGGGGAATGACCAGTGCGCTGACCACTTCGCCAATGCGGGAAGCAGCGGTCTGGCCTGCCTCAACAGCAGCCTTCACAGCGCCAACGTCGCCCTGCACGAACACGGTAACAAGGCCTGCGCCGATCTTCTCCTGACCCACCAGAGAGACATCTGCGCTCTTCAGCATGGCATCGGCTGCCTCGATGGAAGCGGTCAGGCCGTTGGTCTCGATCATGCCCAGAGCGGCATCCAGCGGCACCTGCTCGCCTGCGGGCAGGCCGGACTTGCCGGTCGCGGGGCCCTTGGCGGGCATGATGCGGGCCAGATCTGCGTGGGGACGTGCAATGACGTTGACACAGAACAGCTCACCCACGCGGGAAGCAGCCTCTTCGCCAGCCTCGGTAGCAGCCTTGACAGCGCCCACCTCGCCGGTAACGATCACGGTGGTCAGACCGGCACCGATGGTGTCGGAACCAATGAACTCAACGTCAGCAGCCTTCAGCATTGCATCGGTAGCGTCGATGTTGCCAACCAGACCCTTCGTCTCGATAAAACCCAGAGCTTTCATAAGTTGTTCCTCCTGTCAGAACACTGAAAAAATTGTATGTGATGGTTTCGTCCTTCAAAAACTCAGATGATGCGCAGCCCGCCCTCGGCCAGCATGCAGCGGCGGCGGCGGCAGAAACTCTTTGCGCAGGTGATGCCCTCGCCGGTGGGGCCGGCAATGGTCATGGTGCAGTGGCCCTCGCCGCCAATGCCAACACCGGCCTTGGTGGCGCTGTTCTTTACGTAGATGGTGGTCTCAATGACCCGGGCAAAGCGGGTCATGTGGTCCACATCCTTGGAGAAGATGGAAGCGGTGTGGCGGTTGCCGTGCTCGGCCACCACGGCATCTTCCACAGCCTGTTCAAAGCTCTGGCAGCGCACGATGGGCAGCACCGGCATCATCTGCTCCACCAGAACGAACGGATGGTCGGCAGGCACCTCGCAGATGGCAAGGCGGCAAGTATCCGGCACATGCACGCCGATGGTCTCCAGAATGCAGGCGGCATCCTTGCCCACCCACTTTTTGTTCACCTCGTGGCCGCCGCCCTTCTTGGGCTGCAGCACGATGTTCACCAGCTGTTCGGTCTGGGCCTTGTTCAGCAGGTAGGCACCCTGCTTCTGCAGCTCGTGCAGCAGGCCGTCGTAGGCGGTGTTCACGGCGAACACTTCCTTCTCTGCAAAGCAGAGGATGTTGTTATCGAACGAAGCGCCTTCGTAGATCTTGCGGCCTGCCAGCTCGATGTCTGCGGTCTCGTCCACGATGACGGGCGGGTTGCCTGCACCGGCACCGATGCACTTTTTTCCGCTGCGCAGCAGGGCGTTCACCATGCCCATGCCACCGGTGCCTGCCATCAGGCGGATCTTGGGGTTTGCGGCCATCTTGTCCACATTCTCCATGGTCGGCTCACGGGTCATGGTAATGAGGTTTGCAGGGCCGCCCGCCTCGATGATGGCGGTATTCAGCGCCTGCAGGCAGTCGGCAGACACCCGCTTTGCGCGGGGGTGCACGTTGAACACCACGGTGTTGCCGCCTGCGATCATGCTGATGGTGTTGTTGATGATGGTCTCGGTAGGGTTGGTGGTGGGGGTGATGGAGCAGATCACACCAAAGGGTGCGTACTCTTCCAGCATCAGGCCCGCGTCACCGCTCTTGGCTTCGGTGGTCAGGCATTCGGGGCCGGGGGTCTTGTTGATGACGGCCAGATGTTTTTCCACCTTGTCCTCATAGCGGCCCATGCCGGTCTCTTCCACGATCTTGTGGCACCACTCCTCCACATGTGCGCGGGCACAGCGGCGGATGGCTTCAATGATGCGCTGGCGGTCCTCGATCTTGTAGTTGGCCACCCAGTCGCGCTGGGCTTTCCATGCGGCCTCCACTGCGTCGTCTACATTCTCGAACACGCCGCGGTCGCCTGCTGCACCGCCGGGTGCAGTGGTATAGGCTGCAGGGGCGGCGCTTGTCTGTGCACCGCCCATACCGGCAAGCACCTGCTTGACGATCGCTTCAATTTCCTGCGAACTGATATCCATGGTTTTCGTTCCTTTCCGTAAAGGTCATATCCGTTGGATCAAACGAAACTTTTTGTTATTGAAAGCTCTTCAGCGTCCGGCGGATGACCTCGGCCATTGCGGCATCGCGGGCATTTGCGGACTTCGGTGCGGCCGGGGCCGCTTCCATTGCAGGGACTGCCGCAGGCTGTGCGGCGGGCACCGGGGCAGGGGCAGGAGCCGCCTGCTGTTTGGGCAGGGTGGGCAGCGCCATGCCCGGCTGGATCAGCCCGGTAACGCCCGGCAGGCTCACCGGCTGGGCAGGCTGTGCGGCGGGTACTGCCATTGCCGCAGGCTGTGCAGCGGGCTGAGCCATGGGCTGCACGGCAGGTGCGCCGCACTTGCTGCAGCCGGTGCAGTGACCGCCGCAGCTGCCGCATTTGGAGCAGCCTGCGCAGCCCAGCTTTGCGGTGACGGCTGCGTAGTAATCCAGTGCTTCCACCAGATGGGCCGCATCTGCCGGGGTCTTGCCCCAGGTCAGGCAGCCGTCATTTTCCAGCAGGACAGCCTTATCGGTGCGGCACAACAGGCTGACAGCCTGTGCCTGTGCGTCCACGTTCTGGGCGGGCAGCAGCTGCACCCGTCCCAGCGCCCGCACTGCGGGGCTGAATGCTGCAGGCTGCACGGTCTGGCCCTGCATCCCCATCACAGCCGCGCAGGCCGGGTAGGTGTGCATCACGCACTGGGCGTTCTCGTTTTCCTGATAGATCTTCAGATGGATGGGCAGGTCTTCGGGCAGGGGCTTGGGCTTTGCGCTGAGCATCGCCTTGCCATTCATATCCACGCGCACCAGCATATCCTGCGTGAGCGCGGCCTTGTCGGCACCGGCAACGGTCACCCACACGGCCTGCGGGCCGACGCGGACGCTCATGCTGCCGTCACCGGCCACCAGCCAGCCCTTGGCTTCCAGCCGACGGGCCATTTCCATGATGGCTTTTTTTGCCTCAAAGTCTGAGAGGTAAGTAACGCCTTGAATCACCATACGTTTCTTTCCTCCTTTTTAACGGCGCAGCGGCGGGATCTTGAGCATGGCGCGCACCTCGTCGGGAGTCATGGGCATCATGCCCTTGGACTTTACGATGTCCGACACCTTTGCGATCAGCGCTGCGTTGTTGTCCACATGGACACCCGGCGCGATCATGTCCGAATCCTCAAAGCCGATGCGCACGGTGGAAGCGCCCATATCCAGCGCAGTCTTGACCATTTCCCAGTCCTCGCGGTGGGCCTGCGTGTAGCCCCACAGGTAGTCGCCGTTGGGAAAGTTCTCTTCCAGCGCCTGGATCATGTGGCGCAGGGCCGGCACCGTGGCAGGCATCTCGCCGCCATGGCCGAACACCAGTGCAAACAGGATTGGTTTTACAAAGTGGAACTTGTCGTTCAGTTCCCGCACGGTGTTGATCATGCCCAGCTCAAAGACCTCGGTCTCCGGGATCTTCTTGTTGTCCATGATGGTCTTGACGCAGTACTCCACATCCTTGATGGGGTTCTGGTACACCGAGGTACCCAGATTCACCGAGCCGACATTCAGGCTGTTGGCTTCCACCCAGGAGGGGTAGCAGGGCTGCACGCGCTCCTCAATGGTCAGGTTGGACACGCCGCCGGTGGAGATCTCCACCACGATGTCGCACATCTCGCGGATGTAGGCCACCGTTTCTTCCAGCAGGCTCAGATCCGGGGTGAGGTTGCCGTTCAGGTCGCGGCAGTGCAGGTGCACCATGGACGCGCCGTTTTTGTAGCACTCATACACATCCCGGGCAATGGCCCGCGGATTGATGAGAATGTCTGTGGCCGCAACGGGGGCCACGGAGATCATGATTTTTTTCATTGGATGAACACTCCTTGCATGTCGCATTGGAGAAGCTTAACAAAGGATGCTAACGCCATTTTAGCACAAACATCCTATCTTGTAAACTCACAGTCCTCTGCCCGCCTTTTACGGCAGGCAGGAGGCCTGTATGCTTACTTCTTCCAGAAGATGTAGTGATCCTGCACTGTAGCGGCGATCTCGTCCACCTGCCTGCGCTCGATCACGCTGAGCAGCTGGCGGTGCAGCTCTACGAACCGCTCGATCTCCGCTTCGCCCTTGGCCAGCACCTTGCGGGTGGTCTCCAGACGGCTGGGCAGCGTCAGCCGGGTGATATACTCGGTGATGGTGGCCAGCATGGGGTTCTGGGCCGCATTGGCGATCTGGGTGTGGAACCGGCTATCCAGCTCCAGCACCTTGTCCACCGAAGGCTCCGGCGAGTGCATTTCGGCAGAAAGCTCGCCGAAGGTGCGGTACAGGTCCGGCAGAAAGGATGTGATATCATTGCGCTGAATGATAATATTCAGCGTGCCGATGTCGATGACGGAACGCAGCTCCACAAATTCCTGCCAGCTGTTCTTTTGCAGGATGATGCTGTACAGCATCGGGTCCAGCATTTTCTGGTTGTAGTTTTCGCTCACAAAGGTGCCGTCGGCACGCTTGATGTACAGGATGCCGTAGGCCTGCAGCTTTTTCACAGCCTCCCGCACCGAGTTGCGGCCCGCGCCGAACTGCTTGCACAGTTCCATTTCGGTAGGCAGTTTGTCGCCCGGATGCAGGGTGCCGTCGATGATCTGGGAGATGATCCCGTCCATGACCTGATCGACTACAGACTTTACCGCATTCTTCTGCTTTTCAGGATATTCCATTGACATAGTTCCGCCTCCAAATCCGGTTTGGTGGATATTCGGGGTCATTCAGCGCGGAACGTTCCGGGGCAGAAAGCCTCCAAACATCACATGTTAAATCTTTGCCACTATTTTACCATATCGGAGGGGCGGACGCAACGGTTACGCCATCAAATAGGTAGGCAGCAGGATCAGCTGAGGGAAGGCGACCATCAGGGCAATGCAGACGAAGGTGGCCGCAATAAACGGCACCAATGTGGGGAACACTTCACCAACAGTCGTATCCATCAGGTCGCAGGCAACGTAGATACACATGCCCACCGGGGGAGTGACCAGACCAATGCCGATGACCACGGTGATCAGAACGCTGAGCACGATGGGGTCGATGCCCACACCAATGGCGATGGGGTACAGGATGGGCATGAACAGGGTCAGCGTTGCAATGGACTCCATGAACATGGTGACGATGAAGAAGATCAGCAGGATCATGATGAGGATGACGGTGGGGTTGGTGGAGAAGCCCAGCATGGTCTTGGCCACCCACTTGTCAAAGCCTGCGGTAGTCAGCATAACAGTGTACAGCTTTGCTGCGCCGATGACGATGAAGATACGGCCGCTGGTGCGGACGGTCTCAGCAAAGGCAAACTTGATGTCCTCCCACTTGAGTTCGCGGTAAATGATGCCGCCAGCAAACAGACCGTAAACAACAGCGATCACGCCTGCCTCGGTGGGGCTGACGATGCCCATGGTGATGGTGCCCACGATGATGATAGGCATGAGCAGGGCGGGCCAGCTCTCCCACAGGCCGTGCAGCACAGGGCCGATGGTGAAGTGGCCCGGCTCCTTGGGCACGCCTTCTTTCTTAGCGAGGAAGTAGCTGACGATCATCTGTGCCAGACCGCACAGGATGCCGGGGATGATGCCGCCGAGGAACAGTTTACCGGTGGAGATGCCGCAGATACCGGCAATGACCACCATGGGGATGGACGGAGGAATGATGATGCCGATGGTGGAGGAAATGGCGGTAACGGCAACGGTAAAGTTCTTGGAGTAGCCCTTGCGGATCATTTCCGGCATGAACATGCCGGAAACACCAGCGGTATCGGCAACAGCGGAACCGGAGATGCCCGCAAAGATCATGCTGGAAAGCACGTTCACGTGAGCCAGACCGCCGTAGATGTGGCCGACGATGGAGTAGCAGAAGTCCATCAGGCGCTTGGAAATACCGCCCTTGGACATGGTGAAGCCGGCAAAGGTGTACAGGGGAATAGCCAGCAGTGCAAAGCTGTTCATGCCCTCAAACATGCGCTGGGCAATGGTGACGGTGCTGCCGCCGCCCAGGAACAGAATGCCGCCGATGGCGGACAGGCCCAGACTCATGGCGATGGGCACGCCCAGAAACAGCAGAACAAAGAATGAGATCAGCAGCCATGCGATCATTTGGATTCGCCTCCTTCCGGTTTCGTGGTAAGCTCAACCACCAGATTGAGAACGGCGGACAGGATGCACAGCACACCGGCAATGGGGAAGATGGTGTACACCTGACCCATGGTGAACTGCGGCATGGTGGAAACGGCCTGCTTTGCGCGGGTGCACAGCTGGTAGCCGCCGTAGGTGACCATGACGTAGAACAGGATGATGAACACATCACGGATGATGACAACGATCTTTTTGCCCAGCGGGGTCTTACCAAGGATGGAATCCACCACCTCCACGCGGAGGTTGGTGCCCATGGCGTTGATGCCGATGCAGGCAATGAGCATGGACCAGACGTTCAGATACTGGCTGCTCTCCATGTACCACTTGAAGCCGCCGATGCCGGGGATCAGGCGCAGCACAACATTTGCGAACAGAATCACCATCATGGCCGCACACAGAACGGCGGAAATAAGGGTGGTGATCTTGTCCAGAGTGGTTTGCAGTTTTTTCACAGTACAAACTCCTTTCCAAGTGCGATTCAGATAAAATGCAAAGGGACGAAGGGCACGCCCCCTCGTCCCTTTGCTTCGGTTTTATTTCAAGGTTTTCTGGTCAGTGATCTCAGCGGGCTTCTTTCCATGCCTTCAGCTGATCCAGCAGGTCACCGTAGGTATCAGCGTTGTCGGTCAGGACCTTTTCGGTCGCAGCTGCAAACGGAGCCAGTTCCGGGCTGTTGATCTTCATGCCCTTCTCTTCCAGAGCGGAGACCAGGTCGTTGGTCTGCTGCTCGTTCAGCTCACGGTCGTGATCGGCAGATGCCTTTGCAGCGTCGGAAACGATCTGCTGCTGGTCAGCGCTCAGCTTGTTCCAGCTGCTCTCGGCAATGGTAAAGCACATGCCGGAGTAGATGTGGTTGGTGATGCTCAGGTACTCCTGAACTTCGTAGAGGTTATTGTTGTAGATAACGGGGATGGGGTTCTCCTGTGCATCGTAGGTCTTCTGCTGCAGAGCCTGATACAGCTCAGAGAAGCTCAGCGGCTGGGGGTTGGCACCCAGAGCGGTCATGGTAGCCATGATGACGGGGTTCTCGGGGGTGCGGATCAGCAGACCGTTCATGTCGGCAGGGCTGTTGATGGGGCCCTTGGAGTTGGTCACGCAGCGGAAACCGTTGCAGTAGTGGGCCAGCACACGCATATTCTGGCTCAGCAGACCTTCCTCGGCGGCAGCCTCGATGTCGCTGTCCATGAATGCCCATGCATCATCGAAGGTCTCGAACTGGAACGGCAGTGCGGAAATGCCCATCTTTGCATCGTAGGTGGCAAAGTTGGAAGCGTCGGTGATGATGATATCCACCGTGCCGGAATCCAGAGCGATGGAGTTGATCAGGTCGGCATCGCCGCCCAGCTGACCGGAAGGGTACAGCTGAACTTCCACAGCGCCGCCGGTCTTTTCGGCAACTTCTTCTGCAAACTGCTTTGCGCCCTTTGCACGGGGGTCTTCTTCGTTGGTGGAGAAGCCCAGCTTCAGGGTGACAGCCGAGCCGGAAGCGGCAGCGGAAGAACCGGTGGAAGCTGCAGTAGAGGCAGTGGAAGCAGCAGTGCTGGTGCCGGAGCCGCCGCAGGCAGCCAGACCCAGAGCAGCAGCGGAAATACCGGCCACCTTCAGGAAGTCACGACGGGAAATCATCTTTTTCATAAGAATTCTCCTTCAAAAAATATCTTCTCCTGAGCCGGTCTCGTGCTCCGGCTCTTGTTCCTTTTTTAAATGGTGCCTTTCTTTTCCAGCGCCTTTTTCAGCTCGGCTGCACCAAAACGGGGGCTGCTGAGGACCACCTTGCCAAACTTATCGGCGATATACTGTTCGCAGTAGGCCATGCTGCCCTGTGCAAACACGATCACATCCACCTTGTCGGCGATGGTACCGGCCATCTCGGTCATGCGGGCCTTGAACTGGTCCTGGTCCAGACCGAATGCACCGTCCACCAGACAGTCCACCAGTTCCACGTGTCTGTTGCACTCGCGGGCCATGCGCAGGATGGTGCCCTTGGTGGGTTCCAGCGTGGTGGGCAGGGTAGCCATCACGCCGATGCGCTGGCCCTTGCGGACAGCCTCGCGGCACATCTCCTCGTCCACGCGGACGATGGGCACACCAATGTACTTTGCCACGTCCTGTGCGCTGTCAGCAACTTCGCCCACGCTGCTGCACAGGTTCAGCATGGCATCCACGCCTTCCTCAGCGGCTTTCATGTACATGCCGATCAGGCGTGCTGCCGGTGCAGTGGTCACATAGCCTGCCGCGCGGACATCTGCCAGAATGCTGGGGTCCTGCAGGCTGTACAGCTCCACATCATCGCCCAGCTGCTTTTTGACCTCCTGCTCCACCAGTTCGATCAGTTCCGGGGTGGTGCTGGTATAGATCAGACCTACCTTCATAACGGAAAAGCCTCCTTTTGTTTTTCGTGTTCTCGTGCCGGACAAGCCCGCAGCAAAGGCTCTTTGCTACATCCTACCTTTAGTTCTATCTCAGCAGCTTGTCCGTCTTTACATCCTACCATTAGATTACTCTTCGGTCCGCAAAAAGTAAATTGGCGAATAGCCGATATTTCGGGCCGGTTTTGGTCGTTCTGCACAAATGTGGGATGCAAGTGGTGAAAAATCCACTTCTTTCTGGACATCATCCCATCTTGCGGCGTATAATACCCTTAAAGAAAAAGACAGGGAAGGAGTCACCGGAACATGAATCCGTTTCAAAGTGATAACATCTGGAAAAAGAAGGCCCGGCAGGGCAAGGCGCAGCAGCATCCTCTCACGCCGCAGCAGGAGTGGCAAAGGCAGGTGAACAGCAGCAGCCTGTGGCTGGGCGGCGGCGTGGTGCTGCTGGCACTGTATCTGGCCGCTGTCCGCGCCGGCACCGTGGCGCTGGACGCAAGCGCCGTCGTGCTGATCGTGGTGGTGGGCTGCTTCTGCGTATACACTGCCGCATCCCTCGGCAGGCTGATGAAGAACAAGCCGGAGGAAAAGGCAGCAAAGAAGAAAAAAAAAGCCAAAAAAGAGTGATCGTTCATTTAAAATGGCTCCGCGTGCGCTGCGCCATAAACAGCGGAATTATTATTTTTGTATATTGCAAAGCCGGAATGACTGCGGTCATTCCGGCTTTGCTTTTTCACGGGAAGGGTTCGTAACAGGTAGTGGCATTTGCTTCGCAAACCGGTCTGCGGCTCAAAAGTCCCACTGGGGCTTTCATGCCCTGCGGGCACCGCCGTCCTTTCCGGCTCTCTTTTGGCGCGCAAAAGAGAACGTATCCGGCGGCAATGCATTTTATAAAAGCCATACAAACCTGCCCCACACGAATACCCGCTGCACAAGAAACAGCTTATCTTCGTGAAAAAGCAAAACAGCCAGACCCGCGGAACTTGTCGGGGCAAGGCCCCTCCATCTTGCTCCCGCAAGAACGTTCTGCCGCTTGAAAGCCCCACTGGGGCTTTCATTGCTGCGCAACCGCGGTCTGGCTGTTTTGCAATCATTAAAAATATTTTTTCCGCTGAATATGCCCAGAGCGAAGCGGAGGGCATTCTAAATCATCAGAGTGTCAGCCCAGCAAAATTTCCACCGCTTCCCGCAGGGTGGACACTTCGCCCACATTGCCCGGGAAGATAATGTACGGCGTGCCGGGGAACAGGCTTTCGGCACCGGTCTGCCATACCGGGATGCCCGGCCGGATCTGGCCCAGCACCTTGGCGCATTTCACGCGCAGGGCCTTCACGCCCACGTCGCTGCTGGTGATGCCGCCCTTTGCCACCACAAAAGCCGGGGAAGCGGTCAGCCTGCCCACGCAGCTTTGCAGTGCATCGCTGATGGCAACGCTGCGCACGAGGGCTGCTTCCGGGGTGTCGTCCGGCAGGGTGAGCACCACGCGCTTTGTGGACACGCAGCAGGTGATGCCCTTTGCGATCTGCTGTGAGCAGTGGGCCACGATGGCGGCTGCTTCCTTTTCCAGCTCGCCCGGCACCAGCACCTTGTCGCTGTCCATCTCAATAAACTCGATGCCCTGTACTTTTTTCAGTTCTTCCAGCTGGACAGTGGTCTTTTTGGTGTGGCTGCCCACCACGATGATGCCGCCTGCCTTGCTTTCCTGCGTGACCATCTTTTCCCGGGTGAGCAGCGGCTGGTCGGAAATATTGCCGATGGCCTTGACCAGTGCGGCCGCACTGCGGATGGTGAAGTGACGGCCCTTTGCCATGGCGCGGTACAGTGCCACTGCAAACACCTTCACATCGCAGTCCGCCACTGCGTTGACGATCACATGGCCGTAATCGTGCACCGCCAGCAGCTGGGCCTCGATGCCGTCAAAGTCCATGGCGCGCAGGCTTTCCAGCGAGATGCAGGTCACGTCTCCTGCACGGACTTTGCCGCCGGTTTTTTCCTCAATGTATTCGCACAGGTTGCTGGCGTGGTAGCCAAAGGTCTCGTCCTTGGCAAATTCGGTCTGGCCGCAGGGCACAAGCTCTGCGCCGTAGCGCACATAATGCACGTTGTCCAGTGTAAAGCGTCCGCCCTCGCGGAAGTAGGGGCACAGAATGTCGCCATCCATTTTGTAACCGTTCTCAGCCTCCGTCACCTCGCGCAGCAGGTCGGTCTCCAGCGGGTAGTGGCCGCGCAGGGTGGAGTCGCCGCGGCTGATGATAAGGTAGTCCATGCCGAACTCGCGGGCCACCTTGGCGGTGTTCTCCGCGATCTCGCGGTGGGCCTTGGTGGTCTCGGCCACGGTAAAGCCGCGGCTATTGGTCAGAATAAAGAAGAGCTTTTCCGGCGCAGCAAAGCCCTTGCGCAGGCTTTCTATCGTCCAATCTGTATAAACATAAATATCATGTACCGTCTGTACGCCAGTAGGGTCGTCGTCCAGCACAATGATCTTGCGGTTGCTGGCGGCAGCTTCGGCGGCAAGGGCGGCGTTCAGTTTTTCCTCATCCACCTGCGGAAAATTGGCCAGAACATCGGCACTGCGGATCTGTTCCATCTGAAGCTCCTCCTTTATTCGTACAGCACCTGTGCGATCAGCACCAGCGGCTCGTCGCCCAGGCAGGCGATCTGGTGGGTGTCGCCGGGCATGGCGGCAATGATGTCGCCCTTCTCCAAGATCTGCTCCTCGCCGTTGATGATGTGGACAGCGCGGCCGGAGACGATGACCATGCTTTCCATCTCGTGCTCATGCGTGTGCCTGCCAATGGTCACGCCCGGTGCCAGCGTGTGGCGCACGTAGGCGCGGCCCTTGCCCAGCATTTCGGCAGGCGCATCCAGCAGGCGTTCCATCATCACGGTGCCCTCGCCGCCCATGCAATGGGGGATCGGAGTGGGTTTCATCTCAGAAGCTTTCTTATACAACATCCCATGTTCCACCTTTCAAGTCATCTGCAGCAGCATACGGCAGAGTGTTTTTAAACATCCTACCTTTCAAGTCAAGTCCATTATACATGAGTGCAAGCGGAATAGCAAGATTTTTTCCTGAAAAGCTGTTCAATTTTGTGCAATGCGTTTTGTGCAATCTGGCTGATATCCCGCCGTTCCTGCTCCGCAGGCATACAAAAAGCTTCCCCGCCGCAGGCACGCAGCCCACGGAAAGGGAAGCTTTTGTCTGATTCAATTTCGGGTGCATCTGACGGAAGTAGTACACCGCAGCATAACACTCCGCTTTCCTTTTTTCGGATCCCGAAATAAATTGGAATTCTGCACATGTTCAAGCTGCAGTTTTTGTGTTTTTTCAGAGAATCCGTTTTTTGTTGCCGGAGCAGCGTTTCTTTTGTATAATGGCAGTGATGGAAGGCCGATGCCTTTTGCAGATTTTTAATCACGACGTTTCAAAAGCGAGGTGTACTGATTATGGAATGGGCAAAATTGCTGTCAACTGAAAAGCTTTCTTCTGAACCTCCTGAGCCCGATTCGTTCAAGGAGTATCCCATCAATGCATTTGAAAAGGACTACAGCCGGATCGTTTCCAGCGCTGCATTCCGCAGGCTGCAGGATAAAACGCAGGTGTTTCCTCTGGACAAGAGTGATTTCATCCGAACCCGCCTGACGCACTCGATCGAAGTCTCCACGATCGCCCGGCAGCTTGGCATCATGATCTCCAAAAACACAACACAGTACAAGCCAACTGATATTGCTGTGCCGGAGGATGCCGAAGCCATCGCATCGGTCCTGCTCTGCGCCGGCCTTTTGCACGACCTCGGCAATCCGCCCTTCGGGCATTTCGGCGAGACCGTGATCGGTGACTGGTTCAAAGAGAACCTTGACCATGTAAAATACAAAGGACAGCCCCTTCGCAGCTGGTTATCCGCGCAGATGATCGCTGATCTGGAAAATTTTGAGGGCAATGCACAGGCGCTGCGGATCCTGCTGAAAGCAAAACACGGTTCCAGCCTCAATCTGTCCAAAGCGATCATCAGCACGCTGGTAAAATATCCCACCGACTCCTGCTCCGTTGATAAAGGCAGTGCGGATATCCGAAAGCACAAACTCGGCTTCTTCGCTGCAGAACAGGAGACTTTTGAGCAGATCTCGGAAGCGGTTGGGACCACCACTCCCGACAAAGGCATCGTGCGCCATCCGCTGACCTACCTGCTGGAAGCGGCCGACGACATTGCATACTCTACTGCCGATCTGGAAGATGCCTTTAAAAAGGGCCTGTTCACCCTTGACCAGTTCATTGAATATTACACAAATTCTTATGACCATTCAAAGATCGTTCCCCACAGAAGCCCTGAGTACTTCTCCGATGAGCGGATCCAAGAACTTTCCAAGCAGCGCGGTGCAGACCACACCCCAGAAAACGACAGCGCTGCATTTAAAAAATGGCTCACCCAAACGCGTCAGTGGCTGATGTATGTAGCCATCTACCGTTTTTCCTGCAAATATAAAGAGCTCATGGCCGGAACCTACTGCGGTGATCTGTTTGAAGGAACCAATCACGCCATCACCATTGACATTCTGAAAGGGGCCATGCGGAAATTCGCCTTCGATACGCCCGGTATCCTGAAACTGGAGCTGTCCGGACAGGTCATTCTCGATTTTCTGCTGGATCATTTTGTTCCCGCCGTGCTGTACTATGACTCTGCATACTGCACCAACGGGCAGGCACCTTCCAAGGCCGACAAAAAGCTTCTCGCCATCTTCTCCGGCAATTACAAGCAGGATTACCAAAACGCCCGAACCGGCACGGAACCTTTTGACTTGTACCTCCGGCTGCTGATGGTCACCGACTATATCAGCGGCATGACAGATTCCTATGCCCGCACGCTGTACCGCGAGCTTAGCGGTATTGAATAACGCTGCCCTGTTCAGATCCCACGTGCCCGGTTCGTCTGCCGCTTATGGGCTACGGCATGATCGTTCAAAAACTGCTGATACATCACTCTGGAAGCCTCGCACAACTTCAAATCAGGTGCCAGCTTTTTTACGAAGACACTGCTTGCGAATACGAACGCCTTTTGAATTGCAAAATGATTTTTCAGTTGCTATACTGGGCTTATCAAAGTTTTTTCGGGAGGATGCCGCAGTGACCGCACAGACAATGCAAATCGGGAACAGACCTTGCCGTATTTACGGTGAAGCCCATGCAGAATACCTACTGCTCCAAATGACCGGCGAACATGAGCTGCAAAGCATGGAAAGTGAGGTTGCCGCTATTGCACAGAGTGCGCACCACTTTCTGTTTGCGGCCGTGCCCGTGGAAAGCTGGAATGATGCACTTTCTCCGTGGAAGTCTCCTGCCGTGTGGGGAAAACAAGGCTTCGGCGGTAAGGCTGCGGACACCCTGCGCTTTCTGACAGAACAGGTCATGCCAACACTGAAGCAACAGTTTCCTCTCCCGGAAAACGTCAAAATCATTCTGGGCGGCTACTCGCTGGCCGGGTTGTTTGCATTGTGGGCATCCACCCAGACTGATCTGTTCTATGGTATCGCCGCCGCCTCGCCCTCGGTGTGGTTTCCGGACTGGATGGAGTTTGAACAGCAGCACCCGATACAGGCACAGCGCGTTTATCTGAGCCTTGGCAACAAGGAAGAGCATACGAAAAACGCTGTCATGGCTGCGGTAGGTGATAATATCCGCACTCTGCACAGTCAGCTTATAGCGCGCGGTGCAGACTGCACCCTTGAATGGAACAGCGGCGGGCATTTCAAAGACGCCGACTTGCGCACGGCGAAAGCCTTTCGGTGGGTGATGGAGGAACACACATGACCATTTTGATTGATGCCGACGGCTGCCCGGTGGTGGATTTGACGTTGCAGATCGCAAAGCGGTTTGGCGTTCCTGTCATCATCCTGTGCGACACCTCTCACCAAATCGAGCGAGAAGGTGCGCAGACATTGGTATTCGATAAAGGTTCTGACAGCGTGGACTTTGCGCTGGTGAACCGGGTAAAACCGGGGGATGTGGTCGTAACACAGGACTACGGCCTTGCGAGTATGTGCCTTGCCAAGCGCGCACGGGTGCTGAACCAGAATGGTCTGGAATACACCGCCGACAACATGGAAGCTCTCATGCTGCGGCGTTATGAAAACAAAAAGCTCCTCCGTGCCGGAAAGCACCCCAAGGGGAGCCCAAAACGGACGAGGGAGCAGGATGTGGCTTTTTCAACCCATTTCAAGGCTGTTTTAGAAGCCTCACGAAGGCTCATGCTTTAAGCAGTTCTCGTTATGCGTGGTGTGTGTGCTTTCTGTTAGGCTAGAACAATGGGTGCTGCTACATTTAAGCAGCACCCATTGTTTTGCTCATTTTTTCACGATTTTTGTGATTTGCACGTATGCTGCTATTGACTTTTGCTGTGATTGGATGTACTATACAATCAAGTGATTACTTCCAACAAAAGAAAGGCAGGCAACATGAGAGTCAACAAAGGTTTGATGATAGCAGCAACATTTGATCCGACCAAAAGAACCTCCTTGATAACTGTAGCAGATATGTGTCGTAAAATTGAGGAGAACTCGATTTCTTTGCCGTTGTATCAGCGAGATATCAGTTGGACACTTCAGAAGTGTATCGATCTTCTTAATTATCAATTGTGGGGAAAGGCTCCGGTTTCTCCTATTTCTATCAATGTTATAAATACTGTGGATAGTGCTGTTCCGCAAGTTTCCTTTATAGATAGAGAAATCATCTCAACTATTGAACGCGGTCAATACTCGGTCGTGGATGGCCAGCAGCGTTTAACCACTAACTATAAAGCATATTGTAATCATGATGATTTTCGAAATATCGTGTTAGACTTAGGAAAAGGCGAGTTCACAGAGGTGCGTGACTCTATCAGGAGTAATCAAATTCCTGTTGGTATCCTCTTAAATAAAGAGGATACCAAATTATTTGAGTATACTAAGGCTAAAAGTGCACTTGGTTCTGCCGATGTCTTGTCTGTGCTCCTTCAAGTACGCAGCAAAATGAGAAACTATAATTATACTCTTAATTCGGCTGAAGATCTAACTGAGGATGAACAAATTGAGTGGTTCGAAGTTCTAAACAATGCTGGCAGCCGAGTAAGTATTATTCAAATGCGCTTTTCTAAACTGAAAGCTCATGGAATTGATATTTATAAACAGTACACAAACCTCTACCGTACCCGTGTATATGAAGCAGGGTACGAAGATTTTTTCACTCCGCAAAAAACCAATGTTTCTTACCCAGTTGCAGCATTAAATCCTGCGTATGAAGTTATCACTCAGAAGCCTCATTCCGGAAATTATGCTCCTATTCCTTCTGATACTAAGGAAAATCAACTTTGTAACCTTTCTCCAGAACAGCTTACACAATGCTTTTCTATGACTTTAGCTGCACTCGATCGCACTTTAGACTTCATCAATGAGAACACACCCACTCAACTTCCTCGCATTGATTATATTAATTATTTATTAGGATATTTTATCTTTCATAACGAAGTTTTGACCGAAGATAACAAGGAAAAACTTCTTCAGTGGATGGATAATGTTGATTTCACCAACAAGTCCAATTCTGAACGACGTGATATTTTCACCGCATTGATCACCTAATAATTTTATCTAATTTATCAATAGCAGCCATCTGCATCTACCTTGCAGACGGCTGCTATTTTTTTGTGACTTTTTTGTTGACTTTTGGAGACGCGGGTGCATTTTGGTCGTCCAACTGGGTTCGGATATGAAGGCTTCTTTTAGGAACTCACTTCTGTCTTCTTGTTACAATTCGGTTACAGAACGGTCTTGAATGCTACGAAACAGCCCTTTTCGTGGGCTCGTATATAGAGGGGTATTTCTTCGGAGTATCTTCTTTCACGAAGGTTTGCTTGTACTCGTATGATTATTATGACAATTCCGTTTAATAGCAGACGCACAATTTGCAAATGCAAATTGTGACTTTTTTGTTAAGTTTCGGAGATGTGGTTGTATTTTGGCCTTTTTCGTCGGCTACCTATTGAGGGCATCTTTTTTCAAGACCAGCTTCAACTTCAGGCGCTGCCATTGTTGCAAAGTTCCACCCTCCATCGGTCGCCCCATGGACCAACGTTATTTTAACCGATTAGCCACATCAACTATATTTTTCAAGAACTTTTTAACAAATTTCTTTTTCAGGGTGATTTTTGGCCTTTCTCGATGCCTACCAATTAGAGGGACAATTTTTCGGAAGCCTTAAATTTCGAAGATTTTCTATAAAACTCTGTTCTTTGAAAACAGAATAGATCAATCGTCCGGTACTTCACAAAAGGTACTTCTGTAACTCGCAGCCCGGTCATAACGAAGACGGGGTGGCTGAAATGCCAATGGTGCGGTGCAAGCCCGCTGCTGGACGATTCCCCACTCCTAGGGTGTCGAGGGCGAATATGGGAGACCTTAACATATTTTTCGGGAAGTCAGCATGTTAGCCGGCTTCTCTTACATATCGCTTTTATCCTCAAGCTTTACCTAAGCTTTTTCAAATTATCAGTTTTCACGGCATGATCATCTGCCATATCCAAGGAGGGTCTATGAAGTTTAACGATGCCTATTCCCAGATGTTTCCCGGCTACCCCGATGCCGTCAGCCTTCAGCAGGCTGCGGAGATGCTCGGTCTGAACCGCCATACAGTTGGGGAACTGATCCGTTCCCGCCGCCTATTTGCGCTTAAAATCGGCCGCACCTATCGTATCCCGAAGCTGAGTGTGATCGAGTTCTTGCTCACCGGGCAGAGCACCTTCCCGGCTGGAAATCCGCCGCTGGATGTGGTATGCTGTGATTGCAGCAACGGACAGCACGCCTGTTAAACCACAAGGAGGTTTATGATGAAAACAACAGGGTCTGTCCAAGAGAAAAATGGACGTTTCTATTTCGTACTCAACCTTTACGATGCCAACGGCAAACGGAAGATCAAGTGGATCTCCACTGGTCTGACCGTGCGCGGCAACAAGCGTAAGGCCGAAGCCATGCTCCACGAAGTCCTGCTCCGCTACGATGAAACAGGCGAGTTGCCCACAGGCCGGGGCGGTGCCTACGAGAAAGTAGACACCCGGACGGCAAAGCCCATCCCTGCGCCGGTCAGAACGGCCAGCAAGTCGGAGATGCTGTTTCTGGATTATCTCAACGAGTGGATTCAGATTCACAAGGCATCCATCCAGACCGCCACCTTCATCAGCTACAACCAGATGATTCAGGGCCGCATCACGCAGTACTTCAAGCCGCTGGGGCTGAAGCTCTGCGAGGTCACGCCGCAGGTACTGGACGAGTTTCAGGAGAAGATCCTGCTGGATGGCTGCACCACCAACACCGTTATCCACTACCACGCCATCTTCGGCAAGGCGTTCAAGGATGCCGTGCGCAAGGACTATCTTGAAACCAACCCGATGCTAAAAGTTGACCGCCCGAAGAAGAACAGCTTCCGCCCCAACTTCTACTCCAAGGATGAGGTCCAGCAGTTGCTGGAAGTGTCGCAGGATGACCCGCTTCACCTGTGCATTCTCATCACGGCCTACTACGGTCTGCGCCGGAGTGAGGTGCTGGGGCTGAAATGGTCGTCCATCGACTTTGAGCGGAAATCCATGACCATCAATCACAAGGTGACGGAACAGTTGGTGAACGGCAAGTACGTTCCTGTGGTCAGCGATGTGATGAAGAACAAGACCAGCTGCCGTACCCTGCCGCTGATTCCGGCTGTGGAAAAAGAACTTCTGAAGCAGAAGGAAAAGCAGCAGCTCTACCGCAAGCTGTTCAAGAAGAGCTACAGCACTGAGTATCTGGATTTCGTCTGCACCGATCAGGAAGGCAAGCTGATCCGCCCGAACTTCGTGACGGAGCACTTCGACTGGCTGCTTCGGAAGTATAGCTTGCCCCGCATCCGCTTCCACGATCTGCGCCACCCGTATGTCAAGCACACGACAAAAAATATTTCCTGCAAAAGCAGAAATCCCAAACCACCAACAAGTGGTAATCTGGGATTTCTGTTTTTACTATGGTTCGATTAATCAAATATCTGAGTCAGGCTTACTAAACTTATATGCTGGAATAGACTTATCAGAAAAATGAATATCGGTTGCTTTGAATACCCCGTTTTCGCAGGGGTTCTCCATAGCAAAAACAACACTATGCTTCGCTCGCGTACATGCAACATAAAATTTAGCTCGCGTTTGATTGGACGTGATTTTCACCTGTCTTTCTATAAATGGTAACGTTGTACTGACAGGTATGATTACTACTCTTTCATATGTTGCGCCTTTGGACCCACCGTAGTTGAAGACATCGCAGTCATGTTGAAAACCAACCTTCGCCTTTTTGTCATATCGCAATATTATTGGATGGTAGTATTCGCAGTATTCACGCAGACTATCCACGTTCATCATGTAGACTCCGCTATTTTCTTCTGGCATTTCTTGCTGATTATTTGGATCGGGTTCAACCATCGAATCCGCATCTCCGTGGATCGTATTGATAAAATCACATATTTCCTGATTGAATCGTCTTGTGGTATTCGCATATGAAGTAACGCATAAACCCTGTGCTTCAAGCATGAGAAAATAGGCTCGAACTTTCTCGTCTCTATACTGTTTATTCTTCAGTGAATTATTTGTCCTATATGTTGCCTGCTTGTAGTCGCCTACACATGTTATAGGTATTTTGGACTTGAATAGCAAAGTTATGACTTCCAAATCCCAACCAGCATAGTCTTGGAGTTCATCAATAAATATGTGGGAGTATATTTCTTGGATTCGCCTAATCACTTTTCCGCTAGAATGCTCATTGCATAGCCAAGCTAAATGGCTTGTCCTGTCAGGAACAACATCGCCACGCTTATTCACGTAATATTGTACGTGGGTCTGGTTATACCATTTAGGCGGTGCTTCTGTATCATAAAATGCAATGGAATTTACAAAATTTTCTGGAAATGTAACTGGAAACTCTTGCTTATAGCGCTTTTCTTTTAGTTTAAGTGAGCACTGGTATGGTTTTATAAATTCAGAGAGAAGAGTACTGTACCATGATTTGAATATGACTCTGTCATCCAATACACCGCCGTTTTGCTTCCGGTACTCATTCTCTAAAGAACGAACTCCCTCGTTTGTATATGAAATAAGCAGCACATATTTATTGGTATTATCTATGGCGGTTTTGGCTTGTGAACACAGTGAATATGTTTTTCCATGCCCCGCTGCCGCAAATACTACTTGATTATTCATCTCTATCACCCACATTTTCACTATCTATCCCGATGGCTTTTAAAATATATGATGGGTAGTTTATCTTCTTCTCACTGGTAAAGACACGCATACTCCAGTCAGTTTTGTTTCCTATCATAAAGCTCTTAATGCTGTCTGGATCTCTGCTTTCTATGTCCTTTCCTAAGTAGATGATGGATTTGAACGATTCAAAGGTATCAAGATTTGCTGCAAGGACAGAGGGTTCAAGCGTGTTTAGGGTATTATCAGATTCCACACAAAGAGTAACAAGGCCTGTGTATTTTTCGTAGCGCTTACGAACAGCTTCAGCGTTACCGTCATTATCTGTAACTACAGTCAGCGGTTTACTAATTAGAGAAGCAAGCTCACAATATCGTTGGAACGCCAAGCTATCGACAGCGACTACGTCAATTCCGTCTTCTATCGGTTGTTTTCCATAGTTATCAATATATGCTCTTTGCAGTATCAATTCGTCAGCTGGTCCTTCAACCAATATTGCCTTATTCGCCAAAAGAATTCGTAGCGTGTTATAGCCCGGTAATTTTAGAAAGTAGTTGTAAGTATCACTGCTTAATGTTTTGAATGGTGTTGTCCTTGCATTTGCAACAAGATGAAGGCACTGCAGGCCCAGTTTATTTGCGACAAAGCTGCTATGGGTTGAAATAAACAACTGCTTTCCGTTGCTATCAGACAGTTTAGAGATGAGAATAGACATGTTTGAGTAGGAAAGGTTATTTTCGGGTTCCTCAATTATTAAAATATCAACATCCGTATTTTGAAGCAGGAAAATTTCCGACTTAAACATATTTTGAGTGCCGAAACCCGAATTTTCAAGAGGAATGCCATCTAATGAAATAGACATATCTCCCTTCCATTCATCAATTCCACTTTCTCTTAAGTTTAGTCCTATCGTTTTGCCATCAAAGCTGTGACCCTCTTGTAGTTTTTGATTAAGCCGTATTACTGCTTGATTTTCAGTAAATTCATGTCGATTTGCTCTATAAGCATGACGCAACTCGGTCATATCTTCTTCCGAAAGATATTCGTTTATGCTGGTAGAAACAAAGCGACTCAGCACCGGACCATAGTCTTTCTTTGTAGTATCAATACATGCCACTTTTCTTGCCGTTGTCTGGACATAGTATTCTGGATTTGCAAAAGATCTGAAATTGACCCTGTAGTATTCAACAGGGATGTCTCTGACTTTTCCTTCAACCAGGAGTTGCTTGTATGCTGGTGCATACTGGGTGTCAAATATTATTTCCAGTTTGACACCCTCAGCGTCCTCATGAAGTGAATTATTTGTGCCTCTATACTTTTTTATTGAAATTTCATCTTCATCGGGAGAAGCAAAGTATACCTCAATTTCAATGGTGGGCAAGTCAGACGTATTACCAGCCTCAACAGATTCCTTGAATTTTTGTCGGACTTGAGCATTAAACCAATCCAAATTAAGCCGATTTGCGACACTGCTACCGTTAATTTTACCGGTCAGAACCATTGATAGGGCCTCTAAGATGGTGCTTTTTCCCGAATCATTCTCTCCAACAAAGATATTTATATTCTCGTTCATTTCAATGGTAACATTCTGAAAAAGCTTGTAGTTGACAATTTTTAGCCTGTTGATTTTCATATTATTCATCAAACTCCATCTGAATAGTCGGGGTATAAATGCTGCAGTTATCTTATACTATTTCTCGATAAAATGGTTAACACCATTTTATCCTGCGAATTCTTCGCAGGCCGCCGGTGGCGGCGAGAAATGTATGGACTTACATTTTTTGCGGCTACGCCGCTGGCTGCTGAAACAGCAGCCGAATAAAACGGTTCTTAACCGCTTTATTGAAAACTAGTATTACTCAACACCCCTGCCAGTAGTATACGATGGGCTATCGCCGCTACTTTTTTCAAAATCGACTTCTGTTATGGAACCACATTTCTCGCAGCGTAAGTAGCATTTTTGAACCATTCCATTCTCGTCTGAGTCATCACCATCAATGCTGACCTTTTTGCTCTTGCATATTGAACAATGATACTGTGCAAGATGGTCAAATACTTTTTGAAGAATATTTTCGTAAGTGCCAACAAGAGCGATGCAAAGAGTGACACAAGTTGATTCAACGCAACAGACATCGTCTGTTGAATTGGATCAATAATAGTGCTTAAAGTCCTCGCAAAACTGCTCAATATGTTTTGAGTATTTTTCTATATCCGTTTTGATTTTGTGAGTAAATACATTGATTTTTTCATTCTGCGGAGCAGTTCGAACTTTTTCATCATAAAAATTACAAAATTGGGTAGCAGAATACTCTCTAAAATTTTCGGCAGAAATGCCAAAGTCCTCTGACAAGACCATTGCAGAATGCTGTAAGTTCTTCAACGTTTCTTGCTCCCATGTTGTTAGTAGATTCTCATATGCAGCCAATACTTTATCACAAGCGGCCCGAACTTCATATACATTATGTACGTAAGCACAAAACAAGTCCGCGGGTTCGTCTATAGGAGGGTAATCTACCAGTTGAGAATGCTGCATTTTAACGGATAGCAAAAGCTCATATAAGGCATATTTCTTGATTTGGGAAACATCTTCTCTCTGCTTTTTTGCAAAACCAATTGCAAAGAAAAACAATGTTGCACTGAAAACAATCATTGTAGAGAAAATATTTGTCAGAATTTCCTTGATTCTTGGTATATCAAATACAAAATTCAACGTAACAAGGTCTTTTAAGGACACGTCCGAATTAGCACCTATGAGTCCAATAAAACTCAGAATCAATCCGGCTATACAAGCTAATACATAATAACGCGAGCGTTTCATGTAGTTTTCTCCTATCTGTAAGTCCAATCGTCTTGCCAGTTTTTTAAGATTTATCTGTAGGTCATTTGAAGTTCGACAACAAACAATTGTATTTGGTAGGCTCTTTCTGATAGCCGATACTTTTGAGAGGTTTATTCCAGAAAAGCGAATTACTTGCCATTTCATTTTCTTTTGTTCTGATTTGGAACCTTTTATTCTGATGAAGATTTGTTCGTAAGTATTGTATAATGCCAATCCATATACAACCGGAAGATTGAACACTAACAGTACCAGCGGGAGCAATAGTGATTTTAAGGTGTCAAAACTTAAAAATTGATTTGGAGCATGGATAAGGCTGTAAATTGCATTAATCAACAGTATTATTCCCCACAGTACCAGCAAACCATCAAAGAAGCGTTTCGCAGATCGGTGCTTTTTATCTTGTCCAACCAATACTTGTAGGACTGAAATCAAAACTGTTAAAGAGATAAGGATAATTTCCGTTATTAAACTGAAGGTCCAAAATCCTACAAAAAACTCAATTGCAACTACAATAGCAACATTTTCCCGAATTAGATTTGAAAAGAATCGTCCACCGTCTGCTTTCTCAATCGCCTTGGCAAAAAGAGGAAGTTCAACAAACAATACCCAAAAGACAGTGTCTTTTAACAAAGTGAGATCCCAAAGTCCTGCCCAATTTAATGCGAACAACACCAAACCCAAAAAGCTGAGAAATACAATGTAAAATATCACAAATTTCTTGCAAAACAAAATTGGAATAGCAGTTTTTATAAATTGTCTTGCAGGTTTAGTAGGGAGAATGACAGCAAGACCAATAATAACCCAAATCCCGATAGCTATCTCTCGATTATTAAAGAATTCTTGGATTACTCCCATTTCGTTCACCTTTATAATCTGGCGTCGTGATTAATCAGTGTAGAATTACCGGTACCAGCAGAGCCATAAATCATATCGACGTGAGAATTGGCAAACATCTGCCGAAGGGTTTCTTTCTTTCCATCATATTACGCTGTTTGTATCGGGAATTGCTTTATCAATTCTGAGTATCTGACCGTGCGCCTTCTTCTTTACTCAGTCCATTTTACCATAATCTTTCGATCAACATCAACCACGATCCGTTCAATACAATCAATAATCTCGCTCAACGGGACTTCCTTTCTGCTAGCTTTCAGCAGTTTGCAAAACACCTGATATTGTTTTTCATAGGCTTCTTTGTCTGCAATCGCCCTGTTCAGTTCCGCTTCGGCCTGCTCCTTTGCAGGCCGTGCAGCCGCAATGGCTTCTTTAGAACCTTCACCCATGACATACTTTTCATATTGCTTCATGCTGAAATCAGTAGCTTCCTCATATTTGAGAGAAGCTGCTTCAATGATGGAATCCATGCGTTGTATTTCCTGCTTATATTGATCTTTGGTAATAAAGTGATGATCGATGTACTGTTTTAGCTGGTAGTACACAGCACTGAGTACATCTTCCTCTCTGGCATACATTCCTGTACATTTATCCGCACCTAACCGATTTTTTGAAATGCAGGTGAAGAAATACCAATCCGCATGGTTCGTTCCGCGCTTTCGCTGCATCTTTCCTCCGCAGCAGGCACAAATAACTTTGCCTTTGAAAACATTCTCGCTCGCCTCCGGTGTGGGACTGATATTAAATGAACGGGCTTTGAATTCACTTTGGATTCTGTCAAAGGTTTCAACGTCTACCAGCGGTTCATGGGTGCCCTTTACAACTCGCTTTTCCTTGCCTTGTATGAGCATCCCAGTATAGGTTCGGTTAGTCAAAATGTATTTCACAGATCGACTGTTCCAATCGCCCGTTCCATCCGCAAAACTCTCGGTCAGTCCATTGGAACGGGCGTATTGGATCGGAGTGGGTAATCCTTTTTCATTCAAATAGCGGACGATACCTGTTACGCCAGTTCCGTTTGCCGCCAGCTCAAAAATCTTCCGCACTGTGATGGACGCAATCGGGTCAGGGACTAACTGATCGTGGTTTGCTTCGGACTTTTGGTATCCAAAGGGGGCTCTCGGCCCAACAAATGTTCCTCGGTCTATTTTCATTTGCAAAGTCGCCTCAACTTTCTGTTTGATTTCTACTGCAACCTGTTCGTTAAATGCGTTCTTTATTGGAATGCGAATTCTAGCTCCATGTGGGTGGGATTGATCGGTCAAGCCGTTTACTGTGTCGAAATCGTCATTAATTGAAACAAAACGAACACAGTTCATAGGGAAGAAGCCCTCCAGATAATATCCAACTGCGATGTGATCTCTGCCTAGGCGGGAGAGATCCTTGACTACAACACAGTCAACCTCGCCCCGTTCAATGTCTGCTATCAGCTCCCGAAACATCGGTCGATAGAATGTTCTGCCGCTCCATCCTGCATCAATGTACCATCGCGATATGGGATGCTGGTTTTCTCGCGCCCATGCCTCAATAACTTTCTTTTGGTTTTCTATGGAATCATCGCCGCCCTTTCCTGTGACAGACAAACGGATGTACCCGGCAGTCTCTGAATGCAGATGTGGCAGCGTTACAGTCTGACGCTTCCGGCTTTTTCGTGCCATGCGCAGTCCTCTCCTTCTAATGCAAAACAGGCTACGGCAAAACCATAGCCTGTCTGCATTATAGCATATTCTGCTTTCCGCTACCACGAGTAATGCCCTGTTTTCCGCTTCCACGAGCTTAGGCACAGCTGTGCCAGCCTGATGGTGATGAACGGCGTATCCATGAAGCAGGTTCAGGAATGGCTGGGGCATAGCACATTCTCGACTACTGCCGATATCTATGCGCATCTCGATTACAAGAGCAAGGAAGGTTCGGCTGGAGTTATCGCTGGGCTGTTAGAAACGAAAAAGTAAAAGGTCGCCATGATAGAATTCACGGCGACCCTAACCAATAGTTATCTGAATGGCCTTTCAGCCAGTATACTCGTATGCGGGACTCGAACCCGCGACCTGAGCCTTGCGAAGGCTACGCTCTAATCCAGCTGAGCTAATACGCCTTAAAAGGAAACGCACTATCGAGCGGACTCGTTCAATAGTGCGTTCTGGCGGAGAGAAAGGGATTCGAACCCTTGCCCGGCGATTAACCGGCTACCGCATTTCGAGTTTTACCCGCTTCGCAGTACTCAGTGGAACATAGTGGAAGTTATCCGACTTTACCGGAAGATACAAACCATCGAGATTACGCTCAAAATTTCATCAAAGTCCGAAAGATCTAGGCTTCATGCGGATTTGAACCCACTTGAAAAAAGTGCGAAAAATCCGCCCAAAAGAGAGAATTAGGAGAGATTTCCCGCCCGTTGGAGAGAACGAGCGAGAGAGATTCCAGAAGACTATCATCCATCCATGAAATATGTTGCTTCTGCCGCTGACGAAAAACCAAGCAGCAAAGGATGGATAAAAATGACGACCCTGTTGGAGTGCTATAAAATTCTTGAACAGTACCCGGACAGCATGACAAAAGACCAGTTCTACCGCATTGCTCACATCAGCAAGCGTCACGCAAAATACCTTCTGGATTCGGGACTTGTGCCTTGCCACGATTCCGGAAAAAAGACCCGCCGCTATACGATTCAAACCCGCGATGTCGTTACCTTCCTGTGCGACCGTGAGGACAATCCCGACAAGTACAAAGCTCCCAAGGGACTGTACATCGGGAACAGCGGCAAGGCAAAACGCCGCAGGTCAACCACCGAAATTATCCGGTTCCATTTTACAGAGCCGGAAAAGACCGGGCTGTACAAAGAGTGGGAACGGCTTGCCGCCGACTATGACAATCTTCTGACTACCTCTGATGTAACCGAACTGACCGGCTACTCCGCACAGAGCATCCAGAGATGGTGCAACCAGAAAATCCTCGTTGGCTTTCAGATTCGAGGGAAGCTCCTTGTCCCAAGATTGTCCATCATCGAGTTTATGGCAGGCAACCGCGCAACGGCTATCGCCAGAAAATCTCCCAAGCATCTTGAACTTCTCCGCACCTATGCGCAGGAATGTCACGAAGGTGCAATGACCATTACATACTAAACAGACAGGACTGCTCCACAATATCTTGTGAGGCAGTCCTGTTCGTTTAGAAAATGTATGATTTTGCCGTAGGAGTCCGGCCTATTTCAACTATTATCCTCTGCTTTCAAGATGTTGAATATGCTTCTTTAGCCAAAATATTAAAATCCCGACGTATTCAACTTTTTGACCTCTAGGTGTTTCCAGCTCTCTTAACTTTCTTCTGCATTCTTCAACATCTTGATCTTTATGCTGCTTTTGCAATACCGACAGCATACC